>Ga0073936_10012137_pt1 | contig 10302 bp, 5 predicted proteins | sample AliMusrvi5mmetaG_FD_87041 | JGI IMG/M metagenome (GOLD analysis project Ga0073936, IMG submission 87041) | Freshwater lake bacterial and archeal communities from Alinen Mustajarvi, Finland, to study Microbial Dark Matter (Phase II) - Alinen... | ecosystem: Environmental > Aquatic > Freshwater >... | reverse complement strand
CTCTCAAACATGCCTAACTCCTTGCGGTCTAGCCGCTATTGGAGAGGCAATTACTCCACTTCTTTATCTCATTTCCTGGTTGAAAGTTTCGGCGCGCGGGACACCCGGCATTACCAAGACGGCTGGGCCGGACAGCCGCACCGGGGTAGCCCGCTACCGAAATAAATCTGAGGCCGAGATAGAAAGCACTTTCCCATGAAAACTGTCCGCGACGCCTGTCAGCTACAACCCAACGCGCTGTCGATCAAGCTCGGCGATCAGGTCGAGCAACTCGACGAACTGATCACGGCGGAAGGCAATGGCGCGACGTTCTTCGAGAAGACCCATATTACGCAGGGCATGCAGGATCTGATCACCGAGGGCATCGCCCGCCTGGCTGGAGCTTCTACGCAGTCGATTTTTCACCTCAAGCAATCGATGGGCGGCGGCAAAACGCACTTGCTCGTGGGTTTCGGCTTGCTTGCGAAACACCCAGATCTGCGCGAGAAGTATTGTGCCGGAATGCCGAACGCCTCGGCCTTCAAGAGTGTCCGAATCGCAGCCTTCAATGGCCGAAACAATCCAGAACAGTTTTTTTGGGGTGAGATCGCAAATCAACTCGAAAAGGGTGAGCAATTTAAGGCGTTCTGGACCGGCGGTCCCAAGGCCCCGGACGAGAAGGACTGGCTCAAACTCCTCGACGGGGATGAACCGGTTCTAATCCTCCTCGACGAGATGCCGCCCTACTTTCACTACTATGACACGCAGAAGGTGGGCAACGGCACTGTCGCCGATATTGCCACGCGCGCCTTTGCCAATCTGCTTACGGCGGCGGGAAAGAAGAAGAATGTCTGCGTTGTTGTGTCGGACCTTGCGGCAGCCTACGAGTCCGGGGCGAGACTCATCAATCGAGCGCTAGAAGACGCCCGCGCCGAACTCGGCCGCCAAGAGCGTAGCATCACGCCGGTCGATCTTGCCGCCAACGAGATTTATGACATTCTCCGTAAGCGGCTCTTCAAGAGCCTGCCCGACAAGGCGGAGATTGAAGATATTGCCGAGTCGTTCGGGCGCAAACTGGAGGAAGCCGCAAAGTCCAAAACGGCGAACCGCGGAGCAGAGGCAATCGCCGACGAGATTACCGCGACCTACCCCTTCCACCCGCGGCTCAAGAACGTCATTGCTCTCTTCAAGGAGAACGAGCAATTCAAGCAAACCCGCGGTTTGATCGAGTTGGTTTCGCGATTGCTTCGGTCGGTATGGGACCGTACGGCGAACGACGTTTTCCTCGTCGGCCCGCAGCACTTCGACCTCGCAATTCCAGAGGTCCGCGACAAGCTCACCGAGATTTCTGGCATGCGCGATGTCATCGCGAAGGATCTATGGGACTCGCAGCAATCTGCTCATGCTCAGGTCATCGATCTCCAGACCGGCAAAGAGTCTGCCATGCAAATCGGCGTCTTGCTGCTCTCCGCGAGCCTTTCCACGGCGGTCAATGCCGTCAAGGGGCTCACTCGCGAGGAGATGGTCGAGTGTCTGCTTTCGCCTCTCCGCGAACCGTCCGACTTCCTTGCGGCTTTCGAGGATCTGGAAAAAGTTGCCTGGTATGTGCATCATACGCCGGAAGGCCGATACTATTTCGACCGACAGGAGAACCTCACGAAGCTCTTGCAGAGTCTCGCCCACGATGCGCCGCAGAACCAGATTGACGACTTGATCCGCCACCGCCTGCGCGAAATGTTCAAGGCGTCTCGCAAGACTGGATACGAAGACGTTCTGCCCTTGCCCATGCTGGAAGATGTGGCCGATCGCGTGCGCAAGGGCCGTGTTCTTCTGATTGTCAGCCCGGACTCACAAATCCCGCCCGAAGAAGTGCAGAAGTTCTTTGACGGCCTGAGCCAGAAGAATAACCTGTGTGTCCTCACCGGCGACAAGACCGCTATGGGTAGCGTTGAGAAGGCAGCACGGCAGTTCTTCGCAGCGCAGAAGGCCGACGGTCGCATTGCCAAAGGGCATCCGCAGCGAGAAGACTTAGAGCACAGGCAACAGACATACGAACAAGACCTGAACTCCACGGTGCTCAACCTGTTTGATAAAGTGCTGTTCCCCATTCAACGTGCCGGCAAACCTTCGCAACTCGTTCCGAAGGCGCTCGACATGACCCGCGACTCCTCGAAGCCCTTTAACGGTGAAGAGCAAATTGAGAAGACCCTCGTATCGAATCCGTTGAAGCTTTTTCTCGACGTGGAAAAGGAATTTGACGCTATTCGGGATAAGGCCCAGGATCTGCTCTGGCCCGAGAACCAGACTGAAGCCCGCTGGTCTGACGTTGCGGACAGGTACGCCGAGCAAGCAGGAATGCCTTGGCTACCACCCAAGGGGCTCGACACCCTTAAATCGATCGCATGCAACCGGGGGCTGTGGGAGGACCTGGGTAACGGCTATGTCACCAAGTCACCAAAAAAGAAGCTTACGTCGGTGCAAGTGATCACAGAGTCCGAACCCGATGATGAGGGCAAAGTGCGTCTCCGCATCAATCCGCAAAATGCTGGGCCGGCGCCACGCATTCATTTTGGCGAGGATGGTCCTGTCACCGAGGCATGTCCCCTGCTCAAAGAACAAACCCTCACGACCTCCGCGCTGCGCGTAACCTTTCTGGTTCTCGATCCTTCGGGTCAGTTTGAGACCGGTGATCCGGTGCCCTGGACAAATAAGCTTGTGCTGCGGAATCAACTGACGGAGAAGGCCGGAAAGCGTCAGGTCGAACTTTTGGTTGCGCCGCGGGGTTCGATCCGCTACACGCTCGATGGAAGCGAGCCTCGCGAGGGCATGGCCTATGAAGGTCCGGTTGCCATTGGCGACGGCGACGTGTTGATGCGCGCGTTCGCGGAGGCTGACAAGCTTGAAGCCAAGGCCGACTTCCGCTTCCCGGCCAAGGGGAAGAAGGGAGTCCAGATTGACGACGTGAAGCCCGGCCGGCTCGTCTCTCGTACGGGCCGCAAGCTCGACTCGCGAGCCAAGACATTCGAGGGGCTCAAGCAGGCCGCCGAAAAGTCCGCGACCTTTGAAGGGATTGTGCTTACGGTGGGGCAGGGCAATCAGATGATTGCAATCAACGTGGGCGAAATTCCGGTGGACGCTGCCTTTATCATGGCATTGCTTACCAAAGTGCTGGAGAAATTTGGCGCGGACACACCAATTAGCATGAGCTTCCGCAAGGGGCACTTCGCGTCGGGGCATGACCTCAAGGACTTCGCCGCCAAACTCGGGATCGAGATCCAGACGGGGGATGTCGAGCAATGAGCGAGAAGCCCAAAACCATTGACTTTGGCGCACCCGATGGCTTTGGATCGCACCTGTTTCGGGTTGAAATTCCGCCGGCTCGTGCTGACGCGGTCCATATTATTGAGGACTTCGGCTATAGTGGCCTCGAAGGCGGTATTCCGAAGGATGAAGAGCGTGTCGTGCTTAAACGTCCGGTCTGGTCCGCAATCGCCGACAGTGCCCGTCGCGAATTCAACGACCGACTCAAGGCCGCTAAGGTCCTCACCGGCCGCTGGCATACCGGGACGAATCTAGTGGACCGTCTGCTTGGCAAGGAACTCTGCGTCCTCGCCTGGGCGGCGGAAACTGCCACGGGTGAGCAGATACCCATTGTTTGCAGCAAGTGGGCAGCCCTCCGCCCGGAGGAACGCTGGTGGTTGTTTTCGATGACCGTGGCGGAAGCGGGGCTGCCGGAGGATGCCCAGCGTGGTTGGCGCCGGGCGTTGTTCCATGCCTTGTCCGATGGTGAAAAGCCCCCTGCGGATCGAAGACGTCGCCGACCGGCCGATCGCGATCTTTTTTCTTTGCCGCTGTTCGAGGATTCCAAATGAGCGCCACTGTCATTCCCTTTTCACTGAAGGACGCGCCGGCGCTTATCGAGCGGCTTTTGCCCGTGCAGAAGCTTTCGGCCGAGGCTTTCAAGGAACAGATGGCGGTTCATGGCAAGACGCTCACTGCGCTCGGCAGCTATTGGAAGGGTCGCAAGCCGCTAATTCTCAACAAGGCATGCATTCTCGGGTGCCTTCTGCCGGCGACGGGCGATGGAGCTCGCGACCTGGAGATTTTCGAGAAGTTGATGGCGATGGATGACGAGTCGTTCGTCATTCGCTGGAAACGCCGGCCGAAACCAAAGGAGATTCTGGCCTCGCTCTCGATTCGCTCCATTGACGATTACTTTGTTGTCGAGCCTCCTGGTGTTTTGCCGACGTCGGCACCACTGGATTGGTCGATGCCCGAATTTGAGAATGTAAAGGTCCACTGGCGTGATGACATCACCAAATTGGAGCGTCGGCGGCTGGAAGCGCAGATGTTACCCAAGACTTCCTATCGAGACTGGGTGGACGCTGCCCAGCGTCCCGAAGAGGTCATGGAGAACGTACACGACCACATCTGGGACGCAGTCAACTCCCACTTGGGAACAAACGCTCAATCATTTCCTGCTCTGATCGAGCAGCTTGGCATCATGAGATTCGGGCATAGACCCCGACTGGCGGATACTTTTTGTGGCTCTGGTCAAATCCCGTTCGAGGCTGCGCGCCTCGGATGTGACGTCATAGCATCCGATCTTAACCCAATGGCCTGCATGCTAACGTGGGGCACATTTAATATTGTGGGTGGCTCGAATGCAAGCCACGCTAAACTTCTAAGGGACCAGCGGGAGTTGGCTGATCGGGTACGAGCAGAAATGGATCGCTTGCAGCTAGAAACGGATGGGCATGGCTGGCGAGCTAAGGTCTTCCTCTATTGCGTTGAGACGCGATGCCCCCAAACGGGCTGGATGGTTCCTCTCCTTCCTAGTCGTCTTGTCAGCAAGGGTTATCGCGTCATCGCGGAGATTATCCCAGATAAAAAGAGGAAACGATATGTCGTGGAAATTCGTTCCGGTGTTAGTGACTCGGATCTGCACGACGCCGAGTCGGGAACAATTGGTCGCGACGGTAAATACGGTGAGGCATACCTGACTCACGTTGTTGACGGTATCGAGTTCAGAACCAAGATATCCACCCTGCGCGGAGACATTGAAACACCGGACGGCATGATTGAGAATCGCCTGAGACAATGGGAATCGCTTGACTTCACACCTCTGCCTGACGATCTGTTGCAGGAACGCCTCTATTGTATTCAATGGATGCGCCCAAAACAGGAAGGTAAAAACGACGAATATGAGTTTCGAACTGTGACAGATGCGGACTTAAGGCGAGAGCAAGCGGTCCAGGAACACGTCGGCCGGAATATTAAGGACTGGCAGAGCAGCGGGTGGCTGCCCGACATGCGAATTGAAGTCGGCGGTCCGCCTCGATACCAGGGCCAGGACTTTATTCGCGCGCGCGGGTGGACACGCTGGCAGCACCTCTTTAATCCACGCCAGTTACTGCTTGCAGTGCTTATCAACCAATTTAGCGATGCAAGGTTGAAGTTCGCATTCACCCAAGTATTGAATAACAACTGCCGTGCCAGCCGCTGGAACCCCGGCGGTGGCGGTGGTGGTTTGACAGCCGGTATCTTTGACAACCAGGCATTGAATACCCTGTTTAATTATGGGTGCCGCGGATCTGAGTATGCTCGCAGCTTCATGTTGCAGAAATATAAACACTCCCCGATTGATTTAAGTCAACGCTGCGAAGTGATGTCGCTGCCGGCGAATCAGTTTACTGGTGAGAGTGACTTTTTCGTCACGGACCCGCCTTATGGAGATGCTGTCAAATACGAAGAGATTCTCGATTTCTTCATCGCATGGCTACGCAGGAACACGCCGCCAGAGTTCTCCAAATGGGTTTGGGATAGCCGTCGGGCGTTGGCAATTAAAGGCGAAGATGAAGGCTTTCGCCGTGATATGGTTGAAGCATATCTGGGGATGACCAAGCGGATGGTCACCAATGGCATGCAAGTGATCATGTTTACGCATTTGTCGGGAAGTATCTGGGCAGATATGGCCAACATCGTTTGGGCGTCTGGCTTACATGTTACTGCTGCTTGGTACGTTGTCACGGAAACCGATAACCCTCTTCATGCCGGCAGTCACGTTAAGGGGACGGTGCTGCTCGTCTGTCGCAAGCGCCTAGGCTGTCATAAGACGACCCGAGACGACTTGGCGTGGGAAATTCAAGAGGAGGTCGAGTCGCAGGTCCAGTCCCTCACCGGCCTCAACCAGGGTGCCAAGGGTCTTTACCGCGACGAGAATGTTTTTGAGGACGCCGACATCCAAATGGCAGGATATGCGGCTGCACTACGCGTCCTCACTCGCTATGCCGTTATTGACGGTCGCGACATGGCTGCCGAGGCCATCCGCCCCCGCGTGAAGAATGAGACAACTTTTGTTGATGGTCTCATTGCCTTCGCCGTGGATACGGCCAACCAGTGCCTCGTACCACAAGGCATCGCCAAGTCGCATTGGGATAAGCTTACCGGAGCCGAACGCTTCTACCTGAAAATGCTGGACATGGAAGCTCGTGGTGCGAAGACGCTCGACAACTACCAAAACTTTGCTAAGGCATTCAAGGTCCACGACTTCCAGGTGCTCATGGCCAGTCACAAGGCCAATCAGGCGAGGCTTAAGAGCGCCAGCGAGTTTGGCCGGACTGAAATGAGCGAGGGCTCGGAGTTGTATCATCGGTGCTGCGTGCCGTGCTCTACGCGGTGATGGAGCTCGCGAAGAACATGGACGGCAACGAGGTCCTAGCCCACCTGGTTCTCAACGTACCCAACTATTACGGCGATATGACCCAGCGCGACCTGGCCGTTGAGTTATCGGATTATCTCGCAAAGCGTCTCGAAAGCCTGCGACCCGACGAAGCTGGCGCTGCCCGCGTTCTGCGGGAACTCGTAAAGAACCAACGACTGGGCTAAAGGAAGCATGGCCGACATCAACCGCTTCTCCTCCCGCCGACAGCGCCTCGATCATGCGTTTCTCAGCACGCGATTGAACAACGCAAAATCGTACAAACGGATCGCAGGCTACTTTCGTAGTTCGATTTTCGAGCTGGTGGGCGAAGAGATCGCATCGATCCCAAAGGTTCAGATCGTCTGCAACAGCGAGCTAGATGCGGCAGATGTGGTGGTCTCGAAGCATATTCGCGAGACAGCGCTGAAGGAGCGGTGGAACGAAGCGCCATCCGAAGTCGAGGCTTTGCTGCACCGAGACCGATACCGGCGACTGTACGATCTCCTTTCCAGCGGACGGGTCGAGATTCGCGTCGTTCCGAAGGATCGCGTCTTCATTCACGGCAAGGCAGGCGTGATTGAGGTAGCCGACGGCACGAAGACCTGCTTCCTGGGGTCGATCAATGAAACCAAGAGTGCCTTCGCACACAATTACGAGATTCTCTGGGAGGATTGTTCGCCGGAAGGCGTGTCCTGGGTGGAGGAAGAATTTGACGCTCTTTGGAAGGACTCCTACCCGCTTCCGGACGCCATCATCGCAGAGATCAAACGCGTTGCCGATCGCGTGGAGATTAGGTTTGATGACGTTAAGGCGGCCGAACTCCCGGCGGCCGCACTCGCCGAAAGCCCCATCTATCGGGGAGGTGAGCAGCTTCAGCCGTGGCAACGCTCGTTTGTGACGATGTTCCTCCAGCACCGCGAGACTTACGGCAAGGCGCGGCTACTGCTAGCCGATGAGGTCGGCGTGGGCAAAACGCTTTCCATGGCGGCCAGCGCGATGATTTCGGCATTGCTGAATGATGGCCCCGTGCTGATCCTCTGCCCATCGACCCTCACGATGCAGTGGCAGGTGGAGTTGAACGACAGGCTTGGAATCCCGAGCGCAGTCTGGTCATCGACGAAGAAGGTGTGGATTGATCCCAAAGGCCATGTCATCAAGACGCGTGGCGCGGAAGACATCGCGCGCTGCCCGTTCCACATTGCGATCGTTTCCACCGGGCTGATATTCCATGACTCGGACGAGCGGAAGTACCTGCTGGAGCGGAAGTACGGAACGGTGGTGCTCGACGAGGCGCACAAAGCACGCCGGCGTGGTGGACTGGGCCAGAAGAAGGAAGAGCCGAACAATCTTCTTGCTTTCATGCTTCGGATCGGCCACCGCACCCGCAACATGGTGCTTGGCACAGCAACTCCTATTCAAACGGAAGTTCATGAAGTCTGGGATCTGCTCCGCATTCTCAATTCCGGCGCAGATTTCGTCCTCGGCCGAGAACTCTTCGGACGATGGGTGGATTGGGAGAAGTCCCTGCCTATAGTCAAGGGAGATCAATTGCCGAATGACGAGCGGGATGCCTGGGAGTGGTTGCGTAATCCGCTGCCGCCACGCGAGGAGGACGCGCTCTTTGCGACCTTACGCCTTCAGATGGGTCTTGCCGATCAGGTGTTTTTCACGGACCGTGGGTTCGGCTCGCTGGGGTATTTTGAGCAACAGGCAGTCGGCGAAGCTTTGGTGCCTGGGTTTCTGCGAGAACACAATCCCATCGTCCGCCACACGGTTCTCAGGCGGCGCCAGACGCTCGAAGACGCTGGCTTGTTGGAAAGAGTCGGGGTCGATGTTCATCCCGATCCAAACGCATCGGCGACCGCATATAGTGGGGTTGGATTCAGCGGTCTAGGCTTGCTGACGAACCATCCCTTTGATCTGGCGTATGAGGCGGCGGAAGCGTTTACGGAGGCATTGCAGAAGCGTACCAAGGCAGCCGGGTTTATGAAGTCGCTGCTCCTGCAACGAATCTGTTCGAGCTTTGCGTCCGGCCGCGCGACCGCCGAAAAGATGTTGCGCGGCGAGGAATTCGAGGATGAGGAGCAGGCACGATTGCTTCTCGACGCGCTGAGCGGCCTAACAACTGCGGAGGCCGGGTTTTTGCGCGTCATTTTCGCGGAACTCTCTCGCCCGGAAGCGCGCGATCCGAAGCTCGCAGCAGTCCATTATTTCCTCACGGAACATCGCACGGAAGGGAAGACCTGGCTGGAGCACGGCTGTATTGTCTTTAGTCAATACTACGACACTGCTTTCGCCGTGGGTGCCGAGTTGGCCAGGTTACTTACTGATGAGCCCGTCGGCGTCTACGCTGGCGCCGGCAAGAGTGGTTTGTTCCGAGGCGACGACTTCGCTTCCGTCGAGCGCGAAGAAATCAAGGCGGCCGTGAAAAAGCGGGAGATACGTTTGTTGGTAGCAACCGACGCGGCGTGCGAGGGCCTAAACCTGCAAACCCTCGGAACTCTCATTAACGTCGATCTGCCGTGGAACCCGTCACGACTCGAACAACGTCTTGGGCGTATCAAACGTATTGGTCAAGCTCGTCGGGTCGTGGACATGCTCAACCTTGTCTACCATGAAACACAGGATGAGAAGGTTTACGGAGTTCTTTCTCGTCGCATGAAGGACCGCTACGACATCTTTGGCGGCCTGCCCGACACGATTGAGGATGACTGGATCGAAACCGTCGAGAAGATGGACGAGAAGATGGACGAGTATATCCATCTTCGCCAGAAGGCACGTGACGTATTCGAGATGCGTTACCAGGAAACCATCGATCCGGATGTGAACCGGTGGGAACTGTGTTCCCGAGTATTATCTCGGCGCGACGTAGTGGAACAACTTTCCAAACCTTGGTAATTGATTTGGCAGATTAGTGCTGGCGCGGCAGCGACCTACGGTGGCAAGCTGAACCGCACGTCGCTGAAGCGGTGGTGACGATAATGCAGCGGCTAGAGAGTGCCAACAAGGCCAAGGCTTCCATTTCAGTGGAAGCCCCGGAGTTTGTTTGGGTCGAACATGGGCACTGCATGAACTTGCCGCTGGGAGCCGCGCGGTGCTCAGCCCGATCGAGGCGGTGCGGCTGATGGGGATTCTGGCGTCGGCGGAGTGCGTTCAAAGGCTGGTGAAGGCGTCGGGCACGGGGGAAGCGAATAAACGACCTGGTGTTTGGTAACGACGCCGTTGCTGACGGGCGGTGTACGGCGTTATAGGTGGATCGGTCATGGCAAGCAGCTACGAAACGGGGCGCAGCGAGAGGGCTCGCCTAGTGAAGTTCAACATCGAGAAGATCGAGCAGGGCTATCTCCAAGCCGTCCAGGCGGGAGAAGAGCGTCCGGTCATGCTCGTCGTCGATCTTCGCGACAAGATGGGGTTCGAGCTGGCCAGCCGCCTTGACCTGGATTACGTGAAAAAGGTTAGGGACGAGTGCAACGAACGGGGTGTGATCCCGACCGCCATCCTGGCCACATCCCTGCCCACGGCGGTGAAAGTGATTGGCTTCATGACGCCAAGTGGCCGCGAGACGCTCCGGCGACCGTTGCCCGAGAGCATGTTCTGGATTGTGAGCATCTCTGCCGGCG
>Ga0073936_10012136_pt1 | contig 10303 bp, 9 predicted proteins | sample AliMusrvi5mmetaG_FD_87041 | JGI IMG/M metagenome (GOLD analysis project Ga0073936, IMG submission 87041) | Freshwater lake bacterial and archeal communities from Alinen Mustajarvi, Finland, to study Microbial Dark Matter (Phase II) - Alinen... | ecosystem: Environmental > Aquatic > Freshwater >... | reverse complement strand
GGATCAAAAAGACAAGCAGCAACCCGTCTTTTCCGAAAGAAAACCGATTCACAATCAACAAATCAACTGCGCTCGCGTTGTCGCCGCAAAATCACACACCTGCGCAGGGGTTCCCTAGAGCGGTTCCAGAATTCACCTGCCCTTTTGACGGCAGTGAAAGGTGCCATTTTCTTGAGGGAAAATGGCACTTAGCAGTTGCGGTTTCGGGGTACAGCAATTCTAGAACCGCTGTAACTCGCCGCGTGCGCTGATTTTCTTAAAGGGTGACTGGGGGTATTGCTGGGGTTGAAACCCCGGCCTACCTCTCAATCAAGTTGCCTGGCCCTGGAACCCGGTGCCTTCCCTACGTCGAAATCTGGTGGTAGAGCCGGTAGTGTTCCCGGTCGATGGCGAAGTAGGGCCGGAAGGTGACGGGTCCGCCTGCTCTGGTGACGATCCACTCCGAACCTCCTGCCGCCCTCTGCCTGGCCGCCAGCAGTTGCGCGCGGCTGTAGGTTGCTTGCAGATTGTTGACTGCAAAGAGGGCCAGCGGACCTTGCAGCAGCGCCACGGTATTTGGATTCCGCTGGTCGATCGGCTTCAGGTACAGCGGCATATCCAGCGTGTATTCGATTCTGTCACCGTCCTTCCACTCTCGCTTTAGAGCTGCAAACGTGCCCGGCTCGAGGCTGGTGGCGAATGGCCTGCCGTTGACGCGCACAGCCGTGCCTGCGCCCGCCCAGGCCGGAACGCGTAGGAAGACGGTGAAGGTGGCCGGCCGCGGCGCGGAGATGCGCAGCGTAGTGACCGGAAGCAGGGGATACGCCGTACTTTGCTCCAGCGCGTATGCCGCGCCACCCTGCCGCCAATGCACGCGCGACGGAACAAAGAGGTTAACGTAGATGGCGTCTGGCGCGCGGAAGTAGCTGGAAATGCCATAGTCCGCGGTGATCTGCGGAAAGGTGCCCGAGCAGCACGGCCACTTGTCTTCGTGGAATGTCTTGGTTGCGTCGTTGTTGTAATCGGAATAGTAGAAACTGCGGCCGTCCGGCTGAATCGGCCGGGCACCGAGAATGGTGTTGTAGAGCACCGTTTCCATGCTGTCGCCATAGGTGCTTTGCCCGGTGATGCGCATCATGTAGCGCGCCACCTTGAAGTGGCCATATGCGCCGCACGGCGTCTCAAAGCTGGCATGCGTGTCGTCGAGGCTTCTGGCCAGGTCGTCGCTCTCGGGCGGGCGAAACGTCTCATTGGGCCCCCAGCCGCCGGTGGCAAAGCTCTGGGCACGTACGAAGTCAAAGCCGTTCTTTGCAGCGCGAAGATGCTTCTCGCTCCCGGTTACCAGGTACGCCTGCAGCGCCGAACAGAGCGCGTTGAGGTGGCTGTAGGCATGCTGCCCGGGCAGGACATTCTGCCCCTCGGCCAGCGGATTGAAGTAGGTATCGTCTTCAAGGAAGCGCATGGCCAGGTCGTGATAGCGCGGGTTGCCGCTCCGCTTGTAGGCAAGAAAGAAATTCTCAGGCAGCGTGTAGGTCTCGTCCCAGGTGTAGGAAATGTTTGGGTGGGGGCGCGCCTGCATCTCAGGACGCGAGAGGGCCTTCTCCGGCAAAAAAGGCAGCACCACATCGGTGGCATGATCGAGGACCGCCATGGCCTCCTTGACGTCAGCGAACTGATACGCATCGATCAAACCGCAGGTGGTCTTTTCAGACGTGTAGGCGGGCAGGCAGTAGTTTTGCCAGAACCTGGGAGAGATGGTTTGAGCGTAGCCCAGCACCAGCCGGCGCAGTTTCTCTTGGGTGGGCTTGTCGCCCGTCGCCGCATAAGCGCGGGCAAGGCCGGAAACATACTGCCCGAAGGTGTGGCCCGGAATGTAGCCCGTCATGTTTCTGGGCGGATCGAAGTCCTTAGACCATGAGTACCAGCCGCCCATGTCTTCCCCGGGCGCAGGCAGTCCGGCCGCCTGCCTGAAAGGCTTCAGCAGGGCGTCCTCGCTCAGGTTCATGAAGAGGCTGTGGTTCTGGTTGAACTGATCCAGCATGGGGCCGGCAAGCAGTTCCACATCGCTATAGGCGAATTGTTCAAGCCTGGTGGCGCCATGGTCCGCGGGAAGGGGCGATGACAGCGCCCGCCGCAGTAGCATCATGGTTCCGGCTGCCAGGGCGCTGGCTTTCAAAAGTGATCGGCGGGTAGGGTGCGGCACGGAGCCTCCATGACGACAGAAAGGTGCGCGGATTCGCTACGGATCAGGATACTCGCCTCCGCTGCGACTGAAGCGCTGTAAAACGCTCTGATCGCCCACTGGAATTGTCACAGGTCGGGCTCGTTGAACTCGATAGCGCAACGCCGTGGGCGAATATGGAATCCAACCCTTCGGAGGTATACCCAATGAACGGTTACGCAATTACCGGCGTCGTGGTTGGCGCGGTTGTGGTTTTGGTGCTGCTTGTGAACGCGAAAGATATCGCGCGGTACGTCCGCATTTCGACCATGTAGAACATGGCTCGAGCTTTATTTCCCGGGGCGGATGGCGAGGCCGGTGCTCTTTTCCATGACGGTGTACCAGGTATCGTCGTCGGCGGCGTGAAGGGCTATGTTGTCTTCATCGCTGGTGGCGAGGCGCCCCGTGATGGTTGGCTGAGCGTCGGGGCCGACCGGATGGCGGAACTGCCAGGTTCCGCTCTCGATGATGCTTTGGATCTTCTCGGCTACCAGCAGGGGCTGCGTCGGATTGCTGAGCGAGGCGGTAAAGTGGGCCTTCATGCGGCGCTGATTGGGGTAGAGGGAAGCGGGTAGAGGGCGCTCAATGTTGTGCGCCATGGACGTGTCGATGATGCCGGGCTCGACAACGAGGACGCGGACGTTAAAGACCTTCATCTCCTGGGCCAGGGCCTCGCTGAGCGCCTCAAGGGCGAACTTGGATGCGGAGTAAGGGCCGAGCGGCGAGGTGGAGACGCGCCCGGCGACGGAAGTGATGTTGATGATGGCGCCGCTGCGGCGCTGGCGCATGTGCGGAATGACTGCCTTGGCGCAGCGGACAGCGCCAAAGTAGTTGGTCTCCATGACGGCGCGGAAGTCGGCCAGGGGCATGTCTTCAATTGAGCCGTTGCGCTCGATGCCGGCGTCGTTCACCAGCACATCGATGTTGACGCCGGATTTGTAGATGGCGGCGCTGGCCGTGGTTACCGAGTCGTCCGAATCGACATCCATGGCGGAAATGGTGATGGGGAGGTGTTCCTGTGCGGTTATTTCTGCCAGTTCCGGTGCGCCGGCGGGGTTGCGCATGGTGGCGTAAACAGTGTGGTCGGCGCGTGCCAGGGTGAGGGCGGTGCTTAAGCCGATGCCTTTGCTGGTGCCAGTGATGAGTACGGTTGCCATCGGGGGTCTCCGTCTTCAGGTTTCTTTCGGATGGGGAAATACTGGCCGATTTAAGTTTGTGGTTTCCCAGGTCTGAAAATCCAGACCCGTGGCACCCGGCTTTGGTGCGGGTTCGAGACTGAGGAACGTGACTGCTTACTTGCGAAAGGCGAGAAGAGTTATTTGCCTACGTAACTCACATGCCAGATGGAGCGGGAGCCGTCGTCGGAGACGAAGAGGGACCCGTCTTTGGCTTCGGCTACGCCTACGGGGCGGCCCCAGACCTGTCCGTCTGAAGTGGCAAAGCCGGTGAGAAAGTCTTCGTATTCGCCGGTGGCATGGCCGTTTTTCATGGGGAGTCGGATCACTTCATAGCCTGAACGCTGGGCGCGGTTCCAGGAGCCGTGTTCGGCGGCGAATCCATCGCCTTTGAAATCGGTGGGAAACTGCTGGCCCTCGTAGAACATCATCTCCAGCGAGGCGAAGTGGGGGTTGACGAGGATGTCAGGCGTCAAAACTTTGGCCTGCAACTCGGGGTGCTTGCCGGGGTGGCGCGGGTCCTGCCTGCCGCCGCCGGGGCCGTTGAAGTAGTACCAGGGCCAGCCGTAGAAGCCGTCTTCCTGCACGTGGGTCACGTAGTCGGGAACCAGGTTGTTGCCCAGGCCATCGCGCTCATTCGTAGAGCACCAAAGCTCGCCGGTGATGGGGTTGATGGCTTCGCCGACGCAGTTGCGCAGGCCGCTGGCGTAGACCTTGAGGAACTTGCCGGTGGGGGTGAACTCGAGCACGTCGGCGCGGTGGAACTCTTCGGGGTGGGTGTCGGCGTCGTCTACATTCGAGTGCGATCCGACCGAGGCGAAGAGCTTGCTTCCGTCCTTTGAGAAGACCAGGTCGCGGGTCCAGTGGCCGCCGCCGCGCAGGCGTCCGCCGCCGGGCAACTCGGCCAAGCGCACCTCCGGACCGCTCGCCTTGAGGTCGCCGTTCTTGTAGGGGAAGCGCACGATGCCGTCGGTGTTGCCGACGTAGACGTAGTTCGGATTGGGGCCGTTGGGATAAAAAGCGATGCCGAAGGGCTGCTGCAGGCCGGTGGCGAAGACCGAAACTTGCGCGGCCTTGCCGTCCGCGCCGACGCCGCGGAATACCTTGATTTTGCCGGTTTCGCTCTCGGCCAGGAACAGGTCGCCGTTGGGCGCGAGGCGAAGCAGGCGGGGGTTGTCCAGGTCAGTGGCGTAGAGAGTCACCTTGAAGCCCCTGGGCGCAACAGGCCACGCGTTGGCCGGCCGGGCAATCACGGTGGGGCCGTTGTCAACCGACTCGCTGGGCGCCGGGGTGGGCAGGTCGGCGGCAGTCAGGTGGCGACGGGTGCCGGGCGATTCGTGGAGCGCGTCAGTAAAGGCGGCCTGGCCCGTGAGAACCGGGTGGTTCGGGGTCTGTGCGGAAAGCAATGAGATGAAGCCAAGGGCGCAAACAACGATCAAAATGCTGCGAGACATCCTGATGGGACCTCCGGGGAAGACTCAGTATGGGTTGGATGAAGGCTGGGCAAAGCGGGATGCGAATTTGCATTTTTGGGTAGCGGATGAATTATGCGGCAGTTTTGAGGCCGGCTCACCGGAACAACCCTTCTGCTTCGGCAGATTCTGAGGTGATCCCAATGCGGGATCGGGTGTGTTCCGGCTGCCGGCCTACGCAGTCTGTGGAAAGGACGTGCGGCGGGGAAGCGCGCTAGTTACTTAGTAGGATGGGCCGGAGGTGTTTCGGGTTGTGCATCAAATAAAGATTTTTCGTCCGCGGCAAGACTGGTGGCAAATGAGGGTCCAAGCTTGGCCGTAACCACCACGCGATTGCGCTTCTGGTTTACTTCGGCGGTCTTCAGCAGCTCTTTGAGGCTGTTGTTGGCGGAGTTGGCTGACAGGGGAGCCGTAAATCCGCGTGCCAGGGTAACCAGTGTGGCCAGCGCTGCGGCCTGGGTGGCGGCCACCTCGTCGCTGGGGGCAATCTCCTCAACCTTGAGATTCATGGCGCCTTGAATTGAAAGCGCCGGGGTGAGGCTGGCAACAATGGTGGAGTCCGACTCCAGCGGCAGCGAGAAGCCAAAAATGCTGATGACTCCGCTCTCGTTGAAAGGCAGGCCGATCTGGCCCACTCCCCAGGCAAGCGAGAGCAGCGGAACGTCGTGGTAGTGCCGGGAAAGCAGCGTAGAGCCGGCAAAGGGCACGGCGGCGGTGCGATGCCGGTCGAGCATGGAGTGGATCTGCTCCGGGGTCGGGGTGTTGGAGACGGCCACCATGTCATAGCCGATCTGCGCCACGCGGACGATACGGCCCTCCGAGGGAATGTTGTAGATGGTATGGCCGGCGTAGGACTCGCGGAAGGTGGCGTGGGCATCGAGCCAATTGTTCAGTTTTTGGCCGGTCAGCTTGCCCACCAGCACCATGGAGTAGGCAACCGGACCGTTGGGGCCGTTCGGATCGGGCATGCGATGCAGGCCCACGGCAACCTCGTCCAGGTCCTGTTCCCAATCGAAGCCGATGCCCTGCACAAACTGCTCGTACTCTGGTACGCGACGGGGCGGCTTCAGGTCCTTCTTCAAGAAGGAGTGGAAGGGCTTGAGGTTGACGTAGATGATGCCGTCGGACTCGGGCAGCAGGCGCGCCGCCTCGGGGGGAGCCTTGGAGCGCAGGAAGATGGCCACGGCCAGCAAAAGCAGGACCGCGGCCACTACCCAAAGCGTTCTGCGCGTGCGCTTATTCATGCGTCCCGACAGGATTAACCCTAACATTCCCAGACGTGCGTACGGATTCAGATTTCAGAGCCGCGCTCAAGCAGTGCGGCTCCGCAGGCAGGCGCACATGGCGCGAATGTTCGCAGGAGGCGTATCGGCGGGAATGGCGCATCCGGCATTGAGAATGAAACGCGGGGAGTCGGCAAAGACGTCGAGTAGCTCATTTGTCTTCGCTTTGACAAGTTCCGGCGTTCCGCGGGCGATGACTTCGCTGGGGTCGATGTTGCCGACGAAGGTCACCTTGTTTTTGAATGTGTCGCGTGCCAACTGGACGTTGGTCTTGTAATCGATCTCCAGGGCCTCGGCACCGATTTCCGTCATTTTGGTTAGGATGCGATCGGTTTTGCCGCAGATGTGCAGCAGGTAGGGCACCCCAAGCTCATGCGAACAAGCGGCAACGCGCTGCTCGGAGGGCAGGGCGTATTTTCCATAGAGTCGCGGCGAGAGCACGTCGGGCCCAGCCGGGCTGTCGCCGTTTGAAAGCATGTGGCAGCCGGTAGCGGCCATCAGCTTGAGAAACTGGCAGCAAATGCCGGTGCAGTAATCCAGCAGCGCGAAGACCAGTTCATCGTCCTGCTGCGCGGCCACATCCATCAGCCAGTGGTCCATGCCGCGCATTGACGCTGAAAGCGAAAAGGGGTCCTGATCGCAGTTGCCGCGGATGAAGCGCTCGCTGCCGTACTGCTTTACAAGGATGGCCACCGCTTCGGTCCAGACCTGCGCCCGACGGTTCTTCGACAGGTCAACCGGTTCAAGGTCGCGCACTTGCTCCAGCGATGTCAGGAACCCGCCGTGTGAGCGGCCGGGGTTGTCCTCGGGCAGATCGACCTCGACGCCCACCGCGCCGGAGAGAGTGACGGTATCCACGTCCACCATGATGCCGTCCAGGTCGTAGCGCTCCATTGACTCGCCAAAAACGCGGGCCATCACCACCGGATCCTCGCGAAACTGGCGCATGGTCACGCCGATTTCGCGCGCCGCCATCATAAAGTTGTGAAGCATAATGGGCGTGCGGTCAGGCCACTCACCCTTCAGCGCCGCGTTGATTCTCTGCTTTCCGTTCAAGTCTTTCCGTCCTTTCGGGACGCATTTGTCCCTTGCCCGCGTGTCAACGCATTATATCGAAGGGGGGATTTGCGGGGTTGGCGCTGAGTCTGTAACCGGGAGACGGGCAGGGATAAATAGGCAGAGCCGCTGCGCTCAACACGCTGAAGATCTGCGGCTGCCCCGCGAGGAAGGATATGCAGCACTTCCTCGCCAGGAATGCTTCTGAAGACACCGCACACCGAGCCTGGCAGATTCTGCGGACTGAAATTCCGGCAGTCTCTCGCCCGGTAAAAACCCTTTTCCCTGCTGTGTAACTCGGGTGTATGATGCTTGCGTAAATCCCTTGGACATCCTGATGGAGGAACAATGTACGTGCAGAAGCTTCTGACTCCTGTGATTCTCGCGTCTCTGCTTGTTGCGCAGGGATATTCGCCGGTGTATGCACAACCGCCCGCAGCGCCCCAGGCGCAACAGGCCGCACCCCATGTGCTCGATAATGACCAGATTATCCAACTGGTTAAGGCAGGGTTATCTGACGATCTTATTCTTGCTACCATAGGCAGTTCTCAGGGAAACTACGACATCTCAGCGAACGGAATGATCGCCCTGAAAGGGGCTGGTGCGAGCGACAAGGTTGTAGGAGCCATGGTTCTCAAGATGAATACCGTGGCGCAGACTGCGCCGGCTTCTTCATTCCCTCCAATGCCCGCGCCGGCCGGCGACAAGGTTGTGTTGCCGGAGGGAACGGACGTTTATCTCTCATTCGATCAGGATCTGAGCTCAAAAACGGCCGCAGACGGCGACAGCGTGGCATTCTTATTGACTGAAGACCTCAAGGTTGGCGACGTCGTTGTGGCCAAGACGGGCACCAAAGCCGTTGGCGAAGTCACTCACGCGGCTCATTCCGAGATGATGGGCAAGGGCGGCGAATTGAATATCCGCCTCAACTACCTCAAGATCGGAGCCGTGAAGGTTCACCTGCGCGGAACCAAGGGCGGCGAAGGGAATAGCGGAATGGGCGGCGCCATTGCCCTTTCCATGCTGGTGGGCGTATTTGGCCTGCTGAAACACGGCAAAGAAGTGAATGTGCAGCACGGGACAGCCTTGCACGCCTATGTTTCTGAAGATACAAACCTTGCCCCGGTGATTTGAAGTCCAGCAGGATAAAAACAGGATGTCCAACCAACCGCCTGGGGATGGGATTTATACCTCAGGCGGTTGCGTGTCTATAGCTCCGGGTTTGCGGGGTCGAGCTTCAGACTCGGACAAATTGAGCCCATTTTTGGCGAGCGCGGCTCAATCTCCCAGAGGGAGAAACCATGCCCAGTCTGTCCGCTCGAACCAATGTCGAGCGGATGCGGTGTCCGTCGGTCGAAATCATCGCCTATCGCCGCTCATTGAGCGCCCCCGGTTTGCTCCTCCGGCGGTGGTGTGCTAACCTTGATTTCTGTGCCGTGGGGTGCGTGAAGCGGGAGTGTGCCTTCATGATTCTGCGGATGTCCTTCGGGACTCGGGGCGGTTTTCCCGGTGGTTTAGGGCTGGCGTAGCTCAGCTGGTAGAGCATCTGATTTGTAATCAGAGGGTCGGGGGTTCAAATCCCTTCGCCAGCTCCACATTCGGAAAGCCTGAACCTGGGGCCTGGGGCGGCAATGCAAGTTTTGCCGGCGTTGTTTTAAGCGCCGGGCCTGTCCTCCGCGGCGATCCCTCAGAGGTGCATGCTCCGACTTGCCGGAGATTTTCCGGGCGGGGCTTAATGCGCTGAAGTGGCAGCAATTGCGGGGGTGGGTTGAGTTTTGCACAGGTGGCCGAGTGGTTAATGGCAGCAGACTGTAAATCTGCCGGTCTTTAGACCTACGGAGGTTCGAACCCTCCCCTGTGCACCATGAATTGTGGGGATGGAATGCGGGAAGGATCGCAGCCGGAATGAGCTTGTTTGGGCGCGAAATCGACCGCAGCAAGGGCATCAAGAGTACCGGGGCCGAATTGGACCGGAAATACTGGGTGGCCTTGGCGTTATACGGTGTTTTGGCGGTGCTGGTCTGGTTCACCATGGACGCGGGAGCTGTTCTGGTCCACGGGAAGCCTGTAGAGTTAAGACTGCTTCCGATGATCGTAATTGGAGGCTTGGCTCTACGCACCGTGTTGGCCCGCCAGGCGGAGAAGATTCGCCGCAGCGGGAGTGGGGACAAAGGTTAGGCCCCTCGGGTTTTTTCAAGAGGGCTGGCGTAGCGGTAGGTCGGGGTTTTAACCCAGACAGTGAGACACTCGAATGAACCCCACGAGTGCAGGTTTTTAAAGAGGGCTGATGTAGCTCAGTTGGTAGAGCACTCCCTTGGTAAGGGAGAGGTCACCGGTTCAAACCCGGTCATCAGCTCCAGAAATTCAGTGGTCAGTGGATAGTGGTCAGTGGTCAGTTGTAGCATCGGGAAGGGGAGCCTAAGCGGTTCCGCAGCCGGCTCGAATCTGTGAACTGTTCACTGCGAACTGTCAGCTGTTTTGGCGGGAGTAACTCAGTGGTAGAGTCACAGCCTTCCAAGCTGTTGGTCGCGAGTTCGATCCTCGTCTCCCGCTCCAAAATTGGAAATTTCCGGGATTGACGAAGCTCCCGGGCGAGGTTGGCAATCGATGTTTGAGCAGGCAGCAATAGCCGTACAGGACGAGCAGGGATATGCGCAGCTTCATGCGCTGATCGATGCGGCGTTCGATGCGCGGGACGTGGAAGTCTTTTTGAATCGCGTGACTCGTACCAAGCTGCGGATTCGCGACTTCGAAGATGTGCTGAAGCGGGGGTTGCTGGGCAAGCAGGCCCAGGGGCTGTACGAGGCGCTGCCGGTATCCGACCAGGCCTTGACGCGCGAACGCTATCTGCAATTGATTGAGGCCGTGCCGGAGGAACTTCGGCAGAGGTATTTCAGAGGTTACGCCTACTATTGAGGCGTGCAACATGCACGATGACCCCCGGAGTTACCGGGGGCGACAGAAGAAAAGTCTAACGGAAGGGACTGAAGGAAAATGGGCAAGGAAAAATTTGATCGCTCGAAGCCGCACGTGAATGTGGGCACAATTGGTCACATCGATCACGGCAAGACCACGTTGACGGCGGCGATTACCAAGGTTCTGCAGAAGCACAACCCG
>Ga0073936_10012134_pt1 | contig 10304 bp, 10 predicted proteins | sample AliMusrvi5mmetaG_FD_87041 | JGI IMG/M metagenome (GOLD analysis project Ga0073936, IMG submission 87041) | Freshwater lake bacterial and archeal communities from Alinen Mustajarvi, Finland, to study Microbial Dark Matter (Phase II) - Alinen... | ecosystem: Environmental > Aquatic > Freshwater >... | reverse complement strand
CCTCCTTGGTTAAAATTAGTCTTAGACAACTAAATTCTAACCCAAGTACCGTACAAAACTATGTCCTAACTCTTATTTACCCACCATTAAGTGGGAAGAGCCTTCATGAGCAAGCATTTAGCAGCCTCAGCCTTTTTTTGCTAGACCGCTGATTCAAAACCTCATGTGCATTTTAGATGTGATATAATATTACTGTTCGGAGGTCATTTGAGTTGGTAAAGAAGATATTTTCTTACAAAAAAGCAGCCATCATATATAACCCCCAAGCCGGTGCAGGCATACAGTTATCGCCGTTGTTCTTGAAATTAGTTGGTATAAGAAAACTGGGACAAGAGACCTTCAGCAGTAAACAAGCAAGCATAGAAAAGGTAAAAGAATATTTATCTAAATACGGTATTGATGCACAGATACTAGCAACTCAACATGTAGGACATGCAACTACCTTAGCTAAAGATCTTGCAAATAGGTCTTATGATCTTGTCGTTGCTGCCGGTGGAGATGGGACTATCAACGAGGTCATAAATGGCATTGCAACTTCAAATACAGTATTAGGAATAATCCCTTTAGGTACTGCGAACGTGTTGGCAATGGAACTAAATATCCCTATAGAAATAGACGCTGCGTGCCAACTTATAGCTTCTGGTAATTCTTCGTTAGTGGATCTGGGACAAGCCAATGGACGTTATTTTGCATGTATGGTGGGGATCGGATTTGACGCCCATGTATTAAATCGTGCAGACTCTAAACTTAAAAGAATAATGGGGATACTTTCCTACCCTATGATAGTTTTGTGGGAATTAATGTCTTACCGTTTTAGGCTGATCTGTTTGAAAATTGATGACAGTGACGAGATCAAAAGAGGTTATTACGTAATCGTTGGTAACAGCAAATATTACGCAGGGGAGACCATGATTACTCATCTGGCGGACATGAAAGATGGATACTTGGATGTGTGCATCTTCAAACACAAAAGCATCTTTCATATCTTGGCTTATATTTTTAGTATTTGGTCCAAAAATATTGACAAGAACATGGGTGTTGAGTATTTGCAGTGCAAAAAAATTTCGGTACTTAAAAAAGGGAAACACGCCATCCATGTTGATGCAGAATATTTATGTAACAGTTCTGCGGCGATCCAAATATGTCCCAAAGCCTTACTGGTAGTGGAAGGGACTTTGGCTAGTGGAAAGTAGCACACTAACTTTAATAAGCTTGAGAATTCCATTTGGTCATGGACTTTACCTTGTATTTAATATAAAATAATGTACAATTTCTTGTTAAATAAAGAGGTAACTATGAATGAACTGAGTAACTGTTTTTATGTACTTTTATTCACAATATTTTTTGCAGCATGTTCCTCTAATTCACATATCGACAATAGTCAGAATCTAAATGGTAATTCAACGATAAGCGCTAATACTGCAGTGGAGGTAGTCGCTATTGACCTTAATAACGCTCTGCCTGCAACTGGTTCTGGCTTTTCAGCTATTGGAACTCCAGCTTCTCCCGATAGCGATATTGCCAGTCTAGCCTCGCAGTCAACACAATTGAGTAGTGGTGGCCTAGGCGCAACCGGCGTGGGGCTGTCTGCAGGCAGTATTGTGTCTTCTTCGATGATAGACATCTCTTCTACTTATTCAGGATCGGAAACTTTGGACTATTGCTCACTTAATTCTCCCTTTCAGTCTGTTGCCTGCATAGTGGGGGCAGATATTCTTTTAATCAGACAAGAACTTATAGACGGGATGGGTTCAGATAATACAGCTTCTATATCTATTAAAGTCGGTAAAAGTGGTTATGTTTCTAAGACCAGTAACGTTATTGAGCTTTCTGTGACTAAACATAAAATAACCCAGATATCCAATATAATAAGTGGCCCCGTTTCTGATGACATATGGGGGCTAACAGTATTTAATGGAACCCTATATTTTATAGCATACAATGAAACCACCGGTAGTAAACTATATAGCTACGACGGCAATACTATAACGCAGATCTCTAATATAAATGATAGTGCCGGTGATGACCCAGAGAACCCTATTGTGTTTAACGGTGCCTTATATTTTGGAGCATATAATAATAGTATTGGTGGGTATAAACTGTACAGCTATGATGGTGTAGGTACAATAACTCAAGTATCAAATATAAATGATGGCGGTGATGACCAAATATACAATCCAGCTGTTGTATTTAATGGAGACTTATATTTTACAGCCTACAATGGAACTACTGGTGATAAACTATATAGGTACGATGGTGTAAATCCAATAACTCAGGTTACAGATATAAATGTTATAGGTGGTGGGGACAACATCAGTTCTCTCACGGTATTCGACGGGACCTTGTATTTTGACGCAAATAATGGGACTACTGGTGATAAACTATACAGTTACGATGACGTTAGTAATACTGTAACTCAAATTTCGGATATAGCTGCAGGAGGGGGTGGCGACCAAGTAAGTAACTTAACAGTATTCAACGACTCTCTATATTTTACCGCAAGTAGCGACCCTAGTATGGGGTATCAAAAGCTCTATAGTTATGACGGTGAAAATACAATAACTCAGATCTCGAACATAAACGATGGGTTGAATGACCAACCTTCAGAGCTAGTGGTATTTAATGATGCCTTATATTTTATTGCGATCAACAATCCTGATCTCCGCTACTTTAAGCTTTATAAATACGACGGTACCAACATAACTCAAATATCAAATATAATTGATGGTGGGAACGACTTTAACAGTAGTGGATACCAACCTGTGGTATTCAACGGGGCCTTATATTTTACTGCCTTTTCTGCAACTAATGTCGAGGCTAGTGTTAGTAATGGTCCCCAATCTATGGGTTTTCCTCTCAAGCTTTATAGATATGACGGGACAAAGATAACTCAAATTTCTGATATAAATAAAAATTTGATGGATAAACCCTCTTACCTTACTGTGTTCGGCGGAAGCTTATACTTTACTGCAAATAAGAACAACAGCGCAGGAGTTCCCTATACTAAACTTTATAAGTTCGAGTAGTTATCTGGATAATGAAAATCCTACTGTGATGGCACATCCAGCTCTATTGCAATAGTTGCAGCACTTGTTGATCAGACTGTTGCAGAGGTGCGAATGCTGCCAAAGCGTCATCTAACTTTTGCAGATTAGTCTGCTCTGGTGTAAAGAAGATATCTGCAGTGCTATTGAAATCGCTTCTTATTCCAAAACTTCCAAAAATAATAGTTCCGCAACCATACTGGCCTGCAGGGGTCTGAGTCGGTGTACCTGAGTGTGAACTTTCTTTTAGTATTGAATAGTTTTCTGCTGATTTGGATAGGCCACTTACGCTCATGAATTTGCTTAGACTTATTTGACCCACTTGTTCTGTTGTCGAATTATCCAATGTTACGTTCACAATACCATCTGATGTTATGGAAACACTCACGGCGTTAGAAGGGATAGTGATTGTAGGCTGTAGAGTTAATCCGCTTGTGAATTCTCGGATAACGCCAGTTGCATCTACTATAAATTTATTGTTCCTGGTATAAGCGCTCGTACCGTCGAAATCAGTTAGTTGGAAAAAGCATGACCCCAAAATTTCCATATTAATTGTCATCATGTCGTTGATCATGGTGTTTTGCTGGTCCTCTAGGACTCTTCCACCACAAAAAGCTATACTACCATCGGTAAAGCCGCCAGTGGCTGCCGATGCTATAGGTTGCGCTATTTCTACATAGTATCCATCCATTCCTTGTACCATATCGAACCCGTTTGGAGCGGAGTAGATAATAACGTTGCCAGCTTGCGATGGCTGAACAGAGCCCTGAACATAAAACTGTACCGCACCGTTAGGCAGTATCAGTACTTTGGTTGCGTCTTGAGGAATTGTTATTCCTGGATCTAGGACATAACCGTTTACGTCTACAAGAAGTCCAGTTGCTGGATCCCTTACAATTTGTTGTTGACCTCGTTTGTAATAAGGAGTTCCGGTATTAGCGTCGTTGAATTTAAAGTAGTGTGTTAGATCTGTGATTTCAATTGTCATATTACCATCTGCACATATGTTGCTGGACGTTGATTGATAAGAATATGTTGGTGTATGTACCTCCATGGCTGGAACTATTGTTGGAGCAGCTACTTCACTGTTTTCCATGCTTAATGGTCCAACTCCATTATCTCCAGGATTACCCGTGGTGGCTAGCCCGGAATTTGGTGTAGTTTGGAATACGTTTGGGTTAAAGGCAGATTGCATAAGCCCATCTGGATTTTGAAATATAGCGAGCTGTATTTGTCCTAAATTTAAGATAGAACCATTTGGATATGCGACGGTGAAGGCACCCGTTTCATCTACAGAGAGAGTTTCTATTAAAACATCTGAAGGAACCGTGATGCCAGGAGTTATAGGTAATCCCGTCGTAGTTTCCAATAAATTCCCGTTTGCATCGTTCACAATAGAGAATTCACTGCTATTTATATAATAGGCGAGGGTTCCATTTTGTTGTTGCAGTTGTAGAAGTCCCTTTCCATTTACTTTTATTGTAAGTTTAACTGAACCAAACTCAGGAACGGATAGTTTTCCACAGTAACTAATAGCGGTGCCAAAAAAACTGCCATCAGGAGAGGAGGTGTTTGGGGAGCCGCTATCATCTGTTTGTACATAATATGAACCTTCATTTGGGTTAGAGTCGTCAGCAGAGTTTATACGTGATCCTGAGGATATTGATGACAACATCGATAGATTTGCCTGCTGAAGTGTTTGGACCATCGCACCATCAGGTCCGGCAATTTGTTGTAATGCGTCTGGGTTCATAAAAGAGACGACCTGCAATTGGCCATAAACATTTGGATTACTACTGCCAGGTGTTGTTACTTCAATAACACCTAGTGGAGTAATATTAAGTCCTATCATCTCCACAGGTAGAGTAATTTGAGGTTCTAATGAATAACCATTATATTTATCCACCAGTTGTCCATATTCGTTTAATTTTAATTGCAACGTCTGTCTAACGTAAATTTGACTGCCATCAGGGGCTGCGAGCATAAAAAAGTAATTAGGGTCAGTGCTTATTTGTATATTCCCATAAGGGTCGCACATTGTGTAACCTTTGTTTGGAGTGTTCTCAAAATAATTTATATCCGGAGCGGCTCTGGTTACTATTAGACTGTACGACCTCTCATCTCCACTAGGCGCCTTAACTAAAATTTGGATAACATTAGGTCCAACAACAAGGTCAAAAGTAGCTTGGTCGCCAGAATCAACCTGCGTGTCGTTTATTGTTAGGGTTGCAGCGGCAATTTCTGCGGCAGCCGAGATACCTATGGAGGTGACTCTGTTACCTACAGATGCAGTGTAAGAAGTTTTTGTATGGCTAAGTGAAGGAGACAGGCTTCCGTTCGATAAAATTATAGACGACAAATAAGAATCATTTGATGGAGTAGGAGAAGCTACTACCTTGGTCTGTTTCCTATCGACCACAACAATATAGTCCTTTTCCCAACCGCCGCTGGCCGTTACAGCGATCGTAATTGGATTGCTTCCTAATACCAGACTTATAGGGCTTGAAGCACTACCGGAAGCAACTACTTCGCTGTTAACCTGTATTTTTACAGAAGCATTTGTTGAGGTTGGGGTTATTGTTATGGAGGAGTCACTTACCGAGGCTGCATATGTTAAGGTTGATGACGAAAAAGTAGGGGTCAAAGTTCCGGAGGAAAGCGTTAGGTTCGATAACGTAGTGACGATAACCTCACTACTGCTGGTGGTGGTGGTTACCAAGCAAGCAGGTAGTGTTAATAGAGCTACCAAAAGTGCACTATTAAATGTTTTTTTCATTTTTCCCCCCTCATACAATAAAAGTATTATAGCATTTGATAATTATTTTGTCAACAAATAAAGATTTAACAATTAAACTCTATAAAAATAGGCCAATTAGGGACCTGACCACGCATTTATAAATTGTATAAAACCGCCAAAAATATGGCATTATAGGCCATGGGTCAGAGTTTTTCTCCACGCCTTATGGTCCACATATCTCTGGATAGGTCTCGATTTGCGAGATAATCGTACGGAATAGTAAAGTACCCCTGCAGGCCCCAAACAGTTCCCCATGAATTGCGAACGATGAATCGACTGCTGTCATCATCATATCCGACCGCTAAAACTGCATGTCCTCCAAGCGCTCTTTCCGTTTGGCTCGGTAGATCCAATTGGCCTGTTTTTGCTACAAGTGGAGATTCAAAACTTTCGTATACTGTAAACCCAAATACAAAAGGGAACCCTTCAGCTAGGCAGGTACGCATTTCTTCTATTGTATCAATTCGCTGGTATGAAGTTATTTGATGGGCCAGTGCATCTTTATAACATTTTTCTGTTGGCTTAGATTGAAAGCTCTCTATCAGGTACGGCCAGTTGTCTTCTGTGCATATGCCTTGTTTGACCAACGATTTAATACCGTCACGTATCATCGCTCCGTTGTCAACAGTGACCGTATTTTCTATGGCACGTTCATTGTAGTATAGAAATAATCTGCTCATTTGCACTAGAGGCAATTTATCTTTGTTTTCTAAAAATTCTAACGCACCTGTAAGCGCATGGGCAGTGCAACTCCCAAGTTTACCCTGATCTTCAACAGGAGGACATAATGGGCGCAGATCAATTTTTTTAGGTAATTCTTTTGGTATTTTGTAGACAGCAGAGTAACGGATATCACGGCGATCAGGGAGGTCAGGTTTCCAACCGTATGTTCTCTTTTGCAACATCGTTAATCCTAAACTAAACTTAAACAATTATTTTTGACGAGTCAATCCAATAAAATCAAAATTTTTCTTTTCCAGCCTTCTAATGTGGGGTAAAGACCCCTTATTAGTGTTGTACCAAAAGGAGAATCATCATGTTTGAAAAGATCGTTTCTGCCCTTCGAGCTCAACCGCACAGCACACCAATAACGGACCCTCAAGAGATAAAAAAAACATATAAGCATTGGCGAATAAGAATGCTTTATTCGATGATAGTCGGCTATGGTGCCTTCTATATCGTCAGAAAGAACTTTTCTATGGCAATGCCTTCCTTCCTTCATGAATTTGGTGCAACAAAAACAGATCTTGGAATTATCCTCTCTGTTTTTTCTATAATCTATGGAGTAGGAAAATTCCTTAATGGAGCTTTGGCAGACAGAGCTAATCCAAGATATTTTATGGCAATAGGGCTAGTGCTTTCAGCGGCCACAAACCTTGTGTTTGGTTTTAGCACCGGTTTGACGATGATAGGTATTTTTTGGTTGTTCAATGCCTGGTTCCAATCAATGGGCTGGCCACCGTGTGCAAGAATGCTGACTCACTGGTACGGACATAAAGAGTTGGGTACCATGTGGGGAATATGGAATGCCTCACACCAATTAGGTGGAGCAGGGATACTGATATTGGCTGGCTACTTGATACCGGCGTATGGTTGGAGATCCGCTTTTTACGTGCCTGCGATCTTGGCTATTCTAGTAGCGGTATTTTTAATGAACAGATTAAGGGATACTCCTCAGTCTATTGGGTTGCCTCCAGTAGAAGTATACAGGGGAGAAGCAAAAAAGATCTGTGACGAGGGCGAAGACACTGCCTCCTCCTTTAAAGAAATATTTATGAAATATATACTTCCTAATAAATATTTATGGGCGTTATGCTTTGCTAACTTTTTTGTTTATATAGTAAGGATAGGTCTTCTGGATTGGGCACCTACATACCTTGTAGAAGTAAAAGGGAGTAAATTGGGAATTGCAGGCTTTCAAGTTGCCGGATTTGAGATCGCAGGGATATTTGGTGCACTTGCAGCTGGTATTATTTCTGACAAGATATTTAAAGGCAAGCGTGGTCCTGTTAACGTTCTGTATATGGCGTTGCTGGTTTTTGCTTTGTTTTATTTTTGGAAAGTCCCAGCAGGGCATCCGATGCTTGATTATTTTGCCCTTTTTGCAGTGGGTTTTTTGGTTTATGGGCCGCAAATGCTGGTTGGCGTTGCAGCGGCAGATGTTGCTTCTAAAAAAGCAGCAGGAACAGCTACCGGACTTACAGGAACGTTCGGATATCTTGGTAGCACGGTCTGTGGTGTAGGAACCGGTATAATCGTTGATAAGTACGGGTGGAACGGAGGGTTTGTCTTTTACCTTGCTGCCACCGTTATAGCTGTTGTGCTGTTCCTATTTACATGGAACGCCAAGGCTAAGATCAGGGAAACCGTAGACGCCGTTGACTAACAAAAGAGCTATCCTTTGGACAGGTCACGTGTTCTAATTACCTTGTATGGATAGTAAAAAAATAAATGACCTTCTTGCAGAGTGCAAAGTTGAGACCATGAGGTCCAGCGGTAAGGGTGGGCAGCACGTCAATACCACTGACAGCGCAGTAAGGCTTACTCACATACCAACAGGTATAACTGTAAAGATCCAACAAAGTCGCAGCCAGCACCAAAATAAAGAGATAGCGCTCGAAATATTAATTAAAAAACTAGAAGCGCGCAATAGAGTAAAAAAACCAAGAAAAAAAACGAAGATATCCAAGAACATCAAAGAAAAAAATTTAGATAAAAAGAAAAAACATTCCACTCTAAAAAAGAATCGACGCAAGGTAGAACTTTAATACTTGTTTATTTGATTTTTTTTAGTATAAATTCATCATGAAAAAATTTTTAACTTTTGTTTTAATGTTTTGTTCGTTCGGAGTTTTTGCACAAAGCTCATGCACCCTATCGTCGAAAGATATAGCCAGTATAAGCCTAACTCACTATGTTGATTATAGTGGTACAGAGTTGAGCACTGGGAAAATATTTTTAGTAGCGGGTTCTTCAATAGTCATAGATGATTTTACTTCTTGGTGTAATTGCAAGGTAGGCGAACCAGCTTCTATTTTTACCCCTGCAACAATGCCAAAGAACTGCGTCCTTTGTTTATATCAAAAAGCCACTACAGCAGGGCTGGAATGTGGTTGTAAGTGCTCTACTAATAACGGAGTGTTCTCCTGCTACAAACCAGCAAAAAACTACTGATTTTTTTTCGTTATGGTTATCGCACCATTGTTTTCCAATATCGCGAACTGAACCTCTGCTACTGAATTGCATCCGGCACGTCTAATAGCAGACTCAAGATCTTCGTGAGAAATTTTTTCTTTTTTCAACACAGCATCGTAAATATGCCCATTGTGTATAATTACTTCGGGCCTCCCTTCTACAATGTCAGCAAGCTTTTTGTTGTTATAGGTAAGCCTTCCTATAATAAAATTTAGTATCAATAAGCTGGCTGCCGATATTAATCCACCTATCAATGAGTTGTCACCGGCATTCATGGAATTCTGTACCGTATTACTTATGAGTAAAAGCAGAACTAGATCAAATGGTGCAAGTTGTCCCATTTGCCTTTTGCCTGTGACCCTTAAAAATATAAGGACAAAGGCATAAACAACAACGGCACGAACTACAAAGTGCCACCATGGTACGGATAGACTGAACATATTATTCCTCCTTAAAACTAATTACTTTTATTCTGCTGGTTGCACCACTTTTTAGTTGGATGTGGCTTTTTGGTATCTTTAGTTTATCACTGAGTAGCTCAATAAGTGCAATGTTGGCCTTGTTGTCGTCCGGTTTTTCGTTTATTGCAACTTCTAAGGCTTTTTTAACAGGGTATTGGGTGTTCACGTCCACTAGCCCAACAACTTTGCTGCGTTTTGCGTTAGGTTTAGCTTTTATAAGTAAAAGAGTTGCGCCGGTTTTGTCTTTCCAACTGCAATCTTTAAGCAGAGAAAGTATCATGGTTTATATTCAGCTCTATTAGATCGTCTTTTTCTGTATCGAATTGTTTTACCATTCTTAACTGTGATTCAAGTGCGGACCTGAGACTGGATGCGATCTCCATTTTTTGTTTTTTTAGTCTGTTAAGTTCTTCTATAGTTCTCCTCATGTTCTGTCTGGCCTCACGAACTATTGTTTCCGCACTTATTTTTGCCTGAGTTATTATTTGCATTGCTTCTCTGCTGGCATCTTTTTTTATGCTGTCCGTAACTTTGTGTGCAGTTACCATAGTGTCCTTTAACATGCCTTCACGCTCTTTATATTCCATTAAAGACAGTTCTTTTTCCCTGATCCTGTCTTTTAGGTTCCTATTCTCGAAATCAAGGGATTCTACTTGTTTGGCAACATCATCAAGGAAATTCTTTACTTCGTTAATGTCGTATCCTCTAAGAGATCTAGAGAATTCTTTCAGCTGTATTTCCAGTCCACTCATTTTAGCAGGCATATTTTATCCCCCGTACATGTAATCTTATACTAAGAGAGGGGGG
>Ga0073936_10012133_pt1 | contig 10305 bp, 7 predicted proteins | sample AliMusrvi5mmetaG_FD_87041 | JGI IMG/M metagenome (GOLD analysis project Ga0073936, IMG submission 87041) | Freshwater lake bacterial and archeal communities from Alinen Mustajarvi, Finland, to study Microbial Dark Matter (Phase II) - Alinen... | ecosystem: Environmental > Aquatic > Freshwater >... | reverse complement strand
GCCAGGCACAACTGCGCAGCCAGATCGTCGTTGTATTAGCCCGAAATGGCTATCGCCGCATCCTGTTCCAATCCGCCACGCGCATGATGGCAGAGACAGAGGAAGCCAGCCGCCCCGGCCTCTCGCCGCAACGGCACGTGGAGTCGATGGTGGTCACGAACGAACTCCACTTCCGCGCCGTATCGCCCAACCAGAAATAGCCTCTCCGCCGCACCTGCCGCAACCGACGTTTCCCCGTCCTGATTCACGCCGGCGACGGCCATTGACTCCGGCCGAGCAACACGCCATCCTATGGAGCAACGCCGTGAGGCTTTTCGCCCTCCCGGCCGCCGCGCAGGGTCCAGCGCGACGCGGCAACCGCAAGCGGAACTTTGACCATGCATGTGGCCATCATCGGTATCGGTCTGATCGGCGGCTCGGTCGCGCGTGACCTCCGCCGCACCGGCTTCGCGGCCCGCCTCACCGGCGTAGGCTCCTCCCCCGAACGCGCCCAGATCGCGCAGGACCTCGGACTCGTGGACCGCGTGACCGACCTCGCCATTGCTGTGCGCGAGGCCGACCTCGTCGTGCTCGCCATCCCCGTGGACCGCATCGTGCGCCTCCTGCCGCAGGTGATGGATCTGGTCACCGACCGCCAGACCGTCACAGACATGGGATCCACCAAGAAAGCTATCGTTGAGTCCATCGCCCGCCACCCGCGCCGCAGACGCTTCGTCGCCTCCCACCCCATGGCCGGCACCGAGAACTCCGGTCCCGCCGCCGCGCTCGATCGCCTCTTCGAAAACAAGGTCGCCGTGCTCTGCGACCTGGAGCAGAGCGCGCCCGACGCCGCCCGGACCGTCGAGGCGCTCTACGCCGCGCTCGGCATGCGCCTGGTGCGCATGGACGCCGCCACGCACGACCTTCACGCCGCCTACGTCTCGCACCTTTCGCACGTCGCCTCCTACGCCCTGGCCCTCGCCACGCTGGAGAAGGAGAAAGACGACAACGCCATCTTCGCGCTCGCCGGCGGCGGGTTCGCCTCCACCGCCCGCCTCGCCAAAAGCGCTCCCGACATGTGGGTGCCTATCTTCCGCCAGAACCGCACCGCCCTGCTCGATGCCATCGATGCCTACCAGCGGCAGCTCCAAGCCCTGCGCACCGCCATAGATGCCAACGACGAGTCTGCCATGCGCACGCTGATCGAGGAAGCCAACCAGATCCGCCGGATTCTGCGGTAATGAAAGAGAGAATTCAGAATCCAGAATTCAGGATTCAGAAGCAAAACCCAGACCGCAACCCGAAACATCCTACCTCCCCATTCTGAATTCTTCCCCCACACGATGCCCCTCGACGGTCACATCCGGCTGCTCCCCGTGCAGGTGGCGAATCAGATCGCCGCTGGCGAGGTGGTCGAGCGCCCGGCCTCTGCCGTCAAGGAGCTGATTGAGAATGCGCTCGATGCTGGCGCCGCGCACATCGAGGTCTTCGTAACCGCAGGCGGACGCAAGCTGATCGAGGTGCGCGACGACGGCATCGGTATGAACCGCGACGACGCGCTGCTCAGCATCGAGCGCCAGGCCACCAGCAAGCTACGCGAGGTGGCCGACATCGAGCGCATCGCCACGCTCGGCTTCCGCGGCGAGGCGCTGCCGTCCATCGCCTCGGTTTCGCGCTTCACGCTTGCCACCTGCCGCCGCGGCGAGACCATCGGCACGGAGCTCACCATCGTCGGCGGCCGCCTGCAGGACGTGAAGGATGCCGGCGTGCCGCCCGGCACGACTGTGGCCGTGCGCGACCTCTTCTTCAATGTGCCGGCGCGCCGCAAATTTCTGCGCGCCTACGAGACCGAACAGGCCCACATCCGCACCGTCTTCATCCTCCACGCGCTCGCCCACCCGGAAACCGGCCTGCTCCTCAAGGCCGACGGCCGCGAGCTCTACCGACTCCCCGCCGATTCCTCGCTCGAGGATCGCGTGCGCGACCTTTTCGGCGCGGAATTCGCGGAGGCGCTGCGGCTGGTCGATCGCACCTTTGCCGGCGTGCGCGTGCACGGCTTCGCCGCCATCCCCACGCAGACACGCGCCGACCGCGCCGAGCAGTACGTCTTCGTCAACCGCCGCCCCGCCTCCGCCGCCATCATCTCCTACGCGCTGCGCGAGGCCTATCCGCCGCTTGATCTTGACCGCAAACCCGTGGTACTTCTCTTTGTCGATCTTGCTCCCGAGCTCGTGGATGTCAACGTCCACCCGACCAAGAAGGAGGTCCGCTTCCGCCGCCCCGCCGACGTGCGCGAAGCCATCATCGCAGCCGTCAGCAGCGCACTCGGCCACACCCCGCGACGAATTCTGGGTGGCCGCACCGAACCGGCCAGCCCTGCCGGAGCCCCTGCGCCGTTCCCGCCACCTGCCCCGCCGCGAGAGAACCCCATCCAGCATCTGCCGTGGCCGGAGAATCAGAGGTCAGAAGCCAGAGGTCAGAGGTCGGTAAACAGTGGGCAGTGGACAGTGAGCAATGAGGAGAAGGTAGAAGGCAGGAACCAGGAGCCAGAATCAAGAATCGATACTGCTGAATCTCAAATCTCAAATCTCAAATCCGTCATCCCGAACCCCGAAGAATCCCCCTGGAAATGGTGCCGCGTGCTGGGGCAGGTCGGCGGACTCTACGCGCTGCTGGAGACCGACAGCGGCTACGTGACGCTCGATCCGCGCGCCGCCCATGAGCGCGTGCTCTACGAGAAACTGCTGGACGCGGCGAAGAACGACGCCGTGCAATCGCAACGCCTGCTGCTGCCGGAGACCGTGAAGCTGCCGCCCGAGAACGCCGCGCGCCTCCGCCGCCACCTGGAACTGCTGCACGCCATGGGGTTCGGCGTGGACGATTTCGGCGACGACCATTTCAAGATCGACGGCCTCCCGGCCGAAATCAGCAACGCCCCGCGCCGCGAGCTGCTGCTCGACATCGCCCACGATCTTGAAACCGCCGGCGCGCGCCGCGGCTCGGAGAAGTGGCGCGAAGAAGCTGTTGCACGCGCCGCCTGCCGAGCTGCCGTAGCCGGCCGCCAGAGCGAACTCGCGCCTCAGGAACTCGCGCAGCTCGTCTCCGACCTCGCCCGCTGCCGCATGCCCTATACCTGCCCCCGCGGCCGCCCCACCATGATCCTCACCCCGTACCGCGAACTCGCAAGGAAGTTCGGACGGGAGTGAGTACAAGCGCAGGACACAGAGGGCACAGAGGGGAGACTGAGGCCGCAGAGGGGAGCTGAGAATGGTGTTGCATTTGCCAACTCAACCGCAGAACCGCAACGTCTTGCTTTCTGAAGTAAGCCTTCGACACTCTGCGGTTCGCTTGGCGGAATCTGAAGCCCCCGTCCTGCCAGCGTCCGGGACGCGGCCCCGGACGCCAGGCAGGTGAGGCCGGGCGGGACGCCCGTGCTCCCAGGGAAACTCCCGGCGGCCGAGGCCGGCCGCCCTCCAAAGCCTCTGTATCCTTATCTAGTCTCTTACACCGCAAATAGATTGCCGACGCTCATCCGTCCACTCGGATCGAAAATCTTCTTGAGCGCGCGCATTTCCGCGATTCCGTCCGCGCCGTACATCACCCGCAGCAGGCTGACCTTGAGCTTGCCGATGCCGTGCTCAGCCGAGACGCTGCCGCCCCACGCCACCACCTGCCGCGCCCACCCCTCGTACAGCGCTTTCCCCTGCGCGTACTCCTGCATGTCGCGCGGCAGGATGTTGACATGCACGTGATTGTTACCGATGTGGCCGAAGACCACGGACTCCAGTCCCAACTGGGCCAGATCGCGCCGGTACATGGCCATCACCGGCCGCAGAGATGCATCCGGCACCGACAAGTCTGTGCCAAGCTTGGTGAGCCCTGGATGCTGTTGCTGACGCTCGGCAATGCGCAGATTCACCTGCTCGGGCGCGGCATGGCGGAATTCCTTGAGCCGACGCAGGCCGGCCTCGTCCGTCGCAGCCCAGCTCTCCTCCGCGTCGCCTGCCGCGGACAGCCACTGCAACACGTCCTCGCCGCAAGCGGCAACGATCTCCTCGTCGTCCGCCGCGTACTCGACGTACACCGCCTGCCCCCAGCTGTCCTGCAGCTGCGGCAGATGCGCGCCGTTGGCGCAGGCCTGGCGCAGGAGGTTCAACACGCCGCTATCGAAATACTCGATCGCCACCGGTCGTTTCGCGCCGGTCCGCCCCGGCCCGCGCGTCCACTCCACAAAGTCCAACGCGCGCGCCTCGTCCGGCAGAAAGCAGACCATGCCCCAAGTCACAGCCGGTCGCCGGCACAGCAGCAGCTCGATCTCCACGATGACGCCGAGCGTCCCCTCGCTGCCGATGAAGAGATCCAGCAGGTCCATGTCCGGTGCGATGAAATAGCCGGCGGCATTTTTGACCGCGGGCGGCTGGTAGGCCGGCAGGCGGCCGGCGAGCGTACGTCCACTGCGGGTCGTGGCGCGGAACTCCCGCCCCTTGGCGCGAGGCGCGCCGCGCGTCAGGTCGAGCAGATCGCCGTCAGCCAGCGCCACGGTCAGGCTGCTGACGTGTCCGCGCGTGGCTCCGTAGGTGAACGAGCAAGCGCCCGAGGCGTTGCACGCCACCATGCCGCCAAGCGAGGCAGAGGTCTCCGTGGGGTCGGGCGTGAACATCCAGCAGCCGGCGCGCAGGCGCGCGAGCGCGGTGCGGCTCTCGTCGCTCCAGAACGAGGTGTCCACCGCCGCGCCGTCGAGGAAGGAGCGCAGCGCATTGAGTGTCACGCCCGGCTGCGCACGCACGCGGGCAAGGCCGGAGGCGTCGAATGACACGCCAAGGATGCGGTCCATGCGCGTCAGGCTCAGCAGCAGCCCGCCATCCGGCACCGCGCCAGCCGCGATCCCGGTGCGCGCACCCTGCACCGTCACCCGGCTCCCTTGTTCCGCGGCCAGACGCAGCAGCGCGCAGACCTCCTCCGCAGATGTCGGAAACGCCACGCCGTCCGCCGTGCCACTGCGGCGCGACTCATCCCGCAGCCCGTCGGGAAAGCTGCATGCAACATCCGCAAGGATCGTGGGGACTTCGTGGGCCATTGCACTCCTGTATGACCACTTATCGTACCGCCCCGCATTCACCTTGGCCAGCCTCTACCCAAGCCTAGTGCCCCGCTTTCATTTTCCCGCTGGATACCAAAAGACGAACGCGGGATACTAGCACCCAGCGATTTACCATGCGCACCCTGATCCAACCTGAACGCTTCCGCGCGCTGCGTGGCCCGATTGTGCTCGCTGCCGGCTTTTTCGACGGCGTACACGTCGGTCACCGCCTCGTGCTCGACGGCGCGGTGCGCGAAGCACGGCGGCGCAGCGGGCAGGCGTGGGCACTGACCTTCGACCAGCATCCGCTCTCGGTCCTCGCGCCGGAGCGCCAGCCGCCGCTGCTCACCCCCCTCGAGGTGCGGCTGGAGCGGCTCGCGTCCGCAGGGCTGGACGGTTGCCTGGTGCTCCCCTTCACGCGCGAACTCGCAGCGCTCACGCCGGAGGATTTCGTTGCGCACCTTTGCGGCCGCGGCCGCCGCGTGGTCAACATCCGCTGCGGCGCCAACTGGCGCTTCGGCGCAAACGCCGCCGGCGATGCCGCCGAACTCGCGCGCCTCGGCCGGCAGCAAGGCTTTATTGTCACGGTTGTGCGGGCCGCGCGCTACGTCGGCAGGCCGGTCTCCAGCACGCGCATCCGCGAGGCGATCCAGCGCGGCAACCTCGCCGCCGCCACTGCCATGCTCGGCCACCCCTACTCCATCCGCGAGACCGTAATCCGCGGCCGCGGCGTCGGCCGCCAGCTCGGCATGGCCACGGCCAATGTACACCCCGCGTCTGAAGTGCTGCCGCCGCTCGGCGTCTACGCCGTGCGCACTTGGATCGGAGACCGTCCGGTCAATGGTGTGGCCAGCCTCGGTTTCCGCCCGACCTTCCCCGACGCACGGCCGGATACACCGCTGCTCGAGACTCACTTCCTCGACTTTGAGGGCGACCTCTATGGCGCCACCCTCGACATCGCCTTCATCTCCCGCCTGCGCGATGAACGCAAATACCCCACTGTTGCCGCGCTCATGGCCCAGGTCCGGCGGGATATCGGTGCGGCGCGAAAGATTTTCCGGCAAACGGGAGGCGCCACCGGTCTCGCCACGCGAAACGTAACATGACGAACACCCAACCGTAGAGTCTTGAAGGCTTACTTCAAAAATCATCACTCTGCTGTTCTGTGATTTTACGGCTCACGCTGCAAGTCAACTGCGATGCGGCCAATCTGCCTTCGTTGTCGGGCCTCTGCCACACCGCCTCCGTTGCGCCCGAGACAAAATGTCGCGCTCCCTCCACCACCCCCTCCAAATTCGCTTTACTCCATTCTCTGGAGCCTCTATAGTCCCCCTCCGAAACACAAAGGAAAAGCAAAGCGGAACAAGGACCAGTCAGAGACATGAGCCAGATGGACAAGGTAACGATTCGGAAGCCGTTCCAGCGTCATGAGAAGGACACCGGCTCCAGCGAAGTTCAGATCGCCGTGCTGACGAAGAAGATCGAGGCACTGACTGAACACCTCAAAGGCCATAAAAAGGACTTCAGCTCACGCTATGGGCTGATCCGCATGGTCAACTCGCGCCGCAGTCTTCTCGACTATCTGCGTCGCCAGAACGAGAATCGCTACCAGAAGCTCATCAAGGACCTCAACATCCGCCGCTAAGCCGGACACAAGCCCGCTTCGGGCATTTCGTCCACTGGCTAGCGCGCGAATCCCGGCCGCCGGTTGCGGTCGCGTCTCGCCTTGTTCCAAAGAAAGGCAAAATGAAGAATACCATCTCGATTGCCGTCGAAGTCGGCGGCAGGACTCTCACCATCGAAACCGGACTGCTTGCCTGTCAGGCCGCAGGCGCCACCACCGTCACGCTCGGGGAGACCATCCTCTTCTCCGCCGTGACCAATACCGACAAGCCGCGCGAGGGGATCGATTACTTCCCCTTGCAGGTCGAGTACCGCGAGAAGTACTACGCGGCCGGCCGCTTCCCAGGCGGATTCTTCAAGCGCGAGGCGCGTCCCTCCGAGAAGGAGATCCTGACCGCGCGTATCATCGACCGCCCGATCCGCCCGCTCTTCCCAGACGGCTACATCAATGACGTCCAGATCAACAACATGCTCCTCTCGGCCGACGGCGAAAACGACGCCGACGTGCTGGGCGTGAACGCCGCCAGCGCCGCGCTGCACATCTCCGAGATCCCGTTCATGGGCCCGATCGGTGCCGTGCGCGTCGGCCGCATCGACGGGCAGTTCGTGATCAACCCGACCTTCGCCCAGCGCACGCAGAGCGACCTGGACTTGATCTACGCCGGCACGCGCGAGCGATTCCTGATGATGGAGGGCGCGGCCCTGGAGATCTCCGAGGCCGACTTCCTGGCCGCGATGAAGACCGCCCACGCCGAGGTGGTTAAGATCGTCGACGCCCAGATCGAACTGCGCCGCCGCCTCGGCAAGGCCGACAAGAAGATCGTCGACGTCGAGCCGAACGCGGAGCAGATGGCGTTCCTGCGGGCCACCTCCGGCGCGGAACTCAGCCAGGCGCTACTCGTGGCCGGCAAGCAGGATCGCGAGACAGCCATCAAGGCCATTAAGGCGACCCTCAAAGCCAAGACGTTGGAGAAATTCGCGGCCCTGACGGAAAATCATTTCAAGACGCTGTTCGACACCCTCGAGATTGAACTGGTCCGCAACAACGTGCTCGCGCACGGCAAGCGCATCGACGGCCGCGGCTCGCACGACATCCGTCCGCTGGTCGCACAGGTCGGCCTGCTGCCGCGTGCCCACGGCTCGGCACTCTTCAACCGCGGCGAGACGCAGGCCCTCGGCTCCGTCACGCTCGGCACCAAGCAGGACGTGCAGTCGCTCGACGCCATCGCCGGCGGCGACAAGTCCAAGAACTTCATGCTGCACTACAACTTCCCGCCCTACTCGGTCGGCGAAGTCGGCCGCCTCGGCAGCACCGGCCGCCGCGAGATCGGCCACGGCGCGCTCGCCGAGCGCTCTCTGCGCCCAATCATCCCCGCGGATTATCCCTACACGGTCCGCGTGGTGTCCGACATCATGGGCTCCAACGGCTCCTCCTCCATGGCCAGCGTCTGCGCCGGCTCGCTCGCGCTCATGGACGCCGGCATTCCGGTCAAGGGCGCCGTGGCAGGTGTCTCCATCGGCCTCTTCACCAGCAAGGACGAGTCGAAGAAGGTGCTCGTGACCGACATCCTCGGCTCCGAGGACCACTGCGGCGACATGGACTTCAAGGTCGCCGGCACCGAGAAGGGGATCACCGGCTTCCAGGTGGACCTCAAGCTCCGCGGCCTGACCTGGGACGTGGTCGAGCAGGCCCTGACCAAAGCCCGCGAGGGCCGGATGCAGATCCTCGCGTTTATGCGCGGGATCCTCGAGGCGCCGCGGCCGGAGCTCTCTCCCTATGCGCCGCGCATCTTCACACTGCAGATCCCGGTGGACAAGATCGGCGGCCTCATCGGCCCCGGCGGCAAGAACATCCGCCGCATCACCGAACTCTCCGGCGCGCAGATCGACATCGCCGACGACGGCACGATCAGCATCTTCGCCGCCAGCGGCGAAGCCATGGAGATCGCCAAGCGCGAGGTGCAGATGGTCGTGGCCGAAGCCGAGCCCGGCAAGCTCTACGAGGGCGTCGTCACCGGCATCAAGGAGTTCGGCTGCTTCGTCGAGATCCTTCCCGGCAAGGACGGTCTCTGCCACATCAGCGAGCTGGCCGAGCAGCGCATCCGCAGCGTCGAGGACGTTTGCAAGATCGGCGACAAGATGTGGGTCAAGTGCGTCGGCGTCGATGACCGCGGCCGCGTCAAGCTCAGCCGCCGCGAAGCCATGCGCGATCTGGACCAGCAGCACCAGAAGGAAGAGCAGCCGAAATAACCGGCTGGTCTATTTCCTTGTGCGGCGCGCCGTGAGAAAACGGCGCGCCGTTTTGTTTTGCTACAGAACACACCGCGTGACGGCGGCGGCGAACCTTGTCGCGTTTAGCGGTGTCGTGTTCCACCGCCTGGTTCGCCTTCCATTATGGTTCTCTGCACCAGATCAACTCCACCTCGTCCGGCAACTCCGGATAGGCATGCCGGTTCATCGCGCAGAGAACGAACCGGTGCTTTGCATAGAAACGGCACGCGGGCACGTTCACGTTCTGTGTCTCCACCTTGAGCAAGCGGCAGTCATGGCGTTTGGCCCAGCCTGCAGCCGCTTCGACTAGCAGGCTGCCAATGCCTTTCCTGCGGTGTTGCGGTGCCACCCGAATGTCCCAGAGGGCGGCGATATCGGTGCGCCCCTGCAGCTTGAGGACGCCCAGTGTATCGTACGCGATCAAGCAGCCACCGATGCGCTCCGTGTTTTCGAACGCCGAGATAACGCCCCAATTCGAAATGTCCCATTGGCCTGACCATCTTGTCGGTCCTTCTCCCTTGAGGCCATCGTAATCCTTGACCCAGGGATGGGCGACCGGACGTTCCGACAACCTGATTCCTGCAAGCCCCCTTGCCAGTGGCTGTACATCGAATACGGAGCGCACCTCAAAGGAGATCGGTATCCGTTCGTACTCGGACAGGACAGCGATCGATTCTTCTGCAATCTCTGGCTTTGTATCCATCATTGCAGTATGGCGAACTTATTGTTTTGCGTCGTCATCCAACCGGTTCCCGTCGGGATATCGTGATTGTAACACGGCGCCGAGAGGCGTAAAGGGGGCGGTTGGGCAGGCTATCGGCAGTAAGTCGACCCCACAGCCTTCAGCCTTACCTTTAGCCTACAGGCGCCGTTTCGACCCCGATACCGATAGCGACCCCGATTGTTCCCCAATGACAAATGACCAACGCCACGCCCCCTGCTGACGAATTTCCACGCATTTGCTACACTCTCTCCAGCTTATGCCTCTGCGCCTGCGTCAATTCGTTGCCCTGGCAACCGCCACCCTGCTCGAGGGGATGCAACAGCCGGCCGCGCTGCTGCTGCTGCTGGCCTGTGTGCTGCTCACGGCCCTGACTCCGGTCTTCCAGTTCCACTCGCTCGGCGAGGAGGGTCGGCTCGCGCGCGACAGCGGCCTGGCCTACATGCTCGTTTTCGGCCTGATCCTCGCCGTCGCCGTGGCCAGCAGCACGCTCGCAGCGGAGATCGAGCGCGGTACTGCGGCGGCCGCGCTCAGCAAGCCCGTACCGCGCCCACTCTTCCTCGCGGGGAAATACGCCGGCGTGCTTACGCTGGTCGCCATCCTCTGGTTCGCCGCGCTGCTCGCCACACTG
>Ga0073936_10012131_pt1 | contig 10307 bp, 8 predicted proteins | sample AliMusrvi5mmetaG_FD_87041 | JGI IMG/M metagenome (GOLD analysis project Ga0073936, IMG submission 87041) | Freshwater lake bacterial and archeal communities from Alinen Mustajarvi, Finland, to study Microbial Dark Matter (Phase II) - Alinen... | ecosystem: Environmental > Aquatic > Freshwater >... | reverse complement strand
TATTTATGACCGAAACGACTATTCCAGCTAATCAGTTTGCTAAAGACAAAATTCGCAAACAAATTTTAGAGTTGGTGAAAGAATATTCTGACTTAGAGTTCACTCCCAAAGCCTTTGTTCCGGGTCAAACGGTAGTGCCTCCCTCTGGCAAACTGATTGGTACTACTGAGTTGCAAAATATGGTGGAGGCTTCCTTGGATGGTTGGCTAACCACGGGTCGCTTTAATGATTTGTTTGAGAAAAAATTGGCACAGTTTATTGGTGTGAAATACGCTATTACTGTGAACTCTGGTTCTTCTGCGAACTTGGTCGCTTTTTCTGCATTGACCTCGCCTAAATTGGGTGAGCGAGCGATCAAGCAAGGTGATGAGGTGATTGGCGTAGCGGCTGGCTTTCCAACTACCGTCAATCCCATTATTCAATTTGGTGCAGTACCCGTGTTTGTCGATGTCGATCCCATCACCCACAATATTGACGCTTCCAAAATAGAAGCGGCGCTTAGCCCCAAAACCAAAGCCATTATGTTGGCGCACTCTTTAGGTAATCCATTTAATTTGGATGTTGTTACGGCGCTTTGCAAGAAGCACAATCTTTGGCTGGTAGAAGATTGCTGTGATGCCTTGGGCACCACTTATAAAGGTCAAATGGTGGGCACCTTTGGTGATATTGGCACTTTAAGTTTTTATCCAGCCCATCACATCACCATGGGTGAGGGCGGCGCTGTCTTTACTAATAACCATGAGCTCAAACAAATTGCCGAGAGTTTTCGAGATTGGGGCAGGGATTGCTATTGCCCTCCCGGGAAAGACAATACCTGCTCAAAACGTTTTGGGTGGCAGTTAGGTGATTTGCCTTTTGGCTACGATCACAAGTACACCTACAGCCATTTGGGATACAACCTGAAAATTACCGATATGCAAGCTGCTTGCGCATTGGCTCAGCTAGAAAAGGCGCCGGCATTTATTCAGGCTCGCAAAGATAACTTCGCTTTTTTAAAAGAGCGTCTTAAAAGCTGTGAAGAGTTTTTACAATTACCTGAAGCTGCTGAAGGTTCTGATCCATCTTGGTTTGGTTTTCCGATTACCCTAAAAAAAGATTGCCCAGTCTCACGGGTTGATTTGACGACCTATTTAGATCAACATAAGATTGGTACCCGCTTGCTCTTTGCTGGCAACCTGACAAGACAGCCTTATATGGCCAACGCTAAATACCGTATCAGCGGTGAGCTGACCAATACCGATATCGTGATGAACAATACCTTCTGGATTGGGGTACAGCCTGCGCTCACAAAAGAGATGCTGGAGTATGCAGTAGTCCAGATAGAAACCTATTTGGGTGTGAATTTTTAACTAAGCATATTGCCAATGAACGATAAGATAAAAGTAAGTGATTTAATTGCGGAGGCGCTGGAGCAGCTCGATATTAGGCATGCGTTTGGCATGGTTGGTGCTGGCAATGTGCATTTATTTGAGGCGATTGCAAAGCGTGGATTTACGGAAATTGTCTGCATTCATCATGAGCAAGCTGCCACCATGGCAATGCAAACGTATTACCGAACCAGCGGAAGATTGGCCGCTTGTTTACTTACAACCGGTGCTGGCGTTGCTAATGGCGTAACTGGTGTGTTGTCGGCTTGGGCAGATTCTATTCCAGGCATCATCATTGGCGGCAATGAAAATTCAAAATTTACCAAACCTGAAAATACATTGCGGATGTGGGGTGTTCAGGGATATGACTCAGTAGGCATGGTGCGCCAGATTACAAAGTATGCCAATCGAGTCACCGAACCAGAGCGGGCAGTATATGAAATTCAGAAAGCGGCGCATATAGCGTTAGATCAACGTCCAGGCCCCTGCTGGATTGAAATTCCGATGGATATTCAATCCAATCGAATTACTCGCGAAGAATCCATTGCATTTGTAGCGCCACCGCCTAAAGATTATTCTGGTGCGGAGTTGGTAGAGCAAACTAAGTCTGTGGCCGATGCTTTATTGAAAGCAAAGCGTCCACTGTTATGGTTGGGTCATGGTATTCGTTTGGCTGGTGCTGAGCAATTGATTGAGCCACTGCTAGATCAATTAGGTGTACCGGCTTTGGTTTCATGGGCCGGAATTGACATGGTCGACTCTGGGCATCCTCTGGTATACGGTCGCGCTGGAGTGTATGGGCAACGCTCTGCCAATTTTATCTTGCAAAATTGTGACTACATTTTGGCTATTGGCACCCGCTTAGCGATTCCTCAAATTGGTTACGACCTTTCGGAATTGGCTCGGGCCGCAACAATTGATGTTGTCGATATCGATGAGCAAGAGGCTAAGAAGCATCATGCACGTATACGCTCTAGTATTGTTTGTGATGCAAAATATTTCATGCATGCTTTATCAAAGGAGTTGGAAGACCTAGTTATCCCCCGGAAATTGGATTGGATCAAGCAATGCGATGATTACCGCGAGCAATTTCCATGGGTTGGTGCAGAGCATGACGATAAAGAAGGCTTTATGAATTCTTATCGTTTTATGCAGCATTTAAATCAATTTTTTAAGACCGATCAAGTGGTAGTAACAGATATGGGTACGGCACTCTTATGTGGACATCAGGTTTTACATATGAAGCCTGGCCAACGCTTAATGACTTCAACTGGATTGGGTGAAATGGGCTTTGGTTTACCGGCAGCTATTGGTGCATCGTTCGCCTTAGACCGAGGTGAGGTCATGTGCCTTAATTGTGATGGCGGCATGATGCTGAACTTACAAGAATTGCAAACGGTCGCTCATCACCAGTTACCGATCAAAATCTTCATTTTTAATAATGATGGGTATTTGATGATTAAGCATACTCAAAATGCCTTATTTAAAAGCACTTATGTAGGTACAGATAAAGCATCGGGGATTTCTTGCCCAGATTTTTCCAAGATTGGTACTGCCTTTGACATGCCCACCTTCCAAATTAATCGTTGGGAGGAGTGCGATGAGGTCCTCGCACAGGTGCAAGCAGCAAAAGGCCCGGTGATTTGCGAAGTATTAATGCATTCTGAGCAACTTTTTTCACCGAAATTATCCTTGGTGGTAAAAGAAGATGGTTCACTGGTTTCACCACCCCTTGAAGATCTGTCGCCACTGTTATCTCGTGAGGTGGTGGAGCAAGCAATGCTGATTGGTATGCATGAGAAGTCAAAAGCGCTATGAGCCACTTAGCTAAAAAATCGTTCTGGATAGAAAGATGGTAATGAAGTCATTGGGCAAGTTAAAAATTGCGATTATTGGATCGGGAAATATTGGGACCGATTTACTGATTAAATCGATGCGTTCTGATTTCATCACTTGCACTTTATTTGCAGGCAGAAATTTAAACTCATTAGGCATGAAGCGCGCCAATACTTTAGGTGTCCCCATCTCCGATCGTGGGATCGAGGCCATTGTGAATCATCCTGAGATTTGTGATTTGGTCTTTGATTGCACCTCTGCACAAGCACAAGTAGAGCATTGGGCGATATTGAAAAAATTGGGCAAGACTGTGATTGATATGACGCCTGCAAAATTAGGCGTTTTGTGTGTACCGGCCATCAATGCAGGGGAGTGCGTGAGCGAGGGCGCTCGCAATATCAATATGATTACTTGCGGAGGTCAAGTGTCCATTCCAATTGCGTATGCAATATCGCAAGTGCATTCGGAAATTGAGTATATTGAAGTAGCCTCTAGCATTGCTTCACGTAGTGCTGGACCTGCAACTCGTCACAACCTAGATGAATATGTGGAGACGACCGAGGCCGCTTTGCAAAAATTTTCAGGCGCTAAAAAAACGAAAGCAATTTTAATTTTAAATCCTGCCGTGCCGCCGATTGATATGCAAACAACCATCTATGCCAAGATTATTAATCCTGATATTGCACAGATTCGTGCATCTGTATTAAAAATGGTAGAAAAAATTAGTCAATATGTGCCTGGCTATCAGCTAATTGTTCAACCTACCTTAGATGGCGACCGTATCATCACCACTATTAAGGTGCTTGGTGCTGGGGATTATTTACCGCAATATGCTGGAAATTTAGATATTATTAATTGCGCTGCAATCTCAATGGCTGAGTTAATTGCCCAATCCCGTCAATCAGGGAATTTATCAAATGAATAAGAAAATACTGATTTCTGATCCCACCTTGCGAGATGGCAATCACGCCGTAAGACATCAGCTTAGTCGCGAAAGTTTTATTGCTTACTGCAAAGCGGCAGAAGCAGCAGGGGTTCCCATTGTCGAAGTAGGCCATGGCAATGGCTTAGGGGCATCGTCTATGTTGGTAGGTGAGTGCAAGTTAAGTGACGACGAAATTTTATCGGTTTCACGGGAAAATTTGGTGAAGACGCGGCTAGCTATTCATCTGATCCCAGGGTTTTGCACGATTAAAAACGATTTGGCAAAAGCGGTAGATTTAGGTGTGGATATTTTTCGTGTCGGGTCACACTGCACAGAGGCCGATATCACTGGTCGCCACATCGAGTACGCTAGAAATGCGGGCAAAGAAGCTTATGGCGTGCTGATGATGAGCCATATGGCAACGCCAGCGGTGTTGTTGGAAGAGGCTAAAAAGATGGAATCATATGGCGCGGAGGCCATTGTGATTATGGATTCTGCGGGAGCCTACTTTCCTGACGATGTTACGGAGAGAATTTCAACGCTGGTCAATGGTTTAAACATTCCCGTGGGCTTTCATGGGCACAATAATCTGGGCATGGCTGTAATTAACTCGGTTGCTGCTGTCAATGCTGGCGCCTCTATCTTGGACGGTAGTATTCGTGGTTTTGGTGCTGGCGCCGGCAATACCCAGTTAGAGGTGTTGGTGGCGGTACTTGAGCGGCTTGGTTTTGAAACGGGAATTGATCTTTATAAAATTTTAGATGCAGCCGATTTGGCGGAAAAAGAATTTAATCCGATTGCCCCATTTAGCTCGCCGATTTCGATTGTTAGTGGGTTGGCCGGGGTATTTTCAGGGTTTTCTAAGCAGGTCACTCGAACTGCACAAGATTACAAAGTAGACCCGCGTGATATTTTCTTTGCTCTTGGTAAGCGCAACGCAGTTGCAGGTCAAGAAAGCTTAATTATTGAAGTTGCCCAAGAAATTGCAGCAAAAAATGAAAATAGGAAGGGCTAAATGTCATCTAATTCAGCTACTTTAGATCATCGTTTTGCTGAGCTATATCAGGATTGCATCATTGCCAGCGCTAATCAACCGCAGGTAAGGGCCCAACTGAATTCAAAGCGTATTGCAGTGACTGGGGGCACCGGTTTTATGGGCTCTTGGATTGCAGAGATGGTGGCTGCCCTTAATGATGAATACAAGCTTGGCATTACATTGGATTTGTATGCCCGAAATACGGCCTCATGGGCTAAGAAATATCCCCATCTAAGCACTCGCAAAGATATTATTTTAAAAACGCAAGATGTGCGCTCACCATTTGAGTTTGAGCAAGGGACCCATTTCATTATTCATGCTGCAGGGATTCCCGATAACCGTATACATGCTTCTGACCCTTGGCGCGTTCAGCAAACAACAGTATTGGGAACTGCTAATGCACTCGATGCGGCAAATCAACTAACTCAATTAGAGCGCTTTCTCAATGTGAGCTCATGCTTAGTCAATGGCTCGCCAAATCGCCCTGGAGCCATTACGGAGACAGATAGCTTTCCGCTCAGCTCTGGTCAATTGCACCAGGTCTATGTCGACTCAAAGCGTGCTTCAGAGAGTTTGTCCGCCATTTATCGCAGTCAATTTCGCTTGCCAATTAGTGTCATGAGACCCTTTACCTTTGTGGGGCCTTATCAAGAGTTAGATCGTCCTTGGGCTATTAATAGTTTTTTGAATGATGCTATTACTGGCCGGGATATCCGCATTCATGGCGATGGCAGTGCGCAACGCAGTTATTTATATGGCAGTGATGTAGCTTGGTGGGTATTGGTTGCTTTGGTCAGCGGTCAAAATGGCGGTGTTTATAACCTAGGTAGTGCGACACCAATAACGCACTCTGATCTTATTCAGTTGATCTGTGAGAAAACCTCATTAAAGCCCCGTTTGAGTTTTAATACATCACCATTGCCTATAGCACATCAAGATGACTTATTTCCAGATCTTACTTACTCTACAAAGCACTTGGGTGTGCATCAGACTTGCTCGCTGGAACAGGCAATAGATAAAACTTGGCGCTGGAACGCCCATTAAGCGCATACCATTTGGCTCTCAATATTTATTTTTATGCGCATAGCCATCCTGGGAGCCTCCAGTCAAATTGCTAAAGACTTGGTGCTGTCTTTTTCAGAAGACCAAAGTGATGACTTGGTATTATTTGGGCGCCAACCAGAAGTATTGGCAAAGTGGTTAAAACAGGCTGATCTTGCAGATCGTTATGAGGTTGAATATTATGAAAACATCAACAGTCAACAGCCCTTTGATGCCCTGATTAATTTTGTTGGTGTTGGCGACCCGGCTAGAGCAATTGAGATGGGTAGCTCTATCTTGGATATCACTGCAAAGTTCGATGATATCGCTTTACATTATTTGCAAAATCACCCTGATTGCCGATATCTTTTTCTCAGTAGCGGTGCGGTATATGACTCAGATTTTGAAGCGCCTGCAGACGGAAGCACGCCAACACGTATTCCCATGAATGAGTTACAAGCTCAAGATTGGTATGCAAGCTCTAAATTGCATGCAGAGAAGCGCCATCGGGCGCTTCAAGAGTTCCCAATAGTCGATATTAGGGTCTTTAATTATTTTAGTCACACCCAAGACATGTCGGCACGATTTTTAATCACGGATATTGCCAGAGCTATTAGTGAAAAAAATCTATTTAGCACCTCAGCGGATAAGTTAGTACGTGATTTTTTGCATCCCTCCGATTTCGCGCAATTGGTATATCGCATATTGGCGTCCCCTAAAACCAATTGCGCAATTGACTGCTATAGCCAGGCGCCTGTGGACAAATCCACTTTATTAAAAGCGCTCCAAGAAGCATTTAATCTGCAGTACCAAATTGTCGCAGGGGTATTTGGTACTAATGCCACTGGTAAAAAACCTCTTTACTATTCTTTGAATAGAAAGGCGGCTGAGTTTGGTTATCAGCCACAATATAGCTCTTTGGATGGAGTATGCAAAGAATTGGACTTATATTTAAGGTGTGCGGGCAAAGTCACCGCTTCTGACACTTAACCTGAAACACTCAATGAGCAACTCCGCAAGGCGCTATCTATTGGTTGGCGTGTTTAATACAGTCTTTGGTTATGCCTTAAGCTTGCTTGTGTATCACTTTTTGCAAAATGATTTATCGATTGTCGTGATCGGGATTATGATTAATGTGATTTCCATCACGGTTGCTTTCCTGGGGTATAAGTTATTTGTATTTGAGAGTTCTGGAAACTGGCTGCATGAGTACTTACGTTGTTATGTGACTTATGGTTTTAGCGCTGTTTTAGGAATAGCTTTGATTTGGCTTTTTGTAGAGCAATGGGGTTGGATATTTTGGTTTTCTCAAGGTTTAATCATCATATTGAGTACGGTGATCTCTTATTTTATGCACCGACATTTCACCTTTAGATAGTAGTAGCTGATTATTAGGATTTGGCATGAGCACACTAGTTAGTCTTTCGATTCCTTGTTATAACGAGTCTGAAAATGTCGACGAACTGTATCGTCGCATTTGTAGTGCCATTTCCAGCACTACAAATTATGAATTTGAATTTGTCTTTATTGATAATGCTAGTGAGGATGACACTGTTCAAAAGCTAGCGCTGTTAGCTGCTCAGGATTCTCGCGTCAAAATTATTGTGAATACCCGAAACTTTGGGCACATCCGCTCTCCCTATTGGGGCATGATGCAAACCAAGGGCGATCTGACGATTACCCTAGCGTCTGATTTACAGGATCCTCCAGAGTTAATTCCACAATTTATTGCCGAGTGGGAAAAAGGTTGGAAAATTGTATTGGCTGTGAAGCCAAGCAGTAAGACCAATTTTTTGGTGCATAAGATGCGTCGCTTGTATTACCAAATCCTTGATGGGATTGCGAATGTGGACTTGGTTAAAGACGCTACAGGCTTTGGTCTCTATGATCGAATGGTCCTGGACCAACTCAGAAAAATTGCAGATCCCTATCCCTATTTAAGGGGCCTGATCTGCGAGCTGGGTTTCCCAATCAAGACCATTCCTTTTACTCAGCCAAGGCGTGAGCGCGGGATATCGAAGAACAATTTTTATACCTTGTTTGATATTGCCATGCTAGGTATTGTCAGTCACTCACTAGTACCGATTCGTTTGGCTAGTATTTGCGGCTTAGTGATTGGATTTTTGAGTTTTCTGGTTGCTGTTTTTTACACTGTCATGAAGCTACTGTATTGGGATTCATTTCCCATGGGTATGGCGCCTATTGTGATTGGTATTTTCTTGCTCTTTAGCCTCTTATTTATTTTCATAGGTTTGCTAGGAGAATATATTGGCTCTATTCATTCCTATGTCAAGAATAGGCCCATCGTAGTTGAGAAAGAGCGAATCAATTTTTAATGAGGCTTGATGAACTCTCTTAATATAGATAGTGAGAATGTCAGAAATGAGGCGCGACTATGAATAGTAGAAAGCTCATTGTGACCATTGGACTCGTGTTGTTTGTATTTGTACTTCTGAAGGTCGTCGCTAGGCAGTTGTGTGAGCCCGAAAAAAATAATTCAGTTATTGCCTTGGCATCTGACGTCCTTTCCAATCCAAATACGGCATCAAATTATGGACAAACTGCTGCCGCACCAGAGCCGCTATCGTGGACTCCATTCTTTCAACGGCTGACCACATTTTTCTTAAAAGCGTGCTCACGCTGAGAGGTGTAGCTGATTCAAATTTCTTAAGGCTTATTATCTTGGAGAGTATCGAATGGCAGTGTAGTAGCCAAAGTCGATAGTTTGTGTTCTTTGGTAGACCGAATCATAGTCTTCTAAGAAACGCTGCATTTCTTTGTAATCTTTATCAAATAAAACCCAGCCAGATCGATTCAGTCTTTTGGCAACATTGAGCAGATATTCTCTGCGTAAGGCTGAGGGAATCTCTGGGAAATTGGCTGGACCAAACAACGCATTCCAAGGTGGGTTAGGGTCTTTAGCCTCTATGAGGCTGTAGCGATCGAAGGTTTCGATTGACTCATTAAAGTGGGCCCGCAAGTAAGTAATAGCGCTCTGAGCGGATTCTAATTTTTGCCCTTCATCAGGTCTATCTAATTTAATAAAGAAGCTGGATTGGGGCGTACCCCTATCAAAGGCATTGGCAATTCTGGAGGCGTCAATACTTATCAGATCAGCTCTTGAAAATGCAATAGCATAGTTATTGATATGAGTGGGTATAGCTGTCCACCCAATGATGCTGGCTAGCAGAATGGTGCTCAAAGTTTTTTTGGGGTCTGACTCAGACCATCGCTGTACTATTAGCCCAGCCAATAAGAAGTAAGGCAGCATGCTAATTAAATTGCCATCGGAGCTTCTTCCCAAGCAATAGCTAAAATTTGCAAAACATAGCAGTGAAACTAACCATGTGTTGCGAAGCAGTGACTCTGCAGCCCTATCATCCTCTGTAGTGTTTGGGGTTTTGCAACTCCAGCGCCAAGTCATAAAAGTAATTATGAGAATCACCCAGATGGGACCATTGGGATTGACGGGGCTAGGGTTAATGGGATTGAGAATATAAGTTAGATACATGCTGAGTTTTGGCCAGACCCCCAGAGAAGCATAAAACATCACAGACAAGATTGCTAAACCCACCACCAATATGCCCGCTAGCTTGCATAAAGTGACAATGGCACTTGGAAGATACTCGGTTTTATTTTTCTGTGCGAGAGCGCGCCAGAAAAAATACGGCACTAATAGGCAGGTGGTATGTATACCCGCTTCTGGTGACCAAGCGAAAGAAACAATCCAGAGAATGAAGATGAGAACCACTCGGATCTTCGAAGCATAAAACTGAGTGGCACTTGGTTCAGGGAATTTTCTGCTATCACCAAGCAATAGATATAGCATGAATAGACCAGGTAAAAATCGTAAGCTATTGACCGATGGAAATGCATTGGGCGCCTGTAAAGATATTGGATTGCTGAGCCAAAAAACACACAGGACCAAAACGAGCGCTAATACTAAAGCCCTCTCGAGCCAGTTCCTAGGTTGGTATAAATAGAGTGCGATTTTTGCCAATACAAAAGCAAAGATCAGATTGCAAATCGTAACGACCCAAAACAGCGAGCTCCAGCAACCCCATGGACATCCGCTGGCGATGGCTAGGCTTGGTCCTAAGCC
>Ga0073936_10012127_pt1 | contig 10308 bp, 8 predicted proteins | sample AliMusrvi5mmetaG_FD_87041 | JGI IMG/M metagenome (GOLD analysis project Ga0073936, IMG submission 87041) | Freshwater lake bacterial and archeal communities from Alinen Mustajarvi, Finland, to study Microbial Dark Matter (Phase II) - Alinen... | ecosystem: Environmental > Aquatic > Freshwater >... | reverse complement strand
GGTTGTCGAGGCGCCAGGCGATGTATTCCTTCTCGCGCCCGCGGACGCACTCATCCTGAAAGCGTTCTTTGAAGGTGTTGAAGATTTCGCGCTCGCCGGCCAGGAACCGGGACTCGAGCATCGAGGTCTTCGTGATCATGTCCTCGTTGGCTTTGGCGATAGCCTGTTGGATCGTGCGTGTCGCATGGCCGACTTTGAAGCCGAGGTCCCATAGGAGCACGAGTGTCTGCCGGATGATTTCCTCGATTTCCTTGTCCTGCTTGGGGCTGTTCAGAAGAAAGAGGATGTCCACGTCGCTGAAGGGCGTGAGCTCCCGGCGGCCGTATCCCCCGAATGCGGCCACGCAGAGCCTGCCGGAGAGGCCTTTGGGAGAGTGCGAGTTGACCATGCCCTCGAAGAGTTCCCTGAACAGGATGTCCACGAGGTCAGATCTTTGCCGCGCGATTTCCCTTCCGCCGCCTCCCGCGTTGTGCCACATCCGGAGCCTTTGCTCCTCCACTTTCCGGAAGCCTTTGAAAATCGTGATCGGGTCATCCCGTTTCCTGCTCGTGCGCTCGGAGAGATCGCGGGCGGTCTGCGCGAGTTTTTGTTCGCTGGATGCGGTCATGGTTCCGGTGCGTGGATGGCGATCTCGACGCGCCGGTTGATCTGCTGCTCATCGACGGTTCCGCCCCCTGGGGCGATGAGGCGGGATTTCCCGTAGCCGACCGTCTGGATGGCGTCGGCCTTGAGCCCCATGCTTTCGGTCAGCCAGGCTTTGACCGACTCGGCGCGTTTACGGCTGAGCTCGATGTTGTATTCGTCCGAGCCGAAAGAATCCGTGTGGCCTTCGATAACAAAACGTGCGCCGGGGTTGCGCTGGATCAGGAGGGCGAGCTTTCTGAGGCTGGCGAGGGCCTCGATGCGGAGGGTGGGGGAGTCGTAATCGAAGAGCAGGTCAGTGGGCATCAGGATTGGCGCGGTCTCCGGGGAGAGCGGGCCGGTCTGGGCAAGGAGATCGTCGAGATTGCTGAACCCGCTTTCCGTTCCAGGAGGTCCGCCCCCTGAGGATTTCACGCCTTTTTCAAATCCCGGACCCGGAAGCTGGACCGCCGGATTCTCGGTGAGGGATGGTTTTTCGGAAAGCAACTCGCTGGCTAGCGCTTTGTCATCCGGAAAAGAGGAGTCCTTGGAATGCAGGGACGGGAGCGATGCCGCAGGGGCCGGCGCGGAAAGCTTCGGGGTCTCGGAGAGGACGGAGCTGTCGAGTTTCGGTGCCGGGGGCAGCGCCGGCTGGTTGCCGGAAAATTTCCCCAGGGCGACCTGTTCGTCGGGGAGTTTCACAGCAACCGGCACTGCGGCCGGGCGCTTGACTGCGGCCGGGGCGGGATTGAGCAGGCGGGCGTCGAGATCCGGGCTTGCAAGCTGAAACCGGCGCGGCGGGTTGGGATCGTAGTCCACGCCTTTCAGCGGGTTGATGCTCACCTTGTTCGACCACATCCAGAAGAAGGCATGGATGAGGAGCGAGAGGACCAGGGCGGGAAGGATCCAGGGCTTGATGCCGGTGCTGGAAGAGCCGAGATCGAGAGTGCGCGAGCGCCGGTTCATTTGTTCCACCTTACAGGCCCCGCAGAAAAATATCCATCAGAGGCTGAGAAAAAATCGGGTGTCCTTCTCACAAATTGAGTTTTGCCACGACCAGGAGCCCCCTCAGGGTGAGGAGCGGGTCCACGGCATCGAAATGCGCCGAGCCCGCCGCGATGAGAGAGGCGTCGCCTCCTGTCGCAATCACTTTGGGGCGTTTTCGGGGGAATGCCTCTTTTTTCACCTGACGGATAATTTCCGAAACCAGCCCGCGATACCCGTGAACGGCTCCAGAGATCATGGCGTGGCGAGTGGAACGCCCGACGGCCGACACAGGCTCGCTCAGCCTGATGAAGGGGAGCAGGGCGGTGCGGTCATGCAAATATTCGGTCATGGCGTTGAGCCCCGGCGCAATCACTCCTCCGATATAGTCGCCGCCCGCAGAGAGGACATCGAAGGTCACCGCCGTGCCGAAATCGACGACGATCGCCGGCACTCCGTAGTGCGCCCGGCAGCCCGCCGCATTCGCGAGCCGGTCGGGCCCGATCCCGCGCGGCGAGGGGTAGTCGATGCCCACGCCGAGATTGATATCCGGCCCGACCCAGCAGACCCCGGGACCGCAGGCGGAATCCACCTCGCGGCATTTTTTCGGGACAACCGAAGCGGCGACCGTGCCTTTCAGCCGGTGTCCGCCCGTGATCGCCCGGATCTGCGCGGCATCCAGGGTTTTTGTCGGAAGCCTGTGGACGCGCCCGATCCGTCCGTTCTTGGCGATGGCGAGTTTGACAAACGTGTTGCTGATATCGACGAGCAGAACGTCTCCGCGCGATCCGGACGACAATTTTCCGGAGGCACCATGGGCGAACTGCGATTTGGGGCTTTTTGCGTTGTTGGACATCTCGCGGGGAATCCGGCCATCCTGCCGAATGGTGTCCGGCAAAATTTTCGCCGAGTATTCTTCGTTGGCGGGAGAAGATCAAGCCTCGGACAGCAACACCACTTTCGCGCGCTGGCCGGCAGCGTCGTGGATCATGCCGATCTGCCGCAGGAAACAAGAGGAAAATCCACCGGCTCTGGAGACAGCGCCCCGAGAGCTTCAGTAGTATCGATACGGGCCGTGCGCCCCATCAACTTTATCCAATCGAAGGTCATAGGCGTCGCTGGTATTCAGGCCTTGGAGTTTTGCGGCTTGGCTCTCCCATTCCGGCTTGGTGGCCTTGATGAGCACCAGACGGTCGCTTGAATCCCTGACGATGACGATCCACCCCTCGTATTCAAAGGCCCCCGACGAATCGATGATAAAGGGCGTGTTGTAGAACTTGTTCAGGTAGGGATCGGTCGCCTGCTTGAACTCGCGGGTCGTGGCGCTGGGCCCCAGATTGCAATCGAACTTGCCTTGGGAAAACAGGCAGAAGAATTTTGTGTCTTTGGAATTTTTTCCGAAAATCCAATAAGCGACTTTGAGGGGGCCGGTGCTGTCGCGCAAGCTCTGGTTTTTCAGTGAAATGTCAAGCGATAGCCGCTGTGTTTTATAGTATCCTTCGCGGCCATTTTTCACGGATGGAGCCACACTGAGAGCAATTTTTGGCGGCGGGTTCTGGGCTGAAGTCGCCCGCTGCGAGGAGGCGGATGCCGGGGGAAGGCTGGAGTCTCCCTCGCGGCTAGCGAACATTTTTGTCGTGCGCGTTGAAGTGGGAGACTCCCAGGTTTCCACGATCAGGAGCCGGGACAGGTCAAAGGGAATCTCGATCGTGATCGACTGTCCGTTATTGCTGGATTGTCCGGGACCTATGATCAGGACTTTGTTTCCGACAACGCTCCACGATTTTTTGTAGGAGTTTGTCGATTCGCCCTGTGACGAACTGTAGCTGCTGGTCTCGATCAGGTGCCCGTCCGGAAAAAACTCAAAAACCCGTGAGCTGCCACCGTATGGGCTCTCGATTTTCCACTTCCCACAGAGGTCTTTCGCGTCTGAGGAAACCATCCCTCCCCCTCTGGAGGGGGTCTGCGCCAGAGCAATGCACGGGAAAAGTGCAAGCGCAACCCCAAGAGCCATGCCAAAACGAGAGCGGATATTGTTCATCTTACCTACCACGCGCAAAGGCGGGGCGAAAACGGACATGCGAGGCGAAAAAACGAGATTTTTTGGTCGGGCCGGGAAATCGGCGGATTTGCCGGTATGGAATTTGCGATTGCCCGTCGCGGGCATGTCAAGGCCCGACATCAAGTGGTGTGGCCGAGGCAGAGCGTGTAGAGCCGCCAGTGCCAACCCTGTCAAAACAAACTCTCGAAGGATTGAGCTCACGGTTTTTTCCCGGGTTTAGCTCATGAGCTTCCGCCGGTCGGCCATCTGGACTACGAGCCGTTCCCGACGTATTGGGCAGAGAAGGTATCGAATTTGACTGGCACGTCTTTTTTGGGAGGGTCGCGCAATTCGTAAATATTGTTGCCGACAATTTGCTTGGAACTGGTATCGAAAATCGCCGCTTGCGTCTGCCCGGTTGACTCGGACTTCCCGATGCTGACAACGATAAAATTTGGCCTAGCGGGTTTGCCGCCCGCCGGGACAGGCGCTCCCGGGTTTTTCATCTTGGCCTCCGCTGCTTCGGCGTGTTCGTGCCATTGGCTGACAGCGAGCCGCCCTCGCGTGATCGCCTTCTGGATTTGCTCGGGGCTTCCGGGATATTTCTTCGAGTAATAAAGCGTCTCGGCGACTTGGAATGCCGAGTCGAGGGTATTGGATCCGTCATGGCGTCTTGCCGCGCGGCTCCCCTCTCGATCCGCCTCGTCCGCAGCTCGCTGGAGGGGGTCGAAGGAAACACAGGAGCCCAGCGACAGGCAAGCCACGGCAAGGAATATGGCGTTAATTTTTTTCATCGGGTGTCACCTCGCGGGTTTGATCTCTGCTGGGTTGAACGGAATTCCACAAAGCCGCACCAGGCGGCCGCCGAGCGAAATATCGGGCTTTCTTGAGATCACGGGGCTGTTCTGACTCACCACAATCCTTTCTCCGGTCTGGAAACTGTGCGGGATCACCTCAGGGAACAAAATTCCCAAAAGAATCTTCTGGCCACCGGGCGCATTGCTTACACGAGCAAGTTCCATCTGGCCAATCTGGCCAAAAAGACCACGGGGTGCGGTGACAACAAATGTTCCCGCAATCCCATCGCCTGCGCGGGGGATCTCGCCCCGGTCAACATTGCGGACCGGACGAGAAAACTTTTCCCCCGGCACATACCAGGTGTTTGAAGCTGCCCACTGGCGTTCTAGCGCGGCGGCTTCCCGTGTGCCTTGCTTGTAGCCGATACTTGGCGGCCAGATTTCCGGCTTCCCATTGACGGTTGTAGTCCGCGAAACAAACCGGGCTGGGTGCTTGTAAAAATCGCAGACCCCCTCGACAGTGCCGGCAACCATGGGTCCCCATTGCCGAAAACTCGGCGTGATTTTCCAACGAGCGTGGTCTCCGATCAAAGTGACGCAGGCTGGACCGGATATCGTTCCCGAGGGGTAACGGTAGGTTGTCAAACTGGATTTTCCGTCCGGAAAAACTACAGTTTTGCTCGGCACTTTCACCTCTGCGTTCCCGCAATCAACAAGCCTGATAACAGACGTCCCATAATAAATCCCGTCGTAGGCTTTGGCGTCTGCACGTTCGCCGGGCGCCTGCCGCGTTGACTGACAGGACAGGACAACAATCGAAGAAAGTAGAACTGCCAGAATACGCGAGAGGGCCGGCTTCATCGGGTGGGAAAGCTGATAGAAATATATTTTTTCAGGTTGAAATCGATCATTTCAAAGGAAGGGCGCGGGAGTTGGGTGCAAACTGACATGCGGGGCCGGAAAACGAGATGCTTTTTCGTCTGAGACAGGTTGGTTGCGGTGGCGAACCGATTCGAGCCTGTCGGATGAAGCATCGCGAGGCAAGCATTCCTGCATATCTCATTCTGGACGGGCCTCCAGCAGTTTGGCAGGAATGAGCAGTTTCCCTGCCGCCTGCGGAAGGGCTTCCTCGATGTTGGACCGCTCGGCTGGCTCGAAAAACTTCCAGGTCTTGCCCTTGTCTGATGAAACGGCAACCAGATGGGATGTCAGCGTGACGGATGTCGGACCAAAGAGCCTCTGCCTGCCGAGATTTCCTCCGTCGTCATACGTGAAAAGCGTTCGGACCGGCACGAAGGAAACCATGAGATCGCCAGCCAGTTGAGGGGGTTGCGGGACATCGGCTGCGACTGATTGGACCTTGAAGCTTTGGTCGTAGATGGGCTGTAGGCGCTGGCGGAGATAAAGCCCGAGGTTTGGGTTCAAACTCTTCAAAACGGATGGCAGCATCCGCTTTGCGACTTCGGCCTCGTCCCGACCGGTCAGCACCTCGGCAAACTTCTGGCTCTCGGCCTGAATCTTGGGCAGGAAAGATTCCCCAACGATGCTCTCGACAGAAGGTGAGGCAGGACTCGCGGCAGGAGTCGAACCGCTTTGGCCCCACTCGTAACTTGTTGTGGGTTTCAGAATTGTTGTCGTTGCGCCTGAGGGTGATTCGGCACGCAGGCAAAACACGATGAATATAAATGTGAGGTTTAGAAATATCGTTTTCATAGCTAAAACCCTGGAATTTTCGTAATAGTTGAACTGACGTTTAGACATTTAGCATACATGCTGTCGAGCAACAGTTCCTCGGCATGAGACATAGAATACTTTGTTTTGTAGAGTTTATACGCTGTTGTTAGTCGTTTTTTATTTTTTTCCATGGCAGCCATATACATCTCCGCGCGAATAGTTAATGGAGAATCAGGATAATCATTTTTCATCTGAGCCAAAATCTTTCTTGCTGCGGGAGCATTAAATACATGCATTGCCTCCCAAAACGCGGCTGATGATGTGCTGGATTCCAAAACGAGAGTGTTTGTTTCGTCCTGCGATAGCTTACGGGTGCGCTTTTGGTTTTGCGACTGAGAAGGAAACGCATTTGAGTCTGATTGAGGCTGTGCGGCGTGGGCTTTATCGTCTGGGTTGGCGGATGGTGGCATGGCCCCGCTATTGTTTGCCCTCCTGCCTTTTGGCGCATAATCCTTGAGAAAACGCACTTTGGCTGGCCCATCAATCTGATAGGAAAACATAAAACTGTTCTCCAGCTCTCCAGAAAGCGAAGTGTCCGCGCCATCAAAAGTTAGCGGAATGACAAATCTCGTTTCAGAATGCAATAAACCTATTGTCTTGTTTTTGATGTCAGGGCCGAATTTATCGGCCACTGGGACGCCTTCCCCAACTACCGTCTTGATTTCTATAATGTAGGGTTTGTCCGGCGTTCCGAGTCCACTCGTCAAGGCCGAGAACGGCTTTTCGTTCTGTGGCTTTGCCGGGTCAAAGAGCACGCCATCGATCGAGAAATCCCTTCCCATGTTTACGCGTTCGCCGAATTTGATGCCAATTTCCCCTCTGGCACTTGCTCCCTGCCAGACGCCAAAGTAGATTTTTCCCTTTTCGATTGCGGCGAGGAATGCCGCCTCCCGCGCGTCAGCTTCCGCCGCCGATTTGGCTGTTGAAATACGGGTCGCTTCTGCCGCGATGTCCGCTGAGATCCTCGCTTGGTCCGCGCGGCTTTTCGCTTCTTCGTCGCGTCTTTTCGTTTCGTCCACACGGAGTTTTCCCGCCAATGCCGCTTCTTCCGCAGCCTTTTTGGCAGCTTCTTCGGCACGGGCGGCCTCGGCTTTTTTCTTTTCCTCGTTTTCCTTTATGAGCCGGTTACCGAGTGCATTTAATTCACTGAAGACAGCGTCGGATCTTGCCTTTTGCGCGTTTTCAGCAGGCGAGCCTTCTGCAACCCACTGACCATCCGGCACCTTTTCGCCGGCCAAGGTCGCGCCGGTTACATCCAGTATCTGAAAACCCCAGATTCCATGATTATCAAGCTGCGCTTTTGCTTTGCCCGACACCCGGCTCTTCGTCCCCTTTGCGGTAGCGACTTTGAGCACCGGAACCTTATTTATCTCTGCCAGCGAGGCAATGAGCTGGGGGACTTTGGACTCTATCAAAACATTATCTGGAATCCCGGCGGGTTCCATTTTCTTGACAAAACTTTCAATTTCAACTAAAGCTATAACCTCGCCTTTGGAATACAAGTTGTCTGTCACAACATAGTCGCCGGAAAACGTGAACACGGACTCGATCTTCCCCCCGGTCAGTTCCTCGATGGCAACGCTGTTGAGCTTTATCGGTGCTGCTTCTGCCAGTTTAAGCCCCAGAAACTCCTTGAAGTCCTTGCTGTATTTCGGTCCTCCGCAGCCGCACAGAACGGCTGAGAGAAGCAGCGCACAAATATATGGTGATTTGATATTGTTCATTGGTTTGGGATAAGAGGAGTTTACATGCTTCAGCAGTGAGTTAGTTTCTTGGTGCTATTGATTCCCAGCATTTTGTTCGGTTAATTTCACTCCGACAGATTGGGTTTTCATGGGTATTCCGGGCAGCAGCCTTTCGACGGTAGGGAATCTGCGGTTGCCCGGCTGACCCAAATGACACGAATTTGCCTGTATTGTTCACATTCGATTTGGCCCGGGGCTGAGTGGCCCAGGCTGGCTGGATTTTGGCTGTGAGGTCCAGAAGAGCACCGGTTTTCCTCGCTCCACCATTTTTTATGGGTGACATCAGGATGTCTGCATTCAGGCTGATCTGCAGGGAATCATGTGGCTCACTCGATCTCGACCGGTGCCGAGACCGTGCCGGTTGAGAAAAAGCCGCCCCCGCGAACCGGGCTGGTTCCATCCGGCAGGGTCAGCGGGCTGGCAAAGATCACCCCTTCGTAGGGCGTGCTGACCGCTTTGCCGCCGACCGTCCGGTTGAAGGTGCCTTTGAACACTCCGGTCGCCGCTGTGAACGTGAAGCTCAGCCCCGCGGGGAGCGGCGTTGCCAGCGTTGGCGCGTTCGTCTTCGGCCATGTGTCGGGTTGCGTCAGCGCGGCTGACCGTAGGGGATGGTTGAGGGATTGGGGTGCCGGCCGAGGGGATTGGATTTTGTTCGAGGGACAGGCTCAGGATCTCGGCTCCGTAGGCAAACAGGTCGGAACTCGGGATGTAGGCGTAGCCGTGGTCTGCGTAGTCGCTGCCCCAGTTTTGGCGAATTTCCCAGAAGAGGGCTCCGGTTTTGCCGAAGGCAGAGGGATCGAGGTAGAGGTAGTATCCGGTGATCAGCCATGCGCCCACCCTCACCCCAGGGACGTTTTTTGGATACGGGTAGGCGGCGGGACCATCTCGCAAGCTTTGGATTTTGTCCGGGGACGTTTTGGTCTCGCGGATGGCGCAGCATCCGGTCGCGAGGATCGCACTGCCAATTTTTAGTTCGTCCACCAGGAGTGCCTGGATGGGCACGCGGCCGGAGAGCCCGTTTTTCATCTGTTCGGGCGACAGACGGGGATCCTTCATGAAGTCAGTGCAGCCGAGGGAGAGTTCCCGTGATACCAGCCTGGGTGGGGTTGACTGGGGGATTTTGGCTTTCGATTCCGGTGACAGGACCGAGAAGCCGCCGTCTTTGGCGATGTCGTCCAGCCCCAGCAGGCAAGTGTCTTGATACACGGGTGCGTCTGTGGCGGGTTTTTTGGCTGTTCCTTGTTTATTCTCTTTGATCCATCTGTCGTAGCCGATGGCAAGTGCCCGCTGGATGAGGCCTGCATCGGCTTTGACCGCAAAGCCGACCCGTTTGGACCACAGGTATTCCAAAGCGTCCTGAACAGCGAGCGCCAGGTTGGATGATTTCCCCAACGATTGGTCTTTGATTCCCGCGTCCCACCTGGCGAATTCTTGGCGCAGGGAGAGGCATTCCGCGATTCCCACCGTGTCTTTGTATCGTTCTCGCCATGCGGTTTCCGCGGCATCGCGGGGGCCTTTCGGGCCGCGGGCTCTCCAGTTTCCCCAGAGCCAGGGAGGAATGATGGCCTCGTTGAAGGCAGCGATCATGTCCCAGACGGTAGTAACACTGGATCTGGGCTGGCCACCGGGGATTGCGGCCCGGCAGGCGGAGGGGATGTCGTATTCCATGCTCATCGCTTTTTCCCAGAGCACCTCGGGTCGTTTTTCCCGGCGTCCGGGGATGATTTGGGAATCGGGAAACCACTGCACGGGCTCGCCCTCCGCTGCAGATCTCCCCGGGTAGGCCGCCACCAGTTCCTGCGTCAGGCCGGCTGTGTATTGAAAAGGGGCCAGTTCCTCGTGGCGGACCTTGTAAACCGCGTCCCCGCTCTTCACCAGCACGAAAACGGGATCGGAGTCGTCCACGACATCCAGTTCGGTTTCTGGCGGGGCTATCAGAACATAGACAAATGCGTCTCGTTGGAATGTGCGCCGCATCTTTTTTAGGCTCGGATCCAGGAAGCTGCTATCGACTTTATGGACCACCCCATTGTATTTGATCACGCACAGTTTTTTGTCGGGAATATTTTCCACGAGTTCGACTTCGGCCCCTTCCGGGATCTCGAGGGTCGGATCGTGGTGGTTCTTGGAACTGTCGGTGAGCCCCCTGTGGAGCACCACCTTTTTTGGGGGGAGCTTTGCGGAGCTTGCAGTTTTCCCCGCCGGGGCCATCTGGGCCGTTTCTGTCGGCTCCTGCACGTTCACGACGGCACTGCCGACCCAGGTTTCCCCTGCTCGGGCTTTGACAAGCAGTCTGCCGCCTTCCTCCTTGAGCACATCCACCCGTGTTCCCGGGGGGAGGGTGGTGGCGCCGATTTCCCTTCCGGCCACGAGGATAGGGGATTTC
>Ga0073936_10012123_pt1 | contig 10311 bp, 13 predicted proteins | sample AliMusrvi5mmetaG_FD_87041 | JGI IMG/M metagenome (GOLD analysis project Ga0073936, IMG submission 87041) | Freshwater lake bacterial and archeal communities from Alinen Mustajarvi, Finland, to study Microbial Dark Matter (Phase II) - Alinen... | ecosystem: Environmental > Aquatic > Freshwater >... | reverse complement strand
TACTCTATCGGTCGCCGATGAAGTGGAAGTTTTTCAGCGCAAGTACAAAGAGGTGCTGCATGCTCAGAATACTCTGGTCGACAAGGTTACCCGTTATGTGTTAAAACAGCAGGGAAAACAGATACGTCCAGTCCTGGTCATGCTTTCTGCTAAAATTTGTGGAGGGGTGACTGAGTCCAGTTATCGGGCCGCAATCATGGTCGAACTGCTGCATTCGGCGACGTTGATTCATGATGACGTTGTGGACAGTGCTGAAATGAGGCGGGGTCTTGCATCGATTAATGCATTGTGGAAAAACAAGATATCTGTCCTTATCGGCGATTATCTTCTTTCGAAGGGGCTGTTGTATTCGCTTGAATTCAAAGACTATGGATTTTTACACATGGTTTCAGAAGCAGTACGTCGTATGAGCGAAGGTGAGATTCTTCAGATACAGAAAACCCGAAGTCTTGATATTTCAGAAGAGGACTATTTAAGTGTCATTTCAGACAAAACGGCTTCACTGATTGCTTCAGCCTGTGCGATGGGTGCGATGAGCGCAACGACGGATGAAGGGGATATTGCTTCTTTAAAACGATATGGCGAGTATCTTGGTCTTGCGTTTCAAATCCGCGATGATACACTTGATTATACCGGAGATTCAAAAAAAACCGGCAAGCAGATGGGAATTGATATAAAGGATAAGAAAATAACCCTTCCCCTGATTTATGCTCTTTCGCATGCTTCAAGTGCTGAACAGAAAACAATCCGCTCAATTTTAAAAAGTTCGCGAAAACGGGCTGTGAAAAGCAATGAGGTTATTGCTTTTGTTACCGGCAAGGGCGGCCTCGATTATGCAACTCAGGTTGCCGAGGGTTTTGCTGAAAAAGCTGTAGCATCGATTCTTCCGTTTCCGGATGGTTCAGCTAAAACTTCATTACTGCAGCTTGTTGATTTTGTGATGAATAGACAGTATTAGCCAGAAATAACCGTTATCAGGGAAATGAAAAAAGTAGCTTTAATCGTTCTTTTTCTTATCGGGATTGTTGTAATAATCGACAAACTGGTTATGCCCTTGTATATTTCACAGGGAGATGTCAAGGTTGTGCCTGACGTACTTAATATGAACTATGAAGAGGCGTCGAAGAAATTGCGTCATGCTGGTTTGACGGCTATAAAAAGTTACCATGTAAAATATCTCAGCGGGGTTGATTCCAATATTGTGCTCTCCCAGATGCCGGAATCCGGTATGGAAGTCAAGCCTGGCAGAAATGTTTATCTGGTGGTCAACAAGCTTGAAAAGCCAAGTTTTCCCATGCCTGATCTTCTGGGAAGGCCCGAAATGGATGCACGCGAGACGGTTGACCGTATGGATTTGAAGCTACAGAATGTTCAGACCAGCACGGTCACAAAGTCTGAAGAGAATGGACGGGTTCTCAGCCAGTCGATTCCTGCACAGACCATGGTGAAGTCGGGTAGTTCTGTCTCTATTATTGTGGGAAGGTTTGAGGCCTCATCTGAAGGGATGAAAAAAGTTATCATGCCCGATGTTCTGGGTATGTCCCTTGAGCAGGCAAGGCAGGTTGTCGGCGATGCAGGTCTTACGCTGGGAAAGGTCACAACAGAATATTCTGCCAGTCTTGTTCCTAATACCGTTATCAGTCAGAGGCCTGCTGTAAATGCCTACGTCTCACCCGATCAAGTGGTTGAATTGACTGTCGTAACGTCAGAATAGTTGAAGGTTACTTATAGTTAGCTTTTTTATACTCCTCCCGAAGATCTTTGATGCCCGTTGTTCGGTCGTTACCGTCACTGATAAAGCCGAAATATTCCAGAATGATGCGGATAACCAGCCACAGACCTGCAAAAAAAATGACAATAGATTCCCTGATGGCTGTGATGCTTTTTTTTATCATAAACAGAGTTGAAAACTATACAAAAAAGGCCACTCACTGAAGAATGGCCTTGCAGAATTGATAAGGGCAATGGTAGATCAGTCTGTAAGAGAGTCCTCCGCTTCATACCAGTCGTCCGAATGTGAGCCGTGATTTCTTCCTTTCTTTTCCCAACGGTAGTAGGCTGCAAGTTTAATTTTTTCTTGACGTTCCTCATCCGTAAGATCGATGTCGGCTTTTTTTCTTTTTTTTGGAGTTTTCTCTCTTTCGTCCTTTTCAGTTTTTTTTTCCATTGGTATTCATGTTTTTTTTTTCTAAACCCATAGCGGAATATTATATAATTCTCATGAGGAAAAAAAATATTACCTCGACAATCACAACCCTTGATCTGTATTTTTTTATTGATGGATACGCTTTCCGAGAGCATTGAAAGAGATGACAAGAAGGATGGTTATGGCTTCAATCATCATGAAAATATCTTTCGGGATATAGGCATTGACCGTCAACCCTCCATATTCGAGAATACTGAAAAAAAGAGCCGAGAAAAAAATCCATAAAGGGTGAGCACCGGCAAGAAGCGCAACCGCGATTCCCGTAAAACCGATTCCGCTGCTCATTCCTGCTTCATAGTAGTGCTTGTATCCGAGAAGGATATTTGCTGCTCCCAGACCTGCGGCAGCTCCACCGATACTCATTGCTGTCAGTCTATGCATCCCTGCATTGATACCTCCGTACCTTGCAGCTTCAGGTTGCAGGCCGGTAGCTCGCAATTCATAGCCGAACCTCGATTTATAAAGCATAAACCAGAAGAGAAGTGCGACAAATGGGGCAAGGAGTGTGCTCAGATTTGCCGGTGACTTTGGGAACATTCCTGTAATGGAATGAAAGGAAGGAATAATCGCAGCGTCAATGACAGGTGGCGTATGCACGGTTGATGGTATTGCAAAATGGTAGGTAAGAAGATACCCTGTAATGCCCTGGGCAATGAAATTCAGCATGATGGTGGCAATAACCTCATTGACCCCGAAACGCACCTTGAGCAATGCGGCCAGAAGTGCCCAGCAGGCACCAGCTCCCATTGCTGAAAAGATACAGATGGAAATGGCTGAAAGAGAGGGTAGTGATGCCGGCAGCAGGGCCCCCGTCATGGCAGCGGCAAAGGCCCCCATCTGAAGCTGCCCTTCGGCCCCGATATTGAACAGCTTGACCTGGAAGGGGAGTGCAACTGCAAGTCCTGCAAAAACAAGGGTTGTCATTCTGAACACCACCTGTCCGGTTCCATAAGAAGAGCCAAGTGTAGCGTTGAACATTTTCTGAAAAATCATGATCGGATCTCTGCCTGCGATAAAAATAATCAGAGTGCTGACAATGAGTGCAGAAAGGATTGAGAGTATGGCAATGAGAAATTGAGCAGTTTTGCGATTCATCGTTAACGGGTTGTTCATGTGATATGAAGTCCGATCTCTTTCTGGAACTCATCTTCCGAATTTCTTTTGAGGGTGACCTCTTCCTGGGAGAATTCGTGGACAATCGACCCTTTATAGAGAGTACCGATACGAGTTGACAGAGCTGTTATTTCTTCAAGTTCGGATGAGATGAGCAGTATTGCCACACCCTTTGTGCGTGCTTCAATAATTTTGTTGTGGATGGTCTCAATAGCGCCGATGTCAACCCCGCGCGTAGGCTGGGCAAGAATCAGAAGAGAGATATCTGGACGATTGAGTTCCCTGGCAAGGACAATCTTCTGCTGGTTTCCCCCTGACAGGGAGCTGAGCAGCTGGCTGGACGGTGAGGTGCACTTGATATCATAGTCGGCGATTATTTGTTCGCAATACCGGTTCAGTGTTCTGTTGTCGAAACCTGCCCCGCGGTGAAAAGCGGGTTCCCTGTGCCGTCCGAACAGAAGGTTCTCTGAAACGGTATAGTCAAGTATCACGGCATGTCGCAGTCGGTTTTCAGGAGTGAGGGAAACACCCATAAGAGTGATTTCAGCAGGATTCTTTCCTAAAACCGACCTTCCCTTGAGCATTGCTTCGCCTGTCAGAAGGGTTCCTGCGGGAGCAAGGCCGTAGAGTGCCTGAAGCAGTTCGCTCTGCCCGTTACCTTCTACTCCTGCAATACCGTAGATCTCTCCGGCTCTGACCTTGAAACTGAGGTTATAAAGTTTTTCCACCCCTTGACGTGTACAATAGCCTAGGTTGTTGACCTTAAGAACAGTTTCGCCGGGGTTGGGCGGTGGATTTGTAACCTTAAACAGCACGCTGCGTCCCACCATCATTCTTGCGAGCTCAGGTTTAGTGACTGACTTGGCCGGCATCGTACCTGTGATTTTTCCTTTTCTCATGACGCTGACCGTGTCAGCCACCGAAAGCACTTCATCAAGTTTATGGGTAATGAGAATAATGGTATTTCCCTTGTCGCGGAGCGTTCGGAGCGTTGTAAACAGATGTTCTGTTTCTGACGGTGTAAGGACGGCGGTCGGTTCATCAAAAATCATGATGGATGCTTTGCGGAAGAGCAGTTTGAGGATTTCAACCCGCTGCTCCTCTCCAACACTGAGGTTTTCAACTGTAGCGTCAGGATCAACAGCAAGTCCGAACTCACGGGCATGTTTCCGGATAAGGTTTTTAAGATGCTTCATGGGCAGGTGCTGAAACAGTCTGGCATGTTCGTCGCCAAGAATGATGTTTTCAGCTGCAGTGAGTGTGGGTATCAGCATAAAGTGCTGATGAACCATACCGACGCCTGCATCGATAGCTTCACGGGGAGAAGAGAAGTGCACAGGTTTCTCCTGTATATAGACCTCTCCCTCTGACTGCTGAATCATGCCGTAGATGATTTTGGTCAGTGTGCTTTTTCCTGCCCCGTTTTCGCCGACCAGTGCGTGAATAGAGCCTTTCTCAACCGAAAGGGATATATTGCTGTTGGCCGCAAAAGTTCCGAATCTTTTCGATATACCGCACAAACGGACAGCAGCACCCATTGCTTCTGGATTTTCAGTGATTTATACCCAGCTCAGGACGGTTTTTATGGATTCCTTGCTGTCAAGTGCCATACGGTAAGCGAGTTCGAACTGGGAGACAGGGAACACATTGGTGAAAAACTTTTCGCTGTCGAGCATCTCCCCATTAAGTGCAGCATACGCTTGCTGAATATGAGCATTGGTGGTAATGCCTGATGAAATGATAGCGGGTTCTTTATGCTGTATCAGACGGTAATCAAAAGCCATGATTTCATAATTGCCCATCAGCACTATTGTAGCCTGCTCTTTCATTAAGCGCACAGCCTTTTCAATCAGCAGTATTCTACCTGTTGTTTCAAAAATAAGATCAAAGCTGTCGTTGAAGTCAGAAGTAAAATCGTTCAGGTCAATGGCAATATGTTCAGCATGTGAAAGCTGCCCTCTGATACTGAATGTTTCAACAGCATCGAAATTGTTTAAGCCGAGAGAGTGGAGGTATTCAGAAACCATGAGCCCGACCGAACCGAGACCGAGGATGAGAATTCTTGATGAAGCATGCAGAGGAACTTTTTCAACGGCACTGATAACATAGGCAAGAAGCCCGATGAGAAGATCTCTATGGATTGGTTGCCGACAGAGAGGGAAAAGATTATGGCGCGATGTCGGAATGATTTCTGCATGGCATCCGAAATAAGGTTCGATTCCTGTCCACCGGTTACCTTTGAAAGCATAGACAAAATCACCGGGAATAAGGTCATCGACTCCTGATCCGGTCGCAATTACCTGTCCGATCGACTCGCTGCCCGGCATGATGGGATAGTGAAAAACCTTGTTTGATACAGGCTTGTTGGTCAGAAGAAGGCGGTCAAATCCAGGTGTTATAGTGCTTGCAATGGTTTTTACCAGTACATCATAGGGCTTGTCTGCATGATATACAGCCGGCTGTAGTTTAAGTTTGTTGGCTTTCTGTAAAACAATTGCCAACGCTTCCCCTTGCATCGTCATAGGTAAGGTTACTTCTTGAACAGTTATGTCAGAGATTGAAGAGTGCGCTGAGTATCCAGGAAATCACACTGATGACTACTGACCCCGCTACAGCCCACCAGAAGCTGTCAATGGTAAATCCACCGACAATCGAAGCGGACAACTGAAGCAGAAGAGCATTGATGACCAGCAGGAAAAGCCCCAGTGTTACAATGATAAACGGTATTGAAAAGAAAACCAGTACCGGCCTGACAACAGCGTTGACCAGTCCGAGAACCAGAGCGACAAGAATCGCCGCCCCAAAACTTTTAATATGAATTCCGCTGAGAATATGCGCAGTTGCATAGACCGCGAGGGCATTGATCAGCCATTGTATCAGGATATTCATCGTTGTCATCTCCTTGATTATGTTCAATGTAACAAACTGTAATATAATAGACTAATCGGGAAATCGCCGATCAGAACCGGTTACTATTGAGGTTCGGTCAGTCCGAATGTGCTGGCCAGGATGGCCGCGCGGTTTTCTGAAGAAACGAATTGCTTCGTTGTAACTCCATTGATGACGCTCTTCAATGTATCTCCAATAAGAATGTTTCTGCCCGTTGGATTGTGCAGCACAACCAGCAATTTTTTAACAAAAATCGTATCCGGATGTGTTGAGTTCAGGTAGTTGGCAGGGACAAAGTCAATCCATTCCTGAGGGTATGGATCGAATTCATATTGATCTGTCCACTGACCTTCGGCAAATGCCTTCAGCAGATACTTGTTCACATCGGTTTTGGTCAGCATAAACATGTCAGCATCCTGCTTAACTTCAATATCAAGGAGATCGAGACGCATCGGTTTTCTGATGCTGTTGCTTCCGAATCCTAAATCGAAGAGCCACTTCTCTCCGTCCACTTCAGCAATGATAACCAGATGCGTTTTGGGACGCCTTACAGGATAAATCATAGGGCGTGCAGCCGCAAATGTATGGGGAACTCCCAGCTCCTGAAGTGCCATTGCAAAGAGGCCATTGACTTCATAGCAATAACCGCCACGTTTACGCAACAATATTTTCTCGACAATGTCCTCTGGAACCAGAGACACAATTTTTCCAGCCTGAACATCCAGATTTTCAAAAGGAACTGAAAATAACTGGCATCGCATGATCTCCGTTAATGTTGCAATATCCGTGTTGGTATTGCCGTGATAAGCGATCCTGCTGAAGTACTTCTCAAGGGGAAAATTGTCCGCTTTCATCTCTGCTCCTGTCCCAGTGGTTGATGACCAGAGAAATAATGTAACAATCCTTTCATGCATGATCTACTCTGATTCACAAGAAAACGCCGCATGTATTAACCTCCCTCATTGCAGACAGAATTTTTTGTTGAAGGGTTATCAGGAAAATACTTTATTATGCATGCCGTGTTTTGTAAGTAAACGTATATTTTAAAACGATACAATCAGTTACATTACGCATTGTTTTCTGACTTCAACCTAATCCCGTTTGTGAATACCGGATTACCATGCCAGATATGCAGCCTGCAAGCGGATACGCAGGCACTCTTCTGCTGATCTCGGCAAGTTGACGCCTTCTCAGGTTGACTTGAGTCCTTATCAGATTGAATAATATTAACCCTTTGGGTTAATATTATATGTACTGTTCGAATTAGATTTGTTACCTTACTGATGAACATTCGCTATCAAACACGCAGGATGGAAAACAGCGTTGCAAGCCCCTCAGCCATCAGGAAAAATTATGGCGACAGGGCAAAAAAGCTGTCGCAGCGCTTGGATGATCTTGCTTCGGTTGTAAATCTTGAGGCTATTCGTTCATTTTCTTCTGCCCGCTGCCATGAATTGACAGGAACCCGGCAGGGTGAGTTGGCGATTGACCTTACACCAAACCATCGCATCATATTTAAACCTGATCATGATCCTGTTCCCCGAAAAGAGGATGGCGGGCTTGACTGGATAATGATTACCAGGATTGTGATTGTGGCGATTGGTGAAGATTACCATTAAAACGAGAGAAAAAAATATGTACAAGACAAAAAAAGATATTGCAATAGCCCGTGAAATCATCTCATGCCCCGGAGACACGCTTGCTGAACAAATCGAATATACTGGTATGACGCAGGCGGAATTGGCGGAGCGGATGGGCAGACCGAAGAAAACAATTAATGAAATAATACAGGGCAAAGCACAGATAACCCCGGAAACAGCCCTTCAGCTTGAGCGCGTTGTTGGCATATCTGCTGATTTTTGGGTAGAACGTGAAAGGCGCTATCGCCTGAGACTTGCTGAAATTGATGAAGCTGAAACTCTGCTTCAGGCAAAAGAGTGGGCAAAAAGGTTTCCCTGTAATGCAATGAAGGTAAAGGGATGGATTGCCTTTGAAGGGAGTTCGGCTAACACAGGCAAAGCTCTGCTCTCCTTTTTTAACGTGGCGAGTCCTGAAGTGTATGAAAAGTTCTATCACGGCCAGGTCTATGCAACAGCCTATCGTATGAGCGAAAAAAACAGCAAAGCCCCCTATGCTGTTGCTGCATGGCTCCGGCAGGGAGAGCGACAGGCTGAATTGATTCAGGTGCCTGATTTTGAGAAAAGTGCTTTTGAGAAAACCTTGCAGGAGATAAAAAAACTTGTGATCAGCGGTGCCGATGATTTCTTTTCTGAACTTCAGGAGCTATGCAGGAAAGCCGGGGTCAAGGTTGTTTACACACCCTGCCTGCCACAAGCGCCACTGCATGGTTCAACCCGGTGGGTGAAAGGCACCCCCCTGATTCAGCTTTCAAGCCGGTTGAATCGGAATGACATTTTCTGGTTTACCTTTTTCCATGAAGCGGCCCATATCCTGAAGCATAACAAAAAGGATGTTTTTTTAGAGGGAATGGAATACTCCTGTGACGGCAGAGTGAAAGAGGCAGAAGCTGACGCCGACGTCTTTGCGGAAGAGTGCCTTATGGGTCGCAAGGAGGAAAAAGAAATTATGGCGAGCGGTTCATTTGAAAAACAGGATATCCAGCGTTTCGCCGCCAAATTCGGCACGCACCCGGCGATTGTTGCCGGCAGACTGGCAAACCGTGGCGTTATGAAACAGCATATCGGCACGGATTACGGCTTTTATAAAAAAGTTGAACTGAAGGATTGAAACCAAGTGCTGAGGGCCGAATGCTGAGAAGATAGATCCCTCACTTCGCTTCGGGATGACAATAGGAATTGCTTCAGGTTGAAAAGTGGGATCGCTTTTGGATGACAAAGGAGATGGAATTGGGATGACTTTAAATGATTATGAGGATTTTCTTCGGTTTGGAGAATACTCATGGCTCAGAAGATCGTAAGATTTTATAACTGTCTATAAAGATTTGGCTACAGTGAAAGTCGGCATCAGAACGCCATCGCTCAAAAAACGCATATCTGCCCGAACTTCATGGAAGCGCTATGCCCGGCAGTCTCTTGGACTCAAGGCGCCCAAGAATTATGGCTGGATAACCGATCCTAAGAAAGCACTTTACAATCGCGTCTATTACCGGACTACACGAGGCTGTTCAGTGGTTATTATGTTGATGCTCTCTCTTTTTAGTTCTGTTATGGGGTGTATCGCCTGGGTTTTGATTCCTCACTGAAAAGAGCATGCTACACGTTATCCATCTCTTTTAATAAAACAGGATGTCGGTCTACAAGTTTTAGAAGCTTTACGAGAGGGGCCCGTGGGCGGGTTTCGCCTCTTTCATATCGTGAAAAGGCAACCTTTCCAATGCCAAAGACTTTTGAGAGTTCTGCCTGAGTCAGATTAAGTTTTTTACGGATACGACGAATATCAGCGCCAACATCACCCTTTACTGATCTCACTAACCCAGCTTGGGCTTCAGTGTAACGCCAGTAACTCTCTTCATCCCAAATGCCTTCGCCACAGGAAGAGCAAAACTCACCATGCATGGCATGCAAGGTTAATGATTGTCCACCATAAGAGAGCGTTTCATCCAGAACTTTTTTAACCATGTCGGGATGGCCACATGCAGGACAGTTCATAAGAGATATGATTTATTTAGCTTTAAACTGAATAACCGGAGGGCGATTATCTGAAAACCTTGTAATTTTAATGTAGACGGCAATACCGTCCAAAGTTTCACCATGATAGATATCCTGCCACAAACTATGATCCTTATAGGTTGTCATTGATTTGGAAAAAATCAGTTCTTGATAGAGAAAGAACAACCTCGCGCATATCCGACTCCGTCAATCCAAGAGAGAGACCGCCTGCCAGTGCCAACCTTGTAAATACACGATTACACCTGTCGGCTGCAATAGCCTGAATTTCGGCAAGAACGTAATGTGGAATCCTCTTCTCCATCAAAAGATGTTACTCATTTAGGCTATTTTATACAAATAGATAAATTTTAACAAAACCATTTATTTTATCAATCAAAACATCGAGAGGCTATACTCCTTTGTGACCCGTACATTCTCTTACATCACCACTGTCGTGAGCAGTTCATACTGTAG
>Ga0073936_10012119_pt1 | contig 10315 bp, 6 predicted proteins | sample AliMusrvi5mmetaG_FD_87041 | JGI IMG/M metagenome (GOLD analysis project Ga0073936, IMG submission 87041) | Freshwater lake bacterial and archeal communities from Alinen Mustajarvi, Finland, to study Microbial Dark Matter (Phase II) - Alinen... | ecosystem: Environmental > Aquatic > Freshwater >... | reverse complement strand
ATATTGAAGCAAAGGCTAAATAGTTATATAATCAAGTGGGTGAGTATGGGTATCAAAATCTGTAGTTACACACATATAGGGTACAGTTTTATGAGTTGATAAAGCTTCAATGTTTTTTATTCATTTCCTTTAATTAAAAAACCACCCGCTCGGATGGCAAGTGATGCCAACTCCGCGGGTGGTTTTATCATTGTGTGCGAAATGTTCCTGTCATCCTGAACGAAGTGAAGGATCTCTCACTTAAGATTCCTCGTTTTACTCGGAATGACAAGTTTCTTAATATCTCCCGATCTTATCAAACGGAATCTGCTCAAACCCGGCAAGCTTTGCCAAAACCGGCGCATCGTCTCTCAGCAAATAATTTCCGCCCCTGAAATCGACAAAGCCGGGATTCGTTATTTCGAGATAAGTCGGATTGTTTTCGAACGTGCTGTATTTGGCTGCCGAGTCGGCTATGCTGCCGATGTTGTTGCTCCTGTCGACAATGATGTTGTTTTTAATGACGCTGAAAGCGGGGTTCACCGCGAAATACGGGTTATCCACATCATTAAAATCGTGGCTGACTTTCGCTAACTGCGGATACTTTGCCTTCCAGATATCGGATTGATAGGGTGAATTCAGCAGCCATTGCCACATCCCGGCGTTAAGGTCGCTGACGCCTGCCCTGAACCAGCCGTTGTTGACTACGCCGTCCCTTGCCCTGTCGTCATAGCGGATAGCCGTACCGGTGTTGATAATCAAGTTGTTTGTTACGCTCAAATCACGCCCGCCGCCAAGCATAAAACCGCAGCTTGGGATATTAATGAGGATATTCCCGTAAGCCGTTTGCCCGGAAAGTGCGTCGTCCCAATAAATGCCGTTGGGGGTGAAATTGCCCGAACCGATGTCGTAAATGCAGTTGTAACGGATTACATCGCCGTAAGCCGTCCAATCCCTCCCGGCATAGATGGCGCCGGCATCGCTCGACTGCTTCACAACATCATAAATACGGTTGTATTCAATCAATTGGTCGTTGCCGCCGTAGGTGATGGCCATATGCGGCGCGTCGTTAATTTCATTGTGCGAGCAGATGTTGCCGACACCGTTGAGCGTAACCCCTGCCCAGTAGGTTTTGTAAATCTCGCCGTAGTTGTGGATATGGTTATTATCCGCGACATTATTGCCGTGTGTAAGCGTTGTCCTGTCCCCGCCCGTCAGGGTTATTCCGCCCTTGCCCATGCTTTTTATTTCATTGCCGACTGCCTTGTTGTTATAGCCGTTGATAATAATACCCGAACCCGCGCAGTTGGAAATGACACAGTCCTGGACGGTGTTCGAATTGCCGGTTACGGCGACAGCGTCGCCCCTGGTGCCTTTTATGGTGAAGCCGTTGAAATTCAGGTAATCGGCGTTGTCGATTTTGATGATATTTTTGGTTGTAACCGAAAGGTTGATGACCGCCGTGGACATTTCGGCAGGCGGATACAGATACAGTGTGCCGCTGCTGCGGTCCAGATACCACTCGCCCGGGGTGTCAAGTTCCTCGAAACAATTGTAAATGTAGTAAATGGCATCCTTCTTAAACGCGTACTGGCTGCCGTAGGCAGTTGTCAGGGTGCTGTTTTTTGTGTCCACGGATTTTATCGGCGTTGAAGAATCCGCCCAGTCCCAATAGAAAAAGCCGTAAAGCCAGACATCGTTCGTTGTCTTCCACTTGCTTATTTTGAAATTGGTATAAAAATCCGTTTTGAAGGTGCCGCCGCGGGGATTTCGCAGGTCCGCCCAGCCGCTGATGTAGTTTTGCGGGGGATATTCTCCGTATTGGCCCATGTCGATAATATCGCCTGTTTTGAGGTAGGTATCCCCGTTCGGGTAGCGGGCAAGCGTCATTCTCTGGTCGTTAAAAAACAGCTCGCATTGGTTTGGCCCCTGGGTGTCGCCGTCGTATTTATAGGCGATGTTAAAAGCGCCGATAGCGTAAAGCTTGCCCCAGTCGGCGGCGGTAAGGCCGTATTTGGCTAAATTAACTTCAACCACATTTTTCTGCGCGTCAGGCGTAAGCCTGCTTTTCGCCTCTCCGCTGACCGGTGCGAAATCCGCGCTTTTGAGGGTTGCTCCGCCGTTTAATACCACGTCCGAGTCGCCGTATGCCCTGTAGGTTATCGGTTTTTCGGCAGTGCCGCTGTCGCGGCTGTCAAACAGCAGGGACGCAACATTGTATTCGCCGCCCTTGACGCATACGGTGATGCCGCCCGCCGGCAAGCCCGAAGCTGCTTTTATACGGCGGATTTCATCGCGCGCCCTTTCAATGGAGGCAAAGGGGTGCTCAAGGCTGCCGTCATTGCTGTCGCTGCCCTGCAGAGAAACATAGTAGTCGCCTTTTGTTATGGTCACAGTCTTACCCTCCGGTACGCTTAAATTGACGGGTATCGGCGCGTCGGTATTGAAAATCAAACTGGTTAAGGGCAACCCGACATATGCCATAATCAGCGCGAGCAGCATAGTGATACCCTTTTTGATTAATGAAAGAATCAGCGCGTTCATTTTGATACCCCGTTTCATAAAAATTGATATATATAATATATCAGCAACCATGCTGCCTGTCAATGCAATAAAACCGCTTGGCTTTGATTGCCCCGTACGGTTGCCTTCCCATTACCTTACACTTCCATTTTTTACTTGATATTATTTCATCAATCTGTTAATATTAATTATCAGTGCCGGAGCGCTGCGTGCATATCCGTTATTTTCCGGTAAATGCAAACCCGGCATATACAGCTGAAAATTCTTAATCGGGGTGGAAATGTGTCAGTAAAAAAGACCGTAATCAGGACCTGTTTTTGGATAGGTCTGGCGCTTATTTTTAATGTGGGTGTCTATTTCTTTATGGGCCAGGAAAAAGGGCTCTTGTTTTTGACAGGCTATGTCATCGAACTGAGCATGAGCATCGATAACCTGTTTGTTTTTCTTCTGATATTCATCAGCTTTCAACTCAATGAGCAATGCCAGAGAAGAGTGCTGAATTACGGCATTATCGGCGCCATCGTGCTGCGTTTTGTTTTCATTCTCCTTGGTGTCACGCTTGTGAACAAGTTTGAATGGGTGCTTTATCTCATGGGCGCGTTTTTGATTTACAGCGGCATTTCGGTGTTTAAAGCGGAAGAGGAAGAGGACGAAAAAAAGGATTACAGCCAAAGCATGCTTTTCAAAATTACCGGCAAGATATTCCCGATGAGCGATGAACTGAACGGTGACCGATTTTTTGTAAAAAAGAATAAACGTCATTACGCCACACCGCTGCTCGCCATTGTTGTTTTAATTGAATTGTCCGACATCGTCTTCAATTTCGACTCCGTCCCCGCCATCTTATCCATCACGAGGGACACCTTCATCGTTTATACGTCGAATATCTTTGCGACGATGGGCCTGTACAGTTTATATTTCCTGCTTGAAAAACTGAACAAAATATGCCGGTTTGTAAAATTCGGCGTCGGGTTTATTTTGATTTTCGTCGGGATTAAACTCGCGATTTTAGTAATCCCTTCTATCGGTAAATTATTCGGGGTTACTTTCCACTATAATTTCGAAATTTCTACAGTAATGTCAATTTCCATCATCTTCGCCATACTATTCATCAGTGTTGTTGCGTCGCTTGCGATTAAAGAAAAGCCTGCAGCCGAAGAAATAAACCAAACTGTTCCCGGGCCTGAGCCTAAACCTGAACCGGAACAGATAAATGCGGGAAAGAACGGCAAAGAACAATAGATGAATTTCCTGTTTAAAAGTGATTGATAACCCCGGGTAATATTTCATGCCGAAAGAACCTGTTTGCCGCTGCAAGCAGGTTCTTTTTTAAAAACCGAAAACCCATGTATAAACCGAATTTTATTTTTAGGTCTTCACGTTTTTTCCGAATAAATATATTTTATATTTTGGTGATTATATATTGAATATTTTTATGACATTTGTTATAATCATATCGCTGTTTTAAAAAAGGAAGGGGTAATTATTAATGAAAAAAACTGTTAAGTCAATTGTCGCGGTTTCTTTATGCTTATGCTTTGTATTATCGGCCAGTATTACCGGCTTTGCCGCCGGTGCAGGTTCAAAAGCGGCAAGCAGCAAAATTGTCAGCTATAACTCAATTGCGGATTATGTTGCCCAAAGCAAAGCGGCGGGCAAAAGCGTCACAGTCGCCGGCGGTACAACGGGAACCGTCGCTGCGGCATCCCAATCGGTCAGCTCCACAAAAATAGGCGACATATCGCTTGGCACTATTTTTGCAAGGGTGGTCAACGCAGTCAGTGATTTTTTTATTAATAAAGTTGTTCTCGGTGCCATCACTTCCGTCATGCCAAAGACAGCAAATGTCCTGGACTACGCCAAGTTCAATCTTGACAACTACAAGAATTTCTATAAAGGCACGGCAACGTTTGCCGACACCGCCGCCCAGGGCGCGCAGTGGAGCCTCGGCTATGCCGAAAAATCGATTCTGCCCCCGGATTTCGGCACACGGCCTTATGTAAGAGGCAGTATGGTGCCTTACGCGAGCACGACGCAAACATTTGACGACCTCCGGGTGCGCACCGTTATTCTTGACGACGGCAGCGGCAGAGGCAAGGTTGTGTTTGCTGTTATTGACTGCATCGGGCTTGCAAACACGGATGTCAGAAGAATCCGCGCGGCAGTGGCGGACTTTGCCGCGGCAAACAATATTGTCAGCATCAATGTCTCCGCAACTCATACACACACCGGCATTGATTCGCAGGGCGTATGGAACGATCCTTTGGGTACGCTCGCGAACAATATTTTATCGGCAACCACAGGCCTTGTTCCGGTAAAAAGCGGTGTTGACAAAACATTTTTGGATAATTTGGTCGCGCAGGCGGCGGCTTCGATAAAAGAAGCATGCAATAACATGGCAAAGGGATCGCTCACCTATGCGGTGAAAAATATTTCCGATTATGTTCACGGCAGAACAGTTCCTTACACGGTAGACAACAGGCTTTACCGCCTCGAATTCACCCCGGATTCAAAAACAGTAAAGCCGACCATCATCGCTTCTTTCGGCTGCCATCCGGAAACAACAAGCTACACTTTCAGCACCATCTCCGCGGACTTCATCTATTATATGGAACAAGTCGTCAACAACGCGGGCTTTAATTTCATTTTCATTCAAGGCAATGTCAGCACAGCCACTTCCTCCCGCGACTTGACCAATGACGGCCTTCAGCTTGACGACCACCAGTGCGCTGTTCGTTATGGCTATGAGATGGGGTATATAACCCTCGGCCTGACACTCACAAAAGAACAGTGCGCGGCGCTGAACGTTCAGTGCGGTGACTTGCTCGGTGTTAAGACATTGGCAGGAAATGAGGGTTACTCGATATGGTATGCCGGCTGGGTACCCGTAACGCAGCAGCAGGTTACGCCCGTTCTGAATATCCGTTTGGAACAGTTCCTGCTGAAATCCGACAGCAATGTATCCAACGTCCTTGAGAAGATATCCCTGGCAAACAACATTTTCATTTACGATAAGAGCACGAAATCCTATTATTCGGTTACAGAAATCGGCTATATGGAAATCGGCAAAGCGCTGAAGGTATACCTCAGCCCCGGCGAAACCAATACCGATCTCCTTGTCGGCGGTTCCGGCCTGAACGGTTTCAAGTATGACTGCCTTCGTAAAACGTACGGCGATAACCTCATCATATTTGACCTGATGAACGACGCTATCGGTTATGTCTATCCGGACCCCAATTATGAAATGGTAGGCTATCAGTATGACGCAGTCAGTGATACTTACCAAAGTGATTCCTGGTGCTTCCTGGTCTCCTTCGGCAAAAACACAGCCTCAACCATTATCGGGAACTTCCATAATCTTGTTTCAAGCGTGAGATAAATATAATTAAAGCAGGGACGGAGGTCGGACAAAACTAAATTGTCAAACCTCCGTCCCTATTTTATACAAAATGGAGTTGCTGCATAATGGAACTTAGTAGAAAAAATATAAAAATAATCGCGCTGCTGATTGCCTTTACCGTCGTCCTTTTTTTAGGCCTGCAAAATTATACCGCGGTGACAGGCGTCATCAAAACGGTCTTAAAGGTTCTCATGCCGTTTATTCTCGGGTTTTGCATCGCATTCATTCTGAATGTTCTGCTTCGTCCCGCCGAACACTTGTGGGATATTATTTGGAAGAAAAAAAATCGCGGCTTCGTAAAAAATCTGAAGCGCCCGGTCTGCCTTATTCTGGTTTTATGTTTCGCGATCGGCGTTATTGTTATTCTTATGTTTATGGTTATACCGGATATTGCCAGAACAGCGTCATCAACCGCGAATATGTTCCCCGGATTTATGAACAGTCTGGCACCGCGGTGGAACGCGCTGGCCGCAAAGCTTCATTTAGCATCATTGGCATTGCCCAAGCTTGCGTTTGACAAGACAAATATTGCAGCATCTGCTGTTGCTTTCTTTAAGAAGTACGGGAGTTCCCTTTTCAGTAAGGCCCTCGGTTTTACAGCTTCCTTATTCTTAGGTGTCTTTAATTTAGTGATTGGCATGATTTTTTCAATTTTTGTTCTGTTTGAAAAAGAGAAACTCTTCAGGCAGTTTAAAAAGGTGTCCCGCGCATTTATTCCGGAGAAAATAGTTGATAAAATGCTGGATATTGCGAATATCTCCGGCAGAATATTTTCAAATTTCGTTAAGGGCCAGCTTGCGGAAGCTGCAATACTGGGCATTCTTTGCTTAATCGGCATGAGCATATTCTCTTTGCCCTATGCCGTCGCGATATCCGCTCTTATCGGTTTCACAGCCCTTATTCCGGTGTTCGGCACATTTGTCGGCATCGGTGCCGGCGCTTTCATTGTCCTGATTGGCGACCCGCATAAAGTATTTTGGTTCCTTGTTTTTATCCTTGTTTTAAAACAAATCGAAACCAACCTTATCTACCCGTTTGTCGTCGGAAAGTATGTCGGGCTGCCGGGTATCTGGGTCTTCGTCGCCGTCACGATCGGCGGAAGTCTTTTTGGGTTAATCGGCATTCTGATAAGCGCGCCGGTTTGCTCGGTTTTGTATTGTCTGCTGGAACAGGCAGTCAACAGCCGTTTGCAAAGAAAGCAGATAAAATCAGCGGAAGGATAACAAGCTAATCGACATAAATCAGGCCGTTTTTGTGTCCGAAGCCCATCCAACCGAAAGCTGTAAGGGGTTGCTACATAAAATGATGAAAACTGCGCAGCGAAGTTTTAAAATGCTGCTTGCCTTTATTATGGCGGGCACTTCACTTGTACAGGGCGGGAAATTTTCCGCAGCTGTCCCTGCCGCGCTTGCGGAAAACAGCGCGCTTTCAGTTATAAGCGGCGATGTATTAGCAAACCCTTACGACGCCGGCAAGCTTTATTACCTCGACCTGCTCTCCTACATGGACTCGAAGCCGGGTATCAGTTCTTCGGATTATTACGACACGGCGCTGATAATGGGTGTGCTGCAGGGGCTTGTGAACAGGGACGGCGTGCATTTTTACATCAGATTCACCTCCGCCAACAACGCCGACGAGGTTTGGTTTAACCGCCTGACAAGCGATAAATACTGGACCGATACGCTCGGCAAAGCACCGCAGTTTCTTGCGAAAATGGATGTCATCAAGATAACGAGCCCCGCGGACGCGCTCTATCTGTTTCAGGGTTTCTATAAAGGTTACTGTGTATGGGACGGCAATGTGCCTGCCACCTCAAATTCCGCGCTGACCGCCTGCGGCTGTGAAAGCCTTTTACCGCTCAGATACAGCGCCAAGGGCGACAGTATTTTCAGTAACCTGACTAATCTTGACAGCGGTACGCTTTTCAATTTCAAAGGCAATTTTGAAGCTAAAAAAATTAAAATCAATCTTTACAATAAATTCACTTTAAATGCGAAGTATGTTTACGGAACCAATAGAAAATATAAAGCAACCGGCAGCAGAAAATGCGACGCTGTGCTTTGGGCCGTTTACAACTACCTTGAAACGGGCAAAACCAATGCTCATCTGATGGCTTACCACATCGACGCTTATTATCCGGCGAAAACCGCCGACGGCGAAACAGATTACAGCCTCGGGCATATTCAGGCGACCGCGTTTCTTTTAAATAACGACTATTATATTGCGAACAAGGCGTTTTTCTTTGACCTTGACACAATGAAAATCGAAATACCCAGCGACGACCCGGACCAGGCGGACCGGCCGATTTGCAAACTGACCGGCTCGCTCGACTATCAAACCATGATAAAGGTGCTGAAGGCGCAGAACGCCAGGGCGGCGGAATATGCTTACGAACCGATAACCTGCGGCGGTTTCACCGCGTGGCATATCAAATACACCAGCTACATTAACGCCCCGGGTTCCGATAAGCTCAGCAACCCCTTCCAGGTCGAGTGGCGGACGGTCAGGGAGTTTTCGTATTATAATATTATGCTCGACGCAGACGCGCCGGGGCTTGTCGCAATGTCCGACGCCTCCGTGTTTATGCACTACCCGAAGCAGGCAAGCTACACACAGAAATGCGATAAAAATACCGCTGAAAATACAATTCCGGCAACCGGTGAGAAATACAATTATGTGTTTGTTTATATGGGCGACTACGATTCCGCCTCCTGGCTTTCCTCACAGTCCCTCCTTTACTGGGATAATGCCGACAGGGGCACCGTTCCGCTGGCGTGGTCCTTTGCGCCCGGGCTTTATGACCGTGCGCCCCACATCATTGACTACATGTATGCAACCGCCACGGCAAACGATTACTTTGTCGCGGGCGACAACGGCGCGGGGTATCTGAACCCCGAAGCGCTGGCAAGTTCAAGCCATTTCGGAACCCTCGAGCAGTGGTCGGCTTACAACACTGCGCTGTTCAATAAATTCGATATGGATATTCAAGGATTTCTCATTTTTGACAAAGACGCAAATACAATATTCGAAAAGCTGCTCCGGGAATCGGTTTATAAATCCTATTCCGCTTTCGCCCCGAAAGGTCTGCTTACTAACAACTCAGGCGGTGTTAAGTCCGCTTTCGGTATGCCCGTTATGCAGATGTCCGACTGCGGCAGTGCCGATAATTTAAAAGAATGTTTAAGCAAAAAACCCGCCAAAGACGGAAATACCTATACGGCAATCCGGGTGGTTTTGAAATCCCCCTCGGTCGTTAAAAGCTGGGTTGAGGAAATAAACGCATCATCACCGGATTATAAGGTTAAAATCATCGACCCTTACACCTTCATGGCGCTTTATTCAAAGGCAAACTGAATTCCTGCATGAATCCCGGTTCTGTGTTTACCGGAAAGGCAGGCAAAGCAATATCCTTCGATTGGCTTGTATTAAATATGATTTTTTGGTATAATATATCCGTCCACAGCCGCAATTGATAATATACACTGTTAACCACAGCGAAAGGATGACTGCTATGTTAATTAAAACCAGAACATTAAAGGGATACAAATTGCTCACGCTTGACGAAGAAATCGGTCGGGTTAAAGAATTCTATTTTGACGACCTTAACTGGAAGATTAGATACCTGCTCGCCGACACGGGCAAATGGCTTCCGGGCAGAAAAGTGCTGATCTCCCCCGAATCGCTCATTGATGTGCGGAATAACACGCGGGACATTGCCGTGAAGCTTACCAAAAAACAGATTGAGGAAAGCCCGTCGCTGGATACGGATAAACCGGTATCGCGGCAATTTGAGGAGGCTTTCTATGAGCATTACAGCTGGCCGATCTATTGGGAAGAACCGTATTTGGCGGAGTCTCAGCCATATATGCTCAGCAACGGTATTGATTTTGATTTGAAGGCAACGAATGAAGGCACCAAGCCGCTGGATGCCCATTTGCGCAGCACACACAATATGAGCGGTTATGCGGTTCGTGCAAAAGACGGCGAGATTGGGCGTGTTGACGATTTTATCATTGATGACTTGGAATGGGCAGTCCGTTATCTTATTGTCGACTTGCATGACCAAAAGAAGAGTGAAAAGGTTTTGATTTCCCCGAAATGGATCGACAGCATCAGCTGGGATGAATCCCAGGTGTTTGTCAATCTTCTCATCGAGGATGTTAAATCGTCTCCGAAATATATTGATGACGATACGATGACCCGTGATTATGAGAACGGGCTGCACCGGCATTACAACCGCAGCGGATACTGGGAAGATTAAAGTTTACCAAGAGGAAATAACATTTTAAATCGTATGTGTCAAGTAAAAGTAGGCAAAAAGTTTGAGGTACAAAAAAACCGGTAAAAATTGATGAAATAATCCGCCACCCTTGACAGTCAATCAGAAAAATACTCTGTAAGATTGCCGACGGT
>Ga0073936_10012110_pt1 | contig 10325 bp, 6 predicted proteins | sample AliMusrvi5mmetaG_FD_87041 | JGI IMG/M metagenome (GOLD analysis project Ga0073936, IMG submission 87041) | Freshwater lake bacterial and archeal communities from Alinen Mustajarvi, Finland, to study Microbial Dark Matter (Phase II) - Alinen... | ecosystem: Environmental > Aquatic > Freshwater >... | reverse complement strand
GTCTTCATCCCGGAGGGATTGCAGCCATTAGCCCGGGGTTGAGGCGCGTCAGCGACGAATACCCCGGGCCTCCGACGCCCCTAACATTTGCACCCGGAAGGGGTGCCAGATACGGGGAGGTGCTTCAATAGCAGCACCTGCTGCGACCCCTGTCAGAGTCGGATTCCGGTGGAACTCTCAATCCCGGGGTTTTCGGCCGCATTGCGGCCTCGACCCCGGGCTAATGACTGCCATCCCTCCAAGATGCTTCAAAGAGGGAATCCAACTTGCTCGACAGCGTGGTTCCTTTGAGGTCGAATACTGAGTTCTGAAAGTGATCGGCGTTGCCTCCGCAGTGCGCCCGTGCCCTCAATAATTCCCAGGCGTCGCGGTCCTGCGGTTCGGTTTCATCGGATTTCCATCGAATCAAAAACCACAATCCCTTGTAGAATAAGGAAAAAAAGGGTGTGCGCTACAGGCTTCCAGCCTGATGTTTCATGCACAGACAGGCTGGAAGCCCTGTCTTCCCCCACAGGCAAGATGCCTGTTTTCCGCTCAGATAGCGCTAAATTGACAGTATTGAGCGCGACGCCATCATTCCGGGCTCAGGGTGATGGCACGCAGGTTGATCGGTTTCCAGTTCCCGGCGTCCTTGGCGCGGGCGGTCACGGTGGTCTTGCCGGCCGCGTTGATCACCACCGTGCCAAGATCCACATCCGTGAATTCGTTCCAGCCGTTGGTCTTGGGCGCGTGGCCGTCGAGGGCCTGATCGCCGACCTGGATAATGAAGTCACCGGCGGCGAGGGCGGCGGTGGCCGTGCGCACGTGATACTTGCCCGCTGCGGCGACCTGTACCTCCCAGCTAGCGGTGTCGTCGGAGTTGTTCCATGACCCGAGGTTTGGCTGGCCGTTGAGGGTTTCCACGATGATGCTGTTATCGAGGTCGGCGTCGCTGGGCGTGAGCGTCAGCTTGCCATGGGCGTCGGCCTGCACTGCGGGTTTGCCCGGCGCCTCAAAGGGAATGTTCTTGAGGTTGGTGGCGGTGATCTTGAGCGCGGCGGTGAACTCAGAAACCTTGGTGGCCGGTAGCACCACGGTCAATCCCTCTGCGGTTTGTTGCCATGAGAGCTTGCCGTCATGGCCTAACAGGCTGATTGAGGTGATGTTATTGACGTCTGCCCCGACCGGTTTGGCCAGCGAACGGATGACGATTTTTCTGTCATCCGGCCAGCCCAGCGCGAAGGCATAGAGGGTGGGGCCCTTGGTGGTGAAGCGGATTTCCTTGGCGGTGTATTTAAAATCCTCCTTGAACGAGCCGCCTTTAACCTTGATGGCGCTCTCGCCGTAAACCAGCCAGGGACGCGTGCCATAGATCCCCTCTCCATGGATTGCGATCCAAGACGCAAGTTGTTCCAACATCTGCTCCGCCTCGGGGTCAAGCGAGCCGTCCGGGCGCAGCACCACGTTGAGCAGGAGGTTGCCGTTCTTGCTGACGTTGTCCACCAGCATGTCAATGACCCAGGTCACCGATTGGTATTTCCAGTGGCGGTTGTAGAACCAGTCGCCGATCGAGGTGTCGGTCTGCCAGGGATTGGGCTCGATGCGCGGCATGATCCCGCGTTCCAGATCCTCTACCCAGCGGCCGCCGGATTTCTGTTTGCAGTTATAGACGGCAGTTGGCGTGGTGTTATAGAGGTGGGCGATCATGCTGAGGCCGACCTCGTGGTTGGAGCCGAAGGCAACGCCGCCATCGCTGTAGAGCAGGTCGGGCTTGTAATTATCGACCAGTTCCTTGATTTCATCGTACCACTGCTGCTGCCACTTCGGGTTGGCGCTGTACCAGGTGCTCTTGTCGGCCGGGTCGGCGGGGAAATGATAGAGATCCTGAAACTCCGGGTTGGCACCATCATAAGGCACGCCAGCTTTAGGCCCGGTCTTGTCCGCGCCGTGGCTGGTTTGAAACCACCAGAAGCTGGCGCCAAGGTGCTCCGACACACCGAAGGGCAGACCCTGGTTTTTGGCGGCCTTCTGCCACTCGCCGACCACGTCGCGCTTGGGGCCCATGTTCACCGAGTTCCACTTGTGGAGCTTGGACTTCCACAAAAAGAAATTGTCGTGATGGGTTCCCATGCTGACGAAATAGCGTGCGCCTGCCTTCTTATACAAGGCCATGAGTTTTTCCGGGTCCCACTTCTCAGCTTTCCACAGCGGAATGATGTCCTTGTACCCGAAAACCGAAGGGTGGCCGTAGTGTTCGACGTGATACTTGTAATCCTTGGACCCCTCCTGATACATCTGACGGGCATACCAGTCGCCCTCCATCGGCACCGCCTGCGGCCCCCAGTGCGCCCAAATGCCGAATTTGGCGTCGCGGAACCAGTCCGGGTATTGGTAAGTGGCCAGCGATTCGGCGGTGCCCTTGAACGGACCGGCTGCCATCGGGAGATTCTTCGGCTCATCGGCCCGCGCGCAAACACCGGCCACCGCCACCACGACTGTCATTAGTTTTGTCTTCATCATCGTATTTAGCTGTGAATTTTCAGGAGGAAACATTTTCCCGTTGGGGAACGCAAGCAATACTAATCCCGGCCCGGCCAGTCACTCCGGCCAAATGGCCCTATTTTGCAGGATCTCATGGCTTCGGGGTGAATTTCACGGCAATTGCCACCCCCTTGCCTGGTGGCAATTGCAGGTCGGTGCCGGGTTTCCGGACACCCTTGTTAGTAACCGTGAGGGACTTGCCGTCAAGGGTCAAGGACTTGACCTCCATGTCGCGGGCCATGACCAGGGTGATGGTCTGGGCGGAGTCGGAGGTGATGAATGCCTCACAGGTGCCGGCGTTAAGATCCCATGAGAGTTTGTTGATAGTGATGCCGCCGCGCGCCCTGGTGCCGGTGATCGAGCCCTTGGGCAGGGCCTTGGGCACGGCTGGCAACAAGGCAAGCCGTCCGATCTTTGACTGGATCAGCATCCGGTTCACGATCTCAGGGGTCGCGCCATTGCCATCGTCGCAAAGCACATTGGGGCCGCCGAAGTGCCCGTCCACCATGCTGGGATAAATAGAACGGCGCTTGGCAAGTTCCTCGATCCTAGCGAATGCCATGTCTCCCATGCCAAAGCCTGCGGCTGCCAGGCCGGTGTGCATGAAGCCGTGGGTGGCATCTTCGCGGCTTGCGCTGACCCGGTTTTGCAACGCGACCTTGGCCGCCTCGAATAATTTGGGATCAGCCTCCTCGCTGAACCGCTCGCTCTCAAACGCGCCATACAAGTGCATGAGATGGCGATGGTCGTTGTGTTCGCCCTGCGTTGGATTGGACCACTCCTTGAGTTGTCCCTCCTGATTGATCAGAAGTGGCGGCAATTTCGCCAACATCGCCTTCCATTTCACCACACCTTCCTTCTCGACTCCCGCGGTTTCGCAAGCGGCGATGAGATTGCTCAACAGCTCGGTGACGATCTCGATGTCCTGGCTGCTATTGTCGCCCCAGCCATTCTCGGCCGAGTAAGAAGGCCGGAATAGATAGTGGCCGGTGGCGTCCTCGGTTCCCTTGAGGAAATCCTCCCAGAAAAGCGCGCACTCCTTCATGAAAGGAATGGCGGAATTCCGGAGAAACGCCTTGTCCCCCGTGTATTGATAGTAATCGTAATACCAGTGGGCGATCCAACTCGCGCCCGGGGTCCAGAGATTTCCTGGCCAGCCACCGTCCCAGTGGAGTGCCAACCCGTTGTTAGACGCCCGGCTGCCGGTCAATATCCCGCGACAGCCATAGAGCGCCTTGGCGTTGCGACGGAAGTCTGGCAGATAGCTATCCCACAAATGGAAATATCCGCTCATGCATTCGGCCAGATTGGCGCTGTAGGCCAGTTCGGTGTCCAACTGCAGGTTGGTGTCGGTCGTGTAGTCGCCGGACCATTGCGGGCTCCAGGTTCCCGTCCAGATACCAAACAGATTGGGAGGCGTCTCCGGTCCGGCCGAGCACATGAAAACGTAACGGCCCGCATCATACATCCGCTCAAGCAATGCCGACGACAACCGTTGGTCCTTTTGTGCCTTGTCCAGCAGCGCTTCCGACGACATGGCCCGCTCGGCGGGCGTGCCGCCGAGGTCGATGGCAACCCGGCCAAAGAGCCGGCTCCAGGCCGCAGAATGAGGCGCCAGCAAGCGGGCGTAGTCCGCCGGCAGCGCCTGCAGGTCGGACTTGAGTTGGTCCATCCATTGCGGCTCGTAGGCCTTTGCCGCGAGCTGGACGGTGGCACGTTTGGCCTGCGGCGAGGCGCCCGCGAATTCCGGATTGGTAGGATCATTGGGCCAGGCCTGGCTTTCCGGAAGAGGCGTGCGCCACGGCAGGATGCGCAGCATGAGGGTGACGGAATTCGCGCCATCGATCGTAATGGAGCTCCCATCGCTGGTTTGTGTCCCACCGCCGGTGAGAACCCTCACGGCACCGTCATAGCCGCCCTTTCCTTTGACATATCTGTTATGGCAAGTGATCCAGCCGTCGGCATGTGTCACCGAAGAGTCGATGAGCGGGTTGTCCACCTTTTGCATCGTGAGCTTGAGTGATACTTTGGCATGCGGGCCGGTGGTGACCGACACGATCGTGTTGTCGGTTTTGGAAACAAACATGCGGCGGGAAAACTCACCCTGCCCGCTGCGCCACTGAGACCAGACCTCGCCGGTGGCAAAATCCTCCACCCGCGCGAAATCGGTGATGGCGGCATCCTGCGCTTGGTCGATGGTCAGGAAAAAACCCGGATGAAACGCATCGGTCCAGACCAGTTTCCCGCTCCACCCGGACTCCTCCGCCTTTTTGAGAAAGAATTTCTGTCCGGCTTCATAGCCATTTTCACCGATGATTCGGCGCATTTCCGGCAGGAGTTCACTGCCGTTGGGCAGCACCTCGCGCGACCCCGCGGGCAGCCACAGTTTGCAATGATCTACGAGCAATGTGTCGTGACGGGGATCGCCGTAAAGCAATGCACCCATGGTTCCATTGCCGGCGGCCAGGGCATTCTCCCACGTTTTTGCAGGAGCGATGCTGACGGTGCCATGCCGCGGCATCAGCGCCGCCGTGTCGGTGACTGCGGAAAGAGTCTCACCGCCGAGCACCGGGGTCATGGAGACAAGAGCGGCGGCCAGAGCCGCAAACGGTAAAATGTTGTTCATTCGTTGATCATCCCATGGTTATCTTCAATGCAGGACATACCAACCGCCTGCTGTGCGGCCCTGTATCCCAAGCCTGTACACCGGATTGGCATCGTTTTTTTCCAAAAACAGACCGATGGCGAATTTCTGAATCCCATCCGGCACCTGGGCAAAACTGACTTGCGTCGTCTCCGTCTTGCTAACATCCGGCAACCAGCTCTCGGGATGGCTTTCATCCAGCCACTCGCGCGCGACCACCTGATTCTTTGCATCCAACAGCGCCACCGCGACATGGCACGGCTCATAAACCGGGGCCACCCCGTCGTTGAGCCACTTGAACTTGATGGAATATGGAACCCCGGCCACGATTTCTAGCGGAACCTCCGCCTCCTGGAGCACGAAGTGATAGCCCATCTTGTTCCCAAGCACCTGGCAGAAATCCTTGTTTGCCAGGTAAAAATCCGGGAAAAATTGCACGTAGCTGGCCCTGCCCTCCTTGACGTATTTCAACAACTCGTCGGGACTGGCCCATGGGAAGCCGGATTTGGGGTCAATTCCATCGGCCAGCATGCCGGACCAGTTATTGCCGTATTCCAGCACGCCCGGAGCATGGGGATAGGCAATCAGGACCTGGGACCCATCCACGCACCATTGGCTGCAAATTCCGTCGCGTCGCGCGCCGGCCCCCTGGGAAACGGCCCAGACATAAACCTCATTGTACAGGTCGCTGATATTGGTGTTTACGATCAACTGCGTGTTTGGAAACGCGGCGAAATACGGTTTGCAATAGTCATTTTTCAACTGCGCCGGGGTGATATTGGCAATCGGATAGGCATTTTGTTCACCCGAGTTGCCATAATTCCCGATGTCAAGGAACGCGATGTTCGGGTTCCCGTTATACTTTTTGCCAAAGGCCGTGATGAACTCCTTCATCCTTGCCAGCAAGACGGGATCCTCCATGTTGGCGGGAACGATTTGATTGCCCGTCGGACTGCTTGGGTCGGGAAGCGCGATGGAAACCGCGCCCAGCGGGTAAACCGCGCCAGTCTGCGGGTTGCTGCCGGCCTTGAACACCCACGCCGGCGTGGCGTACTCAACACCCACCCCGGTGTCGTAACTCATGACGCGCCAGCCGATTTTCAGTCCGCAGGACGCGTAAGCCGCGATGAAGCCGTCAATTGGCGCCCAGTTGTAAACCCCCTCCGCGGGCTCCAACACGGACCAGTCGCAGCGGCTGTATCCCACTCCAATGACACTTTTCGTGTAGGCGGTGGTGCCATAGTATTCCACAAATCCTTTTCCTGGGTTGATCAGCAGCGAGTTGTCCAGGGCGGGATGGACCGTAATGTTAGCCGGCGCAACAGTGGCCGCGCTGGCCGGCCACATCAGGCACGCCAAAGCCACCAACAAGGGAATGGTTCTCGACACGGATTTCATGGCAGGAGGATGAGATTGGATTCGATTGATGAGGTGACGCCTTCCAGCGTCGCTTCACACTGAAACTAGGTTCAAGGGCGGATTGTATCCTAGAGTCTTGGATACGCACAGCCTCAAGGACCAAATTCTTAGCCCCTGGCTCCCATCTGTCACCGGGGTATTTCGCCCCCCCCCGGCGGGCATGCGCGTCAAGTTAACCCGAAAAGGTTCGACCTACCAAGCTTCAAGGGCCACCGAGCCAACCCATCCCTGGAGGCAGGCTGGGAAACCGAGAACATTATCGCTGCAAACCTGACTGCTCCGTTAGGACATTCCGGTGTCCGATCGGACATCAGAATGTCCCAACAGATTTGAGCCTGATGCGAAGCTTCTATCGAGACTCTCCCATCCCGGAAGGCAGCGCCGGAGATCCACCGAACCACCGAGGCGTATTGGGATGGAAATCGCTTTATTTTGGCACGGTGCCATGTACCACTGTGGCTGTGATGCGACGTCTGATCATTTTCCTGTTTCTCGCCGTGCGCTTGGCCGGTGCCGAACCGGTGCTGGACACGGTGGCCAAAGTGCGGGCCTTGCCGACGGCGGATGCGGCGCGTGGTCTGCCGGTGCACCTCCCCGCCACCGTGATCTATGTTGATCCCCTGAAGGGCGATCTTTTCGTTAGAGACAACACCGCAGCCACCTATGTGGGGTGTAATTCCTGGGATCAACTGCTCAGGCTGCGCGACCTGTCACTGCAACCTGGCGCGCAAATTACGATCGAGGCGACCACCAATGCCGGCGGGTTTTTTCCCGACCTGACACATACCCGGATTGCCTTGCTCGGCAAGGGTCCGCTACCCGCACCGCGCCAAATCGGCGAAGGTGAGTTGTTCTCGCCGGCGCTCGACTCCCAATGGGTGGAGGTGCCCGCCGTGGTTACCGGCGTGGCAAATGACAGCAATATATTCACGCTGGCCGTCGAGGTGTATGGCTGGAAGTTGAATGCGCAGATCCCTAGGGATGCCCACTCGGCCGAACGCGCCGCGGCACTCATGCAACGCCCGGTGCGGCTGCAAGGGCTCGCAGGCACGATGTTCAATCCACAGCGGCAGATGGCGGGACGGTATTTTTTCGTACCCTCGTTTGACCAGATCATTCCGACCGATTCGCTCGCCCCTAACAATCCCATCCCATTGCGCAAGGTCAGCGAATTGCTGCAGCGCGAAGATCCTGCCAACGCCCTGACGCGGGTGACCGGCTGCGTGACCCAGACCGACGGCAATGAATTCTACCTGCGCGACGAGAGCGGCAGCGTCATGGTGCGCACGGCGGGAAATGATGCCTTGCACCCCGGAGACCGGGTCGAGACCGAAGGATTCGCTACGATTGCGCCGTTTCGCCCGATGCTGCGAGCGCGCAAGGTCACCGTGCTCGGACAGACCGAACGGCCGCCACCGATGACCCTCGATTTCGGCAGGGAACAACTCCCGCTCTATCAGTCTGAGCTGATCGCAGTGGACGCGGATTTCCTGGCGCGACGCGACCATGCCGGAGAAGTCGTGTTGCAATGTCGGATGGGCGACCGGTTTTTTGAAGCGCTGTTGCCGCCGGGCGGCACCCTGCCCAACCGCCTCGTCCCCGGCGACCGGTTGCGGCTCACCGGGATCTGCGAGTTGACGACCACCCACCCGCTCTCACTGTTCTGGAACGTGGACGGATTTCGTCTCAACCTACCCGGCAATAACGGGGTTGTCATCGTGCGCCCTGCGCCATGGTTGACACTCAAGCACCTGCTCGCGCTGCTAGGCATGGTCAGTGCGCTGGCGTTGGGGGCGTTGGTCTGGGTCTGGCTGCTGCGCCGCCGCGTCCAAGCGCAAACCGAAACCATTGTCGGGCAACGCGAACGCGGCGCGGTGCTCCACGAACGCCAGCGCATCGCCCGCGAATTGCATGACACCGTCGAACAGGAACTCTCCGGCCTCGCCTTGCAGTTAGGGACCATCTCGCGCAGCATCGATAAATCTCCCACGGAAGCCAAGGCTGCCGTCGCCCTCGCGGGCAAGATGCTCGGCCACTGTCGCGTGGAAGCGCGCGCCTCGATCCGCGATCTGCGCGGCCTCGAACTCGAACAACGCGGACTCCCCGGGGCGCTGCGGCAACAGCTCCCCATCGCGGCCCAGGGCGGCAACGCGCAATGGCACCTGAATGTCACCGGCGATCCCCGCCCTATGGCCGCGATGACTGAAACCCACCTGCTGCGCATCGCGCTGGAGGCTGTTGCCAATGCCGTCCGTCATGCCACCGCCCGCACCATCACCGTCGATCTCAACTACTCCGCCGCCACAGTCACCTTGGTCATCCGCGATGACGGATGCGGCTTCGACGCCAGTGCCCCCGCTCCCAACGGACACTTTGGCCTGCTCGGCATTCAGGAACGCGCCGACAAACTCGATGCCGAGCTTGCCATTGAAAGCAGGACCGGCCAAGGAACGTCCATCCGGGTCATTGTCCCCATTCACCATGAAGAAACCCATCCGCATCCTCATTGTTGACGACCACGCGATGTTGCGCCTCGGCCTGGCACAAGCCATCGGCTGTGAAAATGATCTCGTCGTGGTCGGCCAGGCGGCCAATGGCGCTCAGGCGCTCGAGTTGTACCGCCAACTCCGCCCCGATGTGGTGACCATGGATTACAACCTGCCGCGCCAAACCGGCATTGAATGTACCGCCGCCATCCGCCGCGAGTTCCCAGAGGCGCGCGTGATTCTGCTCTCGATCCATGAGGGCGACGAGGACATCTGGCGGGCGATCCAGGCCGGCGCGCTCGGCTATGTCTCCAAGGCCGTGGAAATTTCCGAAGTGATTGACGCAGTCCGCCAGGTCGCCCGCGACCGGCCGTATTTTTCCACCGGCCTGGCCGAAAAAATTGCCGCGCGCCCGCCCGGAGACACCCTTTCACCGCGCGAACTGCAAGTGCTGCGGCTGATTGTGGTCGGGCGTAGCAACAAGGAAATTTCGGACTTGCTACAACTCGCGCCCACCCGGGTACGGCGCTTGATTGAACAGATCTTCAAAAAACTCCACGTCGAGGACCGGACCCAGGCCACCACCGTCTCTATCCAGCGCGGCATCGTCCACCTCGACGAGGTGTGATGCCTGCTTTGCCGCGTTGTAGCGGCGCTCTGCGAGCGCCGATGCCGCAGCGAAGCGCGCGATGCCATTGGCCAGCGACACTCGCAGAGCGCCGCAACAAACCGTTAGTTCACTGTGCCGCGACCCGCACGAAGATCTTCGGCGCGGTGAGCGGCTTGGTGCCGCCGAGAGTGCCCTGTACGGTCTCCACATCGTAGTTCGAGCTGATGACATTTTGGGTCGCCCCGGCGTCCAGCGTCCAGGTGCTCAGGTTCGTCGAGGTGTAAACCACATAACTCAGGCCGCAACTCGCCGGGGCCAAACGGGTGTAGGTGAACGTGGCCGGCATAGAAATCCAGGTCCACACCCGTCGCCCCCGCGTGCCGCTGCGAGGAATCCGGTTGGAATCGTATATTCATTGATTGGGTTCGATGGATACATTCACATCCGCCCCGGGATGACCCACTCCGCCTGCGGCATGGTGATCACGGCTCCCAGTTTCGGCGCGGTTTCTCTCGCCTTTTTTGCGGCTTCGCCGGTCGCGCAGTGGGCCAGGATGAAATCCACCACGGGCTTGGGATTGGCCAGGCCATGCGGATGATGCCCGCAGCCCGCTTTGACAATCAGCGTGAAATTCCCGCCCAATTTC
>Ga0073936_10012107_pt1 | contig 10327 bp, 6 predicted proteins | sample AliMusrvi5mmetaG_FD_87041 | JGI IMG/M metagenome (GOLD analysis project Ga0073936, IMG submission 87041) | Freshwater lake bacterial and archeal communities from Alinen Mustajarvi, Finland, to study Microbial Dark Matter (Phase II) - Alinen... | ecosystem: Environmental > Aquatic > Freshwater >... | reverse complement strand
GGGAAAAACCAAGAAATTGTCCATTAAGAGCTTCAGCAACCGGTTTTGAGATATCTCTCTGTTCGAGATAACAACTATAGCTCATACTAATGTCCAATGGATGGAGGTTTTGCAATTGGCTCTGTCTATATAAATTACCCGTCTGCTGTTCTTCATTGTTCCTGCCTGGTTTGTCCTCCGCACCTATTCGCGTATAGAAAAAATGTCTGGATGAGTGATTCTGATCATCAATTTAAAAAATCAGGAGAAAAATCGTATATGCTGTATGTCCCCACCAATCGAGTTCAATACAATCGAACAAATGAAGTTCAGAACAATCATGATGAATCAAGGATCTGGAAAATATTCGCAGCAATAGTATTGTCTGGATTTATCCTGATTTCCCCCGGTATGGCATCTCCTGAAGATGGCAATTCCCATTCATCTCCAAGCGATTTAGAAAACCATCAGGAATCCATTGAAGTTACAATCAATACGGAAACAGCGAATCTTTCAGATTTGATGGTAAAACAAAATCAGGCTGAAACATATCAGAAATCAGTAACAGCAGAATTGAACGTCAACAAAGTCCAGCTCTCCGCCTATGGAAATATTCTTCTGCTGCCTCAAACAACTTCTGTGGATATGGAAAAAGCCAGAATCGACATCCTGAATGCACGGGACAGCATTGATAAAAAAATAAAAGAACTTTCAGAAAAAATAGAAATCTTTACTCAATTGTTAAATCAGACACGTGAACAGCTCAGTCTGAATGAAAAGCGATTGACAGAAATCGATATAACGAGTTCCAAGGATTCTTTGACAATCACTCTGAAAAAAAACCTTCAGACACTGGTCAACCTGCTGGAAACGCAACACAACCGTGTTGAAAAAATACTGGATATTTACAAGCCGCTGAAACAGCAGCTGGAAGAAATCCGAAACGCGCTTTCCGATATTACTGAAAAACTGGATAAACAGATTGCAATAAAAAAGAAAGCAGCGATGTTTCAGCGCAGTGCTTCCCCCCTGGTGGCGCTGAATATTAGCCAGATGAGAACTGAGTTGGCTGATATGTCTCATAAATTCAGCAGACTGGGTTCGACTGATTATTGGCAGATTTTGTCAGCGTTGCTTCTTTATGCCCTGTTTTTGTGGGGAGTAGTTAAATTTCAAAAGCTTTACAGACGCTATGAACGAAACTGGCACCTTGAAAAAACCCCCTGGCGCTATCTGGCCCTCACTATACTGGACAAGTCCCTGATTCTGATGACCAGCACGGCTGCGATGACTGGATATGTGAATCTTCAGTCTGAATCGGCAGAAGCAGAGACAATGAAAATGATTGCAAACATATTGTGGCTGTGTCTGTTGACCCAATGGGGAAGAGAAGGGATCCGGAGTGCAGGCAGAATACAGTCGAAGACGATTTCAGAGCGGGCCAGCAATAATCTCTGCTTCAAGATTCAAGCTATTCGCATCTTCGGTATTGTTTATGTGCTATTGGAATGGCTGTTGGACGGAGGGGGGAGTATCCTTTTGTTCGCACGAATGATTTTCGGTCTGGGGTTGATGGCAGGATATATCCATTTTCAGAAATCGGCGGAAAACCGATTTTTCGATCTCCCGGACAGATTCCAGGATATGCAGCCCCTCATTACAGGAACCGGCTATATTATTTTCGGTCTGGGGCCGGTGTTAGAGCTGATTGGCTACGGGTATCTGGCAGTATACTGGTATGTATCCTGCGGACTGACATTGATAGTCTGTTTTTGGGGGGTAATATCAATGAAGGTACTTCAGGAATGGCATCAGGTTCTGAAAACAGACAACGTATCCAGGACAGGCGGCCATATTTCCGAAATGTACACCGTGCAATGGATTTCCATGAGGATATTGTGGGTTCTGTGGTTTTCAGCGATTATCGTCACGGTACTGATGATATGGAGTGCAAAGCATGCTGTGATTACAGGATTGTTCAAAATAATAACGTATCCAATTCCAATAGGAGAAATGCAGTTAAGTTTGCTGGGGTTTGTATGTGCAACCCTGATGGTGTTTGCAACACAATTTTCGACACGTTTATGGCGTAGGGTTCTGCGGGATAAATTCTTGTCGGGAAGTGGTATGGATGCCGGACTGAAAGATTCAATTACCACGATCTCTGTATATTTATTATGGGGCATAGGTATATTCATTTCACTCCGGGTTATCGGAGTCAGCTCGACATCACTGACCGTGGTTTTTGGTGCACTCAGTATCGGGCTGGGTTTTGGACTACAGAATATTTTTAATAACTTCATCAGCGGTATTATCCTGCTGTTTGAACGTCCTATTCAGGTGGGAGATGCTGTCGAAATCAGCGGAATATGGGGGGTTGTCCAGAAAATCAATGTCCGATCGACATTGGTTCAAACATATGATAATGCTTCGCTTATTATTCCCAATTCTGAATTCATCAGTAACAAAGTTGTCAACTGGAGTTTCAAGGATCACCGGATTCGAAGGGGCATCACGATTGGAGTTGCCTATGGATCGGATACACAGTTGGTTTCCCGTACACTTCTGGAAATCTGCGGGAAAATACAGGAAGTGCTCAAACAGCCCGCACCCGATGTTCTGTTTACGGATTTTGGAGACAACGCATTGATCTTTAAATTACGGTTCTGGACGGTCGTTGATCATATGGTTAAGGTTGAAACCAGCATCCGGTTTGAAATAGAACGCCTGTTTCGGGAGCGCCAAATCGAAATGCCGTTTCCTCAACGAACATAATGAACTCTTCATCAAGGCGAGCAAGTTTTTCGTCAGTGAGGCATACATAATGTGCGCCTCACTGACGAAAAATGAAGCTCAACGCTGATACAGGACTTTTTACATAGCCATCAAATATGTAATTGAATCGCTTGTCAGGATCAACTTCCCCTTATCTTTTTCATCCCCTGCACCCTGGATACATAAAAAGGTCACATGTTACCACTGGTTATATATGACATTTTTATGCGGTAGCCCATAACAAACCGGCAACTGCTGATATTAATTATTAATATAATAAATCAATGAGCTATATCATATAATGCTGGTTTTGAAATCTGGCATATATCGTGCTTATATTCTACCTGTGACACCACACGCAGCAGCCATCCTTCATATCAGTATCAACTTGGCAGTTTGTTGAATGAATCCCGCAAACGTCTGCACGAAGCATATTTAAACAAAATGATTACCAATACGACGGAGGAATTCAATCATGAAAAAAATTCTTATCGTGGATGATCGCAGTGAAGTCCGAGAGCTGGTTGCGGTTACTCTTGAGAGCGAGAACTATCAGATTCAGCAGGCGGATAACGCTGAAAAGGCTATTGCGATGGCAAACCGGGAAAAGTTCGACCTGATTCTTATGGACGTCATGATGCCTGGAGGCATGGACGGGCTTGAGGCTGTCCGCGTCCTCAAAAACGATCCAGAAACCAGAAATTGTCCTGTTATCATGCTCACAGCCAAAGGCCAGGAGTATGACCGAATCGAGGGGAGTAAAGCCGGGGCTGACGACTATTTCGTTAAACCCTTCAGCCCCCTTGATCTTCTGCGGAAGATAGAGAACGTTCTTGGAGAGTGATGGTAAACTTTCGAAAATGATATGATCGCAGACCCGAAAAACAGGAATTGTGAATATAAAGGAACAGAGAATGAATTCAACCTCCGCTGAGGGCGGAATTAATTTGCCTGAACAGCTCAAACAATATGCCGATGACATAGTCCGTCTCTATCAATCCGAAAAGGAGAACCGCAAGAAGCTGGAGATAGCCCATGACAACCTGATGGAATCTTACCAGAAAAATATGGAACAGGAGTGCATGCTGATCCACCAGAGCCGGATGGCTGACATGGGCGAGATGATCGGCAACATCGCCCACCAGTGGAAGCAACCGCTGAATGCACTCAGCATCCTGCTCTTCAACATCAAGGATGCATTTCAGTGCAACAGCCTGGATGAAACCTATCTGAATGAGGCTATTGCGACCGGAAACCGCCTCATACTGAAAATGTCCACAACCATCACTGACTTCCGCAACTTTTTCCGCACAGACAAGGAGATCAAAGCATTCTCCGCTCAAGAGCAGATCAGGGAAGCCGTCGCTCTGGTGGAAGCAAGCTTTGAGAAAAGCAATATTTCCGTTCATATCGATGCACCGCGCGACATCAGTCTGCAGGGTCTTCCGAATGAATACTCCCATGTGCTGCTCAATCTGCTTTCCAATGCCAGGGATGCGATTGTGAAGCACCTGCCACCGATTTCCGGCAGGGTGGATATTGCCATTACTGAACAGGACGGCCTGGGATGCGTTTCCGTACGCGATAATGGCGGCGGGATTCCGGCAGATATCATCGGCAGGATTTTCGATCCCTATTTCTCCACCAAAAAAGACGGAAGCGGTATCGGCCTGTTCATGTCGAAACTGATCATCGCGCAACACATGAACGGCAACATAAAGGCTAAAAATATTGACGGCGGCACCGAATTCAGAATCTGGGTACCAGAGGCTACTCCCCCAGTTGTAATTTGACTTTTTACGAGACCATCAGATGTTGATGCAGGGAGGAGAACACTATGCCAATGGCTCAGATAGACCATATTTTCAAAGATATAGTGGAAACAATACGCGAGCCGCTTTTGGTGCTGGATTCAGAGCTGAGAGTTGTTTTGGCAAGCCGAAGGTTTTTTAATTCATTCAAGGTCACACGGGAAGAAACTTTAGGCAATTTTATCTATGACCTGGGCAATAAGCAGTGGGATATCCCCAATCTGCGGGATCTTCTGGAGACCATCCTTCCGCTGAAAACAAGCTTTGATGACTACGAGGTTGAACATGATTTTACCACCATCGGCCGCCGTATAATGCTCTTGAATGCCCGCCAGATTATTGGAGGGATGGGCGAACGGGTGATCCTGCTGGCAGTCGAGGATATCACCGAGCGCAGGAAGACCGAAGCACGCCTGGAAAAAGCCCGTGAAAAACTGGCAGCAACCAAATTATCTGAAGATGCAGCCCACGAATACGCCGAAAGCATCATCAATACCATAGCTATACCCCTGATCGTTCTGGATCAGGATTTAAGAGTCATCTCAGTCAACCCTTCCTTCCATTCAGTCTTTAAGGCAAACCCTGAAGAAACCGTCGGACGGCTTATCTATGACCTCGGCAATAAGCAGTGGGATATTCCCAGGCTGCGAACCCTTCTGGAGACCATCCTTCCCCTGAAAACAAGTTTTGATGACTATGAGGTTGAACATGATTTTCCCACCATAGGCCGCCGGGTTATGCTTTTGAACGCCCGCCAGATTCAACGAAGGACGGGCAAGGAACGGATCATTCTGATGGCTGCCGAGGATATCACCGAGCGCAGGAAGATCGAAGTCGGCCTGGAAAAAGCCCGGGAAGAGCTGGCAGCAGCTAAAATATCCGACGATGCAGCCCGCGAATACGCCGAAAGCATCATCAACACAATATCGGTACCCTTAATCGCTATGGATCAGGATTTAAGAGTTGTCGCCGTCAGCCTTTCCTTCTGTAAAGCCTTCAGGGTAAAACGTGAAGAAACTGTGGGACAGCTTATTTATGACGTTGACAATAAACAGTGGGATATCGCCGAGTTGCGGAATCTTCTGGAAACCATCCTTCCCCTGAAAATAAGTTTTGAAGAATTCAAGGTTGAACACGATTTTACCAGCATCGGACACCGAGTTTTGCTTTTGAACGCCGGCCAGATTCAACGAAAGATGAGCCAGAAACGGATCATCCTGATGGCTGTCACGGACATCACCCATCGCATGAAGAGAGATGCCGACCTAAAAATAAACTGTAAAGAACAGGCACCTGCTCAAATCTCTGAATATGCAGCCCGTGAATATGCCGAGAGCATTATCAACACCGTCCGTGAACCCTTGATCGTTCTTGATCAGAATTTGAGGGTGATCTCCGCCAGCCCTTCCTTCTATAACACCTACAGATTAAACCGTAACTCAACTGTGGGACAGCTTATTTATGACTTGGACAACAAGCAGTGGGATATCCCCAAGTTGAGGCATCTTCTGGAGACCATCCTTCCCCTGAAAACAACTTTTGATGACTACGAGGTTATACACGATTTTACCAATATAGGACACCATATAATGCTTCTGAATGCCCGCCAGATCCAGCTTGGGACAGGAAATGAACGGATTATCCTGCTGGCTGTCAAGGACATCACCGAGCGATTGGAGATAGATGCGGGCCTGGAAAAAACCCGGAAAGAACTGGCAGCAGCCAGGATCGCCGCAAATTTATCCCGCGAATACGCAGAGAGCATCATCAACACCGTTCGTGAACCCTTAATCGTCCTGGATCAGGACTTAAGGGTGGTCTCCGTCAGTCCTTCCTTTTATGAAGTCTTCGGTGTAAACCCTGAAGAAACCGTGGGACAGCTTATTTATGACCTGGGCAATAAGCAGTGGGATATCCCCAAGCTGAGGAATCTTCTGGAAGCCATCCTTCCCCTGAAAACAAGTTTTGATGAATACGAAGTTGAACATGATTTTGCCAATATCGGACACCGTGTAATGCTTCTGAATGCCCGCCAGATTCAGCGGGGGACGGACAAGGAGCGGATCATCCTCCTGGTTGTCAAGGACATCACCGAACGCAAGAAGATCGAAGCCGGCCTGGAAATTATCCGGAAAGAACTCGCAGCAGCCAAAATAACCACTGATGCAGCGCGCGAATACGCCGAGAGCATCATCAACACCATTTCTGTGCCCTTAATCGTTCTGAATCATGATTTAAGGGTCCTCTCCGTCAGCCCATCCTTCTATAAAGTCTTCAGTGTAAACCCTGAAGAAACTGTGGGACAGCTTATTTATGACCTGGGCAACAAGCAGTGGGATATCCCCAAGCTGAGGAATCTTCTGGAAACTATCCTTCCCCTGAAAACAAGTTTTGATGACTACGAGGTTGAACACGATTTTGCTAATATCGGACACCGTGTAATGCTTCTGAATGCCCGTCAGATTCAACAAGGATTGAACAAGGAACGGATCATCCTGCTGGCCATTGACGACATCACCAAGAGATGGATGATTGAAAATGGTCTGATTCAATCTTATAAAGAGCTGACGAATTTGACCGTCGAGTTAGAACAAACGGTTGTGGAAAAAGATGCAATGACCGAACAGCTTAACCAGACCTTACAGAATACCGAAAAAATCAGGGATCGGATCGATGCCATCCTTGCTTCTGTAGCTGATGGGCTGGTTGTAACCGATAACGAAGCCAGGGTGGTCATGATGAATCCCGCAGCAGAGAGCCTTCTTGGACTCCGCTTTTCCGAAATCAAGGGGCAGCCTTTACATTTTGTTATAGAGGACCGAACTCTGAGCGACCGGATGCGTGTTGCTCTGGAGGAGCGGGAGCCTGGATACCAGTTCGATTTTGAGATTCCGGGAGATCAGCCCAGTCGACCATTTATCCTGCGGGCCAAGACCGCCCAAATCGGCAAGAACGAAACGAAGTCAATAAATAATGATAGCACGGTGATCATAATCAGGGACGTGTCTATCGAACGGGAGCTCGACAGGCTGAAGACGGAATTTATCTCTACTGCCGCCCACGAGCTGAGGACTCCGCTGACCTCTATTCAGGGCTTTTCCGAGATCCTGATCACCCGGGACAATCTGAACCCTGAAAAGCAAAAAAAGTATCTCTCCTATATCAATTCCCAGGCCGTGTATCTGAGTAAAATAATTGGTGATATTTTAGATATCTCGCGCATTGAGTCTGGCAGGAGTTTCAACTTGTACAAAAAGGATTTCAACCTGAACGCCATAATTACACAAAACATTGAATTGTTTCGATCGCGATGTCCCCTTCACGAATTCGAAATACATGTGCCCGAAAGTCCCTTGATAGTTTCCGGAGATCAGGAAAAACTGCTGCAGGTAATGGAAAACCTGTTGAGTAATGCGGTAAAATACTCGCCATCCGGCGGAACAATCCGCATCACTGCCCAGGAGAGTGATATAAGCGAAAGGTTGAACACCGGGAATAACGGTTCCCCGCCATCGACAGTGATTATAAGCATTAAGGATGAAGGCATCGGCATGACACCGGATCAGGTGAAACGAATTTATGACAAGTTCTGGCGGGCAGATGCGTCTAACAAGGCCATAGAAGGAACAGGTCTGGGGATGAGTATCGTCAAGTATATCGTGGAGGCCCACTGTGGAACGGTGCGGGTGGATAGTGAACCAGGGAAAGGGACGACCGTACAAATTGAAATACCAAAGGACTGATAATAATGAATTCAGATAATGCAGAGAGTGGAATTGACCTGCCTAAACAGCTCCAAAAATATGCCGAAGATATCGTCCGTCTCTATCAATCCGAGAAAGAGAAACGCAAGGAACTGGAGATAGCCAATAACAAGCTTCTGGAGTCTTACCAAGAGACCATCAACCGCCTGGTGATCGCATCGGAATACCGGGATGAGGGTACTGGGAACCACATTGTGCGTATGGCCTCATACTGTGCCATTATTGCCGAAAAGCACGGTCTTTCCGAAACAGAGGTTGAAAAAATCCGCATAGCGGCGCCTATGCACGACGTTGGCAAAATTGGAATTCCAGACAGCATCCTGCTGAAACCAGGCAAGCTGACCAGCGAAGAATTCGAGGTCATTAAAAATCACACACTAATCGGGGAAAAAATTCTGGGAGGCTCCCGTTCTGAAATCCTGCAACTGGGTACAGAAATTGCTCTGACCCACCATGAAAAATGGAACGGCAAAGGGTATCCCAAGGGGCTTGCGGGTGCTGAAATTCCTTTGGCCGGAAGGATTGCAGCCATAGCCGATGTGTTCGATGCGCTTACTTCCAAACGACCTTACAAGGGCGCTTTTACTGTTGAAGATGCACGCGATATCATTAAAAAAGAACGTGGGGAACATTTCGACCCTGAACTGGCAGATATATTTCTGAATAACATTGACGCCGCATTTGAAAATTGATGGCTTCATAAAAAGCCCCCAAGTCAGCCATGCCGTGAAAATTTCCCCCGATCCAGAGTTCGGTACTGGATGGCTTCCGCCACATGATCCATCCGGATGTCCGGGCTTTGATCCAGATCCGCGATAGTCCTGGATATTTTCAGTATCCGGTTGAATGCGCGGGCTGAAAGACCCAGCTTGTCGACGGCAGATTCCAGAAGGGCATTTGAATCCTGATCGATACCACAATGTTTTTTGACCAGCCGGCTGGACATCTGGGAATTGCTGTAAACAGAAGACTGCTGAAATCTTTTGGACTGAATGGCGCGGGCAGTCAACACCCGGTTTCGAATGGCGGCAGAAGTTTCTGCCTGGCAACGTGTCATCAAGTCTTTATAGGGAACAGCCGGCACATCCACATGAATATCAATCCGATCCAGAAGCGGCCCTGAAATCTTTGAGCGATACTTGTATATCTGCTGGGGAGAACAGCTGCATTCGTGCCTCGGATCCGAAAATAGCCGCAGGGACAGGGATTCATTGCCGCAATCAGCATGAAGCTGGAAGGATAGGTGATGGTTGTGGCTGCCCGTGAAATAGTCACTTTCTGATCTTCCAGCGGTTGACGGAGAACTTCCAGCACATGCTTTTTGAATTCTGAAAGCTCATCCAGAAAAAGGACGCCGTTATGAGCCAGACTGACTTCTCCCGGTCGGGGAAACTGTCCTCCGCCAATCAGGCCGGCATCGGATATGGTATGATGGGGAGAGCGAAAGGGTCTTCGGGTGATCAGCGCCTGATCATTCTGGAGCAAGCCGGATACGCTGAAAATTTTGGTGGTTTCAATGGATTCATCAAAAGTGATCGGCGGGAGAATGGAGGATATCCGCTTGGCCAGCATGGTCTTCCCGGAACCCGGGGGCCCCACCATGATCAGATTATGGCTGCCAGCAGCAGCGACTTCAAGAGCCCGTTTCACGTGCTCCTGACCCATAACCTCCGCAAAATCCGATTCAAATCCGCCGGATTCCTCTATTATTCTGGATACCTCAGTTTTCTCAGGAATAATGTCTGCATATCCCTTAAAAAAATCAACCAACTGGGACAGGGTTTTTACAGGCAGCACTGAAATATCCTGAACAACAGATGCCTCCAGCCGATTATCGTAAGGGACAACAATTGCCGCGTGTCTGGCCTGTCTTGCAGCAATTGCCATGGGCAGGGAACCGTTGACCGCCTTGATCCGGCCATCCAGGGACAATTCACCCAGAATCAGAAAACCGGACACCGCTTCCTGGGGAATGATCCGGTTAGCCGCCAGAATGCC
>Ga0073936_10012105_pt1 | contig 10327 bp, 9 predicted proteins | sample AliMusrvi5mmetaG_FD_87041 | JGI IMG/M metagenome (GOLD analysis project Ga0073936, IMG submission 87041) | Freshwater lake bacterial and archeal communities from Alinen Mustajarvi, Finland, to study Microbial Dark Matter (Phase II) - Alinen... | ecosystem: Environmental > Aquatic > Freshwater >... | reverse complement strand
GGTGAGCGGTGTGATCTCGGCATTGGCCCGGTGGCCGTCCAGCTTGAACTTCATGCCGACGAGACGCGAGGCCGCCTGCACGTCCAGCTTGTCGTCGGTGGCCAGGCCGGGATAACCGACAAAGATCATCGCCCGACCGCCGCGCTTGAGGGCCTCCACCGCTTCCCGCTGCTGCTTCGAAAGCCAAGTGGCATTGTAGAAGAACAGCGCCTTGTAGCGGGCCATGTCCTCTGCCAGGTCGTCGGTCATGAGCCAATCCATGGGCACCCCGCTGCGGTAGAGTTCCCGCGTGGCACGGTCGCACTGGAGTTCCAGCAGACGCGGATAGTTGTTCACGTCGTGCATCCGCCAGAGCGGGTGATAGGCCGGGGCGGCTCCGCTGACGATGCCCGCCACCTCGGCCACGCTGGTCAGATCCCACGCGAGCGCCTCGCGGGCGATGGCCGCCTGCTTCTTGAACTCGGCTAACAATTCGGGACAATCGAACCAGCCGCCAGTCATGTCGAAATACCACCATCCCGCACCGTGGATGAGGTGGTGCGCGAACTCCCGGCGCAGCACATCGACGGACTCCGCCACGTCCTTGGTCGGATGCAGGCCCAGCAAGCCCGTGCTGGTGTAGCGGATGGACGAATGGTCCTTGAGGAGATGGGTACGGATGTCCGATTCGTTAAAGAAAAACTTGCCGGCCCGCTGCACGCTTTCCACCGGCAGCATGAAAGAGCCGGGACCACCCGCCTCGCGGTTGTCATAACTGGTGATGCCGGTGACGAAGTCGAGGTCCGGGCTGTTGAGCAGGCGGCGCAGGCCAAGATGCCCGTTGGTGGTGGCGGCGTTGACCAGTCCGGTTTGCCACATCAGATAACTGCTGAACGCTCCGGCAATCCGTTTTCGCCCGGTCGCTTGTTTGACGACCGAGCACCAGGCCAGCAGGCAGTCGGCCACGATGTTAGAGAGGCACAGCTCGTAATCGATGGCCAGGCGGTCCTTGGCCGGGTCGCGGACCATGCCGGGTTGGCCCCGCCGACGGGCGGCCTCCAAGGGAATCTGCACTTGGTCGATCCAGGCTTCCGGACCGTGCTGCTGCCGCAGCCAGTCTTTGAAATAACGCAGGGCCGGCGGGCTGTAGTCGGGGATGAAACCCCACTGGGCGCCCCAGTAAACCCACTCTTCGCTCCCGCCGGTGTTGATCATGTAGCCCAGGACTCGCTCCGCGTAGGGAGAGTTTTCCACCCGGGCCACCAAGGCCCGCAGCAGGTCGCCCACGTCGGCGATCCACTTTTTCGAGGCCATGGAGGCCTGGCGCGGGTTTCGCCAGTCCGGTTGGAATTCGCCCGGCACGTCCGGGGCGTGGGCATAACGGGTGATTTCGTCGGGGTTCTGGTCGGCCCACCAACCTGGCGTGCCAATGCAGTTCAAGCGGGCAATCAGCCAACAATTCTGAACCTTGTCGCCCAGCAGTTTCGCCGCGTTCTCGAAAGGCGAGCAGTCGTAGTCGCCGGGTCCGTTCCACAGGGGGCCGGCGGAAAGGAAGAAAACCGGCATGCCCGTATCGGCAATATCGCGGCGGACCTGTTCGCTGCCGTGACCGTAGTAGGACATCCCCGAGATCGGCTTGCCATCGACGAAGAGCGATGTGCGGCCCTGATGGGGCTTCACTTCGGCGCGATGGCCGGATCGCAGCGTGACCGGCGGACTGGCGATTGGCACACCGCGTGCGGAGGACGCGCTCCACCACCACGGCAAGGCCGCGGTTGCCGCCGCGGTTTGCAGGAAATCACGACGCGAGAATTGGGTTGGTTTGGACATGGCGCTGTCTCCGCAGAGAGTGATGATTCGGGTGATGGGTTGGGACTGGCCGCACGACCTTCTTGGACGCCCGCCTCTTCGCCAGGAAGCCAAGCGGGGAAATGCTGTGTCGGCAGCCCCCAACTGTCAAACGAAAGCGGTTGACAACCCACAAGTCCTCACTGAAAATCCCATCTCACACTCCCCACCCGAAACCATGAGAAAATCGTTTGTGCTGTCAGTTATATCGCTTGTTGCCACCGGGATGTTCCTATTCCCTTGCCCGGCCGATGCGGCGGTTAGGGTTGGCTCCGGGGATAGCAGCTTGTTGGGCGGTGATCTCACCGACCCGAGTGACAAGATCACTCCCGTTGAGGACTGCGGCGGCGATTTGCCGGAGGACAAGCTCAAACCGGAAAACTGCGCTTGGGTCAGCATGCAGTGCGCTCCCGCCAATCCGCCGGGCACCCCCCCGCACCAACGCCATCCGTATCAGAGCTGGCAGGGTTCGCCGGCCAGTGCCATTTTCTGGAACAAGCCCGAGAGCAAGAAGTGGTATGTTGGATTCAAGGATGGCGGCAACGGCGGACCAACCACGGCAGCGCCGTATTTCGCCGCGGTCGAGTTGAAGGAACCGGTCACCCTCACCCATTTCACCTTGACTACGAGTTCGGACATGCCTGACCGGGATCCGAAATCGTGGGTCATCCAAGGGTCGAACACCGGCAGGGATGATGACTGGACGGACATCTTCAAGTGCGAGGCCAAAGACCGGGACACCAGTCCGTTCCAGGAATATCCCCGCAACGAAACAACGCTCTTCACCTCGTTCACGTCCGCTGATATGGCCCAACTCGTCAGCGCCACGGATCTGAAGAAGCTCGAAACCAAACTCGCAGGCAAGCCGGTGCCAACGGCGGACTTCGCGGCGCCGAAGGCTTACAAATGGTATCGCTTCGTGTGCTACTCCTGTTTCAATCCCAATACGACGGAAATCGCGGATCCGGCCCGGCCGCCGGGATTCTCGTTGGGACAAATGGAGTTGTTCGGCGTGCCCGCCAAGGGCAACTGAGAATACGATGCATCCAGGGGGTACGCTTCAACCACGACGTTTTCCCATCAATCAGCCTCCAAGTCGGCCTCCGGGTTCATGTTGGTCACGCGGTGCCTCCCGCGAAGTTCCAATGGGTTAGCTAACATAGGAATGGTTGGGATTTTGCCTGACCCCCAATTGACCCCCAATCACCTTGCAATTTAGGCGCATTTTGGCGCACTTCGGAGGTTGGGTCGTTTCGTTAGGTTTCTAGCTGCAATCCATTGATTTACAAGGATTAAAGTGGCGGAGGGGGCGGGATTCGAACCCGCGGGACCTTGCGGCCCTCCGGTTTTCAAGACCGGAGTAACTGCGTTTTTTTATTAATTTTATGTTCCAATTATAGTTAGATTACAAATATTCTTGCCGTTATTCGCGTTTTGGCGCACTTTCTCGCGCATGGCGAGGCCACCCAAACGACCCGATTTCATTGACTGCAAGGTCACCAAGAGCTCCAACCCGAGCGCCCCTTGGAGAGTATTCTTTACGACGGATCAAAATGGTCGGCGCAAGCGGATCTTCAAGAGCTTCGCTTCCGAGGACAATGCTTGGACGTTTGCCGCGGCGAAGGATCTTGAAATCTCCAACCACGGCGTCCGGTTCGGCGACATCCCGGCAGAAGTTCGCCGCGCATACGACCACTACCGCGACGCTGCCGCGGATCTCCGTGGGAATGGCGCCATCGTCCCCAGCTTCGAGGTGCTGGTAATGGACGCGCTCACCACCATCCGCGACCGGCTGCAACAGGCTGAGGAAAATCAAATCACCGTCGCTGAGGGGGCGGCGGAGTTTCTGGACTACAAGAATCCCCGCGTGGGCGACCGGCAGATGTCCAACCTCAGGGACCGCCTCGGCCGATTCTCACGCGATCACGGTGACCGGTTGATGGAGGCCATCACCACCTGATCGACGGCGAGGCGGTGGGTGACACCCTGCACGCCTTCGACCTGCTGGAGGTGAACGGCAACGACCTGCGCCCGCGCCGCTACCTGGATCGCCACTCGGGACTGCTCATGGTGATTCCCCCGAACCAGCAGGCGCTCCGCTGGGTCAGCACGGCGGTCGATACCAATGACAAGTTCGAAATCTATGAGGACCTCCGCCAGGGCAACCGCGAGGGTGTGGTCTTGAAGGAAATCGATGCGCCCTTCAGTCCGGGCCGCCCCAACTCGGGCGGACCGCAGTTGAAGTATAAGTTTTTGGAGAGCGCGTCGTTTGTGGTGACCGCCCGCAATGCCAAACGCAGCGTGGCGCTCGGCCTGTACAACGGCGACGGCGACACGCTGGTGGGAGAAGCCCTGGCTCCGGGCGTCGCGGCGTGACCGACAATGCCCTCCCGCCGGTCCCATTGGGGATTGGCGGGAGGGTTAGGGGGGAAACGCAAGGTGCCATTTTTTAGCTCGGCCTGACCAGCCAGTACGACGTCGGAGTCCTGTTGCCCTCCCGCTGGCGACCGGCGGCGACGAGACTGACCGGTCATGGTCGTTGAAGCCACGGCCTGCCTGAGCTGCCGCGCGCCGACCCATCGGTAACCCACGCACCTGTCTATGCTATCCATGCGAACCCGGCCGGCAGCTTCCAACGCCCACCCATCGGGCGCCTGCCAACCAAGAGCGAAGCTGAAGATTGAATATGGAATTTCGTCAGCACCGGTGTGAGCCACCACCCGCCCCGTCCCGGCCAGTCAACTCCCCAAGCGCAAGCGCGCTGCCAAGGCCGAGAACCAGACCAAGCCAAAAGGCCCTCGCGCCCTGGCCCGGCTCACCGTGCCCAAAATCGGGCCCGCAAAAAAATTCAAAATAACTCTTGATTCAATCTGATACTACTGACCCCGAACAGGCGTGTGGAACAATCGCGCCGGAATGACGCCATGTCCCGGGCGGGATCGCGCAGTGGCAAATCGCCGAGCAGGCACGTTCTCCAACCGGGAGGTGGAAGTTCTGCGGTTACGCGGTTGTCACAACTTGAAAGCAGGGAATGAAGTGGCGACTATGCATATCAGACATTCCATGCCATACCACAGCAACACGACCTAGCAAAAATAAATGTTGGAAAACAACGACTCCAAACCCTGTCGTGGTCGCAGGCCTCCGGTTCGAAAACATACCGGCCCGAACCAAACGAGGGTAGATGTCCCAAATCGATTCCATGGAATATTCCCCAAATTGTACTAGAATTACCAAACGTGAAAACTCGCCCAATTTCGACAACAGTAGTGTTTTTGAATGTCCTCCTACCTTTTCCTCCGATGGTAACCAATCTATCGATGGAACCCACGCAACCTCCTGCAATTGGGGCTCTATGCCTTCAAGAAACCTAAATGATAGGTGTACTTCATCCCATCGAGAATCTATGCCCTCTTCACCACTGAGAAATACTTGAAGTTGCCGACTATGGGGGATGTAGCGAATATCTTGAATGGTCACTTGCGGATGGATCGTAGTTCCTGATAATGCGTTGTATGATACTAACCTAATTGCGATGGCATTAGCATTCTGATGATGTCTAACAAACCAACCGCCTAACACAGATAATGCTATCGCACCAATTAACAGGTACCGCTTGCTTGAAGTGACAGCCGTAAACCTCATGTAGCTATCCAAGTGGATCTTTATGTGGAACGTCCTCGTTGCACTTGCAATTTACAACTGGGTCATTTGGAATGAGCTTCACCTTCGTCACCGTTCCATCGCCTTCAGTCTTATTGTGCAGCGCTTCGAGTCTAGCCAGTTCGGCCTTGCATAGCGCCGTGCCTGCGAAAAATGCGGCTTTTGCAGCATCAATCAAGTGTACACGAGTTTCAGTTGCCTCCTTTCCCACGATTCCGACTGCAACGGTCGGAAAATTTGGCTTTTGTGTAATTATCTCGAATTTGCACCCCGAAACACATGTGTATGTCTTTTTCCCTAATGCATCAATCCGGTTTGTAGAACAATTGTTCACAAAGCCGTAAAGGTTCAGCCCGCCTCCCTCGTTGATCGGATCCCTGGACGGCCAGCGACCGGTGAGCGGATCGTACCACCTGTAGCCGTAAAAAGTGTAGTAACCACGGGCTGTGGCCGCCCGAGCGGGTGCCCACCGACGCAGCCCCTCCTTGGGGGCTTGGTGCCGGGTCGGTCCGGCGGGCGGCCCCCATTGCGCCATCGCGGCCCCCACTGCCGGGTCTCCGTGCGTCCGGATTGGTGCGTCGCCGCGACCGCCCGCCGTTACCGCAGCTCGCGGGCGAGGTGCGTGGGGAAGCATCCTTGGCGGTGATCACCCCTGAGTCTCGGGCGGTCCGATTCCTCCTGTCAAGCTTCAATGCCAGCCCGGATAACTCGATATCCCGACCCTCGCAACCTGCCGCCCGTGTCATTGAACCTTGTCATCAGTTCCTCCTGCATCCTGAAATGCCGCACCGCGCCCGGTGCGGTTGGGGCGCCTCAGTCGACCTCATTCGCCGCCTGGCGGTCGATCCGGTGCGCCAGTTCGCGCCGCCCATGAAGGCCACCGGCCGCGAGTCATGGCGCCTGCGGCCGGTGGTGAAGAAGAATTATGCGGGCGATTTTGAATTTGAGGATTGCGGCGCCCGCAGTGGTCCGCGATACTCTCCGCAAGGTGAGCACAAAAAAAAACGCGGCGGGCAATCCGGGGGCACAAGCGCCAGTCAAGGCGCGGGTGATCCGGGAGATTCGCTTGCGGCCTTCACGGAGCGATTACGAGACCTTTGCAAGGACGACGGCACTTGCCATGGGCAAGACCGTGAGGAATGTATCCGCGCCCAAGCCGAACACGCGGTTGCTCTCGCTGCTGAACTTGGGTGCCTGAGGGAGCCCGGAGTATCATGGGCGGAATTCCTCGCGCTTTGCACGGACGCCATGATTGGCACCGAACACATGGTGGAATTGGATACCCACAGCGGTCTTGTCGGTAAGACCACCATTCCGCCTGGCTTCGGACTGGCGCCGGTCGTTCGCCGGCATCCACTCGCGGTGCTGAGACCTGAGTCTGGCGGGCCGGACGCCGCGGAATCCATCGAATTCGTATCCGCCACACCGCTGGAGTATCTGTCCCGCTGGCTTGCCAACAACGACGTTTTCGGCGACGACGTGCGCCTGGCGTCCGTTATCCGCTGGCGGGACGGCGTGACATCCCTTGGCATCACTCAACCGCAATACCACGGCGTTCCGGCCGAACCGCGGCAAATCGAGGCGTTTTTCCATGAGGCGGGATGGACCCGGCTTAACGACCCGTCCGGGCATGCGGTATTCTTCAACTACGCGTTCGGTGTGCTGGCAATCGACGCCGAGACGAGGAATTGCTACATCAACCGAGGCGGCTTGCAGCCCTTCGATGTGATTGTTTGCGAGCCGGATGAGGCTTTGGAGCGCTATCTGCGCATCTACCCGAGATGAGCCACGCCACGGCATGATCAAGAAGACCCCGAGCGCACGGCAACGGGTGCCGGATCGGACAGGTGGCGGCAGCCGAGCCAATTGTGCCCTGAATTGAATCCGCGCGCGGTGCCCACTTGCATCGAATGGTTCGTGCCAGTGTTCCGTCCAACACTATGCCATGAGGAAGAAACCCAGCCGCTTTGCAGACACTGTACGAATGAGGGCCTGGCGGGACCGGAAGGGCGGCACAAAGCCTCCCGACCCGCCGAAGGATCCCACCGTATTTGACCATTGGCTGGAGAAGTGGCGACGGTCCATGGCGGAGCGCGGCACCGCCCGCGCCACGCTGGTGACCCAGACTGACCATGCGCGGCATTTCATCCGCTGGTGCCATGCCAAGGGCTTCCGCGACCCGTCCTGGATTTCCGAAGGTTTGATTCAAAACTGGCTCGCCGATTTGGAAGTCGTTGTCACTCGGTGGGGAACACCGCTGACCCGTGCGTCCCTCGACGGCCGCATCGGCTGTGTGCGCCGGTTTCTGGGTTTCCTCTGCGAGTACCGTGCCATTCCCTGGAACCCGCTTGCGGCACGTCGGGGGCGCAGCCGCTCGACGCGGCCCCTGCCGGTGGTTCTCGACGAGCGGACGACGCTGGATCTCATCGAGGCACCGGACACCACCGATCTGATTGGGGTGCGCGACCGCGCCATGTTGGAAGTGTTGTATGCCACCGGTATGCGGAGGTGCGAACTGGCAATGCTCAGGGTCGGGGACCTGCGTATGGACTGCAGAACCATGCTGGTCGCCCAGGGCAAAGGCGGGAAGTCGCGGATGGTCCCCTTGGGCCCGCAAGCCCGTCTCTGGCTGAAACGCTACCTTGGAGATGTCCGCGAGCTTCTGGCCGGGAAGGAGCCCTCCAGTGACGCGCTCTTCCTCACCGGATATGGCGAGGGCTTCAGTCTCGGCTCGATAGGCCATCTGGTCCGGCGCTATCTTGATGCCATTGGAATGCCCGGCCGCGGAGGCTGTCACCTGCTCAGGCACGCGTGCGCCACGCACATGCTGGACCACGGCGCCGACCTGCGGGTGATCCAGGAGTTGCTAGGTCACAGCCGCCTTGACACCACGGCAATCTACACCCACGTGAGCAACGACCGGTTGTGCAAGATCCACGCCGAATGCCACCCGAGGGGCCGCGCCCTCGGACCTTGCGACCCCGACGACGCCGAAACGGCTGCCCCCGGACCGCTGGCAACCCGTCAGGGGGCCGGTCCTCACGCGCTTGACAGCGGAAAACGGGCCGTCTAGAACGGATAGGTGATCGCTGCCAAGGATGTTTCCCAAACTGTCCCGCTTGCCGGACGCGCCTGCCGTGCGCAGTCCCGGCCGCAATTGCGGCGGTCCATCGTCCCAGCTCACCGGCGGAGCCATCGCGAACTGGGCTTCAGCCGGAGGACAGGCCATCGCGCACGCGAACATGGCGGAGCCACGCAGCGGTCGGGCAACCGCACGGTTGTCCACAACCCGTGGCCAATGAACTTTTACGGCTATCGTTACTACGATCCGCTGACGGGCCGCTGGCCGTCCAGGGATCCCATCGGCGAAAGGGGCGGGGTGAATTTGTATGGATTCCTCGGGAATGACGCTATTGATAGATTGGATGTTTTGGGTCAAGCGGAATGCGATAATTGCGATGGAGAAGCTAAAGGTGCGAAAACCGCTAGTGTTGGTTCTCCGTATAAGACTGACATAAATGGGAACAAAGCGAGCGAATACGAACATACAGCAGCTAATAAACTCGGATCTGCACTTGGGTATACAATAGTAATGGCACATGCTGGAGTTGTGACAGCCCCACTTCCAAGTTCAGGAATTGGAATTTACGCTAATATCACCAATGCAGGGGTAGCATTGGAAGAAACTATAGCTGACAATGTGGGGGGCACCCCTAATTATGCAGTTATAGCCTCTGGTTTAGGTTCCGCCGTTGGAGGTTACTCTCAATTTTTGCAGGGTTTCGGCTTCATGAGTGTTGATGTGGATTGCAAAGAATGCGGTTGTTGCGGCGGAATCATTGGATGGTTTATGGGGACAAAGGCATGGACAATTACGTCCACGGAAAAATACATATCACCGGTCCCCCACGAGAATTGGAGCTCTGATCAACTTAAGCAGCTAAAGGAGAGCGCCAAGAAAAAATGCCAACAGAAATAGGATAATGAAAATCAAAACAATTATTTGTCTATCAATTATTCTATCATTCTTTGTTGGCATCATCACATCGTGGGTTGTGGTGGGATTTTCGAACCGAGGTTCAAAGGGCCCGTTTAAGGTGGAGCAATATAAAAACGATCTTGTTATACTGCTTCGAGGAAAGCCTGTATTAAGAGTAAGAGATGAGATGGATCATTACAAATTCTTCCTCACAGGCGAAGATACGCCATTTGAGAAGGCTGTTGTCCGTGGTAGCATAGATGCAAAGGAGATACTATATCTTACCTGGGAGAAACCGTACGACAAGAAAGTTAACGTTTGGAGCTGGCAATCAGAAGATGATTCAATACTGAGTGAAAAGCATAATTTGGCAGATGGACTAATGTATGGAGATTCAGTAGTTGGTCAAAAAAAATGATATTCTGTGAGTCCTGGTGAAATCTTGAGTGTGAAAGGCCGAATTGACATCGAGTCGGTTTACCAAATTGTCATCGTGGGTGTTAGAGGTTTTTTGCCACGCTTTCATCGTAATTTCGGGCCGCCTGGATCGTAGTTCGCGCGGATTGTTCCACGGGAAAGGGAGCGTCTGACGGCCTGCGACGGACGGGGCTTTGCCCCGGACCCCAGGTTTTTCAAGGCATGGACGGATGCTCCCAACGATGATCTGTTGATGGCCGAATTGTCATCGTGGAATATTTCTGAAATTTCCACGCTCGCGTCGTAATTCAGTGTTTGGGGTCAGTAGTATCAGATTGAATCAAGAGTTATTTTGAATTTTTTTGCGGGCCCGATTTTGGGCGCGGTGAGCCGGGCCAGGGCGCGAGGGCTTTTTGGCCGGGTGAGGTTCAGAGCCTGTGT
>Ga0073936_10012095_pt1 | contig 10333 bp, 12 predicted proteins | sample AliMusrvi5mmetaG_FD_87041 | JGI IMG/M metagenome (GOLD analysis project Ga0073936, IMG submission 87041) | Freshwater lake bacterial and archeal communities from Alinen Mustajarvi, Finland, to study Microbial Dark Matter (Phase II) - Alinen... | ecosystem: Environmental > Aquatic > Freshwater >... | reverse complement strand
TAAATTCGCTGTATCTGCGGTTGAGCAGGTTGCGTATCTCATCGGGCGTTGCTGCGATAGTCCCGAACCTGATGGGGAGGACGCTCCTGAATTCCTTCATCACCGCCTCAATTACCTTCTGATGGGCCAGCATGTTTTCGGGATTAACCACGAACCTGCTTAAGGGATGGTCACTGACTACCATGCACAACCCATCGAATCCGATCGTTGAGACCAGATCACCCCGCCCACCTACACCGATAGGGCCCAGGTTTACATCATAATCAGATGCGATAATGCAATAAATGTATTTTCCGTCTCGTTGCATGGTTACTCTTTTATTTTAACTAGGAACAAACTTTTACTTACACTTTCATGTTTGAATGAGATTAAAGCTTCTTTCGAAGATTGTCGCGCAGCTACTGAATAGTCGAGAATTGTATGATAGGCTTTGCTTATTTTTTCGAATTTCTCCGTACTTCCGTCGCCCGAACTGGTATCCGGATGGCAGAGGCGCGCTTTACCAAGGTATATCTTCTTGATTTCGGATTCGGTAGTCTCTTCACTCAATCCCAGCTCCTGTTTCGCTTGTGCGATATGGTCAGCATTGAGCTCCTTCATTTCAAGGGTGTAAAAGCTATAGCAGGGGAGTGGTCCGACGAGCTTAAAGTTTAGTAACCCGTTAAATTCTTCATCAAGCTGATCAATGACCTTTTCAAAATTCTCTTTCTTTGTCCGGTTAAAAAGAAATGCCGAGTTTGTAATCATCTGGTCATTCATCACCTCATGCGTCTTAATATCGACACTCAATGCCGACAGCGACTCCAGGATCCTGAGCTCCACTTTCAGGTTTTTCTCCTTTAATTTTGTCTGAATCATCATCCCCAACCTTACCTGGTCGACTTGGGTCAGGCCCCCGGATGTTTTAAGAATATCCTCCTTTATGGCAACAATCTCAGGATGGTTTGCCAGTTCACCTAGTACTTCCGGAAAATTTGCCCAGGAAACGACAATATCTATTTCAGTCAGGAACTGCATCTTCTTCATTACATCCATGATCAGATCATGTCCATTATCCAGGATTTTGAAAACCTCTTCCTTTGAATTCACAATTGTGCCCAGGCGCATAGGAATGACCATCGTGAATCCGTTCTCAACGATCGATTCTATGGTTTTCTGATGTTTGATTAACAGATGTCCCAGCGCTTCACGGTCTGTGTAGTCAAGAAGTGTATTCTCCCTGTCTGAAACAATAGCGGATATATTCTGGAAGGGGATAGCGTAAACCCCGGCATCTTCAAGTGATCTGAACATATCTGCACTGTAGAAGTTCGGGATAATTCCATAGATGTATATGCATTTTGTCGTCATGGTTATGGAGTTGAAGGGTTAATATAGTTGCTTTAATTCCGGGTATTTCTATAATTTCTTTGTCGAATTTTGTTTTAGAACCAACTCAATTGCCTCCGTGAAATGATTTTCCAGAATGAGTATCTCGCCGGAAATCTCGTCAGTTATTCCGCGACTTAGATCAATCAGGCTTCGAATGGCAAGCATCGCCGCTTTACGCCAGATAAATTCGATATCTGATCCTGTAAGTCCTTCTGCTTTAATTGCGAGTTTATTCAGCTGAACTTTCTTTCCGAGCGGCTTATTTCGGGTATGTATTTCGAATATTTTCTCCCTTGTTTTCAGATCAGGAGATGGCAATTCGAAGATCAGGTCGAACCGACCGCTCCTTAGAAGTGCAGGATCAATAAGATCGATCCTATTGGTTGCCGCAAGTACAATAACCCCTTTAAGATCTTCAATACCATCCATTTCAGTGAGAAATTGTCCGATCACCCGCTCGATTACCCCTGAACCGGAACCATCGCTGGTGCGTCGTGGCGTGAGACTGTCAATTTCATCCAGAAACAGGATGCACGGTGAGGCCTGTTTGGCCATACGGAACAATTCTCTTACCCCCTTTTCCGATTCCCCGATATACCGGCTCAAAATTTGCGGCCCTTTTACCGAGATGAAATTAACCCCGCTTTCACTTGCCAGCGCCTTTGCCAGATAGGTCTTGCCTGTTCCTGGCCTTCCGTGCAGAATGATCCCCTTCGGTGGTTTGGTATCTGCTTTTCTAAACAGGTCGGCATATTTTAACGGCCACTCCACTGTCTCCTTAAGCGCCTCCTTGATTTCATCGAGCCCGCCGACATCGTTCCATTTTACATCAGGTACCTCCACAAAAACTTCACGGATCGCTGACGGTTCTACCTCCTTCATCGCATCGAGGAAATTATCCATAGTAACTTCGAGCGACATCAACAACTCGTAAGGGATTTCAGCCAATTCGAAATCAATCTGGGGAAGGATCTTGCGTAATGCAGTCATTGCGGCTTCGCGTGCCAGGGCTTCGAGATCGGCCCCTACAAAGCCGTGGGTGATCTCTGCCAGTTTCTCCATATCGACATCCATAGAGAGTGGTATTCCCCGGGTATGAATATGGAGAATCTCGAGCCTCCCTTTCTTATCTGGTATGGAAATCGATATCTCGCGGTCGAATCTTCCCGGCCTTCTTAATGCCGGATCAATGGAGTTTGGAATATTTGTGGCGCCGATCACGATAACTTTTCCTCTCGACTCCAATCCATCCATAAGGGAGAGTAATTGGGCGACTACACGTTTCTCTACCTGTTTTTCGCCACCCATATCTTCCCTTTTGGGGGCAATCGCGTCGATCTCGTCGATGAATATTATCGAAGGTGCATGTGCCTGTGCTTCCTCAAAAAGCTTGCGGATCCGCCCTTCACTTTCACCATAAAACTTGCCCATTATTTCGGGGCCTGAGATATTGATAAAATAGGCATCCGTTTCGTGTGCAACAGCTCTTACTATAAGGGTTTTACCGGTCCCCGGAGGACCATACAGAAAAACACCTTTGGGGGGCTGGACACCAAGCCGTTCAAATATCTCGGGGTATTTTAGCGGGAGTTCAATCATTTCACGGATCCGTTGAACCTGATTCCCAAGTCCTCCGATATCTTCATACGAAACCTTACTTTTACTCACCCCATCCTGCTTCGCCAATTCAAGCTGAAAAGAGGTGTTGGGATTTATGAGCACAACCCCTTCAGGGCTGGTGCCGGTTACGGTATATTCAACAGTGCGTGACCCAAACAGGCTGGCCCTCACTTTATCCCCCTTGGTTACCGGCAACCCGTTAATCAGTGAACCAATGTATTTTGCATCATCGGCCTTGAATAACGAGCCCGATTTGGTATCGGGTTTAAGTTTTATTTTTGCAGCCTGCCGGCAGGTTGAGCGAATTACCTTCACTTTCTCATCAATTCCGGCCTGAGCATTTTCGCGCGTGATGCCATCAATCTGAATGATCCCTTTATCCCGGTCTTCGGGAAAACAGGGCATTATTTTGACCGGAGTGGCCCTCTTACCTTCAATAATGACCACGTCACCACTCTCCAATTCCAACAGCTTCATCTCTTTGGGATCGATCCTGGCGATCGCCCGCCCGACATCCTTTACCAGGGCCTCTTTTACCCGAAGTGAAATTTCTTCTGTCATTCCTCTGAGTTTAATCTATCTGATTAATAATGAAGTTTTTGATACGAATGGAACCCTCATTGACTGTTACATCATCTTTTGCGAGCTTTTGCTCCCGGGGGTTTCATTTTAATGGGTTTGCAATTTTGTCTGTATTGTTAAAAAGAGCTTGTTTTAATTGCGTCAATGTTTCCAATCCTTTGATCTGTTCAGCAAACATTGGCACTTCAACTCTGTTTAAATGGTTGTAATTAGTTGTGATTTCTTGTAAATAGGGTAATTGGCCTGCTTTTCTTCTCCGGCAGAAATCACAGTCATCCGATTCCATCACATTGTTCACTATCAGCTGTCTGGGAATGATCTCTGATTTGTGCAGATCAGAAAGGAGTCTTTCAGTCTCCATGATCGCCATTGCTTCGGGGATACAAACCGGGATAAACTCACATTTTGTCTTATCACGTAACAAGCTTTCTATTCTTTTAACTGTTTTTTTCAGGTTGAACAGGAAAGTATCCACCTCATCCTGATGATAAGAACCCGAAAAGCTGGTGACCATGTAACGGTATTTCCACCTCATTTTAGCGGCTACTTTGATCCATTCATCCAGCAATTTTGGCGATGAAATCAGTCGCAATGCGTGGCCGGTGGGAGCAGTATCAACTACATATTTATCAAAATTGCCCTCTTCAATAAAATCAATGATCGTTTTAAAGCTCATTACTTCATCAATTCCCGGAATTGTGAGGGTGAGCATCTGATCGATGTCGTCGTTGTCAAGATTTGTTGAGGTCTCCAGAAGCTTTTTCATCTGATTCTGATGTTCGGCTTTGAAGGCCGAAAGAGCTTTCTCTGCGACCACCTCAATGGCTGACAGGTTCCCTGTGCCGTGCACTTTGACCACATTAAAACCAATGTGTTGTTCCAGACAATCAGATAATGAGTGCGCCGGATCAGTTGATATGAGCAGGGTTTTGAAATTTGCCGCTAATTCAAGAGCAGTGGCAATGGCACAACTGGTTTTTCCAACACCACCTTTCCCGCCGAGAATGATAAGTTTAAGGTCGTTGTTTTCCAATCCGGTAAGTGCCATATCTGTTATTTTTTTATCCTGATTTCGAGGATTCCATTGGTGAATTTATGGCTTAGATTCTGCAGGGTCGTTTTCACCGGCAGGAGTAATTCCTTGCGGTAAGTCCTGGTTTTACTCACAGCCGTGATTTCAAGAATATCCTCTTTGAGGTCGATTTTGATCTCATCCTGTTCAACACCGGGCATCTCTGCAATGATCATAATTTCGGTCTCTTCATCAAAGATATCGGTGATCGGCTCCCGCTCTTCATCAACCTTAGGCCCTTCAGGTGTTTTACGGATATTCCCGAAAGTTTCCACCTTTGGAGAGCCACCACCTGCGGTGTTGATGGTAAAGCCGTAAACCCCTTTCATCCCTTTTCTGAGATGATCAAAATTGATCTCACCCTCTTTGCTGATTCCACCCTTCTCCTCGAGTTTCCCGGCCAGATCGACTAATTTTTCGATCCCCTTGAATAAACCGCCAAGACCAAACAGGTCAAAATTAGCCTCTTCTTTTTTCTCTTTATTGTTATCTTTTTCCATCTTAAATAGTGATTTTAAGTATATTTAAAGTTACAACGTTTTATTGAGTGATTCCAGTTTCGCCAGGCGCGCTTCGAGCAATTTCTGCTGATAGAGCTCTTCTTCCCTGGCTTTTGACGATAGATACGGGTCGTCCTGCCACCAGTTGATACCCATCTCCAGGGCCTTGTCAACCCCGCATACCAGGAGTCTTATTTTGATTGTCAATAAATCAACATCTGCTATTTTGATTTGGATGTCGCCAACAATAACAATTCCTTTGTCTAAAACAAGTTCCAAAACATCCCGAAGTGAAGAGTTACCTGTTGAGGTATTAAGTTTTGCGTCTGCCATAATATTATATTTAATACTGTTTAAAGAGTTATCTCAGTGTTCCGAGTGAGCCAAGATTAAGATTCAGATCATCCTCTTTAAGCCCGAATACCAATCTGAGTTCTTCAATTTTTGTTTCAATTGCCTCAAGGTTTAAACCCAGTTTCTGGGTCTCCATCTGAGTTAATTCGTCCCGATCCACCCTTCTCATAGCCTCTCTTTCCACTAAATCGACAATGAGTTTGATTAAAGTCAGGACCAATTGCGCCAATCCGCCCTCGACTTGTTCAGGGGTGTCGGCATTGATCATTTGATTAATATGGTGTTGGGCCTTTTCGATCTGATATTCCAATTTCTGCATATAAATTTCATCCCCCAATTCATTCTCATGGGGCTCATCAACCCTTTTCCCCTGCTGAATCGAAAGTCTTGACAAGGAGACTATAATAACTCTCAGGGAAATGGCCAGCATGTCAAGGTCGGCAATTCGAATAATGATGTCCCCATGAACTACGGCACCTTTATCGATGACTACGTCCAAGGCATCAACCAATGTTGCATTCTTATTCTCTGAGTCAGTCATAATGGGTTAAGGTTAAGCAAAATGGTACGATGGCCAGGGGCCTGTTATTTCAATTTCGATTCCGATGGGATTTAGACGCCTTCTGAATTCTTCGGTTTTCTCTCGGAATCCTGTTTGTTGCGTTTCATCGATTAAGTAGAATCCATTCATTATCATGTCGTTTGATAAGAGTGTGAAATCCTTTTCCAGAATTTTAGCCTTTTTAAGAGAAACTGCTGAACTTGCAAGGCTTTCATTTATTTCACGGATTAATTTGGTTAATTCCCGCTCTTTTATCTCTTCGATTTTATAGGCGGCTTTCTTTTTTGCAAAAAAAGCTAACCCTTTTGGCAGTGCTTCTGCCTCTTTTTTGTGGACCAAAAGTTCCTCGTTCTCTTTTTCCAGGAATTCTTCAAAAACCTTTTCATCCATGTAGACCTTTACTCCCCATTCCTCTCTTCCGGCTAAGAATTTCAGGCTTTCTCTGAATTTTTCAAGATTTTCGTAGAGTGTTTCCTTTAATTTTTCCCTGGTTCTGAATATCACTCCAAATTGCATTGGGATTACGGGAACTACTGTGGAGATCCCAGGCTTCATTGCCTTTTCAATCACCTCTTCATGTATCTGCGCCTTTCCCCGTATCCACTCCAAATCCTCCTCCGCTTTTTTTTGAATCTCCGCTGAACTGAATTCTTCGATGGATACTTCACTGGTTATGGCTTCCAATTCCATGTAGGGAATAATCTGTATTTGCTCATCACCCGACATCGTCCTTTGGACTTCGAGTGTTTCATTGGATCGAAGTCTGACACAATATAGATACAACCCTTTTTCCATACGATTAATTGTAAACAGCGATTAATAGTCGATCGACATTGTTTTAAATTCCGGTTTTATCCCGTCGGTTTTCTTTGGTTTTGGCTTCTCTATGCCTGGAGTGTGCATCTGACCTGCCTTTTCATCATTATATCTCTGTATCTCTTTGAGCCGCCCCTGAACAAACTCAAGCCTGAGCATAATCCTGATCTCTTCACTTTTCAAACGGTTACGCTCTTTTTCAAACATATAAAGCTTGATGAAATCTGAATCCTCCTTATTGGGAATTCCCGATTTATTGACATTCTGCATCGATTTAATGCTCTGAAGTCCCTTGATGGCGCTTGATATTGGCATGATGCTAAGAGTTATGAGTTATAAATTATAAGATATAAGTTATAAATTTTGTGTTGATAAATTGTGAACTATTGAATTCTCAACTAGATATAACGTTCAATTAATTCATCAACGATGTTTTTAACCTTTTCCTGATTGGTTTTTGAGCCAATCCGGCTGGTTTCGGAGGTAAGGATATCCTGGCAGATCTTTCTGAACATGTCGCGCGATTGAGTCGGAGTTGTATTAAGAGTGGCGAGCGTTTTGGCGATCATGATCGAACCACGGATGGTCGGGTCAAATTCTGTCTTTCCTGATTCGCGCAATCCCCTGACAATCTTAACAATAGTTTCAGTGTCTTTGAGTTGGAGTTCAGATTTGGCCATGGTGATCTTCAGCTCTGTTTCATAGTCGAAATGATCCAGGTCCATAGTTACCATCCGATCGCGAAGGGCATCCTGTGTCCGGTTTACTCCGGCGTACTCCTCAGGGTTAGAGGTAAAGATCGCCCGAAATTCGGGGTGGACCTTCATGTAGTAATCCTCCTCTTTACCGGCAGAGGTGCTCAACATCCGCTCCTGAAGGATTGGAAGGAGGATGTTATTGGCTTCGGGGCGTGAACGGGTAAACTCATCATAGATCAAGGTGAACCCGTTTTTTACGGCAATGGTTAAACGGTTGTTTACCCATTGTTTACTCATGTCTTCTTCATATTTGTGAACAGTATGAATGAATTTATCATCGAGCCTTTTATATTTGTACCCCTGTTCACTGCCAATGAGATCGGAGGTTTTATATTCGGCATCACCATGAATGATCACGACAGGTCTTCCTATTTTACTTGCCAGGTGCATCGCCACGGTTGTTTTTCCGGTTCCCGAAGGGCCCCTGAAATGGACAGGAAATCCTGCCTTTATATAGGTGAGGCCACGGTTAGTAATATCCCTGATATAATCGGTTTCCACAAAATTCGACATTGGCTTTAGCTCCAATACGGTGTTCATCTCATTAGTATTGCTCATGGTGGGTTATGAATTATTTTGTTTAAATTAAGTTGATGGCTTCCTGTGATTTCTCTTTGTTAAAGAATAAATCCATTCCTGGGCATCTGTTCCATTGTCTGTTTGTAAATTGCTCTAGCCTCTTCGATATCACGCGTTATTTGTCCCTTTGCCAACACGAAGGCCTCCCTCTTTATTTTATATTTGGCGAGTGCTTCCTCCCTCTTCAACAAGCTATTTTTCATGATTACGTTATACTCTTTCATCGCTAAAATTTGTTTTTAACCGGCCTCGGGAAACCTTCTATTATTTTTTTGCGATTTGCTCTTCAGGGGTTCATTATTCGGGAGCTTATTTTCATTTAAATCCTTTCCCTCCACAGCGGGAACATGGAAGGCCATCGCCCGATTTACCGGTTCCTTTGCATTGGGTACATTTGCTCTGATTTTCTGAGTGATTTGCCCCTTTCCCTCCGCAAACGATGCAAGGGATTCTGGCTCCAAGTGGATTTTTCCCCGTCCCTGAGCAAAAAACACATTTTTTCAAAGGCTTTTCAAGCTCTATTTTTCCCGTGCCGTTACAAACCACACAATTGGAAAGGGGTGAAAGTAAATTAAAGGGGTCCTGTCCTTTCCCATTGCAAAATGCGCATTTAATGATGTTTGACATAACTAATGAGGAGTTTGGTGGAGTGCCTGGAGGTGATCAAAATAAAGAGAAACAATTCGGTTGCTTTAACCTTGACTGAGCAACCTTTACTAAAATCCGATACCGGAAAACTGAGTCAGGTCGGGAAATTCGACCTGACTCAGCACCCTAAAGCTATTTTTTCGGGAAGTAAACATTATCCATTTTCTGAACTTTCCCTTCTTCGAGTAGAGCTTTGGCAATAAATCCCAGCTTCATCCTTGTTTCGCCAAGCGGCTCTTCCATTTCTGAAATCTTCACTCCCATGGGATGGTTGCTGATATAATCGAGAACTTTATCTTCCAGTGTCATCGGAGTAACTGCTTTTTGTTTCATTTTTGGCTGAACCTCAGCCGAAGTTTCCTTTACTACTACAATCGGAGTTTGCTTAACTGCTTCGATGAGCGTTTGCTTTACTTCTTCAACCGGTGTTTCAATTGGTTTAGAAGCGACAATTACAGGTTCTTCCTTTGCAATGGGTTCTTTTACCGTTTCAACAGGGGTTTCACTGTTCAAATCCTTTTTTTTTTCAGCCTTCACAGCTGCCACCTTTGCTGGCTTAACCACGCCTGTTTTTCTGAGCTGGGCGATGGTATCCTGCATTTTGTCCCACTCTGCAGCTCCCTGGCTTCTATCCTGGGCATAATCACCGATCAGGGTGTTACTTGCCTTTTGAATATCCATTACCTCTTTACGGATCCCTTTAATCGAGGTGTGGATATCTTTCATTAAACCTTTGTAGTTGCCAAGTCTTGAGGCTTCACCGCTGGCAAGGTCTTTGCGCAATAGTTGAGCCATCTTTTGATTTTCCTTGCTGATTTCGGAAAGTCTTTTTTGAAATCCATGGAGTAAAGTCCTGGTATATTCAACCCTTTCGGCCAGATTCTTACTTAATTCAGCTTTCAATTCAGCCGACATATTGTGATGCTCCTTGTCGAAGTTTTCAAGTAACTCGTTGGTATTTTTGAAGATAGATAAAACCTCTTCGTTGATACTTTTAATATCTTCATTGATGGTCTTCATCAGAACAGTAAACTCCTCCATTCTGATTTTTTCATCTTCCATCCTGTCGGCCCGTCCTTCAGCGAAGAATTTATCAAGCTCTACGGCCATCTCTTTTCTTTCGACTGCAAACTCATTGATCATATTGAATGTGGAAGTTTGAATTCCAACAACTTCTGTGCGTATTGATGCGATAGTATGGTGGATATCGCTCATTAATCCATTGTAAGTGCTGATGCGTGCCCGTTCACCTTCGGCGAGATCTTTTCTCAGCGCCATTGCATTCGCATTTATAGCAGCCGCCATCTCCTGATGATCTTTATGGAATCCGTCAAGGGTTTTTTGAACTTCGCTTTCGAGCTCCTCATTTTCGATGATCCTTTGTTTGAATGAAGCAAGTAATTCGTCACTCAATTTTTTCATTTCTCATGCTAGTCCCATGTTGTTATCTCCTATTTGATTAATGAATATT
>Ga0073936_10012084_pt1 | contig 10341 bp, 8 predicted proteins | sample AliMusrvi5mmetaG_FD_87041 | JGI IMG/M metagenome (GOLD analysis project Ga0073936, IMG submission 87041) | Freshwater lake bacterial and archeal communities from Alinen Mustajarvi, Finland, to study Microbial Dark Matter (Phase II) - Alinen... | ecosystem: Environmental > Aquatic > Freshwater >... | reverse complement strand
TGCCGTCTTGTTTTTCTGAAACAGCCGGTGGGCTGTGGTGTTCCCCAAAGCTCCCTTTTCTATGAAACATTGGACTGTCCAAAAACTCGTCATGGCCGGGTTTCTCTTCATCATCGTGATTGCTGCGGTGGTCACCGGTTATTCCGGCTTGCGGCTGCTGGATATTCGGTCAAAAACCGAAGACTTGCACAACGACCAGGTGCCGGGGGTGTACCTTTCGGGGCAAATCCTGCAACACATCCGCCAGAGCGACGGGGCCTTGCTGAGATCGGTTGTGGCGGAAGACCCGGCAACGATCTCGCGAGCGATTGAGGAAATGAACGAGTCTTCAAAAGCGAATGCGGCATGTATGGCTGAGCGGGAAAAATTGCTCTCTCCCGGCAAGGAAGTAGCGCTGTTTGAAATAATCAAACAACGGCGTGAAAGCTATTTGGCCATACGTGATGGAATTGTCGGCCTGGTCAAAGAGGGGAAAGGCAAAGACGCGCTCGTCGCGTATGAGAAAAATGGAGTGCCGTCTTTGTTGGAATATACCAAATCCCTCGATGCGTTGGAACAGAACGACAAAGAGGATGCGTTCGGTTTGCTCAGTAATATTACAGAGTCCGTTCACGCGGCCAGCAGAGTGCTTATGGTGGGCGGTTTGCTCTGCCTGCTGGTTTGCATCGGCATCGCCTACGCCGTCGTGAAGATGCTGGGAGCCACTTTGAAAAGCCTCATGCTGGCGATCATCCAGGTGAATGGCAGCGCCACGGAAATGTCCGCCACGCTCAAGGAACAGCAGGCGAGCGCCAATGAGGTGGCCTCCACCTCCGTGGAAATCGGCGCGACGGCCAAGGAAATCTCGGCCACGACCAAGGAACTCGGCAAGACGATGAGCGATGTGGCTGGCGTCTCCGAAGCGACCGCCGAACTCGCCGCCGGCGGCCAGGCAGGGCTCTCCCGGCTGGAGGGGACGATGCGCCAGATCATGGGGGCGACCACAAGCATCTCCGGCAAGCTGGCCATCCTCAACGAAAAGACGGCCAACATCAACTCCATGGTCACGACCATCAACAAAGTCGCCGACCAAACGAATCTCCTTTCCCTCAACGCCGCCATCGAGGCTGAAAAAGCGGGCGAACATGGCCAGGGATTTGCCGTCGTGGCGACGGAAATCCGCCGCCTGGCCGACCAGACGGCCGTGGCCACCTATGACATCGAGCAGATGGTCAAGGAAATGCAGTCCGCCGTTTCCGCCGGGGTGATGGGGATGGATAAATTCGCCGAGGAAGTCCGCCGGGGGAACGAGGAAGTCTGCGGCGTGACGGCTCAGCTTGTCCAAATCATCCAGCAGGTGCAGGCGCTCACGCCGCGCTTTGAATCGGTCAACGAGGGGATGCAGATGCAATCCACCGCAGCCGGTCAGATCAGCGATGCTCTCACGCAATTGGGCGACACGGCCCAGCAGTCTGCCCAGGCGCTGCGCCAGAATAGCGAGGCCATTGATCAGCTCATGAAGGCCGCGCAAGGCTTGCAAACAGCGTCGTCGCAGCTCCGGTCGAGTAATGTCTAAAGCCCCGGCGGTGAGGTAAACGCTCCAACCCCCTTTTATTCCCGCGATGGTCTACCTTTCTTTCCAAATCGGCGCGGACCGCTACGCGCTGGAAAGCTCCGGGATCGTCAGCGTGGAGCCGTGCGTGCGGCTCAAGCGCATCCCGCAAGCGGTGGCGGGCGTTGCGGGGGTTTTTAATTACCATGGAGAACCCGTGCCTGTGGTGGACCTGAGCGCGATGGCGTTGGGCCAGCCCGCGCAGGAGAGCCTGAGCACCCGGATGATTGTGGTCCGCTATGAGGGGGATCGTTTGCTGGGGCTTCTGGCCGAGAGGGCCGTGGATACCGTCCGCTACCAGGACGCGGATTTTCAGGACTCCGGGGTGAGCGGTGCGCCGTATCTCGGGCTGGTCGCCACCGATTCCAGCGGCGGCGTTGTCCAGCGTGTGGACCTGGCGTTGCTGCTAACGCCGGAAGTGCGCGGCATTCTGTGGCAGCAGGCGCGGGAGGCCCTCGCATGACCTGCGCCGACCCGACCCGCGAAATCGAGGCGATCCTCAACCGGGGCATCGGCTTGGATGCGCAGTGCATCGGGCCGTCGTTGATTGCGTCGGCCGTTCGCAGCCGGATGAACCGGCGGGGCATCAAGGACGCCGCCGCCTATGCGGAGGTGCTTGCCGCCTCGGAAACCGAATTTCAGGCGCTCGTCGAGGAGATTGTCGTCCCCGAGACATGGTTCTTCCGCGACCCCGCAGCGTTTGCGCTGCTGGGAAAATGGGCCGTGCAGACATGGCTGCCGGAGCATGCTTATGGCATCCTGCGCCTCTTGAGCGCCCCCTGCTCCACGGGCGAGGAGCCGTTCTCCATCGTCATGGCGCTGTTGGATGCCGGGCTGCCGCCGGATCGTTTTTCCGTGGAAGCCGTGGACATCAGCGGGGCAGCCCTGGAGAAGGCGAGGGGAGCGGTTTATAGCCGGAACTCCTTTCGCGCGGAGTCGCTGGAGTTCCGGGACCGGTATTTCCAAAAGTGCGCCGGTGGGTGGCGGCTGGATGAGGTGGTGCGTGGCCAGGTCCGCCTCCGGCAACTCAACGTGTTCGACGCCTCTTTTGCCCGCAAAGAGGGGGAACTGGACGTCCTGTTCTGCCGAAATATGATGATCTACTTTGACGCGCCCGCCCGCACCCGGTTGATGCAAAATCTGCGGGGAATGCTTTCGCCCGAGGGCCTCCTTTTCCTGGGCCATGCGGAGGGGGGGATCGCGCGTGAATTTGGATTTGAGCCGATCCCGTCGCCCATGACGTTTGCGTTTCGCAAGATCCGCATCCCCGCCGCCGGGGAGCCTGTGCCGCCGCGCCGCAAACCCGTTGCCGCCGCAGTGCTGGTGCGCCTACCGGGCATGCCCCAGCCGTTGCCGCCAGTGCCCATTCCCCGGCCTCGAGCCAAGGCGGCGGCTCCCGTTACTCCGGCGGCCGCGCCGGTTTCCCTGGATGCCTTGCTGGCCGAGGCGGAGCGCCAGGCCGACGCCGGGCAACTAAAACAAGCGCAGGCCACGTGCGCCGCCGCGCTGCAGGCGCATGGTCCGTCGGCCCGGACCTATTATCTGCTGGGGCTGATCGCCGAGGCAGCGGCCGCCGAGGCCTAGGCCGAGGCCTTTTACCGCAAGACGCTGTATTTGGAGCCGGATCATTATGAGGCTCTGGTCCAGCTTTCCCTGCTGGAGAAAAAGCGGGGCGACATGCAGTCGGCGCGCCATCTGGATGAGCGCGCCGTGCGCGCCCAGCGAACGAAAACGCCATGAACGAACCGGCACTTTCCCCCCAAATTGACGCTTGCTGGGACCGCATTGGAGAAACGGGCGACAAGTCGTGCCCGAAACTGCCCCGGCACACGCGTTGCCTGAACTGCGAAACGTTTCACGCCGCCGCTGCGCGTCTGTTGGATCGCCCGGCCCCTGAGGGGTATCTCGATTTTTGGACCGACCAGATCGCGCGCCCGCGCCAGGAGCAACGGAAGGGAACCCGCTCCGTGGTCATCTTCCGCATCGGGTCGGAATGGCTGGCGCTGCCCACGAAAACCTTCTGCGAAGTGGCGGAAACGCGCCCCCTCCACTCGCTGCCGCACCGCCAGGATGGCTTGGTTCTGGGGTTGACGGCGATTCGCGGCGAACTCTTGATTTGCATCGCGCTGCCCCGCTTGCTCGGGTTCGACGCGGCGGCCGCCAGCCCCGCCGCCGTGCGTTTCTCGGGGCGCAGCGTGTATGATCGGCTGCTGGTGGTTGGCCAGAGCCTGGAACGGGTCGTTTTTCCCGTCCACGAGGTCCATGTCGGCGCGCGTTATCACCCGGACGATTTGCAGTCGGTCCCGGCCACCGTCGCGCAGTCCGCCGCCCCTTTCACCCTCGGCCTTCTTTCCTGGGAGGGCCACAACGTTGGCGTCCTGGATGAAGCGCTCGTGTTTTACGCCCTGGGCCGCCAGCTTGCCTGATCCGCCATGAGTTCCAACGATTTCAGCCAATTTTCGCTCATCGACCTTTTCCATCAGGAGGCCGAAAACCAGGCGGCTGTCTTGACGCACGGGTTGCTGGTTCTGGAACGGGATTCCACCAATCCGACCCGTCTGGAGGAACTGATGCGGGCAGCCCATTCGCTGAAAGGGGCCGCGCGCATTGTGGGGCTGGACGCGGCGGTGCAGGTGGCCCATGCCATGGAAGATTGTTTTGTGGCGGCGCAGAAAGGAAAGATCGTGCTGTCGGCGGAAGCCGTGGATGTGCTGTTGAAAAGTGTCGACCTTTTCAGCCGCATCGCACAGACGCCCGAGCCCCGGTTTGCCATGTGGAAGAACGAGAACGCCGCCGAGATCGAGCAAGCGGTTGCCGCCGTGAACGCGTTGAGCGTCGCGCAGCCGCCGGTACCCGCCGGTTCTCCCCAGCCGGAGGCCGTGGAGGCCCCGGCGCCGAAGCGTTCGGAGATTCCTGTGGAGGCCCATGTGGTGGAGGCCCCGTCCGCCGAAGCCGCGCCCTCGGCGGCGGTAAAGCAGGAGGAACGGGTGCTGCGGGTGGCGGCGGGGAGTTTGAACCGACTGCTCGGCCTGGCAGGGGAGGCGCTGGTGGAGTCCCGCTGGCTCTCGCCCTACGCTGCGTCGCTCCTGCGCCTGAAGCGCCAGCAGGCAAAACTTTCCGAGACGCTGGAAGCGCTGCGCGAATCGCTCGCCGGGCAGAGTCTTGACGAACAGACGCTCGTGCGCCTGACCGACGCCCAGCGGCAGGCGGCCGATTGCGTTCGCGCCCTGGGTGATCGCCATGGGGAAGTAGAGCTTTCCGCGCGCCGTTCCGCCAGCCTTGCCCACCGACTCTACCGCGAGGCCCTTGCGAGCCGGATGCGCCCCTTTGCCGACGGCGTCCAGGGGTTCCGGCGGCTCGTGCGCGACCTGGCCCGCGAGTTGGGCAAGGAGGTGCAATTGCGCATCGCGGGGGAAGCGACTCCGGTGGACCGCGACGTGCTGGAGCGCCTGGAAGCTCCGCTGGGCCATCTGCTGCGCAACGCCGTGGACCACGGGATGGAGTCGCCGGAAGAACGGCTCCGGGCTGGCAAACCGCGCGAAGGTTACGTGCGGCTGGAGGCCCGCCATGCCGCCGGGCTGCTCTCGATTGTGATCGAGGACGACGGACAGGGGGTCGCCCTGGACGATTTACGCCGGGCGGTTGTGGCCAAAAAATACACGACGCCGGAAGTCGCGCAGACGCTCAGTGAAGAGGAGCTCCTGGATTTTCTGTTTCTGCCCGGCTTCTCCCTGCGCGACCAGGTGACGAAGATTTCCGGGCGCGGCGTCGGTCTGGACGTGGTGCAAAACATGGTCAAGTCGGTGGGCGGCAGCGTCCGCCTCGTCAACCGGCCCGGCACGGGTGCGCGTTTCCAAATTCAGCTCCCGCTGACGCTCTCCGTGATGCGCTTCCTTTTGGTGGAAGTGGGGGGCGAACCGTATGCCATCCCGCTCGCGCGGCTAACGCGCACGCTCCAAGTGGGCCGGGCGGAGATCGAGATGCTCGAAGGCCGCGAACATATTCCCTTTGAAAGCCAGCGTGTGGGCCTCGTTTCGGCGGCTCAGATTTTTGGCAAAAGCCACGCGGCGGCGAGCGAGGAACTGGCCATCGTGATCCTGGGGGACCACTCCAAGCACTTTGGCGTGGTGGTGGACCGCTTTCTGGGGGAGCAGCAACTCGTCGTCGCGCCGCTCGACCCCCGGCTCGGCAAGATCAAGGACATCAACGCTGGGGCTCTGATGCCCGACGGCTCCCCCGTCCTGATCCTGGACGTGGACGATCTGATCCGCAGCGTGGAGTTGCTGGTCTCCGGCGGGCGGCTTGACCGCGTGCAACCGCTGGAGGCGCAGGCCGCGGGCGGACGCCGCAAGCGGGTGCTGGTGGTGGACGATTCGCTGACCGTGCGCGAGCTGGAGCGCAAGCTCATCGGCAACGCCGGGTACGAGGTGGAGGTTTCCATCGACGGCATGGATGGCTGGAACGCCGTGCGCACGCAACCCTTTGACCTGGTGGTGACAGACATCGACATGCCGCGCCTGGACGGGATCGAACTCGTCCGGCTCATCAAAAACGATCCCCGGCTCAAGAGCCTGCCCGTGATGATCGTCTCCTACAAAGACCGCCCCGAAGACCGCAACCGGGGGCTGGAAGCCGGGGCGGATTACTACCTTACCAAGGGGAGCTTCCACGACGAAACGCTGCTCAACGGCGTGGCGGATTTGATCGGAGAAGCCCAAAACCCAACCGAGTCGTAAAAAGACCGCAAAATAGCTCGCAGATTACATTAATATGCAGTGTGATCGCCGTTGGAAAAACGGTGTAGACTTGCAGCCTCTCTGAACCATGCGGATTGCAATCGTCAACGATATGCCGATGGCGGCGGAAATCCTGAAGCGGGCTGTGTTGCTGCGCAATCATCACGCCATTGCGTGGGTGGCCTCCGATGGCGGAGAAGCGCTGCAAAAATGCCGCGCCGACACGCCCGATTTGATTTTGATGGACCTCATCATGCCGAAAATCAACGGCGTGCAGGCCACCCGGGCGATTATGAAAGAATGCCCGTGCGCGATCCTGGTTGTCACCGGCAGCGTCCAGGAAAATGCCCGGATGGTTTTTGAAGCCATGGGAGCGGGGGCGCTTGATGCCGTGGATACCCCGGCGCTTGGGTTGGAGAATTTCGAAAAAGTCAGCGCGCCCTTGCTGGCCAAGCTGGACTCCATGCGGGGCCTGCTCGGGGACAGGGAACCGCAGCGCAAGGAACCGCGCCGCATCGCGGGGGAAGCTCCGCTGGTGGTCATCGGCGCGTCGGCGGGGGGGCCGTCCGCGCTGGCCGAAGTGCTTCGCAACCTTCCTTGCCATTTTCCCTCGCCCATCGTGATCGTCCAGCATGTGGATGCACAGTTTGCCCTTTCGTTGGCCGGGTGGCTCAAACAACAATCCGCCCTGCCGGTGCAGCTGGCGGCGGAAGGGGCCGTGCCCACGCCGGGAGAAGTGCTCCTGGCTGGCCGGGACGACCATCTCATCCTTGCCGGACCTCGGCGGCTGGGCTATTGTGCCGAGCCGAAAGAGGCCTTCTACCGCCCCTCGGTGGATGTTTTTTTTGAAAGCGTCGCCCGGCGCTGGCCCGGCGACGTGGTGGGCGTGCTGCTCACCGGCATGGGGCGTGACGGAGCCAAAGGGCTCAAACAATTGCGCGACGCCGGGTTCCACACCATTGCCCAGGACCGGGCAAGCTGCGCCGTCTATGGGATGCCCAAGGCGGCGGCCGACCTCGGGGCCGCCGTGGAAATCCTCCCTCTGGAATCCGTTGCCGCAGCGCTTTGCAAACGCTGTTCCCTTCGCTAATATCAACGCCTCCCCCCCATCGCTATGAGTTCCTTAACCGACCATGAACTACCGGATTCCTACCATGCCCTGGTGTTGTTGATCGACGACCAGGCCTTTGTGGGCGATGCCGTCTGTCGGGCGCTGGCTGGCCAGGAGGACATCGACTTCCATTTTTGCCCCGACCCGTTCCAGGCGGTTGAACTGGCCAATGAACTCAAGCCGACGGTGATCCTGCTCGACCTCGTCATGCCGCAGATGGACGGGTTGACCCTCCTGCGGCGGCTGCGCGAAAACCCGGCCACGGCCGATACGCCCATCGTCGTCCTCTCCGCCGAGGAGGAAGCCCAGACCAAGAGCGACGCCTTCGCCCAGGGCGCCAACGATTACCTGGTCAAACTGCCCGACGTGATCGAGTTGCGCGCCCGCATCCGCTACCACTCGCGGGCTCATTTGAACCGGCTCCAGCGGGAGGATGCCTACGAGGCCCTGCGCGCAAGCCAGCACGAACTGGTTTACAAGAACACGGAGCTCTCGCTCATGAACGAGGAGCTCAAGAAAGCCTTTGCTGAAGTCAAACAGCTCCAGGGGCTCCTGCCCATCTGCTGCTCCTGTAAAAAAATCCGTGACGACAAAAATTACTGGCACCAGATTGACTCCTACCTCTCCGAGCATACCGACGTCATTTTCAGCCACAGTCTTTGCCCCGATTGCTACGCAAAAGTGATGAATGAATGGAATGACGACCGAACCAATGTTTGATTCCTGGAATCCCGATAGGGACGCTTGCCCCGCTCTCGTATTGTTGGTGGACGACCAAGCCCTGGTGGCCGCCGCCCTCCAGCGCGCCGTGGCGGACGAGCCCGGCGTGGAGCTGCACTATTGCGGCAACCCGCTGGAAGCGCTTGTTGTTGCCAACAAGCTCAAGCCGACAGTGATCCTCCTGGATCTGGTCATGCCCCAGGCGGATGGCATGACTCTCCTGCACAAATTTCGCGCCAACCCGGCGACCCAGCACACCCCAATCGTGATCCTCTCCACCAAGGAGGAGCCGGAAATCAAGAGCGCGCTGTTTGCCGCCGGAGCCAACGACTACATGGTCAAACTGCCCGATCGCCTGGAGATCCTGGCCCGCATCCGCTACCATTCCGCGGCATGCTGGCACCGCGTCCAGCGCGACGAAGCATTTGAAGCCTTGCGCCGCAGCCAACAGGCGCTGGTGGCCAGCAACACGGCCCTGCTGGCCGCCAACGAGCAGCTCGGCAAGGCTGCCCAGGCCAAGAGCGACTTCCTGGCCAGCATGAGCCACGAATTGCGCACCCCCATGAACGGGGTGATCGGCGTGGCCGGGCTGTTGGGCGATACGCCGCTCAACGAGCAGCAGCGCGGGTATGTGGAAACCGTCCGTGAGAGCGCGGAGTCGCTGGTTTCCCTGGTCAACGACATCCTCGACTTCTCCAAAATGGAAGCCCGCAAGCTGACGCTGGAGTGCATCGACTTCGATCTGCGCGATGTGATTGAAAGCGTGCTCAAGCTGATGGGGAGCATCGCCAATGCCAAGGGGCTCTATCTTGCGGGCATCGTGCCCGCCCAGGTGCCCACGCGGCTGCGCGGCGATCCCACACGGCTGCGCCAGGTTTTAACGAACATGGTCGGCAACGCCCTGAAGTTTACCGCCCAGGGGGTGGTTGCGGTGCGGGTTGCGCCCTTGAGCGAAACCGCCACGCAGGCCACGCTCTGCCTGGAGGTGCAGGATAGCGGGATCGGCATTGCTCCCGAAGCCCAGCGGCGTCTCTTCCAGCCTTTTAGCCAGGCCGATGAATCCACGGCCCGCCGCTATGGCGGCACGGGGTTGGGGCTGGCCATTTGCCGGGAACTGGTCGAGCTGATGGGCGGACATATCGGCCTGGAAAGCATCGTGGGGAAGGGGACCACCTTCCGTTTTACCGTTTCGCTGGAAAAACAGCCCGCGGCAGCGAATGCGGAACCCGCGCCCACGTGGCGGGGGTTGGTGGTGGCGGAAAACGCGCTCGTGCGCTCGCTCGTCGAACAACAGCTCCGTTCCTTCGGGCTGCGCAGCGGCGGGGCTCCGGACGCGGAAACAGCGCTGCAACTTCTGCGCGATTCGGCGAGTGCCCCGTTTGATTTTGTATTAAACCGGCTGCCGCTGGGGGCTGCCGCCGCGTTGGCCAGGGAGATCAAGGCCGCGCACGCCTCCCTGCCGGTTCTGCTGCTCGCTCCGGAAGGGGGCGAGATGGACGTCTGCCTGACACCGCCGCTGGGCCGGGCCGAAACGCTCGAATGCCTAGCCTCGTTCCTGGAATTGCCGGGTTCCGCGGAGAGCACCGCGTCCATGGCCGCCAGGGAACCCGTGGCACCCGCTCTGCCCGCCGGGTTGAAGGTCCTGGTAGTGGAGGACAACCCCGTTAACCAGATGATCGCCCTGGCATTTCTCAAAAAGTGGGGCTGCGTAGCGGAGGTGGTCGAAGATGGAGAAACGGCGCTCCAAGCCGTGCGGGAGGCGCCTTTCGATGTTCTCTTGGTGGACCGGGAACTGCCCGGCTGCAATGGCTGCGAAACCGTCCGGCGCATTCGGGATTACGAGCGTATTTCGGGCCGCGCCCCGTCCTGGATCGTTGCCATGACGGCGCATGTGGAGGAGACGGCTCGCAAAGAGTGTCTGGAGGCGGGCATGGACGCCTTTTTAAGCAAGCCGGTCCGGGAGCCTGCCTTAAGGGAAGCTATTATGCGGCGTATTGGTTGATCCCCGCTTGCGCTTTCGCGTCGGCCCCTTATGTTTACGAACCCATGATGCATCGCTTGACGTCTCTCCTTTTACTCTGGGTATGCCTGGGCGTTGGCATTTCCGGGGCTCTGGCGCAAGAGACCGTCCGGGCCACTGGTGCGGTTTCCCTGGCCCTGCCGCTCTCTGAAGCGGTGATGAC
>Ga0073936_10012083_pt1 | contig 10341 bp, 7 predicted proteins | sample AliMusrvi5mmetaG_FD_87041 | JGI IMG/M metagenome (GOLD analysis project Ga0073936, IMG submission 87041) | Freshwater lake bacterial and archeal communities from Alinen Mustajarvi, Finland, to study Microbial Dark Matter (Phase II) - Alinen... | ecosystem: Environmental > Aquatic > Freshwater >... | reverse complement strand
GGATCCACACCCCGCCCGGGAAGTCATTCATGTATTCCAGCGCATAAAGACGCCCCGCCACCGACTGGAACTCGATCAGGATGCGACGGGTCGCATCCTGATCGAGTTCCAGTCGGTGGCGGGGCGTCTTTATGCGCTGGAATACATGAATGACTTCCCGGGCGGGGTGTGGATCCAGATCCCGTTGCGGCTGAGGGCGGCGGCGAACCGCACGCAATGGATCGATTCCGGTTCGCCGGCAACGTTGCCGGTCTCAGGCGTGCGTGTGTACCGGGTCAGGGAAATATCGGAGTAGGAGGCAATATGAAGCGAGTACTTATGGTGACGTTTCTGGGATTGACAGCGGCGTGCCAGGCGGGTTGGTATTTCGAGGCCGGGCCCCTGTACCGTGGCGGAATGAATGTAGACGTGTCTGGCGGCTCGCACGCCGCGCAGGCGGGCATGCAGGTGGCGCAACCAGGGACGCGTGGCGGCATGGCCAATGCGGCGCCGCAGACGGCGGGGGACGACGGGAGCGCGCAGGTGTTGCGGACGTTCGACAATGGCTACGTCGGGCCGTCCGGCTGGGCCTGGGCGCGAGACAATGACCCTGCCCTGAGCCAGTACTTCGGGTACAACGATGCGGCACAGTACAACGCCTCAGCCAAAACGCTCTCCTTCACGCGTGAGACGGACGCCTCGAGCACGGTCCGGCGCACCGTGACCACGATCGAGTCGACCAGGCCAGGTTGGTCTGGCGGCAAGGACCTGGACGGGCTTGGCGCGCAGTTGACATGGGGCTACGCCTTTCCGGTGCGCCCTTCATTGGAAGTGAGTGTGCAGGCGCAACTGGGTTGGTTGGATGGCATGGAAGCCTCGTTCCGTGACTGCGAGGCGTGGCGCCAGCAGTCGTCGTGGACCGCTTACCAGTCAACCATGAGCCGGATCCAGAACTGGACCTACACCTATGATACGTTTGGCAATCCCGCGATTCCCGGCGCGCCCTATGCGATGACCGATCCCTCCGGCATGGGACCGATGATTGCCGACCGGCCCATGAGCATCGTTCAGACCGGCGAATCGCTCCTGCAAAGCGATGGGGTTGTTGGCCGCGGCGGCGACCGGGCAACCAGCCGGGTGGATCTGGATGCGGACATGCAGGCGGTGTCGTTGATGCTTGGCTCCAGGGTGCGATGGACGCCGGTGAGTCCGCTGTCGGTGATGGTGCAGGCGGGCGGGACATTCAATTTGCTGGATGCCGACTTGTCGCGACAGGAGACATTTGTCAAGTCCGATGGGACAGTATTGGGCTGCTGGACCGATAGCCATAGCGAGCAGAAATGGTTGCCGGGCGCCAGCCTGGCGGCGGGGTTGCAATGGAACGCGACCTCGCGCCTCTATATTCAGGCCGATGCCGGTTATGACTGGGTCAAGCGAACCGGTCTTTCCATTGGTCCCGATACGGTCAAGGTCGATCTCAGTGGCGTGCGCGCCGAGCTGGCCATCGGATGGCGTATCGGTCTCTAGCTGAGAGATTTACGGCCTTAAAAAAGTGCAATTAATTGCACTTTTTCAGGAGGCGCTCGACGGCATGATTTTGAAGTTGATACTTTACACGTCGTTAGTTCGCCGCTTAATCTGCAAACAGATGAAACCTATCTACCTATTCAACATCCTAGTTGGCATTATGTTTCTGCTGGGCGCCCACGCCCGGGGTGCGACCGTGGATGTTTTCACGGCGGCAAGCCTTCAGAATGCGTTGACCGTGGCGGCGTCGAACGGGCAGGATGACCTGATCCGCGTGGGGGCTGGTCTGTATTACCTGGATTCCACTCTGCTATACCTAGCTCCTGCCAGTGAGAACAAGAGTCTCACCATCCTGTGCACGGACGGCGACGCCATCATTGATGCGGGCTCGATTTACATCGGGACAATGCGTGGCTTCATGATCGGAACCACCGGAACCTTGGCACACGTAAAACTCGAAGGTTTGACTTTGCGGAATGGTCGGATCCAGAGCCCTGATGTAGGGGCCGGCGCATTCATCTACACACGGTTTGGCACGGTGACACTAAACCGTTGCACATTCCAGAACAACACGGCAAACGAATTGTTCAATTCGGTGAATGCGGCTGGCGCCTTTCTGAAGGTGGACAATTCTCCCGGGAGTGTGGTTTTGAGGGATTGCAGTTTCAGCAATAACTTTGCCAAGGGGATAGGAGGCGGCGTCTACATCACGGCGGGGTACGATGTCTCCGTCAATCTTGTCCAGAATCGGTTTGTGACCAACAGCGCCAGCTTGGGGGGAGGCGGCGCCTTTATCTATATGAGCCATGGCGTGTTGACGATGGATAACAACTTGTTCACGCGGAATCTGAACGGGAACGGCGGTGGCGGTGGCGGTGCGTACATCCGGCTCTATTCGGACAGCAGCAGCGTCGCCACCCTTCGCAATAACATCCTGTGGGGTAACACGTCTGAAAACGGGATTGGAGGTGATGTCTTTTTCGAGGATGATTACGATGGCAATTCCATTGGCTCGACGGTCACGGTTCACAATTGCAACTTTGCAGATATCGACTTCCAGATAGGAAACCGTGTGACGCAGGGGGCGAACACAAACCTGAATCCGTCTTTAACCAGCGACCTGCATCTTCGCGCGAATTCGCCTAGCATTGATGCTGGTACGAACCTAGCCTGGATGACAGGCGCGCTCGATATTGACGGCCAGCCGCGGATTTTCAACGCCCAGGCGGATATGGGCCCGGATGAGGCATTTGTGTCTGCGGTGAGCATAACGGTCTCGAGCAACATCGTGACCGCATGGGATACGGTAACAGATGCGAAGTGCCAACTTCAAAGGTGCACCAATTTGCTTTCGCCGCAGATCTGGCAGAATGTCGGGAACGTGGTCACTGCGTCTTCGTGTCGGGTCATGTTGACTGATACGAATGGCATCTTACCCTGCGGCATGTATTGGCTCAAGTGGAACAGGCCATGAGGAAATGGCCGCGGGCAATTTGTTTGTAAGTGGTTGATTATCAATCAGGATTCAAGGAATCGTCTAGGGACAAACTGATCACAAGCCGTTGATTATCAATGAGAAATTTACTGATATTTTAATATTAAGGGAGTGTTTTGCAGGGTGATTGACAATACTCCATAATCGGCGTACGAACATGCTCTATGATCAATAGGTCGTTAATTGTATCCGGAACGAGGAGTTTTCTGCTCTTTGGTGCCAGGGGGACGGGAAAGTCAACTTTTTTGAGAACCCATTTCGCGGATAGAAAAGTTTTGTGGATAGATCTGCTGGATCCTGAGCAAGAAGACCGTTATGCCAGACGTCCAGCGGAGTTGGCTGAACAGCTTCACGCCATGACGCCGCCTCCAGAGTGGGTCGTAATTGATGAGGTTCAGAAGGTGCCTCGCCTGTTACCCAAGTCGATCAACTTCTATCGCTGCCAATGCTACAACTTGATCAAGTGAAGGATTCCTTGCACGCCTATCAACTTTCAAAACGTGGAAACGCATTGCGGGTGATGGCCGAAGCGGTCAGATGGGGTAACAATGGAAAAGTGTCAAACGGAAATCAGGACGTGACAACGGTCAATCAAACCATAGTATCTGCTCCCAACCTGAATGATGTCAGCAAAGATTCATTTTGGACGATGAAAAATGTCTGAGGATTGCTTGAAACGATTTGATATTGGCGATTACGCCCAGCCTTCAGCCGCAAGTGCGTCATGCAGTTCATCCGGGTGATGTCGGCACTGGAATTCCAGGCGGCTGGATTCTGCGTGGGCTTTGCTGTAGGGCACTGCCTCTGTCATTCGATTACGCTCATGAAGTTCGTGGAGCAGTGCAAATCCCCTTTCTTTCTCTGTAATGGCGTCATCAATCCAGACTTCCCCTGTGGGTACGAATTCATACACGTGGTCGTGACCGCCGGCGGTGAAGTCGATATCGAAGACGCTACGCACGAACCGTCCGTTAACGATCCAGACGCTGACTCCGTTTTCTAATTTCTTCCAGAGGTGTTCGTGAGCCGCTTTCCCGTCCGGAAGTTGCTGGCCCTGTTGTGTTGCCCTGGTTACATCACCGGCGCGGCGTCGCTCCTTCCGTTCCTCCTTATCGGCCTCAATGAGAGCTTCCCCGTAGGACTTTCCTTTTGCCATCAACCGGTGCTCGACAAGAAGATGATCGATGAAAAACTTGTGTTCGTCATGCTCGGCTTCATCGTCTAGCCAGAATTCATTTTCCGGAATATACCGATACCGGTAGTGCTGTCCGAAATTGGTGAATTCCTCATCAATGTGTCCTCGAACATAGCTGCCGTCCACGATCCAGACCTGGATGTCGCCGCGCTTATCGGTTTTACGTAGATAGGGTTGCTTGAGTGAATCTGTCATATTGTCCTTGTTGAGTTTTGGCATGTCAGTTTTCTGTACGGCCGATCAACAATGTCCCGAAAAACTCTGCTCCATACTTTCTCATGATTTTTCCTTTCAAACTTTATTGTGACGTCACTTTCTGCCGGAACCTCCCGGATCATCATCGTCATGAATCAAGTCGCAATATACTTCCACTCTGAGGGACTGTCGAATATTTCTCTTCGGGCCCATTTCTACGGCTTGATATTCCCCGAATGGTGCAACATGAAGCCGTAGAAACTATTTGGATCAGACGAGTTGAAAGCCAAACTACCGTTGACTTCCGACTAGGACGACAGTGAATCAGAATCAAATGACTGATACGAATAAACCTGCCTTCCTCATCTCAATGTGCTGGCCAATTAGAATCCGTAAACCGGGCGTAACTGACCCACTGATGGTACTGCGTTATAGTATTCACCTTTGGGTCCGACCCATTGTGCGCCTATTTGTCGCAACGTTACGGGAGTAAACGACCCATTTGAATTCTGGATATTTATCGTCATTGTTGCGGGTTGAGGCGGTTCATTTTGAACCTGTTGAACCACGATGGGTTGTTCCACTACTTGGGGCACCTGATAGAGAACCTGTGCTGGTTGTTCCACGTACATCGCGGGGTGATTCATGGAACTCACGATTGCGGCCGCCACTCCCAGTCCAAGTAGTCCGAAAACCAACTCTCCGGCTCCATTACGATAATACCCGTAATGCCGACCTCCATCATAGTACCCGCGATAATCGCCGCGTCCCCCATGATAGTCACCTCGATGGGGTTCTGCCACACATACTGATCCCGTCAGCATTACCGCGACCATCACATTACATAATTTTATTATCTTGTTCATGGACTGAACCTCCTTCCCACGGACCTGCCTGAACACCTCTACACTTAACCGCTCTCCTTCTGATAATTATCCTTCGATATGGCATTTTTGTCAAAATTGGAGTGATATGGGTATGAATTCATACACGTGGTCGTGACTGCCCGCGATGAAGTTGAGTCGAAGATGCAGCGCATGAATCGGCTGTCTCCTGAGTCCAGTGGAACTATTCATAGAGGAATCACCAAAGGATTGTGCTCTCTCTTGACCGCTTATGCACATTGATGCAAACTAACTCCAATGAATGCATCTGATGACGTTAATTCTCCGAAGGTCTTCAGTATGGTACTCTCCCTTTTGGCAGCGGGGATTGGTCTTGTAGCGTTATTGGGATGGATTTTGAGACTGCCGCAGTTGACCAATTTTGGAACGGATCTGATTCCCATGGCGCCGAGTTCGGCGGTTCTGTTGTTGTTGTATGGCATCGCGATCTTCTTGTGGGTGCGGATGCCGTTGCGCCGTCGCTCCTTTTGGGTCGGTGTGGTGGTGGGTTATGGGGGACTGACTGTCACGCTCCTGTTACTTGTGTTGGCCTGCTTGGACATTCACTGGTCGGTTGAGCATCTGGGAATGGATGCCGGTAAAACAGCCAGCGGAGTGGTCCTGGGACACATGTCGGCGGTGACGGCATTTTGCTTCATTCTGGTGAGTTTATCGTTTCTATTCTCTCTTTTGCCTTGGTCGAAAGGATTCTGGCGTACCGCTTTGGCGTCGGGGCTTTCGGGACTGTTGCTTGGGATTAGTTTTGTATTCCTGCTGGCTTACCTCTATGGAATGCCTTTGCTCTATGGTGGAAAATTTATCCCTCCGGCACTCAATGTGTTACTTGCCTTTATGTTGCTGAGTCTTGCGCTCCTGATTTTGGCTTGGCCTTCGACAAGTTCCCCCCCCGGGGGGCAATCTGCTGCTTTTCCTAAAACTGCATTTTTGCTTCTTTTGATTTTCTTTATTCTGGCGTTGGGCATCATTACGACCGGCTTCCTGTACTATCGGCAATACGAACGGAATTATCGTGAAGAGGTGGAGGGGCAACTTTCAGCCGTGGCGGAATTGAAGGTGGGTGAACTGACCCAGTGGCGTAAAGAACGACTAGGGGATGGTGCGATCCTCTTCCGGAATGCCGCATTTTCATCCCTGGTGAAACGTTGTTTTGAGAAACCGGAGGATGCTGAAGCGTTCCGGCAACTTCAGGCTTGGATGGGGAAATACACCGATAAATATGATCAGATTCGCGTGCTGGATACGCAAGGGGTCAGTCGCGTGGTGGTACCGCAGCCCCGGGCAGCTATGGCTTCCGTTATTTTGCAGTACCTCCCCGACGTCTTGCGATCCCAGCAAGTGACATTGCAGGATTTCTACAAAAATGAACATGATCAGCGTGTCTATCTTGCCGTTCTGGTTCCCCTTTTCGACGAAGCGGACAATGGCCGTCCGCTGGGTGCGCTTGTTATGCGTATTGATCCGGGAACCCATTTGTATCCTTACATTAAGTACTGGCCGACGCCCAGCCGGACTGCCGAGACGCTGCTTGTCCGCCGGGAAGGCCATGAAGCCCTTTTTTTGAATGAACTCCGGTTTGAGACGAATACCGCCTTAACCCTGCGTGTGCCTTTGGATCACATTACACGGACGGCGGCTCAGGCGGCCTTGGGGCGCGAGGGAATCATGGTCGGCACGGACTATCGAAGGGTGTCGGTGGTAGCGGCCTTGCGTACCATTCCTGATTCACCATGGTCGTTGGTTGCCCGGATGGATACGGCAGAAGTGTATGCGCCGATACGGCAGCGACTCTGGCAAGTGGTCGTGATGATGGGGATCTTGCTCTTCGGTGCGGGGGCTTGTATAGGATTGGTTTGGCGGAACCAGTATATTTGTGGCTACCGTGAGCGAGCAGAGGTGGCCGAATCATTGCGCAACTCGGAAGTTCGTTTTCGCCGGCTATTTGAAGCCGCGCGGGATGGCGTTTTGATTCTGGATGCCGAGACGGGAAAAATCCTGGATGTGAATCCGTTTCTGATGGAAATGTTGGGGTACTCTCATGCGGAATTCCTTGGCAGAAGTATCTGGGAATTGGGATTTTTCAAGGACATTGTTGCCAGCCAATCCAGTTTTTCCGAATTGCAGCAGAAGGAATATATCCGCTACGACGACAAACCGTTGGCGGCGGCCGATGGACGGCGGATCGATGTAGAGTTCATCAGCAACGTCTATCTTGTGAACGACCGTAAGGTGATTCAATGTAATATTCGAGACATTACGGAGCGTAAGCAGGCGGCTGAGTCGTTTCGGCAGAGTGAGGGACGGTTCCGTTGTCTGCTCCAAAGTGTGTCATCGGTTGCGGTGCAAAGCTACGGGCCGGATGGCGTCGCCCGGTACTGGAATCAGGCATCTGAGCAGATCTACGGATATACCGCACAAGAGGCAATTGGACGAAACCTGTTGGATTTGATTATCCCGGCGGAAATGCGGGAGGCCGTGAAACAGGCCATGCAGCAGATGGCACAAACGGGGCAACCCATACCTGCCTCAGAACTCAGCCTCCAGCGAAAAGATGGATCGCGGGTATCGGTCTTTTCGAGCCATGCCATTGTGCAGATGCCAGGGAGTGAACCTGAGTTGTTTTGCATTGACGTTGATCTCACCGAGCGCAAACGGATGGAGGAATCCCGAGCCCGCTTGGCGACGGCGGTGGAGCAGGCCACCGAGACGATTGTTATTACGGATCCCAAAGGAACGATTGTTTATGTCAATCCCGCTTTTGAGAAAACAACCGGATACACTTGTGAAGAAGCCATCGGTCAGAACCCGCGGATTCTTAAAAGCGGCAAGCATGATGCCGAGTTTTACCGCCAAATGTGGGAGGTTTTGTGTGCGGGAAAGGTGTGGAGTGGCCGCATCATCAACAAGCGGAAGGATGGAACGCTGTATGAGGAGGATGCCAATCTCTCCCCCGTTATTGATGAGGCGGGTATGATTGTCAATTACGTTGGCGTCAAACGTGACGTCACCCGTGAAGCTCTGCTTGAGCAGCAATTACTTCAGGCCCAGAAACTGGAAGCCATCGGCCGGTTGGCCGGAGGCGTGGCCCATGATTTCAACAACATCCTTGCGGTCATCTTGATGCATGCTTCGGAACTGAACGAGGACACGGCCATTACGTTGGTACAATCGGATGGCCTGAATGAAATTGTCATGGCGGCCGAGCGTGGTGCTAATCTCACCCGGCAGTTGCTGGCCTTCAGTCGGCGTCAGGTCATGCAACTGCGGTCGCTGGATCTCAACGATGTCGTGGCCGGTGTCGCCAAGATGCTCCAGCGGCTTATCGGTGAAAACATTGAGTTGCATACCCGTTTGGCACCCGGTGACGTGCAGGTGTGGGGAGATGCCGGTATGATTGAGCAGGTTTTATTGAATCTGGTCGTCAATGCCCGTGACGCCATGCCCGATGGCGGTCAGCTTTTCATCGAGTTGGATCGTATTGTAGCGGACGAAGTCCCGGATGTCAGGCATAAGGGCCAAGCGGGTGATTTTGTTCGTTTGACTGTCCGGGATACCGGTTATGGGATCGCACCCGAACACCTGCCGCACATTTTTGAACCTTTTTATACCACCAAGGCTGCGGGTAAAGGAACCGGTTTAGGATTATCCACCTTGCATGGTATTGTCGAACAACATCACGGGTGGGTTGAGGTGGAAAGCCAGCTAGGACAGGGAACGGTGATTCATATTTACCTTCCACGTTTGTTGGAGGTGAAGCCAGTGAAGTCAGAGCATCAGGCCGTTGCGCTGGTGGGCGGAGGGCACGAAACCATCCTTTTGGTGGAAGACGAGCCGTCTTTACGAATGCTGGCGGTTCGCGTTCTTAATCATTACGGTTACCGGGTATTCGAAGCGGCCAACGGGATGGCGGCGTTGGAAGTGTGGCGTCAGCATCACAGTGAGATCGATTTGTTATTGACCGATATCATTATGCCGGAGGGGCTCTCTGGAGGAAAACTTGCCGATCAGTTGCTGGCCGAGAAGGCCGGGCTGAAAGTCATCTACATGAGCGGCTATTCCGGCCAGGAAACGGGGAATACCTTGAACCTGCGGGAGGGGCGGAAATTCCTGCAAAAGCCATTTCTTCCCATCAAACTCGTCCAGACCGTGCGGGATTGTTTGGATAAGACATAAAGCTTGGGTTTTTCCAGCCTGATGATTTTAAATTTTCGTTTCATTTTTGTCGTGCACAATTTTGTCGCGACAAAATTGTTGGTTTGCTTCACCCATTTCCTCGACAGTGTTATTAATTGTATTATTATTTAATTGATATAAGCGTCGTGAATGCAGTCTGTTACTGCTGGATGACGTTATATAAAATATCCGGCCGTGAGTCATTACCATCGAGTTGGTACACCCCTTGCTGTTCAAAGTAAGGAATGGCTAGATGAGGTCGCACAAACTGAAAAAGGGGCATTTGGGTATGAGATTAGCGAGTCGTTGGATGGGGTGTTTCGTGGCGGTGCTGGGACTGATTCCGGCTGTGTTATTGGCTGGAGATGAAGTGTCCATTGCCGCCTCTGTTGGCCGTTCTTCGGGAATCAATGGAGCGGATACCGTTTGGGTATTGCTTTCTGCGGCATTGGTGATGCTGATGACCCCGGGGTTGGCATTTTTCTATGGAGGGCTTGTTCGACGGAAAAATGTACTGTCGATTCTGATGCAATGTTTCATGATGCTGAGTGTCATTAGTTTGCAATGGGTATTTTGTGGTTACAGTTTATCGTTTGGTCCTGATTTGTTCGGTATTGTGGGCAGTCTGGACTGGGTCGGATTAAACGGAGTGGGGATGGATGCTTCCTCATACGCCCCAACGGTACCCCACACCGCTTTTGTCATTTTTCAAATGATGTTTGCGGTGATTACGCCGGCATTAATTATTGGTGCTTTTGCCGAGCGGATGCGATTTGCCGCCTTTGTTGTATTCAGTCTGTTGTGGACTACATTGGTCTATGATCCTGTGGCACATTGGGTATGGGGGCAGGGCGGTTTCCTGGGAACACAGGGAG
>Ga0073936_10012082_pt1 | contig 10341 bp, 8 predicted proteins | sample AliMusrvi5mmetaG_FD_87041 | JGI IMG/M metagenome (GOLD analysis project Ga0073936, IMG submission 87041) | Freshwater lake bacterial and archeal communities from Alinen Mustajarvi, Finland, to study Microbial Dark Matter (Phase II) - Alinen... | ecosystem: Environmental > Aquatic > Freshwater >... | reverse complement strand
TTATACCCTTTCTTAACTTGATTCTCTTTTTTCCCGCATAACGGGCATCTTTTTTCTTCTGTTTCTATTATCTTTTTCATTCTTCTATTATATCATAATAGACGTCATTTGTCCACTCCTTCATCTTAAAGCGAGGTAACAGTAAAATTCAAATGCTATGTATAAATAGTATTGAAAAATATATTATTCATATTAAAAAGCAAGAGCCCAACATTCTCAAGACTGGCGTTACCGCAAAAAACGGAATTACCAGTGAGTTGAACCCTTACAATAATAGTATATTCAATTTATCAAAAAAGAGCAATAGTAATATGTTGCGTCAGCAACACCATAATTATTCATTCTTAATTTTTAATTCTTAATTCTTAATTACTGCTTCTTCCCCTCAAAACCTCACTTACCATCTTTTTGCCTTTTACTGAAAACGCCTTTTGCACCTCGCACACCAGCAGGGGCACGAGGGAGAGCCCTGCCACAATCAGCCATTGATTTAAGGAAAGCTGGGCTGTTTTGAATATGGCTGCTAAGGGAGCAAACATCACCACACTTATTTGTAAAAAGGCACAGAAGAGGCACGCCAGCACGAGCTTTTTATTGCTGAATACGCCAATGGAAAAAACGGAATGGTCGCTGCGCATATTGAAGGAATGCACCAGCTGCGAAAGGCTAAGCACACAAAACGCCATGGTACGCGGCAGCTCCAGCGTATTATTGGGCGATATAAATCTACCAATTGAAAAGGCGCAAAGTGCCAGCAAGCCTATCATAAAGCCTTCTGTAATGATGTAAAAAACTAAGCCGTCAGAAAAAATACCTTTCTTGGGGTCAATGGGCTTGCGCTGCATAATATCCTTTGCTGTGGCTTCTGTGCCCAGTGCCAATGCCGGAAGCGAATCGGTAACAAGATTCACCCATAAAAGCTGTATGGCTATTAAGGGGGAAGGCAAGCCCATTAAAAATGCACCTAATATGGATATGATTTCGCCAATATTGCTGGAGAGCAAAAAATGTATGGCTCTTTTAATATTATCATAAATGCCTCTGCCCTGGCGCACTGCCTCAACAATAGTGGCAAAATTGTCATCCGTCAAAACAATATCTGCCGCACCCTTTGCCACCTCTGTGCCGCCTTTTCCCATAGCGCAGCCTATGTCTGCCATTTTTAGGGCGGGCGCATCGTTTACGCCGTCGCCCGTCATTGCCACAATTTCTCTATTAGCCTGAAATGCCTTTACTATTCGCACCTTGTCTTCAGGCGTAACACGCGCAAAAACGCTATATTTGTTTATTGCTTTATTTAGCTGATGGTCGCTAAGCCTTGCCAGCTCTGCGCCTGAGAGCACTTCTTTATTGCCCAGTATACCTAAGGTTTTTGCTATTGCTTTGGCGGTCAAGCTATGGTCACCTGTTATCATAACCACCTTTATACCTGCACGTCGGCACAGTTCCACTGCGTTTGCCGCCTCTGCTCTGGGAGGGTCTATCATGCCTATTAAGCCAACGAAAATTAAATCCTTTTCTATTTGATGCAGCTCCTGCGCTGTAGGCGCTTGATCTATATCCTTATACGCCACCGCCAACACACGCTGCGCCTTGTCTGCCATGGCTTCGTTTTGTACCATAATTTTTTTTACTTCAATACTTGATAATGGCAGCACTTTTTCTTCAAAATAAAAAGCACATTGCTTTATTAAAAAATCCGGCGCACCCTTTGTAAGCACTCGCACTTTTCCATCAGGCAGCTTATGCAGGGTGCTCATAAGCTTGCGAGTGGAATTAAAGGGGATTTCGTTTATTCTGGGAAAATTATTATTGCTTATGGAAGTTTTTATGCCCGCCTTATTAGCCGCCATGAGCAATGCCGCCTCTGTAGGCTCGCCCGTCACCTTGGCTAAAGCACCGCTGCCAGATAGGTTAGCATTATTGCACAGTGCAGACATTTCCAGCAGCTTTTTGGCTTGTGCACTGCTTAATTCAATTGCACCATTCATAGTGCAGGCAGAAACCACCGTCATACGATTTTCCGTAAGCGTGCCTGTTTTGTCTGAACAAATGACGGTAGCACAGCCCAGCGTTTCCACCGCAGGCAGTCTGCGCACAATGGCATTGCTCTGCGCCATTTTTTGCAGTCCCATTGCCAGCACGATTGTCACCACAGCAGGCAGCCCCTCCGGAATGGCGGCAACCGCAAGGCTGACCGATACCATGAGCATTTCAAGCGCAGGCACATTCTGCATCAAGCCCAAGGCAAAAATAATGCCGCAAATAACGATGGCTCCTATGCCCATTGCTTTGCCTGCCTTAACCAGACGTTTTTGCAGGGGTGTGTCTGGTGCTTCGCCGCTGGTTAAAAGGTCGGCAATTTTGCCTACCTCTGTGTTCATTCCTGTACTAATTACCACCGCTTCGCCCCTGCCACAGGTGATAGCGCAGGAGGCGAAAACGGTGTTTTCTCGCTCTATCAGCTTGCTTGTCGTCTTTTCCACAGGCACACTTTCACCTGTTAGTGCGGCTTCATCACTTGCCAGATTGATTGCGCTAATAATAATGGAATCCGCTGCCACATAGTCGCCGGCTTCTAATAATAAAACATCGCCAACAGTTATCTCGCTAGAGGGCACAAGAAACACTTTGCCCTCTCTTCGCACCTTAGCCATAGGTGCAGAGAGCGCCTTTAATGCTTCAAGTGCGTGCTCGGATTTGCTTTCCTGCACCAGTCCTATTATAGCGTTTAGTACCACAATGCCAAGCACAATGATAGGGTCGAGAAAATCTGCCTTGCCATCAATATAAGAAATTATTATAGAAACCCCTGCCGCCGCAATGAGAATAAGCACCATAAAATCCGATAGCTGCATAAAAAAACGTATTAAAATACTCTTCTTTTTTTGCTCCTTTAGCTTATTTTCACCAAACTTTTGTTGGTTTTTATGTACCTGCAGCTCGCTAAGCCCAAAGGCAGGCTTTGCTTGCAATTGCTCCAATATTTCCTGCGTTTTTTTACCCTTTATGTCCATTATTGCACCTCATAAATATAAATGTATCAATTAATAATATTTTTTAAACTGCATTATTATAACCAGCAGCGTGTCACTTTGCTCTCTTTAAACATAAAATATATAAAACCTGAAAGGAAGCGTTATTTTGTTACTTAACATAATGCAGGCTCTGCTTTTAATTGGAGGCATTACCATTGACTCCTTTATAGTTTGTTTTTCTTATGGCACAAATAAAATTAGAATATCCACTGGAACAATATTATTAATTAATATAATAAGCAGTGCAATATTTGCCATTGCTATGCTGTTAGGAAGAGTAGTAAGCGGCTTTTTTTCTTCGCAAACTGCCTATGTACTATCCTTTCTCACTCTGTTTATAATGGGTGTTATTCGCTTTTGTCCCCCTGTTTTTAACGCCTGGCTGCAGCGGTGGGTGAAGGAAGGCAAGACGATTAAAGTCAAGGCGTTTGATTTGAAATTTATGATAGAAATATGCCTGGATAACACAAAGGCAGATAAGGATAATTCCAAAGACATTAGCTTAAATGAAGCAATATATCTTTCATTAGTGCTCTCTATTGACAGCATCATTGCAGGGCTTGGGGCAGGCATAAATAATAAAGCCACACTTTTATATGTATTGCTGCTTTTTTTGATTGGCACAGGGCTATCCTTTTGCGGTCTGCTGCTGGGAAAACGCTTGGCGCATACGTTGAAATATAATATAGCCTGGGTGGGTGGACTTCTGCTCATGGTGGCGGCAGTGGTTAGACTGTTTTAGGGGGTTTAAAACCACAAAGGGCACAAAGGACACAAAGAAAAATTATATTTTATGATTAATCAAAAATAGCGGCAGAATCGAGGAATTAATCCTGATTTTGTCGCTATGCGAAGACACAGTCTGATGTCCCCTTGTGTTCCACTTGTGTTCACGTTACGTGAAGAAAATGCAAATTACTGACATTAATAATAAGGAAAACGATGTAATCATTGAATATATTGTTAAATCTTTTCTCTTTTTAGAATAATAATATATAGACATTAATAAAAAAATGGCTCCCACAAACAGTGTCGAAATAATTGCAATAAAACGCATTATGTATCTCCCCCTAAAATCAATTTATCTTTGATATAAATAATTTTTTTATATTTTTTCATAATTTTTCTTCCTTCCGATTATTAAAATAAAAATACTTGTGATTAACAGAACTAAACTAACACTTGAAACTATTCGGACTATAGGCATGGCATCAATGCGTTTTGATCTCGTTTCGATACCGGTAAAAACAAGCTGTTTTTGACCTTTGCTTTCAATTCCCTTTAGTATCTCTTTTGGGGGAACATATAAACGTCTTGTAAAAGATACGATAGCATATTCACTGTTCAATTCCTCGTTATGCGCTGAGAAGGCTACAGAAAAGTCATTTTTATTTATTTGGTCATAAAATGGTCTTTCCAGTTTTAACTTGCAAACAATATCTCCACAATAGGGAGGGTCCTCACACATGATTTCATATAAAAAATTCAATCTTCTCTCATAGTAAACAACTTGGGCAGAGGAGCTGTCCTGCTTGATACATAGCTCCTTTAAATAGCTTTCTTGTTCAGGCGTAAAAGTTTCCTGTGTAACCAGATATGCCCCATTAAAAAAGATTTTAACGCCCAAAGATATAGCAATAATAATGGATAGGATTATTGCTATGATTGCAACAATTTTTAAGATTCTATAATTCATTTATTTATTCGCCTTACCAATTTGGTGGATTTTGTGTTTTATTTGTTATTGTATTGTAGTCTTGATTACTATTAAAAATATGTAAACACTAGGATAGGTTCATTCGTGCTAAATGCTTTAATAACAAATCTAACCAAACATTAAAATTATATTTCATTTTTTAGCCAAAGTCAATATAATAAGGAGAATTATACCAGTGCTTTTTGCAATATATGCACTCCGCCTCATATTTTGTAAACCATTTTTTAGCACAAAAGCACATAACAACTTGACTATTTGGCTTAAAAGGAATATCATTAACCCCTAGAGGTCAATTGGGCTAATATTGAATTGACTTCTTTTAACGTGCTTAGATAGACTTTTTAGGAGGTCAATTTAGTGTTATTACCGGGAATATTGTTTAAAGCTGCAATTTTTCTATTTATTTTTGCAGCTTTTGCATCTTTGGTACTTATGAAGTACCATAAATTATGTAATATCGCAGCCAATATTATATGCATTGCGGCGTCCATTGTGGGCATTTCAGTAGCCGCTATGCAAATTCTTTATTACAGTGATAATGTCATCATAGACATTTATCATTCCGCTATCCCTTTTCTTACAATTAATTTAAAAATAGATGCGCTTTCTTCTTTCTTTTTACTGGCTCTGTTCCTGCTTGTATTATGCGTTTCTATCTACTCCATAGGCTATAATTCGCATTACTATGGAAAGAGAAATGTTGGGCTTTTCAATCTTCTATATGCCACCTTTATTTTATCCATGTTCTTTGTCATCACCTCTGGAAATGCAGTATTTTTCTTTATAGCGTGGGAGGCGATGTCGCTCTTATCGTATTTATTGGTGGTTTTTGAATCTGAAAATGAAGCCAACCAAAGGGCGGGTACGCTCTATATTATCATGACGCATATTGGAACGGCTTTTTTATTAATCGGTTTTATGATTATGTTCAGCTATACAAAGTCCTTTGATATGTTTGCAGACTCGTCCGCTATTCCTGCTTTTGCAAAGAATATCATGTTTATACTGTTTCTCATCGGCTTTGGCACAAAGGCCGGTGTGGTGCCTGTTCATATTTGGCTGCCCCATGCGCACCCGGCTGCACCAAGTAATATTTCCGCTCTGATGTCCGGTATTATGATTAAAACCGCCATCTATGGCTTGCTGCGATTTGTATTTATGTATATGGGCATTCAGAACAAATGGTGGGGCGTTGCCATTCTCATTATAGGCATCATTACTGCCATCATTGGTGTTTCCTATGCCTTTATAGAAAAGAATATAAAAAGACTGCTGGCTTATAGCAGCATTGAAAATATAGGCATACTATTTATTGGACTGGGCGTTGCCTTTATTGCAAAGGCACAGGGCAATTTAACCGTTTGTGCATTGGCGATCACCGCTGCACTTTTTCATTCCTTTAATCATACACTTTTTAAAGGAAGCTTGTTTTTAGGTGCCGGTTCGGTGCATTATGCCACGCACAGCAAAAATATGGAGGAGCTGGGCGGGCTCATTAAGAAAATGCCTGTCACGGCAATTTTTATGCTGGGCGGCGCGCTTGCTGTTTCTGCCATTGTTCCCTTTAATGGCTTCGCAAGCGAATGGCTCACCTTTCAATCGCTTTTTGCAAACATCGCGCTTGGACAAGCAGGGCTGAATATCGCCTTTATATTGGCGGTGGCTGCGCTTGCCATGGCAGGAGCTTTTGCGGCAGCTTGCTTTATAAAGCTCTTTGGCATATCGTTTTTAGGAAAACCAAGAAGCAAATACGCCGCAAACGCAAAGGAAGTGCCGGCGGTAATGAATATTGCCATGGGCATTTTAACCTCTTTCTGCCTGCTGATAGGGCTTTTCCCTATGCTAGTTTTAAGGTTCATTGATAAGGTGGTGTTTAGCCTGGTAGGCAGCTCTATCTTTGGGCAGTTCCAAGGTGGCTTTTTGACCGCTGCCTATCCTTTAAAAATAGCTGAAAATGCTATCTCTCCTTTCACTATTTTAATTGCTATAATCGGCGTTATTCTCTTAACGCTTATTATAATAAGAATAATTGGCGGAAAATATATTGAAAGAAAATATGGCACATGGGATTGTGGCTATGAGGCATTAAATGCCAGAATGCAGTACAGTGCCACGGGCTTTTCAAACCCCATTAAAATTATATTTAAGCTGCTCTTTCAACCCACCAGAAGGCTAAAGGTGGAAGGAAACCTCGTCTATCATCCCAAGTCCATTGAATATATCACTTCCTTTGAATCTGTTTTTGAAAAGTATTTATACAGTCCTCTGTTAAATAAAACGAGGAATTTTTCCAGAAAAGCGAAGTTTCTCATTCAGACGGGCAGTATTAATACCTATCTCATTTATATTTTTATAGTCGTTATAGCGCTCATACTCTATAACAGACTGGTATAGGGGGAGTAAAAATGAAAAATGCACTTTACGTTTTAGTTCAGCTATTTGTTATACTTTTACTTGCGCCCTTAGTGAATGGTATTATAAAGAAAATAAAGGCGTTTTCTCAAAAGAGAAGAGGCGCGCCTGTGCTGCAAATGTATTTTGATTTATGGAAGCTCTTTAGAAAACAGGCGGTAGTTTCTGAAACTTCCTCCTGGATTTTCAAAGCTGCGCCCTATATTGTATTTTCCACTGCCATTATTGCTGCGCTGCTCGTTCCTGTTTCCACGCTGCTTACGCCTAACGCATTCTTTGGTGATGTCATTCTGCTTGTTTCGCTCTTTGCGCTGGGCAGGTTCTTTATGACGCTTGCCGCACTGGATACAGGCGGTACCTTTGGCGGTATGGGAAGCAGCAGAGAGGTCATGATTTCCTCGCTTATAGAGCCGTCCCTGCTGGTTTCAGTCTTTACCATAGGACTGATTTCCAAATCCACCACCATTTTAGCAATGATGAATACGACTAAAAACATTACCTTTCCCCTTGCACAGCCTGCATTTATAATGGTTTTTCTGGCACTTTTTACAATTATAATCGCAGAGACCTCCAGAATTCCGGTAGACGACCCTGAAACACACTTAGAGCTTACCATGGTGCACGAAGCAATGATACTGGAATATTCCGGACGGCACCTGGCATTAATTGAGCTTGGCGCGGTAGTGAAACAGCTGGTATTTATAACGCTGCTCGTCAATATATTTATTCCGCATGACCAGCTTATTGCCCTTGCAGGCGTAAGCGGTTTGCTGCTTTCCCTGCTGATTTATGTTGTAAAAGTGATACTCATAGCAGTATTGATGGCAATAGCGGAAATAAGCACCGTAAAGCTTAGGCTTTTCAGCGTTCCTAACCTGGCAGCTTTATCGTTTATATTAGCTTTTCTGGGCTTTTTGCAATATTTCGTGCTTTGGAGGTAGAGATGGATAATTTTCTGGATGCGTTATCGGTACTCATATTGTTTTCGTCCTTTGTACTTGTGGCAAATAAGCGCGCAAAGTCCTATATAAAGACCTTTAGAATGCAGTCGGCGCTCATTGCGCTTGCCACCGGAATCATGGGCATAGAAAGTTTTTTTGCAGACGGGCATATTGATATACTAATTGTTTGCGTACTCATTATTGCCTTAAAGGTCATATATATTCCCAATCTTTTGAATAAGACCCTGGCAAATGTAGAATATAAGGTGGAAAAGGATTTCTTTTATAATATCCCTTTGCTTATATTTATTTGCTGCAGCATTACCGCCTTTTGTTACACCTGCATTTTAACCATTCATGGCATTAACACCGACGTGCTCAATATGCAGGTGGTCAATTCCATTGCTCTGATTTTAATCGGCTTGTTCTTTATGATAAGCAGGAAAAAAATAATCGGTCAAATGGTGGGCTTTTTGGTAATAGAGAATGGGCTTTTTGTTGCCGCCATTTTTTCAACGCATGGCATGCCTTTTATAGTGGATTTGGGTATATTTATTGATTTAATCACCGCCATCATGATTATGGGAATTATGGCATTTAAAATAAATGAAAAATTCGACTCAATCGATATAAATAAACTAAAAAATTTAAGGGGATAGGTAGATGGAATTTCTGCTGCCAGCCATACCAGCAATGACTGCTTTGCTCTTTATACTGCTGCGAGGCAAGCGTTTACTGCATACAATAAGTATAATCTCTTCTATCCTGTTAGCAGTGGTGGGATGCTTTATCACCAAGGATATTATTTCCCTTGGCATCATAGAGTCCTCTGTATTGGGCGGCTTGTTTTATATTGATTCCTTAAGCATCATCACGCTGGATGTAGTCATAGTGATTGCTCTTATCACAAGCATTTATACAATAGGCTACCTGGAAGAAGAGCTGAAGCACGGCAAAATAACGCTCGAACGCCTGAAAGTGTATTATATATTAATGTACACCTTTATTTTCACCATTGTGCTGGCATTGACGGCAAAAAATATGGGCATTATGTGGATTGCCATTGAGGCAACTACGTTAGCCTCTGCCTTTTTAGTGGGCTTTTATAATGATAAGCACTCCATTGAGGCGGCATGGAAGTATGTAATTATCTGCTCAATAGGTATTGCCATTGCCCTTTTAGGCATTATTTTGATGCACCTTTCCTCCGCTGGTGTCATTGAAAGCTCACATCTTTTAGAGTGGAAAACGCTTTATAACAATGCACAAGCTCTGAACAGCCCCACATTAAGGCTGGCATTTATATTTATTTTAATAGGGTTTGGCACAAAGGCAGGGCTTGCACCCCTGCATACCTGGCTTCCGGATGCGCATAGCCAGGCACCCTCCCCTATCAGCGCTCTCCTGTCAGGTGTGCTGCTCAATACCGCCATATATGGCATTATACGAGCAGTTGCCATCGTCAATAAAAACCTTGGCAGCAACACTTTTACAGGGGGACTTTTAATTGGCTTCGGTCTGCTGTCCATTCTCACCGCCGCACTATTTATATTGACACAAAAGGATTATAAAAGAATGCTTGCCTACTCCAGCATAGAGCATATGGGCATCATCACCTTAGCAATTGGGTTCTTTACTCCGCTATCCGTCTTTGGCGGTCTACTGCATATGATTAATCACTCTTTTACAAAGTCCATGCTCTTTCTTTCCTCCGGTAATATACTGCAAAAATACAATACAAAAGAAATTTCAAAAATAAAAGGACTATTAAAAGTGCTTCCTGTAACAGGCGTCGTGTTTTTATTAGGCTTGTTTGCCATTGCAGGCACGCCGCCCTTTAGTGTTTTTGCCAGCGAATACAGCATTATCGCTTCAATCTTTGAAAAAAGCAGCTTTATATTGGGTGCCGTTTTCATACTGCTTTTAGCCATCGTCTTTGCTGGCATTGCGCTTACAATGTTTAGAATTTTCTATGGCAGCAATGCCTCAAAGGATGTAACCCCTGGCGAAACAAATAAAGCAGGCGTGGCAGCCATTCTCGTACTTTTAGTCATTATAATGGTTAGCGGTCTGTACTTGCCCACACAAATAAAAGACCTTATCGAAAATGCACAAAAAATCATCATTGGAGGATAGAGTTTTGACGTGTTCTGAAATAAGCATTAAGCTTTTCGAAGCTTTTCCAAATGATATATTCAAAAGTGATATTGCGAATATCAATGAATTATATGTC
>Ga0073936_10012081_pt1 | contig 10343 bp, 9 predicted proteins | sample AliMusrvi5mmetaG_FD_87041 | JGI IMG/M metagenome (GOLD analysis project Ga0073936, IMG submission 87041) | Freshwater lake bacterial and archeal communities from Alinen Mustajarvi, Finland, to study Microbial Dark Matter (Phase II) - Alinen... | ecosystem: Environmental > Aquatic > Freshwater >... | reverse complement strand
TCCTTCACCTGCTTCAACTGCGCCAACTTGAAGCGCGCTACGTCGTCCTGACCGGCGCGCACCGCGGCATTCACTTCATCTTCAAGCGCACTGGCCTGCGCTGCCGCGTCTTGCCACGCCTGTTCGGCGCGCTTCTCACGCGCTACGGCCTGAGCCAGTTGTTCGTTAAGCGCATCCAGGCGTGCTTGGGCCGTTTTTAACAACGTTGCCGGGCGCGAGGCCTCGATGGGCGACTCGTCCTCTTCGCCGAAGAGATCGCGCGCCGCTGTGCGCACCGCAAGCGCAAGACTATCCAATAGCTTCATGATTGCGACTGATGTATCCGAATCCGGCCCGTCTCAACAATCCACAAACTCTTGCCAATCGTCGCGTGCTCTAGCGCAATCAAAAGCCGACTGATCAGCTCTTCAAGTAACGGCAGACTGGGGTTTCTTGGCACTCGAATTACTACGATACCGCTACTGATTTGAGGTGGAAAATGCAACACATTCGCAAAGTCAAGATCAAGTGTCACCAGACATCTCTCTTCACCACAACATCGCTGAAAAATCAGTTCGTCATTGGCGCCTTCAAGCTGTTCTTGTCGAACTGTTTCGACGTCATGTCCAGCCTCAACGAACAAATGGGATGTTCGTATGCCAAAATTCTCGTCTAGCTTAAACCTCATGCCACAGCCTTAAATGGAATATCTACGTATCTTTCACGTGACATTTCTGCCCCATAGGCAATAGCGGCGCGAATATCCTCAACGGCAAGTTGAGGATATTCTGCAATCACCTCATCAGTGCTCATCCCATTTGCCAGGAAATCCAACAGCAACGATACCCAGATGCGAGTGCCGCGAATGCATGGTTTGCCAAAACACACGTTTGGATTGATTGATATACGCTCAAGTAGTGGATTCATACAAGCCTCGAATCAGAATCATACACGCCCCCCCTGCGAAGGGTAGCGCAGCGACCCACGTATTGCATGACTTACGGCCTTCGCAGGGAACTCGCAATCTCCAATCTCCATTCTCTCTTCTCCCGCTACTTCGCCGTCGCGCGCAGGTACATCTCCTCGAATGGCAGGTCGTTGAGCAACGGCAACATGGCGGCGGCCTTCTGCGCCTTTTCAACCGTTGCGCGATCATCGCCGTTCACTGCACTCGCCAATGTCGTCAGCACCTGGCCGACCGTCTGCCCTTTAAGGGTGTTAACATCCAGCGTCTTTTCGGCGATCTGAATCACCTGCGGCACCAGCAGCGCCAATTCGCTGAGGCTGGCGCCGTTGTCTGCGCTGATCCGCGTCAACGCATCGCCGTCCGGGTTGCCCGTGGCTTTGTTGATCAACTGCTGCCCGATCTCGCGCACCGGCTGTGGCACGGCTTTCACGATGTCACCCAGGCCGTCCGCCATCGTCACCAGCTTCAACAGCGAGGCCGCGGCAGTCGGATCGCCGATCAGCTTGATGTTCATCGCCGCCAGCGCGCTGCCCAGCGCTTAGACTTGGCGATCTCGATCTGCACCTGCGCATCCAGTTGCAGCTTCAACAACTCCACGCGCTGCGCCACGCCGTCGTATGCCGCTAACGCCTCGGCCTTGGCCTTGTTGCTCTCGGCTTGCGCCAGACCCTGCGCCCGCGTCGCGTCGGCCTCGGCCAGACCCTTGACCTTAATCACTTCGGCTTCGCGCAACCCGGCGTCAGCCTTGGCCTTGGCCACATCCGCTTCTGCCAGACCCGTCGCGGAGGCTTTGAAGCGCGCGGCATCGGCGCGCATCTTCTCGGCGTCCATTTCGGCCTGCGCCTGTGTGCGCAACGTCTCGGCCTGCTTCAGTGAAGCCACGGCCTGCGCGGTCGCCGTCTCCTTTAATGCCGTGGCCTGAGCTTCGGCCTCGCGCGTCTTGCGCAATGCTTCCAGTTCGATCTTGTTTTTCTGATCGATCATCGACTTTTGCGCCTCGCGCTCCGCCTCGATCACCCTGATTTTGGACTCGCGCAATGCCTGCTGAGTGGCTTCGACCGTCTTCACGGCCTGGTTAGCCTCTTCGCGTTGCGCGGACACAATCAGCATATCCTTTTCGGACGACGCGCGCTTTTGCTGCTCCACCAGCACCTTGATCTGGCGTTGCTGTTCTGACAGTTCCAGCGACTGCCGGCGCGCCACTTCAGCGGAAGCGACTTCCTGCTGCTTGCGTTCGTTCTGAATGGCCAACTGCTGATCGCGCTCCAACTCAGCCAACGCGACAGCGCGCTCCTTCGACACGCGCGCCATCTCGGACTTCTGCGATTCTTCGTATACCCGTTGATCGGCCTGCGCTTTCTCGGTGGCCTGCATTGTGCGCACCTCGCGCTCCTGCGCCGCCGTCGCCAGCGCCAACTGCTGGTCGAGATCCAGCCGCTGCCGCGCCGTGTCGGTGTCGCGCTGCTTCACTTCGATCTCGGTGCGGCGCTCGATGTCATTGCGTTCGCGCAACGCCTGCTGAATGACTTGCGCATTCGCGCGCGCCACCTGGGCGCCGAACACATCGTCGGTTCCAAACGAGCCCTGTCGCGCCGCCCGCAAAGTCAGGATCGACACGGCTTCGAGCATCAGGCCGTTCTCTTCCAGGTCGGTCTTCAACCGGCTTTGCACTTCCTGGATGAACTTCTCGCGCTCCTGGTGCAGGCTCATCAACGTGAACGATGCCGCCACGTCGCGCAACGCGCCGTCCAGCTTGGCCTCCACCAGATTCTTCACGGCGCTGGCATCCACCTGCTTGCCGCCGATCGTGCGCGCCGCGTCGACGATGCCGTCCACGGTCGGGTTCACCTTGATGTAGAAGATCGCCTTGATGTCGGCATACTGCGGGTCCTTCGTGAGCAGCGCATTGTGCTCGGTGCGCTCGATCTCGATAGCCATCGTGCCAAGATCAACCCAGGTGAGCTCATGAATGGTGCGGAATACCCACGCGCCGCCGTTCATCACAACTTTGGGCGGATCATTCGGCTTGCGAAACAGACCGCCCGTGCGCACAAACGACCGGTTGGCCGGGGTCTTGACGTACGCGCGCGTAATCGAACGGAAGAGCGCGAGCACGACAAGCACTGCAACCACAAAAACTGCGATGGAAATAAACGGACCAATATCGAGCGAGAAGTTTGGCATGACTGACTCCTTAACACTGACCACCCGCCACTATTTGGCTGGGGTCAGAAGTGCGGCGGTGTAATTGCGTTTGGCTTCATCATACGAAACCAAAACGACTTCATTTCCGCGTTTGATCTGCTGTCCTGATGGGTTGACGACAAACACGCTGATCAGTGTTCCTCCCTGGTCGCGCAAATGCACAAGGCCATACTTGGCGTCCACAAATGGGCTGATGACCGTGCCGCGTCGCCCCACGAGCGCTTGCGCGCGCATGGCGGTAGTGCTGACCGGCGGCAATGCGCGCCCGATAAACCGCGTAATGCGCGAACTGATCACGCTGCCGCCGACGAGGCTGAGAGGCAGGACACCCGCAAAGACAATCGCGGGATAGGCGCCAAAGGCGCTCTGCGTGAGGCTGTTCAATATCCAGCCCAGCAGGCCGATAGCGCCGAACAGGATCAGCAAAACCACGGCCAGCGGCGCCTTGCCCATCCCGATGAAAGCGAACAAGGTCAGCACACCTGGCGCGCCATCAGCGCCGCCGTCATGATCCGTGGATGAGTCCGCGTCGTGGTCAATGTTGGCATCATGGTCGAGGTCAGCATCGTGATCCAAATCCGCATCGTGATCCGCGTCAGCGTCTGCGTCTGCGTCTGCGTCCGTGTCGTGATCGGCTTCGCCACCCAAACCAACGACCTGCAATACCGCCATGACGGCGCACAAGCCGAGTAAGAGAGTAAACGGCAGGTTATACCAGGCTGAGATGAATGACCATGCATTGTTAAGCATTATGGGCCTTATTCAATACGGGCTTATTTGGGGAGTATAGCAGCGGGATCAAAAATAACTTGACGCGAGCGTGACAATCTGACCACTGACTTGATGTCAGGTTGCAGTCACGCGCCGCGTAATCCAAATTGAGATAAAATGCCCACAGATTGAGATAACAGCGTTTTCGAAATTCAATCCATCACAAGTTCGCTGCGCATAACGCGAAAGTTTTCCTGAGCATCTTTAAGGAACCAGGATGTCCCAACCTCTGCGAATCCTGTTTGTTGAAGACATACTCGCCAACCAGGAATTGGCTGAACGGCAACTGCGCGCCGAGAGGCTGGAATTTGTGTCTCTTCGCATTGAAACTCGGAATGCGTTCTTAAAGGCGCTGGATGATTTCCAACCCGGCCTGATCATTTCCGCGTATGCCATGCCCGAATTTGACGGCATGCAGGCGCTCAAGCTCACCCAGCAGTTGCACAGCGACATTCCATTTATCGTATTTACCGACCTGGTGAATGTCGACACTGCTGTGGAATGTATCAAGGCGGGCGCTTGTGACTACGTGATCAAAGAACATGCCCAGCGGCTGCCCTTCGCCGCGCGAGAAGCACTGAGGCTGCACGCCACCCTTTATGATGTCACTGCGCTCAAGCAGGCAGAAGAGGCGTTGAGTAACCGAAATCGCGAGTTGTTGATTTTGAACACAACTGCCGTCGACCTGGCGCGCGCGCAATCGCTGGAGGAATCAGGGGAATTCATTGTCCACAAATTGAAGGAAATCTCCGGCGCAATTGCTGTCACTTTCGGACTCTATGACCCCGTCCAGAAAAACATCCGTGTGAAACATGCGGAATTTGACCCGGGTGTTATGAACAAGCTTGTTCGATCTCTGGGATGGAAGCAACTAAGCATGATCACCTTTCCGGTTGACGACAGCGTCCATCGTGATTTTATCGATCACCCGATTCAATACCGGAAGTCGTTCAGCGAAGTCACTTTTGGCGTTATCCCCGAACTGGTCAGTGGAATCGTCCAGACGTTACTGGGGGTAGACCGGTTTCTCGGCATCACTTTTGTGCTGGAAGGGGAGCTATACGGCGCTGCGCTGGTTGCATTGCGCGCAAAAACCAGTAATCCGTCTTATGAATTGATCGAGTCCTTTGCTCAAATGACGGCGGTTTCATTGAAACGCTGCCAGGCGGAAGAAGCCCTGCGCGAAAATGAAGAGAACCTTAAAGAATCGCAGGAAATCGGAAAAATAGGCAGTTGGATTTACGATTTATCGGGGCGAATTCAATGGTCAGAGCAGATGTATCGCCTCTACGGAGTCCCGGCAAGCACCAACATTCCCGATGCCGAGAGCTTTGTCGCCTTAGTTCATCCGGATGACCGGCCTGCAATGCTGGCGTGGATCAATGCAATTGCAGCGGAAGAAAGGCCGGGTGAAATAGAATATCGCGTTGTTCTCCCGGATGAAGCCATCCGCACACTCAGCGGCATTGGCAGGTTGATCTACGATGCCGCGAACAAGCCTGTTCGTATCGCAGGCACTGCGCAAGACATCACAAAGCGCAAACAGCAGGAAGCAGAGATTCTCAAAAACAACCGGGAAATCAGCCTGCTCTACGAAGCCAGCCAGCAACTCAGCCAAAGCCTCGACCTGCAGAGCATTTATCTTTCCTTCTGCAGCTTGATATCCAGCAATATGGCATGCGATACGCTGTATATCGCAGGTTTTGACTGCCAGACGGAACTGATCCGCGCGAAGTTCGCGTTTATGAGCGGCACACCGGTCGATGTGAGTGAGTTCCCTCCCATTCCACTCGAACCGGTGGGAAGTGGGATCCAAAGCCCTGTTATTCGCTCCGGCAAGTCGAGGATGGTCAACGACTATGCCGAGGCGTTAAAAAAGACCCAAACGAATTACTACATTGATGAAGACGGAGTAGTTCTTGAGCCAGAGGCTGAACCAGTGCCCGGGAAATTTACTCAGTCAGGTCTGTTTGTTCCAATCCTGCTGAATAACCGGGTAACGGGTGTGGTGCAGATCCAGAGCAATGAAAAAAGCGCATACAGCCTTGAAAACCTGAGAATCGCTGATGCGCTGGTCTCACAAATCGCGGTTGCAGAAAACAATGCGCAGCTTTATGAGCAAAGCCTGAATGAGATAAAGGCCCGACGACAAGCCGAAGCATCACTCATCCAGGCCTACGATGCCACCATCGCCGGCTGGTCGCAAGCCATGGAACTGCGGGATAAAGAAATTGGGGGCCACGCCCTGCGGGTTGCTGACCTGACGCTGCAAATTGCCAGAGCGTTAGGAGTGAGTGAAGACATGCTGGTGCATATCAGGCGCGGGGCAATGCTGCACGACATCGGCAAACTGGGCGTTCCCGATAAAATCCTGCACAAAGCGGGGGCATTGACCGATGAGGAGTTGGTCATCATGAACAAGCATCCCGAGTTTGCGTATGAGATGCTGTCGCCAATCGAATATCTGCGCCCGGCAGTGGATATTCCTTACTGCCACCATGAAAAATGGGACGGATCGGGATATCCGCGCGGCTTGAAAGGACAGGATATCCCGCTGGACGCCCGCATTTTCGCGTTGGTGGATGTGTACGATGCACTCACCTCAGATCGCCCATATCGCGCAGCCTGGAGCCACGAAAGAGCGCTGGCGTTTATTCGAGATCAATCCGGAAAACAATTTGATCCGCACATCACCCCGATGTTTATTGAATTGTTAGAAAAGCTATAGCGCTGCGCCTGAAGAACGCGCGCCGTGTCTTATCTCGCGGCATACTCACCGGGGTGACGCCGAATCAGTTCCGGCACAGCCCACCCGCGTTCAGTCGCTTCCAAACGCTTACAGTACGCCTGCAACTCCCCGCGCGTGTGTTCGGGGCCGCCCTCGCGCATGACAGTCCACAGCGGATCGATATCGCTGTTCATCCCGGCCATCATCGCGTCGTGCCAGTTGTTCAGCCGATACACTGCCTCGCGACACACCGCTGGCGCACTCGCCGCCAGATCATGCTGTTCATGCGGGTCATTGGCGAGGTTGAACAGCATCTCCTGCGGGAACAGGTGATACCCGTCGTGATACGTGCGCATATAGAGCCAGTTGTCGAAGCGCACACTGCGCTGGCACACATGCGCGCACTGGCTCAGGATCAACTCGCTGCGCCCACATGCGATGCCGTCGAGCGCTGGCGCGAAGCTCTGTCCGTCCCACTGCTGCGGTTTCGGGCGATTGAGCAGGTCGGCCAGCGTCGGCGGCAGGTCGAGGTTGTAGTGCAGCCCGGCGTCAACGCGACCGCCCTCCTTACCAGGCCAGCGCATGATCAGCGGGATGTTGCACGTAGCGTGATCAGCAGTGGCGTGTTCGCCGTAGATCGCCAGTTCGCCCATGTTCTCGGCGTGGTCAGCGCTGATGATGATCGCGAGGTCATCCAGCGCACCCTGTTGCGCAAGCGCATCAAACAGCCGCCCGATGTGCTCATCCATATAGCGGATGCCAGTATCGTAGCCATCAATCATGCGGCGCAGATCGCCCATGTCGTTCAACTCGCCCGGATGGCGCGGGTATTCCGGCCGCGTGCGGTTGTCAAACATATAGACCTCGCGCGCGGTGTGCGGGCCGACTGCGGCGCGATGCTCGCGCAATACATCCTCGGTCAGCCAGGCCGGCAGTGGCTCGTCTGCGAACGGATTCCCAAACGACGCGGGCGCGCGATACGGCGTGTGGGGGTCCCAGTAGTTGACGTGCAGGAACCAGTTGTCCGCATGCGCGTTGCGGTTGATCCAGTCGAGCACAGTCGGCGTGACGGCCTCAGCCGACTCCATCCCGCCCTGACCGGTGTTGTGCATCTCGTTGTAACCTGCGTAGAACCACCACGCGCTGTGTCGTTCGCCGAATGGGCTGATCAATGCGGTGCGCAGGCCGGCGGAACGCACAACCGCGGGCATGCTGGCGCTCGCCAGTTGGTCGCGGAAACCGCGCGGCGCTCCCTCCAGCCGCATATCGGCAGCGGTGCCGCCGTGACCCACGACGCCGGTGTGGATGCCGAAACGCCCGGTCATCAGGGCGCTTCGCGACGGGAGGCACGGGGCATCCGAGCAGTAGGTGTTGTCAAAGCGCATCCCCTGCGCCGCGATGCGGTCGATGTTAGGCGACGTCGCGCGATGATAGCCATAGCATCCGAGATGATCGGCGCGCAGTGTGTCGAGATCGAGATACAAAATACGCATGATTAAACCGTTACCCCCAGCCGCTCGTATTGTTCACTCGGCGCGTTGTTCGCCCGCATCAGCCCCACAAGGTGATCGATCATCTTCTGTTCGATGATGGGATCACTCAAAGGGTGTTCCTGCGCGGGGTCGGTCTGCGTGTCGAACAGCAGCGTGCCGAACGAATGTGCATTTACCCAGTTGCGCGCCGGCAGCTTCATGGTGCGACAGCCCTTTGTAAAGGGAAACGGTTCCGCCAGCTGGATGTCCTGCAGTTCCGCAGGGTCGAAGAGGTGGCGCATGTGGGTGGGCATCAGCGTGTAGTCCCACAGCGGGGCGTTCTCCGGTCGCGCCGGCGCGCGCATGTACACGTAGCGCCCATCGGTGACATTCACGTGGCCGCCGTGCACGCCAAACAATCCGGCCTCGCGCACAGGGGCATCGCTCGCGATCGTCGCGGCCAGCGGTTGGCCCTGCATGTCGGGCGGAATCGGGGCGCCGAAGAAGTCGAGCAGAGTAGGCGGCATGTCAATCGTCTGCACCAGGCTCTCACGCCGCTCGCCCTGTTTCCCGCTGCGCGGGTCCCAGATGAACAGCGGCGTGTGCGCGACCTCGTCGTAGAAGGGCTGGGCTATCTTGGCCCACCAGTCGTGCTCGCCCAGCAGGAAGCCGTGATCGGTGTTCACGATCAGAAGCGTGTCCTTCCACAGGTCGAGTTCATCCATCAAGTCCAGCACGCGCCCCAGGTAGTAGTCGCACATGCTGTGCAAAGCGGCATTGGTGAGCCGCATATGCTGAACCTGTTCGGGCGTCTCGGTGACCTTCGAGTAATTCGGCCAGTCGAACTGCGCGCCGTCATAGGCGTGCGGATACAGGTCCTTGAAGCGTTGCGATGAGAAGAACGGCTCATGCGGGTCGAAAGTTTCGAGTTGCAGGAACCAGTTGTCCTGAGCGCCGTTCACGCGCAGGAACTCCTCGCCCAGCGCAAACGTCTTTGGCTGTGGCATGTCCGCCTCGTCTTTCATATACGAGCGGTTAATCCAGTCCTGTTTCATCATCGACAGATCGTCGCGATCGGTCAGGAACTGGGGGAAGTCGCGCGGGCGCAGGTCGGCCTTCCACCAATCGCCCTCCTGACCGCGCACGGTCTCGAAGGTGCTATAGCGGTTGTGATAGGTCGCGCCGCCGTCCTCCCAGTAGTGGTAGTGATCGGTGATGAGGTGGGTGTGCACGCCGTGCTTGTTCAGAATCTCAGGCATCGAGTCGTCGAAGGGTTCAATCGGCCCCCAGCCGCGATGCAGGAAATTGTAGCGCCCGGTGTGCAGTTCGCGCCGCGCGGGCATACAGGGCATCGAGCCGACGTACGAGCGCTCGAACGTGACCGCATGCTCCGCCAGCCGCGCGAAGTTGGGCGTCTGCACCCAATCGCACCCATACGGCTGCAGCATGCGGCGATTCAACGAGTCAAACATCACCATGATCGCTTTCATTCAGTGGCTCCCGGGAAGGTAGAGAATGGGGGAATGATAATGCAGAAGGAGGGAGAGAGGGAGCGGGGGTAGAAGAGAAGAATGGGAGAGGAGGAGAGAAGGAGAGAAGGAGGCCGAGGCTTTAGCCGGATTTGACGCGCCGGCTGTACCAGACCATTGTGCCCATGAACGCGGCGTACAGCAGCAGCGCGAGCAGACCGAGCGCTTGCGCCAGTAGTGTTGCGCCGAGCGGCCAGACCAGGCACACCCCTCCGAACAGCACCCAGACGAGTGAGTGGCCGTAACGCAGGAGGGCGCGCGCCCAGCGCGGGCGCGGCAGGGTGTTTTTCTTCGGTTTCGGCCACACGTAGTAATACACCAGCGCGATGGCGAGGCAGATGAGAGCCCAGATGAATAATGGGATATCGAGGAAAGTGTTCACAAATTGGCTCGGTTCAAATTAGATCGACAAAATCACCCACTCTTTTCACCGTTGTGTCACAATGGAATTATCACAAACCGTTGGACACGAGGTGAAGGAATGGGCGTTGGATGCAATGATATACCCGCGGCTTTGGCCCTATTGCCACGGGCGCAAGCCGAGTCCACACCACAACGGGACATAGCAGTGTTCGCGTGAGGGTGATCTGGATGACACACGGGTCATCCTCTACGTAGATGCGAACCCGCGTGTTCGCTGGATGTGATCAAATGACGAAGAACTGGATGACACACGGGTCACCCTCTACGTA
>Ga0073936_10012078_pt1 | contig 10346 bp, 10 predicted proteins | sample AliMusrvi5mmetaG_FD_87041 | JGI IMG/M metagenome (GOLD analysis project Ga0073936, IMG submission 87041) | Freshwater lake bacterial and archeal communities from Alinen Mustajarvi, Finland, to study Microbial Dark Matter (Phase II) - Alinen... | ecosystem: Environmental > Aquatic > Freshwater >... | reverse complement strand
TTCTTCACTAAAAAATCGATGTTGTCGCATAGCCTTTTTTACTGATTTTTCTTTTCCCATTTTTCCTGTTTTTAGTTAACCTTTTTTGTCTAATTTTGGTCAACCTATTTCAGGCACGGACATAAGTCATTAAAGGTCATTGGTCATTTGTGTCATTGATATTAAATGACGAGAAGCAATGATTACTTATTCGCAAAAAAAAACCGCCTCATTTCTGAAGCGGCTCTCCAAACCTAAAAAAAACTGTCTTATAATGCTGCAAGAGCATTGGTCAATAGTGCCTGAATGTATTTTGAATTATGCACACCATAACTCATATCGTCCCTGCAAACACAGAAAATGAATATCGCAGCAGCTTGTTTTGCCGTAACCGTTCTCGGGTTGGCTGCTGTAGCATTTCCTGTACCATTTTTCCCTATTATCATTCCGTTGCTATGTCCGCCATAGTCGTTGGTATATCCTGGTGTAGCGATCAGCCAATGATTCAAAATTCCTTTTGCTTCAATTGCCTGAAGAAGTCCTCTCACTGTTGTTTGAACTCCGTTCATATCCTGAGATGTTGCGGTCGGATGGCATGAAAGGCATTTGCTGATATTTTCATTACCTGTTCTCAGATTTTTCAGTTTATAATAATGTCCGCCAGTAGAGTCAGTGTTATTGGCAGTGCTCAGAACATGGCAATCACCGCATGAAAGGTTTGCATGCCCGGTTGAATTCACATAAGCGACACCTGGTATTTCATAATCACCCATTCCTACACCAGCCTTAAGCTGAGCCTGTGGTCCGTGATGTCCGCCATATCTCGAGGAAACAATCTTAACTGAATCGCTGGAGTATAGATAATTGTTATACATTGTATCCAGATTGACTGTAACTCCTCCAAATGTTACGGAAGTGTTGGGACGGTTCTGATGACAGCGAATGCAAACATTGCTTGTTCCAAGGTCAAGTACAATATTTTTATTGAATTTTGATTTAAAAGGAGGAACAGCATTTGGAGCATAATTTGGAAAATCTGCCTGATCCAATGTTCCGTGGAAAGAGTGGCAAACATTGCAGGTTAAAGAATAATTCCCAATGTAGCTATCAGTCCATGTTGTGCCTACCAAATGGTTTACAGCAGGAGTGTCAAGGCCTGTAGCCATAGTTTCAAGATACCCTTGTGCTGAATGGCAAGGAGCGCAATCTCTTTGCTGACCTTCATTGGCTAAATTTGCAGCATAGCCATGCTTTGAAGCTGCAAGTTGATTTTGTACTGCGGTCCAGTTCGCTTCATTGTGGCAGGTTTTGCAAAATGCATTTGCATCCTGCCCGTTGAGGCCGTCAACACCATTGGTACCATTGATGCCATTAACACCATCATCACCATCCTTAGGTTTTTCACAACCCGATGCAACAATAATCAGAATTAGTGCTGCAAATAAATTGATTCTTAAAAGAGATTTTTTTTTCATCATAACGTTGGGGTTTAATTTGAGAGATTTATTTGATTTTACTTTTTGATTTCATTTATTATTTATTCAACTTTTCCTATCTGTTTGGTAGAATAAAAATTTCACGCAAATTAGTTTTTAGTTATTGGCCGCTATTTTCTTTATTACCGTGATTTATTTCCATTGATTTATTTTAGAACTATTTATAAGCTTATTTGTACTGATTAATTTGCTTTAATAATTACCACTTATCCTATAATTCATATCGCAAAATTAATATAATTTTCACACTTAGCCAATAAAAATTGTTAATAATTACTAACATTTTTTTGAATGTTCAATATCGGATTAGTGACCAATTACATAGAATTTAAAAATTATGTTTGGTGGCCTTTTAAAGTGCTACGCAATTAATTCCCGGATGATCATCAAACCCTGGAAATACTTCTTGTATTGTATCATTTCATCATTTTTTAATAGTTTCCGAACTAACTCCTTTCTGAAATAAAAATTTGAATAATCCCTTTTTTATTACTTTTGCTTCAATTATTTTTTCTTGTCATGTATATTCTAAAGATAAAAGGGAGTGCAAGAATACCTGATTACATCCAGATCAGGGATAGTGAATTTACACTGATAGCTTATTTCAGGGCAGACAATAAAACACATACCCTGCAACAATTCGGGCTGGCAGAAAAAGAAAATGAGATAAAAAAAATAATTGAGAAAATTCCCTATGGTAAAATCCTGAAGGTTTCATTTTAATAACAGACTTAAATTTGGACTCAATCACTCAACAAATGCCGGAAAATACAATCATCGAAATCAGCAATGCATCGGTTTATCAGAATGAAATCCTCATTCTCTCGAATGTAAATGTGCAAATAGACAAAGGAGAATTTGTTTACCTGATCGGGAAAACAGGTACAGGGAAAAGCAGTCTGCTAAAGATGCTCTACGCTGATCTTCCTTTGGTGGACGGACAAGCGAGAGTAGCAGATTATGATCTCAGCACCATCCGAAACAAAGATATTCCTTTCCTGAGAAGAAAAATCGGGATAGTTTTTCAGGATTTTCAATTGCTTATTGACAGGAGTGTTGATGACAATTTGCTTTTTGTAATGAGGGCCACAGGATGGAAGGACAAGGAAAAAATGCAACAACGATTGCAGGAAGTACTGGATAAAGTCGGGTTGGTTGGCAAAGGAATAAAGATGCCTCATCAGCTTTCGGGCGGTGAACAACAAAGAGTGGTTATTGCAAGAGCGCTTATCAATGACCCTGACATTATTCTGGCTGATGAGCCTACCGGCAATCTTGATCCCGAAACATCAGAAGGTATCATGCAATTATTATTCGACATCAGCAAAACCGGCAGAGCAATACTGGTGGCCACACATGATTATTCTCTTTTCGAAAAATACCCATCGAGAACTTTGAAATGCGAAGATGGGAGTGTTACTGATACGCAACAACCAATTCTTAAGGAAACAACAGCCCTACCAATTGATTAATGTTGTAATCGTTTGAGTATTTGCTGTCGTTCAGCAGGTGCTTTCTCTTGGCAATATCCTTTGTTGTAAAAGGCTTTGTGAAGTAATCCTGCACTGCTTTTTTCATTGCTTCCGGTTCATTCTTTATGATGCACATGCTTTCGAGCCCGGTATTTTTTACCATGGGGCCATTCACAATGCAGTGACGACCGGTGTAGAGTACCGAAAGCAATTTGAGTTTAATACCTGTAGCCTGAAAAGTAGGCAGTAAATTTATTTGTGCTCCTTTAACAAGCTTGTAAATATCAGCAGTGCTCAGGTCCGTTACAAGGCGAACATTCGGATGTTTTTCAGCAGCAAGGCGCAGTTCCTGTGAAGGGCGGCAACCTGCAATGATCAGCGGAACATCAATGTTGTTGAATACTTTTTCAATAAGGTAAAGTGCGGCTTCATTGTTCTCGCCGACATTCAGGCTGCCATGATAGAGAACATATTCTCCCAGTCCTTCTTCAATATCCACCTGTTCATTGGGGTGAAATGCTGAAACAACTTCAACATTTTTGTACTTCTTTGCAAAATATTCTTTATCGTGCATTGATATTGCAGCTATACCTTCAGCCTGAAGAAGAATTCTTTCATATCTTCTAAGCTTCTGCGCTTCGTTTGAGAAGTAGTATCTTTTAAAAATATCCTTCTCAACCTTTGCCAGGTTCTGATAATAATCATGCTCGATATTGTGTGTCCTTACTATTTTTTGTCTTTTTTTCAGCCGCCTGTCATCAAGATAATAGGTGGTATGAAGACCTTCAAAAAGGATGGGGTTATTATTCTTTTGCAGATTTTTTATGAGTTCTTCAGAGGATCGTGTAACAACTATATAAGGTCTCCTTCTGAACAGATTTGCCTTCGAAACATTTCTTTTATAGTAATAAACTTTTTCACATAAACTTTCAAGATCATGAGAGGGTTTGCGACCATACTCAAAACAATGGAGGTTGACTTTTATTCCTTCTTTTTTAAACGATCTTATCTTGAAATACACATCAATGATACCGCCATAATTGGGCGGATAAGGAATATCAAAAGCTATGATCTCAACTTCTCTTTTAACACTACTAAATATACCTTTTGAAAACATCAATCAATTTTTTTTCTTCGTTCTCCCAGTTCAATTCATTTTTTGCAATAGTACAATTTTTTTTCAAAGTGTGCAGTCGCTGCTTATCCACCATCATTGCGTTCAGCTTTGCTGCTATGTGTTCAGGGTTATGGTTTTCAATTAATTCTCCGATATCAAATTGTTGAATAATTTTTTTCACTTCAGTCAGCGGAGATGCAAGAACGGGCACACCGGCATGGATATAATCGAAAAGTTTATTGGGCAGACTGCAGCGATAATTGATGTTGGTGTCCTTATCCAGAGTCAAACCTACGTCGGCATGGGCAGTGTACTGGAACAGCAAATCCATTGGCTGCTTTGGGATAAAAACAACCTTTTGTTCAAGGTGCAAATCAATGACCATTTGCTTTAAGATGCCGAGCACATCGCCATCGCCAATAATATAAAGGACGGCATCGTTCACATATTGCATTGCCATCACAGCCTCTTCAGCGCCCCTGTCAACATTGATGCCTGAGCCCTGGAGGAGAATGATGAATTTATCTTCGGCAATACCAAGATCTCTTTTTGTTTTTACAAGCTGCTGAGCCTGCCTGTCGGTGATGTTTCTTACAACCGTCAGATCTTTGTTGTATTCCTTCTTATACAAAGCCGCGATTGAATCATTGACAGTGATTATATCAGCGATCTTTGGGAAAATGAACCGCTCAATTCGCAGCCAGGCGTTGCGCACAAATTTTCTTCCTTCAAGTTCGGGAACGCCTGTGAAATATTCATGGCTGTCGTAAACGATTTTTTTTCTCCTGATCTTTCTTACAAGGTAATTCGGGAGTAAAGTATCAAGGTCGTTTGCTACAAGAAGGTCAACTTTTTTAAACAACAAGTAGAAAAACAAACGGAAATTGTACTCTGCATAGAAAAAAAATCCTTTATCGAACAACAGGAAAATTCTTTTGGTTTTGTAGTCCCGTTCTTCAAGTACAAGACTTGTTCTGCGTTTTCGTCCGACAAGCAAAACATCAAAGCCGAGTCTTGTCAGCGTCATGCATGTGCGGTGAACACGCCTGTCGGTGCTGAGATCGCTGATTACGGAAACTATAGCTCTTTTCAATGTTTTTAATTTTATCCTTGGTGAAATTTTTAAAATAACGTTCCCATATTATTTCATCGAAGTACGAATTCTTTACGAATTTACGAATTACGAAAACGCAAACAAATTCGCATTTCGTTTCTTTTCCATAATTCAAAGGGATTCCCGAATCTTCAGGATTGTTGAATTTATTTTAAACCTAACTATTCCTTTTTATGATGTCTGTAAACGATGAAAATTGAAAATAATTACTAAAAAAATCAAAAGTAAATTTTCAATCCATGCAAAACTATTAATTTTACCAAACATATTCAGCATTAAAATGACCTTATCTGACAACGTTCCATTGAAAGACTTTAATACTTTCGGTATTGAAGCAAAAGCCGTGATATTTGCAGAGCTGCATGCCTTCCCCGAAATACAGGATTTTCTTGACATCATGCGATTCAGGGAAGACCCCTTGCTCATTCTTGGCGGTGGAAGCAATATTTTATTCACAAAAGATTTCAAGGGGATCGTTGTAAAAATAAGTACCAAAGGAATAAGAAAGATCAGCGAAACTGACGATCATGTTTTCGTGCAGGTGCAGGCCGGTGAGGTGTGGGACGACTTTGTGAATTATTGTTTGAGCATGGATTATGGCGGCATTGAAAATCTTGCGTTGATCCCCGGGAACGTTGGCAGTTGCCCCATCCAGAACATCGGCGCTTATGGTGTGGAAGTGAAAGACACGATTGATTCTGTTGAAATGGTCAACATTCACAACCTGCAAATGTCGGAGCTCAGCAATTCTGAATGCAGGTTTGCCTACCGCGACAGCATTTTCAAACATGAGCTGAAGGGCAAAGTGATCATCACTTCGGTAATTTTTAAGCTTACCAAAAAACATACTTTGCATCATCACTATGGCAGCATACAGGATGAGTTGAAAAAGCTTGGAATAAATGATCCGGGAATAAAAGACATTGCCCGCGCAGTCACCAATATTCGTCAGTGCAAACTGCCCGACCCGAAAGTTATCGGCAACGCAGGAAGCTTCTTCAAGAATCCTTCGTTATCGGAAATTAATTTCTCGAAATTGAAGTATTCCTATCCTTTGATCCCTTCATACAAACAGGGCGACGGCACTTACAAAATACCTGCAGGATGGCTGATCGAACATTGCGGATGGAAAGGATTCAGGGATGGCGATGCAGGGGTGCATGCAAACCAGGCTTTGGTGCTGGTGAATTATGGAAGTGCAAACGGGCAACAAATTATTGAGCTTGCGAAAAAAATTCAGCAGTCAATTTCAGAAAAATTTGGGATTGGGTTGGAGATGGAGGTAAATATTTATTGACAACAATGTCAATGGTCATTAGTCATTAGTCAATAGTCAATAGTCATTAGTCATTGGGGGAAATGGAGATTATTATTTCATCGAAGTACGAAAAAAAATACGAATATACGAACTACGAACGCCGCTCTCGTATTTCATAGTTCGATGGAATAATTTAACTTCAATAAAATTTAAATCTTCTTTAAAAATAAACATTAGTGTCCGGGAAAAATAATTAGAATGATCTTAAAAGCCTTTAGTGACATGGAATTTCAGAAAATATCGCCCCGATGGGGCTTCATTTCCGCTGCTACTTTTTTTATTACAAAGATATCACTACTACGTAGTGCAGATGCCCCCAGTGGAACAGCAATCCCAGAGGGATGTTATCTTTGTAATAAAGAAAATACGATGGTATTTAAGTCAAGTAGTGACGATATAAAAAAATAATCGGAAAGCAATGAAAAATAAATTAAAATAAACACTTACAAAATGATCAGGAAAAGTATTCTTTTATTATTGGTTGTCCTTTTTGGGCAGGGATTGTTTGCACAGAATGTTCAGCAGGATGGGGCTAAGCTGTCGCCGCTGACAAAAAAATATTTACTCGAATCGGGGAAGAAAGGTGCGAATGGTGTGTTGTCGAAAGAATTTATTTACAAGAAAATTGCAGGCAACTACTACCTAAGCGCAATCCTCAAAGTCAATGAAAGCATTGATGCCGCTGCTGTTTCTGATCTTCATGTGTTGGTAGGTACCAAAGCCGGAAACATCTGGACTGCACAAATTCCTTTTGACAAACTCGGCGCTTTTACAAAGTTAAAAGGCATTGACTATATCCAGCTCGATGAGCCTGTTTTTCTCTCACTCGACAGTGCACGGCACGATACTCATGTGGATTCGGTTCATAAGGGATACAATTTGCCGCAGGCTTACACCGGGAAAAATATTGTGGTGGGGATCATTGATGCAGGCTTCGATTACACGCATCCCACGATGATGGACACCACCGGAACCCGTTACAGGGTGAAGAAAGTCTGGGAACAAAAAACCTCAGGCACTCCGCCCAGCGGCTACAGCTATGGCAACGAACTGCCCGATTCATCAGCAATCTGGCAGGGGGAAAATGACATCAGTCTTTTTTCGCATGGCACGCATGTCACAGGGATCGCGGCAGGCTCGGGCGTTGGCAGCAGCGCCGACAATCATAGGTTTCGCGGATGCGCATTTGAAAGTGATATTGTCCTTGTAGGCATCAGACCCGACACCAATGAGTGGACCAGCACCGGCGTAAGTAGCATCATTGACGGCATGGCTTACATTTTTAACTATGCCACATCGGTGGGGAAACCGGCTGTGGTGAACCTCAGTTGGGGTTGCAGCATGGGCCCGCACGATGGCTCTTCGCTGTTCAGCCAGGCAGTGGATAACCTGACAGGACCCGGAAGGATCTTCGTTTGCGCCGCAGGAAACAATGGCGCCGACAACATTCATCTGAAAAAGATCTTTCGCACCAGCGACACTTTGCTTGAATCGTTCGTCACTTTCTCATCATTGCTTGGCAGCAGACGCACATGGGTGGACGCATGGGGTCAGGCTTCAAAATCTTTTTGCGCAAGCGTTACCCTTTACAGCGGCAACACTGTGGGCAACACTACAGGTTTTATTTGTCTTGACGACAGCATTCACACCCTCTATTTAAGAGGCGTTGCAGGCGACACATGCTTTGTAACCATCACCACTTCGGCTTCGGACTTCAACGGAAAGCCTCGTATTTTCTTTGATTTTTACAGCAAGACTTCCGACAGGATCATGATCAAATTCAAAAGTACCGACGGCACCGTCAATGTGTGGATGGGCTATGTGAAGGACTACGAGGGTTATTATGGAAGCTTCAGCGCAGGCGGACAAGTGCTGGCAACTACGGGAAACAGGGATATGACCATCAGCGATTTTTCGTCAACACATTCTGCAATTGGCGTGGCTGCCTATGCATCGAAAGTAAATTACATGAGCATTGACGGCGCTCCCACAAGCTACAGCACTTATGTGAGCGAAGGAAAACTGGCGCCATTTTCGAGCCACGGTCCTGATGCCGACAGCGCCACAAAGCCTGACATTGCTGCTCCCGGGCTTATCCTTGGGTCAGGCATCAATTCGTACGACACCACCTACAACACCGGCGGGCCTTACAGATCGGATGTGATCACCTGCTACACCAGCCCTATCAACGGCAGAAACTATTGCTACGCCATGATGATGGGCACCTCCATGGCATCGCCAATGACAACGGGCATCGTGGCGCTGATGCTCGAAGCTGATCCGCTTTTATCGCCTGAATTGGTGAAAGACCTCATCTGGTCAACGGCCATCAGGGATACATTCACAGGGACATTGCCGGCAACAGGCAGCTTCTTGTGGGGCTACGGAAAGATCAATGCTTATGCTGCAGTGAAGAAAGCATGGCAAACGGCCAACGTTAACAACATTGCCAACGAGGAAATGAACTTCATGATCTATCCAAATCCCAATCATGGCAACTTCGCCATTGATTACATTTCGGAAATGAACGATGCCATCAGCATCAGTATTTACGATTTGTGCGGCAGGCTTGTTTGTGCTGACAAATGGATGGTCGGCAAGGGTTATAACAACAGGAAGTTTGATGTGTCGGCTTTTGGAAAGGGGATCTATTTTGCGAAAATTGTTGCTACCAGGGGAGATTCGATGTTTAAAATGGTGGTGGAGTAAGGAAGGGTTTAAAGTTTAAGGTTCAAGGTTGCGCGGAATTTTACATTTTGCATTTTTCTGTTTTACATTTTACATTTTTTTGATTTTTGATTTGAGATTTTTGATTTGAGATTTGAGATTTTTGATTTGAGATTTCACGCAAAGACGCAAAGAACGCTAAGAAGGATTTAAGATTTGTTGTTGATAATACAATAAAGAAATGTACAAATTGCCGCTTATAAAATTTTTAAGATTGAAGTACATCCTGGCTCCAATTTCATTTTTTTGCATCTTCATTTTTGGTCTCGTCGGAAATTATTTTTTTGGCAATACAATGGTACCCGCTATAATGGCCTTTATCTGGTTATTGATTTTTTTAGGAACAGTTGAATTTGTAGATGGCTATACAGTTAATGGAAAGATTGAATTTACTAAAACCAATATTATCATTAATGAAAATAACGATAAGAGAACATTCGAATTTATCAACATTGACCATATAAAAATAGTTTACGACAGTTATGAAGGTGGTGGCCACAAGTATGTTGTTAGTAGATGGCAAGGCATAGAAAATGAAGAAGGAATAGGTTCCATCCACATTTATGGCATTGACAAATCTATGAGTTCTTATAATTATGTTGCCAGAAATGCCAACACCATTGTCATGATAAATAAGTTGCTTGAAGAATACAAATCTTTGGGAATACGGATAGAATTACAAACTATTTAAAATTTCAATGATTAACAATGCTGACTTATCAAAAACCCGGAAATTGCAAATAATAATATCACCCATTCTGGGTTTTAAACATCTTCATTTAATTTACTATAATAATGCCATCCTTTCAGGATTGTCGTGCATTTCTCACGCAAATATTTTTTAAATTAATGGATGATTTGTCTTATTTCCAACATAGCTGCAAGAAGCAAATTTTCAATGAGAACAAAAATTTAAACCTGTTATTTCACTTCCATATTTTGAAATTTAAAATCCTCCAAAATCAAAGAACCCTTGTCAATATTGGTCAGAAATGCCTAGCTAGAAAAAGATATGGGTTAAAATTTAAATAAAACGCATCCCGAGACGTTGGATTGCGTTTTATTTTTTTTTTGACGCAATCGAAGACGTTGGATCGCGTTATTTTTTTTTAAAAATCCAATC
>Ga0073936_10012074_pt1 | contig 10349 bp, 11 predicted proteins | sample AliMusrvi5mmetaG_FD_87041 | JGI IMG/M metagenome (GOLD analysis project Ga0073936, IMG submission 87041) | Freshwater lake bacterial and archeal communities from Alinen Mustajarvi, Finland, to study Microbial Dark Matter (Phase II) - Alinen... | ecosystem: Environmental > Aquatic > Freshwater >... | reverse complement strand
AGGCGGGGTCTGGCACTGGTGACCAGGGCGATGGCGGCGCGGTCATGATCGGAAGCCATGACGCCGCGGAAGTCGGTGGTGGTGAAGTGTTGGGGTTTGGGATGGAGCGACAACCATTGGCAGCATAGGCTGTTGGCCGCTCGGGTGAACATGGAGTGTAACCGCAAGGGCTTGGCATTGCGCAGTCGACAACGGTCGTCATGACGCGAGGCATCGAGCCGGGCGTGAAGTCCGGTTTCGATCCCCCGGTGGTCGATGTTGGCCTCAAGCCATTGCTCCGGCGACAGCTCGGATGCCGGGCGACTGGTGACCAGACAGACCGTTTCGGGTTTGCGTCCCGTGCGCTGGCGGTGCAGCCGGGCGATTTGCCCGGCGCAAGGAAAGAGCAGTTCTTCGCCGGTGGTCGCTGCGCATATCAACTGGCGTTTCACCCATTTGCGTTTCTTTTCCTCGCGATGGTGCCCGGCGCTGCGTCCGGCGTGCTGTTCCGGGACAAAAGGGGGGAACCCGGATCGGGCAGTTTCGACTCGATGCGCTTTTTGATCTCCGGAGAGTTTTCCTTGATGGTCAGCGAGTAATCCGCTCCGGCGTCCACAACGAGTTGGCGCGCGGTTTGCTGGCAACTATGCATGGCATCCGGCGGGACGATGCGAAAAGCAGCAGGCCAAGCCAGTGGTCATCCGCATCGAGCACGGCATACCAAAGCCGTTGACCGACAGGATTTGGAGCGCCCGGATAATGGTGTGCGTCGAGCAATTCGCCCGCCCGTTGGATTTCCTCGCTGGTCGAGAGAGGCTCGACGCGAATGTCACACAACAAACTTTGGCGGGATGGCCATTCCGATGGATGGGTTGGGGAGTGCTTCACCGGCCAGCAGAAAAAATCCGACGGGCGTTGTTCAGCGTTTTGATTCAAAATGTTCATCACCAATGTCTTGGATAATTCAGCGCATAGGCGCTGGCGCTGGGGCCGGACCCTAGGGCTGCCGCTTGAGCGTGTTGTAGAGGTCGAAGGCGTCCTTGGGCGTGCGGCCCTCGTGGACGACGGCACGGACGGCTTGGATCATCGCGACCGGATGCTCGGACTGGAACACGTTGCGGCCCATGTCCACCCCGGCGGCCCCTTGCTGGATCGCCTGATAGGCAAAGTCCAGCGCCTCGTTTTCCGGCAGCTTCTTGCCGCCGGCGATGACGATGGGCACCGGGCAGGCGGCCACCACTTGCTCGAAGCCCGTCTCGCAATAATAGGTCTTCACGAAGGTCGCGCCGTTTTCGGCACAGACGCGGCTGGCGAGCCCGAGGTAGCGGGCGTCACGGACCAATTCCTTGCCCACGGCCGTCACCCCGAGCGTCGGAATGTTGTATTTCGCCCCCATGTCGGCGGTACGAATCAGGTTCTTGACCGTGACCGCTTCGTACTTGCTGCCGATGGCCACCATGATCGCCAGCGCGGAGGCGTTGACGCGGATGGCGTCCTCAATGTCGAGCAGGCACTCGTCGTTGAGGTCGGTGAGCACGGTGGTGCCGGCCGAGTAGCGCAGCGAGATCGGTTTGTTAGACGCGGGCGGCACAATCGAGCGCAGCGCGCCGCGGGTGCACATGATGCAATCGGCGTATTCGATCAGCGGGGCGATGGTGAGGTCCATGCGTTCCAGGCCGGAGGTCGGGCCCATGATGTAGCCGTGGTCGAAGGCAAGCATGACGGTTTTGCCCGATGCCGGGTTGAAAATGCGGCTCAGGCGGTCTTTGATGCCCCAGTCGGCGTGTTCGAGACCCTTGAGGAAAAACGGGTGTTGCTTGACGGGAATGCCGATGCCGTAGTCGTTGGCATCCTTGGTGTTGTCTTGTTCGGCCATGGTGTTGGTTTGGTTGGTTGAGGGGGTTCAAAGTGCCTCGGAAAAGCCCTTGAAGAGGAGCGAGACGGAAACCGCGCCGGGATCGACGTGGCCGATGACGCGCTCGCCGAGGTTGCGGGCACGGCCGAACTTGGCGCGAAATTGCTTGGTGGCGTCGGCACCCGCGGCGGCCGCGGCGGCGGCTTGCTCGAGTGCGGCACGGATGCTGCCGGTCGGCGCGGCGGCTTGCAGTGCTCCGAGCGCGGGAAGAAAGGCGTCCATCATCGTCTTGTCGCCGACCCCCGCGCGGCTCTGCTTGGCTAGCTTGTTGATGCCGCCCTCGAACATCGCGACGAGCGCGGCGCAATCGAGTTCCGTTTGCTCGCCGACGGCGTCGCTCATGCCCATGAACAACGAGCCGAGCAAGGGTCCGGTGGAACCGCCGTCGCTATCCATCACGTCCCAACCGATCTTGGCGAAGAGCGCCTTGAGGTCGCTGCCGGGGCTGTCGGCGATGGCCTTGGCCACGGCTTCCATGCTGCGCAGGATGGTGGTGCCGTGATCGCCGTCGCCCACCGCGGCGTCGAGGCGCGAAAGTTGTTCGTGGTTGGCGCGGATTTGCCCGATGGCGCACTGCAGCATCCGGCAGACTTGGGGATAGGAGATGGTATCAGACATGACGGACTCAATCAACTCGGCTAACGATTCAGGCAGCCCCGTCAATGGGGCCGCACTTGACCTAGAGTATCACCCCCAACGGACGCAACAGAAAAAATCGGTTTTTTGGCGGATACCGCGGGGCCGGGCCATCGTGCGGATCACCGCTGGAATCGTTGCATCCGCAATTGCCTCCATCCTGATCGAGATCGCAAGCAACGCTCGCCAAGTCGGGCCAGGTTTGCCAAGGCCGCGGGGATTTCCCATTTGCATCGGCACGAATCCATCGTATCACAGCGGCGTGTGGCAATCCCTTCATGCAAGCATGCTCTGGGGCGGCGTGGGAATCGGTGTGGCTTGGCTGGTCACCGCCAGCTTGTTGGTTGCGGGCGTGATCGGCTGCGTGCTGCCGATCCTGCCCGGTCACTTGATCCTGTTTCTGGCGGCGGTGGCGCACCGCCTGATGCTCGGTGCGCAAGGCTCCCGCCTGCATTGGTGGTCGTTTGTGGTCCTTGGTTTGCTCGTCGTGGCATCCCAGACGCTGGAAATCATCAGTGGCGCGGCTGGCGCCAAATGGTTCGGCGGCACCCGTTGGGGGGCGCTCGGGGCCATGCTCGGGGCCATCATCGGCATGTTCTTCATGCCCTTCGGCCTGCTTGTCGGCCCCCTGGTCGGCGCCTTCGTCTGCGAAATCGGCCTGGCCCGCAAGGAAACGCGCCCCGCCGTCATCTCCGGCGTCGGCTCAGTGGTGGGAACACTCGCCGGCATGGGCATCAAAATCGCCATCGGTGCGGTCATGCTCGCTTGGTTCTTCCTCAACGTCTTTCTCATCGGCTGAGCCGGGAAAGTCGTTCGTTCTTATGACTGCAGGAGGCCCCGCTTGACAATTCTCACGGCGCGGATTGAGGTTGCGTCGTCGTGCCGCGCAGCCTCCCGCACCATGCTAGCAACCGATCACCGCGAAATCCTGCTTGAAGCTGTTGAACTCACCCGTGAGTTTGATGGGGTCAAGGCGCTGGACCGCTTCAGCTTCCAACTCCGCCGCGGCGAAGTCCTTGGCCTGCTGGGGGCCAATGGGGCGGGCAAGACCACCGCGATGCACTGCCTGCTGGGCCTCACGCTGCCGAGTTCGGGCCAGCTTTTCGCATTCGGCCAGGCGCTGCACCCCCATCGCATCGAGATTTTGCGCCGCAGCAACTTTTCCTCCTCATACGCCAGTCTGCCCGGCAACCTCAAAGTCTGGCAAAACCTGCTCGTCTTCGCCCGCATCTACGGGGTGCCGAGGCCCATGAAAAAAATCGACGATCTGCTCGAGATGCTGGAGGTGGGCCACCTCAGGGACCGCATCACCGGCCAACTCTCCGCCGGGGAAAGCACCCGCGTGAACCTGTGCAAGGCCTTTCTCAACGATCCGGAGTTGCTGATGCTCGACGAGCCCACCGCCAGCCTCGATCCGGACATCGCCGACAAGGTGCGCAAGGTCGTGCGCCGCCTGCAGCGCGAGCGCTCAATTGCCATCCTCTACACCTCCCATAACATGATCGACATCGAGGAAGTCTGCGACCGCGTCATCTTCCTGCACAAGGGCCGCATCGTGGCAGAGGGCTCCCCCGCCGACATCGTCAAACGCTCCGCCGAGCACTCCCTCGAAAACGTCTTCATCAAGATCGCCCGCAGCGGCGATCTGGAAGACACCAACGGCAAGGAACCCTCCGCATGAACCTCCGCATCGTCCACGCCCTGCTGCTGCGCTATGTCTTCCTCTACACCCGCAGCCCCATTCGCATGGTGGAAATGGTCTTCTGGCCGGTGGTTGACCTGCTGGTGTGGGGGTTTCTAACCATCTATCTGCGGCAAAACACCAGCGGCGAATTCCCCCACTTCATCACATTTCTGCTAGGCGCGCTGATCTTGTGGGACATCCTGTTCCGCGCCCAGCAGGGCGTGGCCATCTCGTTTCTCGAGGACGTCTGGACGCGTAACCTGCTCAATATCTTCGTTGCCCCGGTGCGCACCCTGGAATATCTCAGCGCCACTTTCGCGGTGGGCGTTCTGCGCATCGGCGTGACTGCCGTGGCGCTCGTCCTCATCGGCTGGCTGGCGTATTCATTCAATGTTTTCGTCATGCGCTGGTGGCTCATCCCGTTCTTCCTCAATCTGATGCTCTTCGGCTGGTCGCTGGGGATGATTTCCACCGCCTTGATTTTGCGCTGGGGTCAGGCGGCGGAGTCGCTGGCCTGGGCGGTGCCGTTCTTCATCCAGCCGGTGGTGGCGGTTTTCTATCCGGTAAGCGTGCTGCCCGGATGGTTGCAACCCGTGGCGCTGGCGCTTCCCCCCACCCACATTTTCGAGGGCATGCGCGAGGTGATGCGCACCGGCACCATGAGCTATGCGCCGCTGTGTTGGGCGCTGGCGCTCAACCTCTTTTATCTCGGGCTCGCCGGCGGCTTCTTCGTGTGGATCCTCAATTACACCCGCAAGCGCGGCCTGCTCACCAAATTCTCGACCCAATGACTGTTCACGACATCCTCATCGGTCTGCCCGTGATCGCCAGCCTCGTCATTATCGAAGGCCTGCTTTCTGTTGACAACGTGTTCGGGATCGCCGCACTGGCCAAGGAACTGCCCGAACATCAGCAACGCAAGGCGATCCGCCTGGGTTTGGCCGGGGCCTATGTGTTCCGCGTGATGGTGTTGCTGGTCGCCGCCTGGCTCATCGCCAACACCTGGGTGCGCTGGCTTGGCGCCGGCTATCTGGTGTGGCTGATGTGCGCCCATCTCACCCGTGGCGAGCCATGCGACACAGCCGGCAAAGCCAAGCGCGTCTCACCGACTCTCATGGGAGCGCTACTACAGATCGGCCTGATGGACCTCAGCCTGAGCATGGATAACGTCATCGCCGCGGTGGGGTTGGCACCCAAGGATCCACTCACCCAAGTGCCCGTCATGTGGCCGATCTACGCCGGGGTGCTGATCGCCATTCTCGCTCTGCAGGCCGTTGCTCCCCATGCGTTGAAGCTGCTCAGGAAATACCCGGTGCTGGAGCCCACCGCATTCATACTCATTGGCTTCGTTGGTGGCATTCTCATTTACGAGGAGACCTTTCATGTCATCACCCGCGGAGTGCTGCACATCCCGCCCATTGTCAAGTTTGCCGGCATTCTGCTCATCGTGCTGGTCGCGCTGCTCTACTCGACGCAGGCCGGCGTGCGCCGCCTGCTCACCCCGTTCATCCGCCTGGCCATCCCACTGATGCAAGGCTTCGCCGGGCTGGTGAATCTGATCTTGCTACCCGCCTCGCTGCTCATCGGAGCATTCAAGCGCAAGACCTGAGTGCCACGGGGCGACCCGCGCCGCAATTCAGCGTCCGCACACAAATGGCTTGCCATTGTCTCCGCGCCCGCTAGTTTCATCTCCATAAGTGTCCGCGACCCGAAGCGACCGCGGCTTGCTCCAACCCCAACTCCATCCAATGAAGCCCTCGATCTTTCATGACATTCCCGCTCCCGGCCTTCCCCAGTTCAAACTTCCGGCCCGACTGATCCTGTTGGTTCCAGTGGCCTTGGTGGTGCTGATCGGGCTGTTTTCCACCTACTTCACCGTCGATCCGGAGTCCGTCGCGGTGGTTCAGCGCTTTGGCAAATTCCAATACATCGCGGACCCCGGATTGCACTTCAAGCTGCCCCTCGGCATCGACAAGGCCACCATCATTCCGGTCCGCCGCCAACTCCAACTCGAGTTTGGCTTTGGCAGTCAAAATGCCACCAATCCCGATCAGGTCGGCACCGATCCCCAACTGGAGCGCGACATGGTCACCGGCGATCTCAACGCCGCGGAGGTGGAATGGATTCTCCAATACAGCATCTCGGATCCCAAGCAGTATTTGTTTCACGTCCGCAGTCCCGGTTCCACGCTGCGCGATCTCACCGAAAGCGTCATGTGCGAGATCATCGGGGACCGCACCATCGATGAGGTGCTAACCATCGGACGGGCGGAGATCGAAAGGGATTGTCTGAGCAAGCTCACCACTCTGCTCAAACGCTTCAACATGGGCATCTCCGCACAGCAACTCCAACTCAACAACGTGCATCCTCCCGGACCCGTCCAGCGCTCGTTTGATGAAGTCAACCGCGCCCAACAGGAACGGGAAACCCTGATCAATAAGGCCAACGGCGAATACAACCGGATCATTCCGGAAGCCAAGGGGCTCGCCGCGCAGCGCATCTCCAGCGCCGAGGGCTTCGCCGTCCAGCGCGTCAACGAGGCGGAAGGCGACGTGACCCGCTTCAAGCAACTCCTGACCCAATACGACAAGGCCCCCGCCATCACCAAACAACGGCTCTATCTGGAAACCATGGACGAGGTGCTGCCGAAAGTGGGTGCCAAGATCATCCTCGACGAGAGCGCCAAGCAGTTTCTGCCACTCATGAATCTGCAACCTTCAGGCACCACCACCGCCCCCGCCGCAACCCGTTAACCTCCCGCACCCATGAAATTCCAAGCAATTGTCGCCGGCCTCATCGTCCTGCTCGTCGTTGTCTTCAGCAGCGCATATACTGTCAGCGAGATCGAACAGGTCTTCATCACTCAATTCGGCAAACCGGTGGGCAATGCCATCAATGCCGATCCCGCGCACAACCAAGCCGGACTGCACTTCAAGCTGCCCTTCATCCAACAGATCAACCGGATTGAAAAGCGCATCCTGGAATGGAATGGCCCCGCCGTGGACATCCCCACCAGCGACAAACTCTATATCTCGGTGGATAGCTTCGCCCGCTGGCGCATCGCCGACCCGATCGTCTACTACAAGGGCCTCCACGACGAGCGCAGCGCCCTTTCGCGCCTCAACAACATCATTGGCGGCGAAACCAAGAACTTCATCGCCGCGCACAATCTCATCGAAGTGGTGCGCAGCCAGAAGGATCGCAAGACGGTGCGCGATGAAACCCTCATCGACGCGAATTCGACCCTCGGCGTGCTCCCACCCATCGAATTCGGCCGCAGCAAGCTCGAACAGGATATCCTCGAGTCTTCGCAGCCCAAGGTGGCTCCGTGGGGCATCGAGTTGCTCGACGTCCGCTTCAAGCGCATCAACTACAAGGCCGGCGTGATCGAGAAAATCTATGCACGGATGGCCTCGGAGCGCCAGCAGATCGCCGAGCGTTTCCGTTCGGAAGGCGCGGGTGAGGCCGCCAAAATCATCGGCAAGAAGGAGCGCGATTTGCTGGAGATCCAGTCGGGAGCCTATCGCAAGGAGCAGGAGATCAAGGGCAAGGCCGATGCCGAGGCCACCGCCACTTATGCCCAGGCCTACAACTCCAGCCCCTCCGCCGCCGATTTCTATCAATTTGTGAAAACCCTGGAGACCTATCAGAAAACCCTGGCCAAGGACACCACCCTCATTTTCACCTCGGACAGCGACCTGTTCCGCCTGTTTAAGCGCATCGACACCGCGGCCAGGCCGGCGGCGAAGTAGTCCGCACGGTCCTCCGTGCGGTCTTTGGCCGGCGGCGAAGTAGTCCGCACGGTCCTCCGTGCGGTCTTTTCTTCAGCCTCTTACTTTTGCCGTTGGTCGAACATCCAACGGATCAGCTCGGGATCATTGTAGGTTTGCGTCCAGGAATCGTGAGCCACCCCGGGATAGTAGGTGGCGGCGGGTTTGCCGCCGACCTTTTCCAAGGCGTCGATCATTTCGCGTGTGGCACGCACCGGCACCACCGGATCCGCCTCGCCGTGAAACGCGTGGAGCGGTACGTCCTTGAACTTGGCAGCCTGCGCCGGATCCCCGCCGCCGCAGATCGGCACCGCGGCGGCGATGCGCCCGGGCACCCTCCCTAACAAATCCCAGGTGGCGAATCCGCCCATCGAAAGGCCGGTCACGTAGAACCGCTTGGCATCAACCGGCTGTGTCTTGATGGTTGAATCGACCAGTGCCAGCACCGCGTCTAACAGCGCGTTCGGCTTGTCCGCCTCGCTCAGGCGCATGGTCTCGTGATTGATCGGAGCCCACCAGCGGTCTGGCGGGCACTGCGGGGCGATGAGGAAGCACGGTTGCTTGAGTTTGTCGGCGCCTTCGAGGATCGGCGTTACGCCGTGTTTGAGCTGGGCGGAGTTGTCGGTGCCGCGCTCGCCGGCGCCGTGCAGAAACAGCACCAATGGATAGGTCTTGCCGGGTTCCAGGGTGTCCGGCGCGCTCCAGCGATAGCGCACCACGGTACCATCCGGCGCTTTCCACTCGCGGGCTTCCGGCGGGGTGGCGAGTACCCCGCAGGTGCCCAGGATCGAGACGATTACAACTTTACGCACGGGGACAGCTAATGTTTTGGGTCGAGGTTGGCTTGCAACTCTTCCGGGGTGATTTTCGAGGCGACCCCTTCGGCAGGAACCTCGGCCTTGGCGGTCCAGAGGATCGCGTTGAGCACGAGCTTGCGTTGGTCGTCGTTGCCCCAGCCTTTGTGGTAATGCCCGCCGGTGAAACCGAAGCCGCGCCCGCCGTCCTTGCGCTCAAACGCCCAGGCGGTGGTTTGCGATTTCTTGGCGGCGACTTCCGCGCGCACCGTCGGGTTGCCTTCGTGCGGGCCGTCCTGACGATCCATCGTGCTGGCGGGTGGCACATCGGCGAGGACGTCGGTGCGCCGGCCCTTGTCCGCGTCGGCGAAGCGCATGTGGAAATACCATTCATCATTCGTGCTGAAGGGTTTCACGCCATTGCTGATCGGGTGTTTGGGCAAATCCTTGTAGGTTGCGGCCCAAGTCGGATTGACGCTCCAGTTGCATTCGAAGAAGCCGCCCATCCAGTCCAGTGCCTGGGGGCCACCCTTATCGGCGGGAAATTCCACGGCGTAATGGAGGCAGACAAATCCCGCGCCGCGTTTGATTTCTGTTGCGACCTGCGCAAGGCGATCGGCGGCGAGCAGGAAATGGCCGCCACCGCCATCGCAGTAGAAGAGGATGGTGTCGGCCTTGGCCAATTCCTCGGGGCTTGGCCACTCGGCGTTGAGATGCGCCGTGGTGGTGAGCGGCAGCCCGCTGGCATCCAGGCATTTCTTCAGCATGAGGACCCCGGCGTTGTGCTCGTGCTCGCCGGGCCCATGGGATGGATTGCCTGCCAGCAGCAGGATGTTCTTTTTCGCCACATCGGCGGCAAACACGGAACTTGCCGCGCAGGCGGCGACGAGGAGGAGGAGGGCGGGCAGTTTCATGGATGGATTCGGGGCTTGTTTGGCATTGTGGGGCAAGAATAGGGGTGTTTCGCCGGATGTCAAGCCGCGGCCTTTCAGAGCTTCCGGATTGGAACATCTCCCCAACCGCCCCCGTGGTTTGCGCTCACTTCTTCTTGAGCGAGGAAAGGTATTCGACAAGGTCGATGAGGTCGGCCTGGGTAAGTGTTTGGTTCAAGCCGCTGGGCATGAGCGAGGTGGGGAGTTTCTCGCGTTTGGTGATCTGGGACTTGGCGAACTTGTTAGACGCGCCACCGGGCAGGGCGAGAACGAGTTCGTCGGCGGTTTCGCTGCGGACGATGCCGACGGCCGGGGTGCCGTCCTTGGTTTCGAGCAAGGTGGTTTCGAAGCCCATGGAGATGCCGCTGTTAGGGTTGATGATGGCGTCGAAGATGGCTTCCTTCGGCAACTTGGAGCCAATCTCGGAGAGCGCGGGAGCGAAATCCACGCCCTTGTCGCCAATGCGGTGGCAGGTGATGCAGGAACTTGCCGCGCGTTCCGCGATGAGCCGGCCCTTGGCGACGTCGCCGGTCAATTTGGCAAGCTCGGCGATGGGCGGCAGCGGTTTGCCACCGAGCGCGGCGGGCGTGGGAAACAGCGCCGTGATGTCGGCTTGAAGGGCCGGATATTGGACGAGGT
>Ga0073936_10012071_pt1 | contig 10349 bp, 12 predicted proteins | sample AliMusrvi5mmetaG_FD_87041 | JGI IMG/M metagenome (GOLD analysis project Ga0073936, IMG submission 87041) | Freshwater lake bacterial and archeal communities from Alinen Mustajarvi, Finland, to study Microbial Dark Matter (Phase II) - Alinen... | ecosystem: Environmental > Aquatic > Freshwater >... | reverse complement strand
TCATTATGGACGACCAGCTTGAAGCGGTCGGCGAGTAGGGCGCGGAGCATGAGCAGGGAGGCGTCACGCGGGGTGGAGGGAGGCTGCTTGGCGGTGACCTCGTAGCGATCGAAGTCCAGCCAGGTGGGGCCGCCGAAGATATGGTCCTGGTCGAGGGAGTAGGCGAAGGAGATCATGTCCAGCAGGGTGGCCTGGCGCACAAGGTAGCGATCAGTCCCCTGGGTGGTGGTGCGGGCGTAGGTGGAATAAAAGCTGTAGGGACTGGGATGGATATCCGCGATCTCGAAGGCGGGTGCGGCGGCGGCCTTCCCCGCAGGCGGGGTGACGGCAGATGGAGCGGCGGATTGCGCGAGGAGTGGGCTACAGAGAAGGGTGAGGGCCAGAATCGCGAATGCTTGCTTCATCGTCGGGACCACCTTGGACTGCAAGTTTAAAGTCTTGGACGTAGGGGCCCGGGCGACGCTCCATCTTCCTATGATTATTTTTACGCGTTGTTGTGTTGGCGCGCTAGTTCTCGGTGGGCTTCTGCTCGACGTGGTCGATGACGAGGGTGTCTACGGTGGCTAGGAAGCGGATTAAATGGGGTGTATCGCGGGTGATTCCGGGTGCATCTAAAATTGACTTGACTAGGGTGGGATCGCGTTCTAGTCTGTGCGCAACTTCGGCAAATTATTGGCAACCCTCGCCAATCCGATCGCAAGCCCGCTGACGATTCGCCGTGCTGTCCAGAGCTTGCGCCCAAACACTCATTCATCTCAGGAACTCTCTCCCATCCCTGCATTCATGTTTTGCATCTCAACTCCCAACCGAACGCCAGACATTGCACATCCTGACGGAGGTCAGAAAACTACTTGATAAAAAAATCGCTCGAGATCACGCCTGGCATTGAGCCCCTGTACGGGACCCGCGACGAGAACCTTCGGTTGATGGAGGATGGTCTTCAGGTGACGATCGATCTGCGTTCCGACGCGATCGAGATTGGTGGCTCGCCGGAGAACGTGGAGCAGGTAACGCGCATCTTTGCCGACTTCGAGGCGCTGCGCAAATCGGGTGTGACGCTGCAGAACGGCGAACGGAAGGGAATGCTGAAGCTGGTGATCGCGGACCCGGCGGTGACGCTGAAGTCGCTGGTGGACTCTGGCAAACAGCGGTCGGCGGGCGTGAAGCGGATGGTGCAGCCGCGTTCGCCCAACCAACGCAAATACGTCGAGGCTATCGAGCAAGCAGACATGATCTTCGGACTGGGGCCGGCGGGTACGGGAAAGACGTATCTCGCTGTCGCAATGGCCGTTTCAGCACTGATGGCGAAAAAAGTGAGCCGGATCATCCTGGTGCGGCCTGCGGTGGAAGCGGGCGAGCGGCTGGGATTCCTGCCGGGCAGCTTGCAGGAGAAGGTCGATCCGTATCTGCGGCCGCTGTACGACGCGCTGTACGACCTGCTGGATCAGGCAAAGGTGGACAACCTGCTGGAGCGGAATGTGATCGAGGTAGCGCCGCTGGCGTTCATGCGCGGGCGTACGCTGTCGGACGCGTTCATCATTATGGACGAGGCGCAGAACACCACCATGGAGCAGATGAAGATGTTTGTGACCCGCATGGGGAATGGCTCGAAGGCGGTGATTACAGGCGACCTGACGCAGATCGATCTGCCCAATCCGAAGAAGTCGGGGCTGTTCGAGGCGCTGCATGTGCTGGAGGGGGTGGAGGGGATCCGCTTCTGCCACTTCGAAGAGGTCGACGTTGTACGCCATCATCTGGTGCAGCGGATTGTGCGCGCATACGATAGCTATGGCCGCGCGCAGCAGATTCCCCTGGAGCTGGGTGACGCGGAGCAGGGGACAGGGAGCGCGGAGCAGGGAACCATCAACACGAAACTGCAATAGGGCCATGCAAGATGCATCTGGGCCATGAATGAGAGCTGTGCCGATGCACTGGTACTTGTATCTGCTGGAGTTTTTGAGTGGCGCGTTTCTGGCCAACGGCGTTCCACATTTTGTGCAGGGGATCAGCGGCAATCCCTTCCAGTCGCCGTTTGCAAAGCCGCCGGGAGTGGGCGAGTCGTCGCCATTGAGCAATGTGCTGTGGGGATTTGGAAATCTTATGGCCGGAGCTCTTCTTCTGCACTTCTTCTGGCTGTGGGGCGATGCTGTCGCCGCCGGGTGGATCGCGGTGGGGCTGGGAGCGCTGTTGATGTCGATCCAGGCCGCCAAGCACTTCGGTAAGGTGCGGTCGGGCAGGCTCTAGTAGCATCAAATAACAGATGATTACCCTGGAACCTCCGCGAAGGTTGGCTGACGAGGCGCATCCCTGGCAGGAGTTGGGGCTGTCGAAGACCGGGCTTGCGCGGTTTCTGAATCGCGCGCGGGCAGCGGTGGGACTCGCCGGCGAGGTCCATGTGCTGCTGGCTGGCGATGCTACGCTGCGCCGGTTGAACCGGACTTATCGTGGGAAGAACAAGGCGACCGATGTGCTGTCGTTTCCGGCGTCAGACGCGGGGGATGGGAACGGCGTGGGGGTTGCGGGGGACCTGGCGATCTCGCTGGAGACGGCGGCGCGTCAGGCGGCACGCTTCGGCCACTCGCTGCGCGACGAAGTGAGGGTGCTGTTGCTGCATGGAGTACTGCACCTGGCGGGTTTCGATCATGAGAAGGATGCGGGCAAGATGGCCGTGCGCGAGGCAGAACTGCGACAGGAGTTGGGGCTGGAGACGAACTTGATCGCTAGGGTTGCTGCTCCGTTAGTCAAAGGGGTGCGCGCATGAGCGCGGCGTATGGGCTAACACTGGCGGCGCTGCTGGCGGTGCTGGCGCTGGCTGCGTATGTGGACCGCGTCTACAGCGAGATGGGCAAGTTCCTGGCGCGCGAGTATCAGGACAATATCGATGCATGGACGGAACAGGTAGAGCCGAAGCTGCGGTTGGGTCGCGAGAGCCTTGCGCTGTCAGCGTCTGTGCTGCGTCAGCTTTCGCTGGCGGCAATTGCGCTGCTGATGGGGCTGCGGTTATATGGGTCGGTGGTATATGGGGGGACCTCGCTGTGGAGCGAGGTTGGGATCACGCTCATCGAGTTGGTGATGCTGATCCTGATCTTCGATCGCCTGGTTCCGCAGGTACTATTTGCCCGGACGCGCGGGCTATGGATCGCGCGCATACGGATTCTGCTGGAGGCGCTCTTCTATTTGATCCTGCCGGTGACTCTGTTGCTTGGACTGTTGCTGTCGATTGTGGCGCTGGCCGAACCGGAGGATGCAGAGGAAAAGGAGCATCCGTCGGAGGCGATGGATGCGCTACTGGAGGCGGGCGAGGAAGAAGGCATTCTGGAGGAGAGTGATCTGGAGCTGGTGCGCTCGGCGGTGGAGTTCGGCGACAAGGTGGTGCGCGAAGTGATGACGCCGCGTCCCTCCATCTTCGCCGTGCCGGAAGGGTTGAGCCTTGCCGGGCTGCTGGCGAAGTTGAAGGAGAATGCCTTCTCGCGGGTGCCAGTGTTTTCCGGAACGCTCGACCACGTGACGGGGATTGTGTTTGCGCGCGACCTGCTGCATGTACTGGACGCGGACCTGTCCAGCCGTACGGTGGCGCAGTTGCAGCGGCCGACGGAGTTTGTGCCAGAGACCAAGAAAGTGGCCGAGCTGCTGCGCGAGATGCAGCAGGAGAAGCAGCACATGCGGATGGTGATCGACGAGTACGGCGGCGTGGCGGGCCTGGTGACGATTGAGGACCTACTGGAGGCGATCGTAGGATCGATTGCCGATGAGCACGATGAGGCTGAGGCGGTCGACGAGCCGGTGCGCGAGGCGGACGGCAGCTTCGTGGTCCCGGGCAGCTTCGATGTATCGCGGCTGCGCGAACTGTTTGCGGAGCCGGAAGTGGACGAGACGGAGGACGCAAAGATTGAAGAGCATGATTCGGAGGACGGGGTGCGTGACCCCTTGCGCGAGGCGCGAGGCAATATCTATCTGCCGCAGCACTATGAGGCGACCACGCTGGGTGGGTTGGTGTCGGAGATTGCAGGGCATATTCCTCTACCGGGTGAGGTGGTCGAAGGCAAGCTGCTGCGCTTCGAGGTGATCGCTTCAACCGACCGCAAAGTGGAGCGGGTGCGGGTGGGGCTACGCGGAGATATACTTGACGAATCGACCTAATTTGAAAGGAGAACCATGCCAAGGCCCGGTCTCCAGCTCTACGTCTCTCACCCTCTCAGGATTCTTGCGCTCATACTGATTGCATCGCTATCGACAGCACAGGCCGACGCACGCAATCCCAACCTCTCCAAGTATCCTTTGCGCGTGCATGTGCTGGTTGCCGGCGAGGCGCTAAGGCAGGACAGGATGAGCCCCGCAGGGTCGGCCGCGTGCGACTCCATCGACGACATGCTTAGTGCGAGTGATGACTCCGGTGGCCTGGTCTCGTTTCTCGGACTCGCTGGCGATCCATGCTCTTTTAATACCGGGCCGATGGCGGGACGCTTGCTATATGTTCAGAGCGAGGAGTCTTACTCGGGCGAGGGACGCGGCGACCTGGTATCTCCACCCAACGGGACTTTGGGCATCAGCTTCCAATATAAAGACTGCTACAGGGTACGAGCTCAGCCCGGTTTCCAGTCGCTACCGGCGCGATGGAAGAAGCCTGGGCAGACGCTGGAGGTCTTGATTCCCGCCGACCGCATCCCTGTTGCTGGCCGTCCTTTGCCGCCGGCGAAGTGCTCCTTCACCGTCACCCAGCACGAGTTTGTCTATCTCCTGATTCCTCCCGGCAGGCTGATAGAGGTATCGCCGGATGTTTACTGGGCTAAGCCGGCCCTGCGGGTCTTCCTCAGCGGTGCGACACAAACCGTGCAACGGCGAGCCCAGGCGGTACCAGTCTCGGCACTCCCCACACAGTAGAACTGGATCATGACGCGAAGCGCTCATCCTATAAGACGTGGCGGGGCGATAATGGGGGATGGCATTTCGCTCCGGATTCGTTTCGATTATTGGCCGGCCCAACGCGGGCAAATCCACGCTGCTGAACGCCCTGCTGGGGCAGAAGTTGGCTATTGTGACCCACAAGCCGCAGACCACGCGGACGCGCATCCACGGCGTGCTGGAGGTTCCGCTCAAGAAGAAGACAACAGGCAAAGTGGGACATCCGGCGGCGCAAGTGGTGCTGGTGGATACGCCCGGCATCCATAAGCCGGAGACGCAACTGGACCGGCGCATGATGCAGGAGGTGCAGGACGCTCTGGAGTCGCGCGACGCGGTGCTGTTTATCGTGGATGTGACACATCGGCTGGCGAAGGCGGAAGTCGTTGGAGAAAAAGTAAAGGTTACGGGCCGCATGGCAATGAGCGCGGCGGAGGACGACTTCGCGCTGTCGCTGGTGAAGCGGCTGGACTGCCCCGTGGTGCTGGTGCTGAACAAGATTGACGCGGTGCGCAAGGAGGAGCTGCTTCCACTGATCGCGCACTGGAGCGCGCAGCACAAGTTTGCCGAGGTGGTGCCGATCTCAGCGCGCAAGAAAGAGGGCCTGCCGCTGCTGCTGGAGAAGATCGTCGCGGTGTTGCCTGAGGGCCAGCGCTACTTCCCCCGCGACCAGGTGACGGACCAGCCGGAGCGGTTTCTGGTGGCCGAGTTGATCCGCGAGAAGATATTGATGCTGACCGGCGAAGAGGTTCCCTACGCAACGGCGGTTGTGATCGAACGGTTCGAAGAGCCCGCCTCGACGAAGAAGATGAAGGATGGGCGGCTGCCGCTGACGAAGATTGCGGCGGCGATTTACTGTGAGCGGACGGGGCAAAAGGCGATCCTGATCGGCAAGCAGGGCACGATGCTGAAGGCCATCGGCACGGCGGCGCGCAAGGAGATCGAGAGCCTGCTGGGGACGCGTGTCTTCCTGGAACTCTTTGTGAAGGTACAGGCAGAGTGGCGGTCCAGCCGCGGCTTTGTGGAGGAGCTGGACTGGCGGCGGCAACTGGAGCAGATAGCGGCCAAACAGCAGCGGGAAGAGTAGAGGACACAGTTAAAAATAATTATGACAAGGGAACTTGACATGACGCGCCGATATATGTAAAGTTAGCTTGTCATAAAGGAAAGGAAGCCATTCATGGGCTGTATGACCAAGAATCCTGCTGTGCGGCGATTTTATTCACGGACCCTGGCCGCATCGTCTGCCTACATTGTGCTGATCGTCTCGATTGCTTTGTACTTCTACAAATTTCGCCCGCATGGGCTATTGGCTTATGTGTTGGCCGTTCTGCCCGCGGTCGCTATCCTGGGAAACATCATTGCAATAGGACTTTACCTGATCGAGGACAAGGACGAGGTGCAGCGCAGCCTGATGGTAGAGCTGCTGCTGTGGGGCCTGGGCGGAGTGCTTGTGTTCACCTCGGCGTGGGGATTGCTGGAGACCTTTATGCACATGCCGCACTTCAACCCCACCTATACCTACACAGTCTTCTGGCTCTTCATTGGCGTTGGTGTGCCGTTTCTACAGCGTAGATACAGGTAAAGGAAAGGAAGTAAATTATGAATTGTCTGCAAAAGAATCCGGCCACTCGCCATTACCTTTACCGCTTTGTGTCCACAATGACCGCGTATGTTGTGTTCCTCCTCTTCGCGGAGTGGGCCATCCACAGCTTTCATCCCACCGGCTCGCTGCTATACGCGCTGGCTGCTTTGCCTGCGATTCCAATCATAGGAATCATCGTCGTGGTCGGGCTGTACCTAGCCGAGGAGAAGGACGAGTTTCAGCGCAACCTGCTGATCCAGTCGATGCTGTGGGGACTGGGCGGCATCCTCTCGCTGACTTCGGTGTGGGGATTTCTCCAGTTGTACGCACACGTTCATCCCTTCCAGCCGTTCATGGCGTTTCCTCTGTTCTGGTGCTTTCAGGGGATTGAGACGGGCGTGCTGCGCTGGAGCTACCGATGAAGGAAAGGACGCCAGATATGATTTCTCCGCAGAGTTGTTCACCGCAGTGGTTGCAGAAAACACCCGCCGCACGCCGGTACGCTATCCGTCTCAGTTGGGCAATGTTTTTCTTTGCAGCGTTTAATTTAGCGTTCGCTTATTTGTCCTTTCACGGCTTCCATCCGAGAGGAATATTCGCATACCTCTTTGCGGTCCCGCCGGCGATTGCGATCGTTGCAACCCTGGTTAGAGGTGGAATGTATCTGAGCGAAGAGACAGATGAGTTTCAGCGGCATCTGTTCGTCCAGTCGATTCTGTGGGGCGTTGGCGGGATCATGGTGCTTACATCGGTCTGGGGATGGCTACAGCTTTTTACCCATATCATTCCTTTCTTCACCATCTGGACGTTCCCCTTCTTTCTGGTGTTCCAAAGCGTTACCTGGCAAGTGCTGCGGTGGAGGAGCCGATGAAGGAAAGGAAGCCAGTCATGGGCTGTCTGCCAAAGAACTCCGCCGTGCGACGATTTGTCTTCCGAGTCGTCGCCTCCGTTTCTGCCAACATTGTGCTAACCATCTTCGTGGCTTCGTGCTTTGACGAATTCCATCCGCATGGGCCCCTCGCCTACCTGCTTGCTGCTCTGCCCGCCGTAGCAATTCTCGGTTTCATCGTCGCTCTCGGACTCTTTCTGGTTGAGGAGAAGGACGAGTTTCAGCGCAACATGTTCATCCAGACTCTGCTATGCGGCATCGGAGGGACCCTCGTCTTTATGGAGGTCTGGGGATCGCTGGAGACGTATATGCACATCCGGCACTTCCCGATGACCTGGACATTCACTCTCTTTTGGATCTTCTGCGGCATTAGTGCGCCGTTGCTCCTGCGGAGATACCGATGAAGAACCGGTTGCGAGTGTTGCGCGCGGAGCGGGAGTGGTCGCAGGCCGACCTGGCCGACCGGCTGGAGGTGTCGCGCCAGTCTGTGAATGCCATCGAGACCGGCAAGTACGACCCATCGCTACCGCTGGCCTTCCGTATTGCCCGGCTGTTCGAGACCAGCATCGAGGCCATCTTTACGGATGAGATGTGAGGCGTCAACTCGTTGGCCCGAAATTCATTCGCGTGTTGTACTGGGATCGTCCAGGACGCGATATTCTTATAGCTAACCATGCCAATTAAAAAAGAACTGCTCTCGACGCCCGTTCAGCACATTGACATCACGCAGCACAACGTAGTGGCGCTGGTGGATGCGATGGCATCGATGGCCTACAGCTCGCGGGATACAGCGCGGGCCGCCGCTATCTACGAAATGATGCTGCGCGACACGGAGTGCGGCGTCATCCTGTGCTTGGCCGGGTCGCTGATCTCGGCGGGCTTGCAAAAGCTGTTTGTCGACCTGGTGCGCAACAACATGGTGGACGCCATTGTCTCCACCGGCGCGAACATTGTGGACCAGGACTTCTTCGAGGCGCTGGGATTCCGCCACTACATTGCGGGCGACGAGTACAAGTACGGCAACGGCGACGCGGAGCTGCGCGAACTGATGATCGACCGCATCTACGACACGTTCATCGACGAGGAAGAACTGCGCATCTGCGACGAGACGACGGAGAAGATCATCAACTCGCTGGAGCCGCGGCCTTACAGCTCGCGGGAGATCCTGCGCGAGTTTGGCGCGTACCTTGCAGCCAACGACCGCACGCCTGAAGCTGGCAACAACGATTCGATCCTGCTGGCGGCGTATGAGAAGGATGTGCCGATCTTTTGCCCGGCGTTCTCGGACTGCTCGGCGGGCTTCGGCTTTGTGATGCACCAGCACGCGCGGCAGGGGCAGGCGATGGTGTCGATCGACTCAGCCAAGGACTTTTACGAGCTGACGCAGCTGAAGATTGCCAACCCAACGACCGGGCTGCTGATGATCGGCGGCGGCGTGCCCAAGAACTTTGCCCAGGATATTGTGGTGGCGGCGGAGGTGCTGGGGGTGGACGCGCCCATGCACAAATATGCGATCCAGATTACGGTGGCGGATGTGCGCGACGGGGCGCTTTCGGGATCGACCCTGAAGGAGGCAAGCAGTTGGGGCAAGGTGGACACCACGTACGAGCAGATGGTGTACGCCGAGGCCACATTGGCGCTGCCTTTGGTGGCTGGCTACGCGCTGCACAAGCGTGCGGCGGCAGGACGCAAGGGCAAGCAATGGGGCCGGGTGCTGAACCGCAAGCCCGAAACTATCTCTGCATGAATCATTTAAGGGGTATATTGATTGGTGCAACACTGCCACATTTAATCTCTCAGCGTCCGATCCCGCTGTAGCATATAGGCCATCGACGATGAGTCAGCAAGAATCCATCCTCCTCGGTTTTTTTCTGACGTGTATTGTCGTGCTCGTCGCCATTGCGCTGTGGCTGGATCGCAAAGTCCGCCGCCAGGATCACGATATTGACGGACTGAGCGAAGCGCTGAAGCGCAGCCGCATTCATGCCGAGGAGCAGAAGCACCGGCTGGCTGAGCGCTCGGACCTGGATCAAGCCAAGGACGAGTTCATATCCACTGTCTCCCACGAACTACGCACTCCGTTGACCAGCATTCGCGGTGCGCTTGGCCTGCTATCTTCCGGACTGTTGGGCAACGTGGATACCAGGGCGCAAAACCTGCTGCGCATCGCATCCAGCAACACCGAACGGCTGATCCGCCTGATCAACGACATCCTGGATCTGGAGCGCATGGAGTCGGGACGTGCCCCCGTCAATCTGCGGCGGTGCTCTATCTACGATCTGGCGCGCGAAGCTGTGGACACCATGAACGCGCTGGCAGATGCCTCATCCATCCGGCTGGAACTGAACAGCTACGCGGCGCACGACGCCAACTACTTTGATGCCGATCCCGACCGCATCCTGCAGGTGCTTACCAACCTGCTCTCCAACGCGATCAAGTTCTCACCGATCAATACCACCGTCTCGGTGCAGATCGACGCCAACATCGAGGCACTATCCGTGAAGGTGATCGATCGCGGGCGCGGCATTCCCGCAGACAAGCTGGAGAGCATCTTCGACCGCTTCCAGCAGGTTGAGTCCTCCGACGCCAGCAAGAAGGGTGGCACCGGGCTTGGCCTGGCTATATGCCGCAGCATTATTCAGCAACACGGCGGCATGATCTGGGCACAGCCCAACCACGACTGGGCAAAGCCGGACCAGATCGCCCAGGGCACAACCTACTGCGTGCAATTCTCGCGCAGTGTGCGGGCCGGCGATACTGCGAGGCCCAACCTGATGTCGCCGATGACCAAGCACGGGGAAGGGCTGATTCTGGTGTGCGACGACGATGCAGGCATCCGGACCGTAATCTGCGAACAGTTGCGCCGACACGGATACGACGTGATCGAGGCAGGCAGCGGCGAAGAGGTGATTGCGCTGGCCCATGAGCAGGCCATGGGGAATGCCTCGGTGCCCGCCATCGCCGGCATCCTGTTGG
>Ga0073936_10012069_pt1 | contig 10350 bp, 11 predicted proteins | sample AliMusrvi5mmetaG_FD_87041 | JGI IMG/M metagenome (GOLD analysis project Ga0073936, IMG submission 87041) | Freshwater lake bacterial and archeal communities from Alinen Mustajarvi, Finland, to study Microbial Dark Matter (Phase II) - Alinen... | ecosystem: Environmental > Aquatic > Freshwater >... | reverse complement strand
GTGCTGGCGGACGAACGGGGGCTCAATGCCCTGATCGCCGGGATGACGCCGTCGGATGCGGCGCTCGTTCTCACGCGGGGCGCGCTGGCCCGGTTCAGCCGCGACGAGTTGCAGGCGATCGTGGCGCATGAGCTCAGCCATGTCCTGAACGGCGACATGCGGCTGAACGTCGAACTCGTCGGCATGCTGCACGGCCTCCAGTTGCTGGCGCTGGTCGGGCACGGAATCCTGTGGCCGGTGTTGTGGTCCTGGGATGCGGACGACGACGGGGAGGACGAGGGCGGCGTGGGCCTGATCGTATTCCGCACCCGCCTGTGGCCGGTCTTGCTCGTCGTGGGGACGACCCTGCTGCTGATCGGGTATCTCGGCGTCCTTCTGGCCAATCTCATCAAGGCGGCCGTTTCCCGCGAGCGCGAATACCTGGCCGATGCGGAGGCGGTGCAGTTCACGCGCAACCCGCTGGCCTTGACCGGCGCGCTCAAGAAAATCGGCGCCCGCACCATGGGCGGTTGCCTTCGCGTGCCGGAGGCGGCGCAGACCAGCCACATGTTCATTGCCAGCCCGGCGCCGGACTGGTGGTTCTCGCCGTTCGACACGCATCCGCCGCTGCTGGCGCGCATCCGCCGCTTCGATCCCGCGTTTGACGGCGACTTTGCGCGTGTGCGGGAGGAGTTGCAGCGGAACGATCCGGCCTGGGCGGTGGTCGCTCCGCCGGTGTATGCGCGGCCGGAGGCGTTTGCGCCCCGGGCGCGTTCCGATGCGGTTCACCGCGTGGGCGCACCAGGCTCCGGGAATCTGGTCTACGCCGCGGCCTTGCTGCAGGCGATTCCGGAACCCTGCCGCCGCATGGTCGAGAGCACCGACGGCGCGCAGGCCGTGCTCTTCGCCCTGCTGCTCTCGTCCCGGCCCGAGATCAACCGCCGGCAGATGGCGACGTTGGCAGCCGGCGCGCCTGGCAGCGTCTACACCCACCTGTCGTTTCTTGCGCGCCTCGTGGAAGAAATCCCCGAAACCGTGCGGATGCCGCTGGCCGATCTGGCGGTCAGCACGTTGCGCGAACTGGAGCCAACGGACTATCCAGGGTTCCGCGAGAACCTGCTTGCGCTGGTCACGGCGGATGATGCGCTCGATCTCTTCGAGCTCGCGCTGCTGCACATGGTTTCGCGGCGGCTCGACCGGCACTTCGGAATCATCGGCCAGCCGTGCATCCGTTACGACGCGCTCGAACAGGTGCAGGCTTCGATCGGCCTGGTCCTCTCGGCGCTGGCATGGAACGGGACGGATGATCCGGCGGTCGCTGCCACCGCCTACGCGCAGGGATGGGCCGGGCTGGACGCGCCGCCGCCGCCGATCCACACCCGGCGGGAATGTTCGCTGCCGCAACTGGAGGAGCATCTGGGACATCTGGCCGAACTCACGCCGCAGCTCAAATCGCGGCTGCTGGAGGCCTGCGGCCGGTGCGTGGCCGCCGACGGCCGCACCACGCTGTGCGAGGCCGAGACGCTGCGAGCCATCGCCGATGCACTCGACTGCCCCGTGCCGCCGTTCGCGCCAGAGGCGGAAGTTACCGGCGCGTGAACGCCAGCATCATGCGGCGACGCGGTTAGCGGCACCGCATGCATGCCGTGGTTCGCACTCTCGGTTGTTTTGCCTCTCTTGAGACTCAGGCCGTTCCTCCGAGGAGAATCGCCCACACAACGAAGACGGACCCAATCACATAGATGCAACCCAACGCACAGCCGATCACGTTGCCCGTGCGAAGTCTCTTCTGCTTGACCAACTCGGTTGCTCCGTCATCCAAGGCTGACTTCAGCGCCATCTCAACGAAAAAGCCCAGCCCGAGCAAGCACGATCCGCCCATGAACCAGAGAAAAGGGCTGTACCCCCGTCTCTTGGCGTCCATCGCTGCGAGCCAGCCGAACAACAATGGAAACCCAAGCATTATGGCTATGCCGCTTCGCATCTAATCGTCTTTTCTGGTTATCTGCTTCTTCCGTGCGAACGTGATATGGTCCGCCAATCAGACTTGCCGGCATGTACCGCCGCAAGCAAGTACCGGGCTCATTTGTTGCTGGAACGATAGAACTTCACGTAACAAGCGTCAACCTGTTTGCAATGCGTTTGCGGTCGAGTTACAGCAGGTTGGCTTGACGGTTGTCTGTGAGTGGCCGTTACGTGTGACGTATGCCGGTGTTAATGTGGGCGACTTTTCGGCAGATATGCTGGTTGAGGGCCGTATTCTCATCGAAGACAAAGCCGTGCATCTTCGGTGTACCGCACACGAAGTGCAACTGGTGCATTACCTGACGGCCACGAGGATCGAAACTAGACTGCTATTCAACTTCGGCGCGGAAAGTCTGCAGTTCAAACGCAAAAGCCGCACCTACAGCCCCAAGGCAAAGATAGGGGACGCAATGGATGGGGCAGCGTCAGCAGGCGGTAGCACCAATCCTGTCTAATCCTGTTAATCCTGTCAAAAGAGATCCAGACGCCAAAGGCTGAACGCAAGAGAGGCGCCAACGGAACTGCCATGCGCCCAGGATCATTGTTTCGCCGTTTCCATCATTGAACCCCGCCGCGCACGCGCTATACTGCGCTCTTTTCGGGAGCGACCGACCATGGACAAACTTTTCGGAACCGACGGCATTCGCGGTCAGGCCAACCGCCACCCCATCACGCCGGAAATGGCGCTGCAGGTCGGCAAGGCCATTGCCAGCGCCATCGGCGCGCGCGGCCACGGCAGCAAGCGCGCCGTGATCGGCAAGGACACCCGCCTCTCCGGCTACATGATCGAAACCGCCCTCACCAGCGGACTGGTCTCCATGGGCGCGGATGTCTTCCTCGTGGGGCCCGTGCCCACGCCCGCGGTCGCGCATCTGACCAAGTCGCTGGCCGCGGATGCGGGGATCATGGTGACGGCGTCGCACAATCCGTTCGACGACAACGGCATCAAGCTCTTCAGTCCCGCCGGCTACAAGCTCGACGACGTCATGGAGGACGAGATCGCCCGGCTCGTGCTCTCGGGCGAGATCAGCAGCGAGCACATCCGCAGCGACCAGATCGGCAAGGCCTACCGCATCGACGATGCCAGCGGCCGGTATATCGAATTCGCCAAGAGCACCATCCGCAACGAGAAGCTCGACCCGCTCAAGATCGTGCTCGACTGCGCCAACGGCGCCGCCTACCACATCGCCCCGCTGATCTTCCGCGAACTGGGCGCCGAGGTGGTGAAAATCAACGTCGCCCCGGACGGCTACAACATCAACAACAACTGCGGCGCGCTCCATCCCAAGGTCGTCGCCGAGCAGGTCAGGGAGCAGAAAGCCAACCTCGGCGTCGCGCTCGACGGCGATGCCGACCGCGTGATCTTCTGCGACGAACACGGCCGCACGGTCGACGGCGACCGCATCCTGGCCATGTGCGCGCTGGAGTTCCAGCGCCGCGGCGCGCTGACCAAGGACACGCTGGTCTGCACCACCATGAGCAACCTCGGCCTCCACGAGGCCATGGCGCGGCACGGCATCCGCGTCGTCATCACCGACGTCGGCGACCGCTGCGTGATCGAGGCCATGCGCACGCATGGCTACTCGGTGGGCGGGGAGAAGTCCGGCCACCTGATCTTCCACGACTACGCCACCACCGGCGACGGCATCATCACCGCGCTGCAGGTCATGCGCCTGATGTGGACCAAGCAGACGCCGCTCTCCGCGCTGGCGGACTGCATGACCGAATACCCGCACCGTGTCGCCAGCCTGCCGGTGCGCGAGAAGATCCCGCTCGAAACGCTGCCGAAGCTCTCGGCCGTCCTCCGGCAGGCCGAAGCCGACCTGGCCTCGCGCGGCCGCGTGCTGGTGCGCTACTCCGGCACGGAGAAGAAGATCCGCCTGCTGGTCGAAGCCCGCGAGCAGGCCATGGTGGACCAGTGGATCGCCCGCCTGACCGAGGCGGTGAAGGCGGAGTTGGGGTAAGTGCGGAATACGGAAGGCGGAGTGCGGAATGCGGAATGCGGAATAATGAATTCGCCCACTTCGCAGACAACGGCAGAACCACGGCAAACAGGGGCATTTCCGATTGGCGGCAGATAAAAGAGTTGTGCAGAGAATAGAGAATGACCAGATACTGGAAAATGGTTGCGATTCTTCTCACAAGCGGACTGTTCGCTTTCTTTCAGTTCACATGGTCTGGAAGCATGGTCCAGATCGTGCTCTTTTCATTCGTGGCTGTTCTGATACCTCTCGGTCCGATTTCTACCGTCATAGTACTGGGTCTGGTCTATGTTGGCCTCGTGACTTGGGCCGTGTTCCTGGTTCGACGGGTCATTCGGGATGCGACTCCCGTTCACGCTATCTTGGCAAGCGTGGAGACCTTCATTGGGCTGGACAGAATAGAGTATGGACGAATCGACGGGGGGTATTGGGTGCGCTCCTACCACGTTCCAATGGGTCCGGCTGACGTTTACAACAGCAAAGACAAGGCATGGACTTTCGATGAATGAGAGCACAACGACGGGCATGCTCCGCCCCGGAGTACCGGGCCGGAGATGCCCGTCGTTAGCAAAAGAATACAATTGAATCTATATGCATTCTGTTGTATTCTATCTGCATTCAAGGCAACGATTGGGAGGCAGACATGTCCAAGACTGTGACACTGCGACTTAATGATCCCGTGTATCAACTTTTCAAAGGTGTAGCGGAACGTGAGAACCGCCCCATCTCAAATTTTATTGAGACGGCTGTGATGCGTTTTGTACAGGATCATGAAACCGTAGATGAGTTTGAGATGGCTGAGATCCGAGGAAATATCGAACTCAATCAAAGTCTGAAGCGAGGACATCAAGATGCCAAGCACCGGCGCGGCGCCTTCGTCTGACTTTCGCATCTTCGAGACTGAGGAGTTCCAGAAGGCATTAGCCCGTCTCGGGCCTCCTCGGTACTTGCGAAAGAAACTCGACTCCTATGTTTACCCGCAACTGCGACGGGGGCCATACTTTGGCCCCAACATCCGCAAGTTGCAGGGTTACACGCCCACAACATGGCGATATCGAGTAGGACCCTATCGTATTTTTTACGCTCTGGATGCGTCCGAGCGCATTGTGTTCGTTCTGTCGATCGATGATCGAAAGGATGCGTACAGATAATCCGGCCAACCAACAGCCGGTCGCTGGAACGTAAGAGTCCTAGGACAGGCGGCTGCTGGTGATCGTTGTCGTAATGAAAACGAAGCGCAGCTTGGCGCCTGATTCCTGGAGCCTGAACCCTGAAAAGGTAAGTAGGCTGTAGACTGTTAGGCTGTTAGGTTTGGCAGCCAAGTGAGTTACGAACTTATACGACGACGCCATTGGAAGACTGCATCTTTCTGCATCACTCATTCATTCTCAACCTAACAGTCTAATAGCCTACAGCCTAAACACCTTTTTTCTCAACCCCATCCCCTGGAGTAATCCCATGTGCGGCATTGTCGGCTACATTGGCAAGGCGGACGCCTGCGAGATCCTGTTGAACGGTCTGCGCCGGCTGGAATACCGCGGCTATGACTCGGCCGGAATTGCCATCCTGTCCGGCGGGAAACTGCACGTCATCCGGAGCGTCGGCAAGGTGGCGCGCCTGGCCGAACGGGTTGCCGCCGAATGGCCGGACGCGCTGCGCGCCGGCGCCACGGCGGGCATCGCCCATACGCGCTGGGCCACGCACGGGGCGCCGACCGAAGCGAACGCCCATCCGCACGCCGATCAGTCCGGAAACCTGCTGCTGGTGCACAACGGCATTATCGAGAACTACGCCTCGCTCCGCCGCCAGATGGAGGGGCGCGGACACGTCTTCCGCTCGCAGACGGACACCGAGGTGCTGGCGCACCTGGTAGGCGAATGCCACCGCGGCAACCTGTTCGAGGCGGTTTCGCAGGCGCTCAAACATGTGGAGGGGACCTACGGCATCGCCGTGCTGGCGGCCGCGCACCCGGATGAAATCGTGGTGGCGCGCAACGGCAGTCCGCTCCTGATCGGCCTGTGCGAGGGCGCCTCGGTCGTTGCCAGCGACGCTTCCGCCATCATTGCGCACACGCGGCAGGTGATCTATCTGCAGGACGGCGACGTGGCGGCCGTGCGCGCGGACGGCGTCGACATCCGCAACCTGGACCAGATTCCGGTAGACCGCGCCGTGTCGCGGATCGACTGGGACGATGCCGCCGTGGAGAAGGGCGGCCATACGCACTTCATGCGCAAGGAGATCTTCGAGCAGCCGGAGTCCCTGCAGAACACCATCCGCGGCCGCCTGGACGAGCGGGCGGGGTGCGCCCTGCTGGCGGGGCTGAACCTGTCGCCGCGCGAACTGGCGGCCGTCAACCGCATCGCGCTCGTGGCCTGCGGCACCTCGCTCTACGCCGCCATGACCGGCCGGTACGCGTTCGAGGGGCTGGCCGGCATTCCGACCGACGCCGAGCAGGCCGCCGAGTTCCGCTACCGCAATCCGATCCTCGGACCGGAGAGCATGGTGGTGGCCGTGAGCCAGTCCGGCGAGACCGCCGACACGCTCGCGGCATTGCGCGAGGCGCAGCGCAAGGGCGCGCTCGTGGCCGGCGTCTGCAACGTGGTGGGCTCGACCATCGCCCGCGAAGCCGGACGCGGCGTCTACCTGCACGCGGGGCCCGAGATCGGCGTGGCCTCGACCAAGGCGTTCACGTCGCAGGTGCTGGTGCTGACGATGCTGGCGCTGGCGTTCGGCCGCGGCCGGCGGCGCTGGAGGGCGCGCTCAAGCTCAAGGAGATCAGCTACATTCATGCCGAAGGGTATCACGCCGCGGAGCTCAAGCACGGTCCGATCGCGCTGCTCGACGGGCAGACGCCGGTGGTGGCGCTGCTGAACGACGTGCCGGGGCGGGACAAGACGCTGGGCAACGTGCAGGAGTGCCTTGCCCGGCACGCGCCGGTGATCGGAGTCGCCAGCGAAGGGGATGCCGAGGTCGCGGCGCTCGTGCCGAATTGCATCTTTGTGCCGCGCACCGGCGTCTATACCACGGCCATTCCGGTCGTGGTGGCGCTACAGCTCCTGGCCTACCACGTGGCGCGCCTGCGCGGCTGTCCGATCGACCAGCCCCGCAACCTGGCCAAGAGCGTGACCGTCGAGTGAGTACGGAGTACGGAATGCGGAACTCAAAGAGTAGAACGTAGAGTTCGGTAAGAACCCATTTGATAATTGATCGAACAGGCGGCGGACCGTCCGCGGAATCGCGACCGTTCACCGCCGTCGTTCATCAAGGACGGTCTGTCCCCCATTCGAGGAACTGCACTCCTTGACCCGTTTCACACTCCCCGCTCCGCGTCCCGCATTCCGCATTCGCTTGAGCCCCAGGGGCTGTCAAAGGTATAGTGCCTGTGTGAAGACACACACCGACACCAGCGGCACGACCGGCCCCCACGTGGATGGATGGGCGGTACCCGATCCGGCCACGATCTACCCGGCGGCGTGCCATTTCCGAATCATCGTGGCGGCTGATTTCGGCGCGGACGCCCAGTTGCAGCAGGCGCTGGCCGCAAGCGAGGTCACTTCGGCGCTGGCGCCGGGAGGCGTTTCCAAGGGCGGCAAGTTCCGGTCGCTGCAGGTCACGGTGCGCGTGAAGGACCGCGCGGAACTGGTGCGTCTGGACCGCGAACTGCGAGCCGTGGAAGGCGTGCGGATGATTTTGTGAGTGAACAGTTATCAGTGAGCAGTAAACAGTGTTTGCCTCCCATGCGGCGCACAGAAGATTTCGTTTTACCTGATTACTGCTCACTGTTCACTGCTCACTTTCCTCTCATGGAGTCTGACATCGTGGAACGAATCGGCATCCTCGGCGGCACCTTCAACCCGGTCCACATCGGCCATCTGCTGATGGCGCAGACCGTGCGGGAGGCGTGCGGCCTGGACAAGGTGCTCCTGCTGCCGTGCCACACGCCGCCGCACAAGGTGTGCGAGGCGCTGGCCCCGGTTGCCGACCGGCTGGCCATGGTGCGCCTGGCGGCGGCGGACGACCCGGGGCTGGAGGTCTGCACGCTGGAGACCGACCGCGGCGGCGTCTCCTATGCCGTGGACACGATGGCGGCGTTCCGGGCGCGGTTTCCGGCCTGCGAACCGCATTTCATCATCGGCATGGACTCCCTGCGCGAACTGCACCTCTGGCATCGCGTGGGAGAGCTGCTGCGGCTCTGCACGTTCATTGCGGTGGAGCGCCCCGGCATCGACCGGCCGGTCTCCCCGGACGAGTTGCGGCTCCCGGCGCCCTGGCCGGAACGGCTGCTGGCCGGCGTGATCCGCGGGCGGCTATGCGAGGTTTCCTCCCGCGAAATTCGCAAGCGGGTTGCCGAAAACCGGCCGATCCGGTATCTTGTGACGCCAGCGGTGGAGCAGTACATCCTCCGCCGGGGATTGTATGCCGGACATGCCGCTGTGCAAGGAGAACGCCATTAACTCACTGGAACTCGCGCTCGAAGCCGCAAAAGCGCTGGAAGAGAGGCTCGGCAAGGATATCCGCGTGCTGGACGTGCGCGGGATCTCGAACCTCACCGACTACTGCGTGATTGCCTCGGGCACGTCGGCGCCGCACCTCAAGGCGCTCACGACCGAAGTGCAGCATACCATGAAGCAGCGTGGCTTGCCGGCGCGTCGGTCCGGTCTTCCGGAAAGCGGGTGGGTGGTGGTGGACTGCCTCGACGCGGTCATCCACATTTTTGCGCCCGAAGCCCGGGCGTATTACGCGATTGAGAATCTATGGAAGGGGGCGACGGCGGTTCCGCTGGCGTCTCCGCCTCCGGTGCAGCCACCGCGTCCAACCCCTGCAGATTGAGCAGGCGACGGGCCAGATTCTCCCGTTTCTCGCTCGGCGCAACCGCCTCCGGGGCGGTCTGGTCGCCGGCGCAGAGGAACAGCATGTCATCCATCAACGCGGCCTGGCGGTCGGCTTCCGTTTCCGCCGCCATGCTGGAGCGGATCAGGAGCCAGCCGGTCAGCGTGACAACCAGCATGGCTGCCGCAGCCGCTGCAAACCGGACGAACGGCAGGATGCGGTGGCGGCGAACCTTCTGTTCGGCGGCGGCATGGATCGCGGACAGCACGGCGGCAGGCGGGACGCTGTCGCAGGCCCTGCGCACATGCGGCGCGAGACGGGCGCACGCCTGTTCATCTTCGGGATTAAGTCTGTTTTGAGTGTTCATTTATTCACTGCTCTTCTGCTCTTCTGCGCAGGGCTCGAGGCGAGCCCGCGCTACCAACTGTGGTGCGGCAGCCAGTAGCCCCGGCCCGCCCCGGGCCGGGGGCAGATTGCTCACTGCCCACTACCATCAGCCTCCGTCTCTCCGCAAATCATCGCATACGCCCCGCCCAGATCCTGCCGCAGCCGCTGGATCGCGTAGTGCATGCGCCCCAGCGCCGTGTTGACGGGCACCCGCCGCAGCTTCGCGATCTCGGCAAAGCTCAATCCCGCCTGCGTCCGCAGGAGGAACACGTCCCGCTGGCCGGCGGGGAGGCGTTCCACCGCGGTCGCAATCAGGCGTCCAAGTTCCGCGGCCTCGGCGTCCTCTCCCGGTTCGGGGCCGCTTCCCGGCGTCAACTCCGAGTAAGCCGTCCCCTCGTCCGTGGTGTCGTCGAGGCTGACCATGGGCCTGCGGCGGCGCAGGCGGTCGATCAGCAGGTTCCGGGTAATGCGCCAGAGCCAGGCATTGAAAGCCCCACCGCGGAAGCTGCCCGGGTTGCGGACGACCCGCAGCCACGTTTCCTGGAAAAGATCGTCGGCATCCGCCGCGCTACCGGTCATGGCCCGCAAGTAGCCGTGCAGTTGTCCCTGGTACCGGCCGACCAAAGCAGCCAACGCCGCCGCGTCCCCCTTCCGAAACGCAAATAGCAACTCGGCGTCGGAGCGACTTTCTTCGCCAGTACCCATGCACTTCCTCTAGAACGCACTGGCTGACCGTTTATTGTGCTTTCCGCGGAATCGCGCTGCGGCGCGCAAGGGACTGCGCGCCCTACCTTGCGTTTCACGTATGTTCCGGAAGGTCGGGCGGCCACTCCGTGGGCGCCGCAAGCGCGGAAAGCTGTTTACGAATAAGTTCTTAATAATTGCGCCTCCAGTTTCTCGACAAGGCGACCCAAATCCCCATCCGTTTTCCTGCGACGTTCGATTCCTCGCACGGCCTGCCCGAGGGCCGGATAGGCCATGCCACCCGCTGCTTGGCCAAATTCCTGCAGGGTCAGCCCGCAGTGTAACAGTTTAGCCCATTCCGCGGAACCCGTTTGCCGGCGCGTGGCGGGTAGCGCGGAAGTCAGCAGCGCGGATCAGTTTTTTGTGACCCGGGCATTTCGGTTCATGAGGTATTGCGGAAGAT
>Ga0073936_10012066_pt1 | contig 10353 bp, 4 predicted proteins | sample AliMusrvi5mmetaG_FD_87041 | JGI IMG/M metagenome (GOLD analysis project Ga0073936, IMG submission 87041) | Freshwater lake bacterial and archeal communities from Alinen Mustajarvi, Finland, to study Microbial Dark Matter (Phase II) - Alinen... | ecosystem: Environmental > Aquatic > Freshwater >... | reverse complement strand
TGGCGGACAACGTCGGCCAGGCATTGCAGAAGGCGATGCGCGGCATTGAGAAGGCGAATCCGGACACACTGTATGGGATCTTCGGCGACGCCGCCTGGACCAACAAGGATCGCCTCCCAGACTCGTTACTTCGCGACCTGCTCGAACACTTCTCGCGCATCAGTCTCGGCAACGAGACGGCGGAATCGGACATGCTCGGGTCGTCCTACGAGTACCTGATCAAGAAGTTCGCCGACCTCACCAACAAGAAAGCCGGCGAGTTCTACACGCCGCGTTCGGTGGTGCGGCTGATGGTCAAGATCCTCGACCCACGCGAGAGGGAGTCCATCTATGACCCAGCTTGCGGTACCGGTGGCATGCTGCTAGAGGCGATAAACCACGTTCGCGAGAGCCACGGCGACGACCGTACGCTCTGGGGCAGACTGTTCGCGCAGGAGAAGAACCTGACCACGTCGACCATCGCCAGGATGAATCTGTTCCTCCACGGCGCCTCCGACTTCCAGGTGGTCCGCGGGGACACGCTGCGCCAACCGGCGTACTTCTTGGGGGATGACCTCGCCACCTTCGATTGCGTCATCGCCAACCCGCCGTTTTCGCTCGAAAAGTGGGGCGATGAAGTCTGGACCAGCGATCCGTACGGACGCAACTTTGCGGGAATGCCGCCCGCCAAGAACGGCGACTACGCCTGGGTGCAGCACATGATCAGGTCTATGGCCGCCCGCAGCGGGCGGATGGCGGTCGTTCTTCCTCATGGCGCGTTGTTCCGCATGGGCAAGGAAGGCGAGATCCGCAAGAAGATACTGCACATGGATCTGCTCGAAGCCGTAATCGGCCTCGGACAAAACCTATTCTACGGTACGAGCCTGGCCGCCTGTATCTTGATCTTCCGGCAACGCAAAGCACCGGGCAGGAAGAAAAAGGTGCTCATCCTTGATGCGTCGCGCGAGTTCAAGTCGGGCCGCGCGCAAAACGAATTGCTCCCTGAGCATGTCGAGCGCATCTACGGCTGGTACCGCGACTACAAAGATGTTGAAGGTGTCGCCCGCGTGGCCACGCTCGAAGAGATTGCCGCCAACGATCACAACCTCAACATCTCGCGATACGTGGCGCCGAAGGACGAACGTGAGGTGATCACCGTCGACGCGGCGATGAAACGACTGGGGGAAAGCGCACAAGCGGCGTTCTTCGCGGAAGAGAAACTGATTAAGATCCTCAAGCAGGAAGGTTTTCTAGCATGACGAGCCGCATCTCCCAGCAGCAGCTCGAATCGTACCTGTGGGGTGCCGCCGTGCTCCTCCGCGGCACCATCGATGCCGGCGACTACAAGCAATTCATCTTTCCACTCCTCTTCTATAAGCGGCTGTGTGACGTGTTCGAGGAGGAGACACAGTCCGCGCTTAACGAGTCCGGCGGTGACGCGACCTTTGCGGCATACCCTGAAAACCACCGCTTCCAAATTCCGCGCGACGCGCACTGGCGCGAGATTCGGCAGGTCCCAACCAATCTCGGCCGCGCGATTCAGACGGCGATGCGTGCGATAGAAACCGCCAACCAGGACAAGTTGTACGGCATTTTCGGCGATGCGCAGTGGACGAACAAGGATCGCCTTCCCGACTCCATGCTACGTGACCTGATCGAGCATTTCAGCGCGCTCGACCTCAGCATTGCCAACCTCCCCGAGGACGAACTCGGTCAGGGTTATGAATACCTGATCAAGAAGTTTGCCGACGATTCGGGCCACACCGCCGCGGAGTTCTATACCAACCGCACCGTCGTCCACCTGATGACCGAAATGCTGGAGCCGCACCCCGGTGAATCCATCTACGACCCGACATGCGGCTCCGGCGGAATGCTGCTCTCCTGTATCGCGCACCTTCGTCGCCAAGGTCAGGAATGGCGCAACGTGCGCCTGTTCGGACAGGAGCGCAACCTCATGACGTCCTCGATTGCCCGAATGAACTGCTTCCTGCACGGCATCGAGGATTTTCAGATCGTTCGCGGAGACACCCTCTCCGAGCCGAAGCTGGTGGAAGTGGACCGGCTCAAGCAGTTCGATCTCGTTCTTGCGAATCCGCCGTATTCAATCAAGCAGTGGGATCGGGAGGCGTTCGCGTCTGACCCATGGGGACGCAATCTATATGGAACTCCGCCGCAGGGTCGCGCCGACTATGCATTCTGGCAGCACATCTTGTGCAGTCTTGCGCCTAAGACCGGACGCTGTGCCATTCTGTTCCCGCATGGTGTTCTCTTCCGGCAGGAGGAGTCAGAGATGCGGCGAAAGCTAGTCGAGGCCGACCTGATTGAGTGCGTTCTCGGGCTTGGGCCGAACCTGTTTTACAACTCGCCCATGGAGGCCTGTGTCGTCATCTGCCGGACCCGCAAGCCCAAGGCGAGCAAAGGCAAGGTCTTCTTCATCAACGCCATCAGCGACGTAACGCGCGAACGGGCGCAGAGCTTCTTGACCAACGAACACATCGAGCGCATCGTCGCAGCGTATCGCGCTTTCCGCGACGAGGCCGGCTTCTCGCGGGCGGTTCGATCGGACGAGATCCGGATGCAGAGCGGCAGCCTGAACATTCCACTGTACGTTGGCGCGGTTGCGGCTGCGGGAAACGGTGGAAAGAACGGCAGTTCAGTCGCCGATTCCCTCAAGCAGTGGATGGAGTCCGCCACTGATGTTCGCGAATCGCTGGACCGCTTGCTTCCAAGGTCATGCACCAAAGACCACCTTTCCGGGCTCTCCGCAATTCAGCGGTTCTCACCAACGTGGCTGAAGCGTGACGAATGGAAGCGTCTGCCGTTCGGTGCCTTTGTCGATAGCATCAATGATCGGGTCGAACCGGCCCAAGCGGCCGACGAGATCTACGTTGGTCTGGACGACCTTGATCCGAGAGACATGCACGTTCGTCGTTGGGGCAAGGGTAGCGACGTAATTGGAACCAAACTGAGATTCCGAAAGGGCGACATCATCTTTGGCCGCCGACGCGCCTACCAGCGCAAACTGGCGGTGGCCGAGGTGGACGGGATTTGCTCTGCACACGCCATGGTGGTTCGCGCGAAGCCAGAGGCGGTTCGCCCCGAGTTCCTACCTTTCCTGATGACTAGTGAAGCGTTTATGACAAGAGCGGTGGAGATCTCCGTCGGGTCGCTATCCCCAACGATCAACTGGACGGCGCTAAAGGACGAAGAGTTTGAGCTTCCACCGCTTGATCAGCAGCGCCGAATAGCAGTGATTCTTGAGGCGATGGACGGGGATCTGGAGGCGTCAATTGCTCTCCGCGGCGCAGCCCTCGTTCTCAAGGCAACAGCGCTTGAGCAACGAACGTTGGGCGCTGGCACCAGGTTCCCACAGAGGCTTCTTGGGGACCTTGCCACCTTCCAGTACGGTTTATCGTGTCCACTGAGTGAATCGGGGGAGTATCCGGTCCTGCGAATGATGAACTACGACGAAGAGCTTGTAGTTGCATCTGATTTGAAGTTCGCCGACATGCCGGCCCAGGTCGCGGGTGGCTACACGCTTAACGCAGGGGATCTCCTTTTCAATCGAACGAATAGCGCCGATCTGGTTGGCAAGGTCGGCATTTTCCTGCTCGAAGGCCGTTTTCTGTTCGCTTCCTATCTCGTGAGGATTCGGGCGGATGAGACCGTGCTGCTGCCCGAGTTCTTGAACTTCTTCCTAAACAGCAAGGCAGGCCAGCAGGCCGTTCGGGTTTTCGCCACTCCGGGGGTGAGCCAGTCGAACATAAGCGTAGGCAGCTTGAAAAAAGTCAGCGTTCCGCTACCGCCGATCAGCGTACAGACTGCCATTGTCCAAGAACTAACGGAGATTACCGCAACAACACGCTGCGTCAAGCGACACGTCGAACGCAAGCAAGCACTGCTGCGAGAGATGACCAATACGCTATTTGAGGTGGCCAGTGTTCAATGAGTCCAACACCATCGAGCAAATGATCATTGAAGTGGCACGAGCCAGTGAACCCGGTGATTCAGCGCATTGCCATTGGGAGTACGTGCCAGGCCCCCAGCTTCCACGGCAGAGCGCCGAGGTGCTGGTCGAACCATGGGTGAGGGAGGCACTAATCCGCCTCAACCCGGAGATCGGCAGCCAACCCGACCGGGCTGACGAGGTCATCTACAGCCTGCGTGCGTGCATCCTCTCGGTACGGGCAGACGGGCTGGTCCGGGCCAACGAGAACTTCATGACGTGGCTCCGCGGCGAGAAGACCATGCCATTCGGCCCGAACGGCGAGCACGTCTCCGTGCGCCTAGTGGACGCCGCCGATCCCGCAAACAACCGCATGACCGTGTGCAACCAGTGGACCTACCAGGCTGGGTCGGTCGAAAAGCGATTTGACGTCGTGTTCCTGGTGAACGGGCTGCCGCTGGTGATCGGCGAAGCGAAGACACCGACGCGCAGCGCGGTCACGTGGTTCGACGGTGCGTTCCAAGTGCACGAGATCTACGAGAAGCAAGTCCCGGCGATGTTCGTGCCGAACGTCTTTTCGTTCGCCACTGAAGGGAAACTGTTCCGGTATGGCTCCATCCGCATGCCAATCGACATGTGGGGGCCCTGGCGGGATGAGGAGAGCCAACAAGAAGGTCAGTTGCATCATGTCCGCGCCGCCGTCGGGAGCATGCTGCGGCCAGAGGTCGTTCTCGATATCCTCCAGAACTTCACGCTGTTCGCGACCGACAAGAAGCACCGGCGTATCAAGATCATCTGTCGCTACCAGCAGTACTTTACCACGAACCAGATCGTCGACCGCGTTGTGAAGGGCTACCCGAAGAAGGGCCTCATCTGGCATTTCCAGGGGAGCGGCAAGTCCCTGTTGATGGTGTTCGCGGCACAGAAGCTCCGGATGCACCCGAGGCTCGGCAATCCGACGGTCATGATCGTGGTGGACCGCATCGACCTCGACACCCAGATCACCGCAACGTTCAGCGCGTCCGATGTCCCCAACCTGGTTGGCGTCGATAGCCGTCAGGAACTCCAGACGCTCCTAGGGCAGGATGTCCGCAAAGTGCTCATCACGACGATCCACAAGTTTGGCGAGGCCGGCGGCAAGCTGAATGAGCGCTCCAACATCATCGTGATGGTGGACGAGGCGCACCGCACCCAAGAGGGCGATCTTGGCCGCAAGATGCGTGAGGCTCTGCCGCACGCTTTCCTCTTCGGGTTGACGGGCACGCCCATCAATCGCGCCGACCGCAACACGTATTGGGCGTTCGGAGCGGACGAGGACTCGAAAGGCTATATGAGCCGGTACTCGTTCCAGGATTCGATTCGGGACAAGGCTACTTTGCCGCTGCACTTCGAGGCGCCGGAGGTCAGGCTCAAAATCGACAGGGCCGCTATCGACGAGGCATATCAGGCGATCACCGGGGATCTGAGCGAGCAGGATCGGGACGATCTCGCCAAGCGTGCTGCCAAGATGGCCGTGCTGGTGAAGAACCCGGAACGGATTCGCGCCGTAGTGAGCCACATCGTCAAGCACTACCAGGCCAAGGTGGAGCCGAACGGCTTCAAGGCGCAGGTGGTGGTCTTCGACCGGGAATGCTGCGTGCTCTACAAGCAGGTGATGAACGAGTTGGTGGGGCCCGAGGCGAGCGCCATCGTCATGAGTGCGGCGTCGAGTGACCCGACCGAATGGAAGGAACACGTCCGCGACAAGGACGCAGAAGAGAAGCTGCTCGACCGGTTCCGCGATCCGGTCGACCCGCTGAAGTTCGTGATCGTCACGAGCAAGCTTCTAACAGGATTCGACGCGCCGATCCTGCAGGTGATGTACCTCGACAAGCCGATGAAGGACCACAATCTCCTGCAGGCCATCTGCCGGACGAATCGCACCTTCGGCCAGGAGAAGACCCACGGCTTGATCGTGGACTACGTCGGCATCTTCGATGACGTGGCGCGGGCGCTCGACTTCGATGAAAAGGCTGTTCAGCAGGTCGTATCGAACATCGACGACCTGCGGAAGGAACTGCCCGTTCAGATGCAAAAGTGCCTGGCTTTCTTCCCCGGTGTCGACCGGTCCGTCGGCGGCTACGAAGGACTCATGGCCGCGCAACAGGCTCTCCCCAACAATGAAGTCCGCGACAGGTTCGCTGCCGAATACTCGTTGCTGGGCCGGATTTGGGAGGCATTGTCACCCGACCCGCTGCTCAGCCCCTATGAAAAGGACTACCGCTGGCTCACCCAGGTCTACGAGTCGGTGAAGCCGCCTAGCGGGAACGGGAGACTGCTCTGGCACGCGCTTGGCGCGAAGACCATTGAGCTGATCAACGAGAACGTCCATGTCGAGTCGGTCCGCGATGACGTCGAGACGCTGGTCATGGATGCGCAGGTGCTGGAGGAGATTCTCGAAGCCGCTGATCCTGAAAGGAAGGGCAAGGAGATTGAGATCAAGCTCATTGCGCGCCTACGCCGGCACCTTGGCAATCCCAAGTTCACCGCGCTCGGGGAACGGCTGGAAAAGGTCAGGGAACGTCATGAGCAGGGCTTCCTCACCAGCCTTGAATTCTTGAAGGAGATGCTCGAACTGGCCAAGGAGGTCGTCGAGGCCGAAAAGGGCGTGGACCCGGTGGAGGAGCGGGACCGCGCAAAGGAAGCCCTCACAGAACTATTCAACGAGGCGAAGAACTCCAACACCCACATCATCGTCGAGCGCATCGTGGCAGACATCGACGAAATCGTGAAGAAGGTTCGCTTCCCGGAATGGCAGCAAACAACCCAAGGCGAGCGGCTGGTCCAAAAGGAGCTTCGCCGCAGTCTGCTCAAATACAAGCTTCACACAGACCAGGCGCTATTCGACAAAGCTTACGGCTACATCCGGCAATACTACTGAGAGGACCGATGGACCCACAACACGTCGTCGAACACATCGCCAAAGCGCGCAACTGCTCCACCGAATTGGCCAGAGCCATCGTTACCGATTGCCTTTCCGCTCTCCATGAAGGCGCCGTCAAGGAAGGGATTGGAATCTCGATGTGGGCTGCGTATTTTGCGTTCGGTGACCTAGCCGCATACCATCTCGGCGGACTGTTCGCCGAGGCTGGCAAGTTCGAGACGGGCGAACTCCTGGAGACGTACCAACGCCTGGATCCCTCCATGGAACGATTCCGAACCATCGTCGAGCGGTGGGAGTATGAAGCAGCGCGCGCCCGCGAAAGTGAGAGTTAGCCCCAGTCGCATAGTCGCGGCGGCCAGCCAACTGCGGTCAGGTGGCCAGGATGAACTACCCGGGATTTCTGGATAGTTGGCAACGTGGAGACGCTCCTACGAGTTGCTGCTTTTGCCTGATCGCAAGGCGTACGCAAGCGCGCCCGTCCATCTTCACTCCGTCGAGACCTCAAACGAATCCCGGACGATCTCCTCGATGCGGGCGACTTCGTCGTCCCGCAGCTGAGCGAATTCGCCCTGCCGGCGCCGTGCTGAAAGTGCCCAGTGGTTGCGCCGAATGTAGGCGACCAGGTCTTCCGCCATCCGGTCCGGCATTTCGACCGTGTCCATGACACGGCGGATGGCATCGTCGTGGCGGCGCAAGTAGTCGATCTCTCGCGGCAAATCCTCGTCGACGGTGCGGCGGACGCAGGAGTACAGGAACTCGGCCGCGTCGGTGCAATCGAAGTAACGGTAGAGGTCGACGGTCTCATTCTGCACTTCGACATTTCTCGCCGGAGTCGGCCGCCAATCGATGAAGGACATCAGCGGGCCGGAGTGGGCCTGCAACGTGGCGCGGTAGTCGTCGATGCGGTCCAGCAGAACCGACGACACAGGGAAGACCAGCCCCGGCGGTGTGAAGTGGCGCTCAGCCAGGACATGATGGATCAGGCAGCGGTGCATGCGCCCGTTGCCATCCTGAAACGGATGAACGTAAACGAAGCCGAAGGCCGTGGCCGCAGCCTTCAGCACCCCGTCAATCCCGTCGTCGCGCATGCGGCTGTTGGCTTCGAGCAATCCATCCATCAGGTCGGGCAGATCTTCGGGCCGCGCTCCGATGAACTCGGGCAGCGGTTCGCCGTCGTGGTCACGCTCACCCAGGAAGACGCCTTCCGTGCGCAGCCCGGCGTGCACGAAGCGAGTGTCTTCGATGAGGACCCGCTGGAGGCGCAGGATCTCGTCGAGCGAGAGAGGATTCCTGCCGGCTTGCAGCACGGCGCGCCCCCACCGTTCCAGCCGGGTGCGTGGTGCCCGTTCGCCCTCGATTTCGAAGCTCGCCCGGCTGTCTGCGAGCAGCAGGAAGCTTGCGGCGCGCGAGACCAGGTGAGCGCCGATGCGGCCAACTGTCGTGCGAGCTTTCGCCGCGAGGTCAAGTGCGATGAGCTCCGTCAGCGCCGGTGTGCGCCGGATGACTGGGCAGAAGCGGCCAGTCCCAAGCAGGTTGTCGTGCAAGCGGTGGCGTTTCGAGATGCGCGGCGTGCCGGTGAAATAGGCGTCCTCATCCAACAGGTTGATGGCTGTGACACGCGGCGCGTCCGGCACGTCGAGGCTGCGGCCAGTCAGTAGCTCATACAGAAACCAAAGACGCCGCGCCAGAGCTCCGGTCGGCGCCGCGTGGATGAGCGGCTCGATCTCCGCTGGCGGCACCGCCGTGAAGGTGAGCTTTAGCAGCAGCAGGTCGATCGGTTCATGTCGAAGGGCAAAGCTGAGGTGGTCGGCCAAAGTGTCGCCGGGCCAGTAGCGTCTGTCGAAGATGGTCCAGTCGCCCTCTTGGCGGCGGCTGCCCCGGACATGCTGCTGTGAGACACAGCTCCGGTGGCGAACCGGTCCGGCAATGTTGAGTGCCTGCACGAGCAGTGACCAACCCGCGAGTTTCGTACCACGTGGAACGGTCTCTTCCTGGAACACGTCGACTTCGCCAACATCCAGTCTCATGTCGAATTTCCTTCAGTTAGGTCGAAAAGCGCCACAGCCGGCCCATCTTCGTCGTAATTCAGCCTAACATGGCCGCGGTCGAAATCCAATCAATCGTGTCGAAAGTTGACTTGTATTGGTGTGATAGGTCGAAAACAACAGCAGTCCGGCTAGCCCGTCGCAGCAACGGCGGACTTCTTATGCAAATAGGTGGCACCCGGTTGATCAAGGTTTGCTACCCGCCAATGATTCAATTAGCTCTCGGATAGTCCACGCGCGGAAGGACGCCCGAAGACGATTCGTCTGGTGGGCGATTCTCTGCGCGCCAGGGAGTTCCGGCGGTGAACGCAACTGACTTGAAGGCGTCGAACTCGGATCGTTTGGGCCGGGGTGAGCCTTCACGAAACCGTCTCAAGTGTAATCCCAACAATAACTTGCATTCCACCGGTGAAAGGCCCATACATGTGATGTCGGCCGATCCTTCGGTTTCGCTATTGCTGCCGCAAACGGACGTTAGGCACCCCAACTCGTATGACTGACCAGCCTGAAACCACTACTGACCAAGCGCCTCTGGTCCGTGCCGCGGAGTACGCGCGGATGTCCACAGAACACCAGCAGTACTCCATCGAGAACCAGGGGGAGGCACTGCGACAGTACGCCGAGAAGCGTGGCATGACGATCGTGCGCACGTACGCGGACTCCGGCAAAAGCGGCCTACGGATTGACGGCCGCGACGCGCTGAAGCAGCTGATCCTGGACGTGCAGACTGGCAAAGCCGACTATGCGGTGATTCTGGTCTACGACGTCAGCCGGTGGGGACGGTTCCAGGATGCCGATGAGAGTGCTTACTACGAGTACATTTGCCGGCGTGCCGGGATCAGCGTTCACTACTGTGCCGAGCAGTTCGATAACGACGGCAGCCCGGTTGCCACGATCGTAAAAGGCGTCAAGCGCGCAATGGCCGGCGAATACAGCCGGGAACTGTCCGCCAAGGTTTTCGCCGGGCAGTGCCGGCTGATCGAATTGGGGTATCGGCAAGGCGGCTCGCCGGGCTTTGGTCTGCGCCGAATGCTGCTCGACCAAGCTGGAGCTCAGAAGGGCATCTTGACTCGAGGCGAACAAAAAAGCCTCCAGACCGACCGAGTGATCCTGGTGCCGGGGCCGCAGGAAGAGATCGACGTGGTCGCCAGGATCTACCGGATGTTCGTCGAGGACGCCAAGGTGGAAAGCGAGATTGCGCAGCTGCTCAACGCCGATGCGGTTCGAACGGATCTGGGCCGGGAGTGGACCCGCGCCACGGTCCACCAGGTCCTGACCAACCCGAAGTATGTCGGCGACAATGTCTACAACCGAGTTTCCTTCAAGCTGAAGAAGAAACGAGTCGTGAATCCGCAGGAGATGTGGATACACAGCGACGGCGCATTTGGCGCGGTTGTTGTGCCGAGCATCTACTACACGGCGCAAGGGATCATCCGCGAACGGAACCGGCGCTACTCTGA
>Ga0073936_10012058_pt1 | contig 10359 bp, 10 predicted proteins | sample AliMusrvi5mmetaG_FD_87041 | JGI IMG/M metagenome (GOLD analysis project Ga0073936, IMG submission 87041) | Freshwater lake bacterial and archeal communities from Alinen Mustajarvi, Finland, to study Microbial Dark Matter (Phase II) - Alinen... | ecosystem: Environmental > Aquatic > Freshwater >... | reverse complement strand
GGCCATGATCATGATGACGTACATCAGCAAGGTGATGAGGACACGCTTGACGGTGCTGCGAAGGAACGCCGGTTCTACCAACCCGGGGTTCCCTCAAAACGCATAACGCAATCCGAGCCCGACAGAAAAGGATTGTTGGTCGTCGACGATGACGTATCCAGCCTGCACGGGAACGGACCATCCCCCATTGGATTCGACCTTGGCCATGGAGAAGGCGCTTTCGAGGAGAAGAGTGACAGCCTTCGATGTCTGGGCAAAAAAAGCGTTGGCCTTCAATGTCAGCAGAATTCGAGGCGCCGGCGCCGCGACGGCCACGCAATCCAAGCCCCAGGAACCTTCCATCAACGCGTTTCCGGAGGCCCTGTATTCACCCGACATGGCGATCGAAAGGGGAAAGCTGGGGTACCACGAGATTTCCATGCCTGGCTTCAGGGTGTATTCCAGGCCACCGCTCCACGGATGGATGACCGAAAAACCCACACCGGGCTTCAGGACAAAATCCCCGGCCATGAAGGAAACCACGCTCTCCAACCCGGCCGATTCATAGCCGGAATCCAGGGGATCGACCGACAGCATGGGAGCGATGGAAAAGGAAAGAGCCGAACCGTTCAATGTGACAGGCAGCGAAAGAGCCGCGACCGCCGACCCTGCCACCGAAGGTGAGGGGAGAACGCCAACTGCCTCCAGCTTCAAGCCCAGGTCTGTCCTGCCAAGGAGTTTGTGGGCGGAAAGCGCCATGTCCGCCGAACCCGAATATCCCGCGTCGAGGATGTTCCTGGAAAAGGCCGCGTTCGCATCGAAAAACAGTGAAGGGCCCAGATCACCGATGCGCTGCGCATCAGTGGACATTCCCCAGACACATGAGGGGGAATAGTCAGTTCCGGAGACAGTGGTACCGACGGAAAAATCCAGGGTCGTCTCGCCATGGAGTCCCTGCGCGATGGCGAGCAGGGCGAGGCCGGCCATGGATGATGCTCTTCTCCCTCTCACTTTAGCCTCCGGGGGATCTCGTTTTCCAATTGGAGGAAACCGCCTCCGGAATCGAGTGTCGAGACGGTGATGGCGACAAGGTCGCGCGTGCCCAGCTTGCCGGACTTGCCGCGCAGGAAAAGCGAGGAAAGCAGCGAGAACCTGGCCTCCTTTTCGGTAGAGCAGGCAAGGCTCACGGCGAGGGCCCGCTTCCCCTCGCCGCCCAGGGGCATGCGGGAGTCCACTGCGGCCACCGTGATCAGCGCATCCATGACGCGACGTGTGTCCACCGCCTTGGCAGTTGAGGTTAGGAGGACATTCTCGAAGGTCGCTGCGTCCATCCCAGAGCGCAACGCCATTCCGCCTCGCGCCAGAAGGTCAGGCCACTCCTTCGTCAAGGCCGTACCGGGCGATGTTCCCGAGATCATGGACTTGACGAGGGTGTAATTATCCAGGTCCTTCCGCAATGCCAGGATCAGCTTGCCGGGAGCCACACGTTTCTCCGCGCCCTCTGCAATTCGAGTCATCATAAGCTCCAAGGGTACGCCCCTCTCCCCTGCATCCGCGAGGATGGATGAGAGTTCCCCGCGGATGGGTTCGTAGGCGCGCGCAGCCGCGGATGTGGCGAACCAGGCCGAAAGCGGTTCTGCCGTGGCCGCGCCGAGCACGAGAGCGCACAACAGGAGCGACAGGGTCAATCGGCGTTTCATCGTTTTCCGAGACGAGTCCAACCGCTGTTGACAGGAGCGGAGCCATTCCTCAAGGGATCGACCAGACCACCGGCCCGAGCCTTGCCGGATTCCGATGTGGCCCTGGACCGCATCTTCCGCAGTCCCTCGGCACCGACGTTCCGGCCTTCGATACGGTTCCTCATGAGGAGGCGGGCTTGCTGCATGGACCGGGCCTTCGCTTCCTGGAAGGTCAAGCCCATGCGAATATCCACGTCGATGTCCATCGCGAGTCCAAACGCGATTTCCGCGGCTTCCCCCGGATCCAGGGCTCCGAATTCGGTTTCCCCTATCTGTCTCGCCAAGTCCAGTGCAAAGGGCACGGGTCGATGCGATCCGAAGGCCAGGGCCTGGCCACCCGCGAAGGACTCATCGAACTCGGCCGATGATCGCCCCGTGTCGCCGTTGGCCTGAAGCAGGCATAGACCGAGGCCGGCCAGCAGCAACAGGCTCAGCATTTTGGCATTCTTCATGATGGTCTCCAGTCCTTCACAGGCGCAACAAGGAATTCGTGCCACCGAAGCCATCGTCGATCGTTTCAGCGGCGCGGGGATCGGCGAGCCATCGCTCTCCGTCTATGAGGAACCCATAGGAATAAAGCTCGTCTTTTTTCAGGCGGACCGAGAGCGCCCAACCCTCCGCGCCGACACGCCTCAACTTGAAGCGATCGTTGACGGACCAGCCGGAAAAACTCCCGACGAGCATGACCGAAGAGGCGTCGGGCGCGTCGAGGGTGAAATGGATGCTGACACTCTCAGTGTCCTTCGGGGACGGCATTGTCCGCGATAAGGCCAGGCCTCCGACGACGAGGATGGCCGCAGCCGCCGCGACCGAGGGGAAAAACGCCCAGCGACGGCTCCCTGACCGAACACCGTGCCCCGGGGGAAGGGCGCCCATGACTTTTTCGACGAAGGCCGCGTCGGGCGCCACCGGGGCGGGCGCCGCCGCGCCGCAGGCCAAGGCATCCCGCTCGATCAGCGGGAGCAGGTGACGGTACCGACCCCGGCATTCCGGGCATGAGGCGAGATGGGCCTCGAAGGCGTCGAGGCCGGACTCGAGCTCCGGGCAGCCCCCTTGTTCCTCCCATAGGAGGGCGAATCCCATGGCAGCCCCGCATCCTGGTTCCATACTGTGATTATACTCCTTGAGGCCCGGAGCGGTTGCCGTTTTCCAGCATTTCCCGCAGGAGCTTCCTCGCACGGAAAAGCCTCGTCTTAACAGCCTCCAGGCCGATGCCGAGGGCCTCGGCCGTCTGTTCCGTGTCGAGCTCCGCCAAATAGTACAACTCGACGACATCGCGGTAGCCCCGGGGAAGGGCGCCGACCGCCTTGAGGAGGAACTCGGCTTCCAGCTTGTCCATGCCCTCGTTCGTGGCGTGGACATCCCTGTTCTCGGCGATGAAGCGGGCCCGTTTGTCCTCTTCGTTTCGGAAGCGGTGCTTCTTGCTCGCTATGCTGTTGAGCGCGATGGTGAAGAGCCAGGGAGAGAAACCGCGGCCCAGGCGGAACCCGGACAGGCTCTTGAACGCCTTGATGAAAATGTCCTGCACCGTGTCGTCCACTTCCGAATCGGGGAGCTTCGATCGGCAGTAGCTCCTCAGCCTGCGCTCGTATTTGGTGACGAGCAAGGCATATGCGCGGGTGTCGCCCGTCAGGACGCGTTGGATGCTGAGAATGTCCTCCTCGTCCGAACTGTTCACGCAGGCCAGCCTTTTCGCATCACTCGGCGGAATCGAAGTGTCCCGTCGGTAACTTAGTGCATGGGACGAATTCCCTGCAACCCCCCACCCTCACCGTAGGTATACATGACCAGAACCGTGCGGAGCCGTTGGCTCCACTGATGATGCATCATCGATGATGCGCGCATCATCACGCGGCGGACATCAAAAAGGGAGAAGAAACAAATGAAAAGAGCGATTGTTGCGATTTCCATGTTTTTGGCGCTTTCGTTTTCGGCCGTCGCCCAGGGCGAAGCCGAGAAGATCACCGTGATGGAAGGAACGCTGGTCATGGTCCAGGGGAGCGAGGGACAGACCATGACAATGCTCAGGACCGCCAAGGGCAGCCTCGTGGCGCTCGAAATGCCCGATGGCGAAACAGAGAGGCTGGCATTGAGGGCACGCGACAAGATGAAGGTGAGCGGCGTCCTCATCGGCGCGGCCACAGGCACGAAGACACAGGCGCGCATCCTGGTGCGTACCATGATCAACAAGAGCCAGACCCTCGTGGTGGAGAACCCCGTCCAGCTCAACGATCAGGATCGACTTCAGATTCGAGCGTACGAGGAAAAACAGCTGCTAACCCAGACCCAGACCCAGACACAGACCCGGACCCAGACACAGACCCAGGCTGCAACACAAACACAGGCCAGAACAGACTCTTCGGGCCAAGCGGCGTCTCGCAAAAAATAGACCTTGCGTGATTTTTCCGTAGAGCGGCCTTGAAAAACGCGTCACCGGCAACCGGCCATCGACCGATTGCCGGTGACAATTGTTCATTTTCCACCATTGCCGTAATCCCCGATGATGTCGAGCAAAATCCCCGGCAGCGCTTCCAGCTCGTCCACCACCAGGAACTCGGCGCGCGAGTGGAGGTTCCGTGCACCGGTGCCGAGGTCGGGCGCTGGAAGGCCGGGGAAACTCACGGCTATCAGGCCGCCGTCGGTGCCGCCGCGTATCTCGATCTCCCGTGGTTCGAAGCCCGCCCGCTTCAGTGCGGCGCGTGCCGGGTCGATCAGCTCCGGCCGCGCGATCACGGCGTCGCGGAAGTTGGCGCTCCCGGTCGTGACCTCGACCGCGACGTGGGCGCCGTAGGCGGCGGCCGCCGCGTCCGCGAGGCTGCGGAGGCTGGCCTCCATCGGATCGAGGTCGGCGCCGTCGAAGGACGCCAGGCGGCAGAACACCGTCGCCCGCTCCGCGCGGCCCTCGACCGACGCGATCTGGAAGAACGGGGCGCGGCCCTCCGTCGTCATGGGATTGGGCAGCTCGGCCAGGCGGTCCACGAAGCGCGCGGCGGCGTAGTGCGCGGGGACCAGGTCCTTGCCGTGGAGGCAGGGGTGGGCGTCTATGCCGGAGAAGACCGCGAGGGCGCGGCGGATGGCGAGGTCGCCCACCGACAGCTCCGCGAGGTCCTCCCCGTCCACCGTCCACAAGATGTCCCAGGATTCGCCGGTTCCGGGCGGCAGGGCGTCGACGCCGATGCGGCCGATCTCCTCGTCGGTCGTGAACCAGAAATCCACCGGTCCGTGGGTGCATTCCCCTCGGGCGATGGCGGCGAGGACGGCCATCAGCGAGGCGACGCCCGCCTTGTCGTCCGCGCCCAGGAGGCCCGAACCGTCGGACACTACCAGGCGCTTCCCGACGAAGGGCGAGACCATCCGCGAGGGGATCGAGAGGTCCGGGGCCAACTCGAGGGCATTCCCGTCGCTGACGACGAGGCGCGGATTCGCCGCCCCTGGCAGGTTGTAATAGGTGTCGAGGTGGGCGAGGAAGGCCGAGTGGACCTGCCCTTTCGATCCAGCCGCGGCGGGCACCCTCACCAGAAGCGAACCATCGTCCAGGCGTGCCGTCGCCCAGGGTCCGCCCATCCCGGCAAGTTCCGCCTCGAGTAGGTCGGCGAACACGGCCTGCCCCGGGGACGAGGGGCGGTCGGGATTGTCCAGCACCGAGGCGCTGTCCAGGCGGACGTAGCGCATGAAGCGGTCGAGCACATCTGTCATGCCTTGAGTATACACGCTGAGCTTCCAACAAAAAGTGATAGAGGATACAATCGCCCTTCAACAGAAGGAGGGTACATCGATGTTCACCATGAATGCGGCCAAGGTCATTTCCGAAACGAAGGATGTCATCGAGATCGAGGCGCCGGGAAAGACCGATTTCTTCATCGACATGCAGACCATGAATGAGCGTGACAACGCTCCCTTCTATTACGAGAAGCGGAAGGGCGATTTCGTCGCCAGGGTCAGGGTCAAGCCTGAGTTCCACAAGGACTACGATGCCGGCGGACTGTTCATCTACGACAGCGGAAAGAAATGGATCAAGCTGGAGTTCGAGATGACTGATCTGGGATACCCCTCGGTGGTCAGCGTGGTGACCGACAAGGTCTCCGACGACAGCAACGGCGAGCGCATCGATGATTGCCCAGAGATATGGCTGCAGGTCGCGCGCAAGGGTGACAACTGGGTCCTTCATCATTCGCTGGACGGCAAGGCCTGGAAGATGGTCCGCTATTTCCAGCTCAAAATGAAGGCCGAAGTGAAGGTTGGTCTCGAGGCACAGTCCCCCCTGGGCAAGGGTTGCAGGGTGGAGTTCCGCAAATACGGTGTGACTGACAACAACCTCAAAAACATGCGCAAGGGGAAATGAGCCGGAACAGCATGAGCACCATTGCAGGACACGCGACCGAGCCTTTGTGGCCGGAGACAGAGCACCGTTTTTACGCGGTGATCGAAGGAAAGAGAGAACAGTTGGGCGACGGCGTTGGTGAGGCGACCTGGGAGCGGGCGACGGAACTGCGCGAGGGCATCGGGCTCGGGATCGACGCCGGCGGCACCTACACCGACGCCGTCCTCTATGATTTCGCGACCAGGGCCGTCCTCGCGGCAGCGAAGGCCCTCACAACCCATGGCAACCCCGCCATCGGGATCGGGTGCGCCCTTGACTCCCTGCCAAGCACGCGGTTTTCGGAGATCAGGCGCGCCTCGCTGGCCACCACATTCGCCACCAACGCGATAGTCGAGGGCAAGGGCCGCAAGGTGGGGCTGTTGCTCGCCGGTTACGATGACTACGACATGGCAGGCATCAGCCACTTCCCGCGCAGGGTCCTCAAGGGGAGCCACGACATCATGGGCAACCTCCTCGAGGACCTGGATGGTCCTGAGGTGGCGGAAGCGATCCGCGACCTCATCGAACGCGAGGGTGTCGAGGCCTTCGCCGTGACCAGCGTCGGGGGATGCCGGAACCCGGAACACGAGCACGAGATCAAGGCGATACTGCGGAGGATTTCAGGCCTTCCGGTCGTGATGGGCCATGAGCTTTCCAGCGAGCTCGACCGATTGCTGCGTGCCACCACCACGGTCCTGAACGCGCGCATCAGCCCCCTGATCTCGGAACTCAGCATGGCGCTCGAGAGGGAGCTGAAAACCCGGGGCATTGAAACGCCCCTCACGATCGTCAGGGCAGACGGCTCGCTGATGAACCTCTCCGAAGCCATCGAGAAGCCGATCGAAATGATCCTGTCCGGCCCCGCCGCGAGCGCGCAGGGGGCACTCAGGCTGGCGGGGATGGAAACGGGCATTGTGGTGGACATGGGCGGCACCACCAGCGACGTGGCCACCACGGCCCGGGGACGGCCCGTCATGAGCGGAAGAGGGGCCGTCATCGGTGAGCACCGGACCGCCGTCAGGACACTCAAGTCCAGCTCCATAGGCCTGGGCGGGGACAGCGAAATCCGTATCGAGCGCGGAGAGCTCCGCGTAGGTCCGCGCCGCATACTGCCGATATGCTACGCGACCTCGATGGACGAGCGCGTCCGCTCACGGCACTCGGAGATCGCGGCATCTCCACTCGCGGAGATCGCCATGATGCACCCCGCGCAGGTCTTCATCCTGGCATCCGAGCCCGCCAACGAGACCTGGCTCGAGCCTCGGGAACGCGCCGTCCTGCAGGCCCTGCGGGAAGGGCCACAGAACATCCTCGACCTCTCCCGCGCGCTCGACTATCCCTTCCTGTCCTCCATCCCTGTCCGGAGGCTCGAGGATTTCGGCTACGTGATGCGCTGCGGCCTCACGCCCACTGACCTGCTCCACGCCGAGGGCATCTTCCTGCGCTGGGACGCCCAGGCTTCGACCGAAGCGCTCGCAGCCTTTTCCGCGAGGCTTGGCTGGAGTGTGGAGACCTGCGGCAAGATGCTTCGCGACGCTGTCACGGCGAAACTGATGAAGGTCGTGCTGGACGAGGGAATCGCCGATTCCGGACGGCCGCGCAAACATGGGGAACTGGCCCTCGCGGGCTTGGGCGAACGGTTTTGGACGGGTGCGGTCTCGGGGAAGACCGACGGCGCGTTCTCCTATTCACTCAGGCTGGAGCTTCCCATCATCGGCGTCGGGGCTCCAATCGCAGCCTTCCTGCCGGACCTGGCCGCGCGCCTCGGAACCACGGCGGTGTGCCCGGAACACGCGGACACGGCGGGGGCTGTCGGCGCGGTGATCAGCGCGGTCACGGAGGAACTGGAACTCCTCATCCGTCCAAAAGCGGGGGGTGGTTTTTCCCTTTTCGGACCCGACTTCAAGTTCGACTACAGGGAATTGGAAGCCGCGAAGAAGGCGGCCCTGGACCTGGCCTTGGATGGCATCACGGAGAAGGCGCGCACGGGTGGACTCGGGGACTTCATCGCGGAGGTTTCGATCGAGGACGAGAACTTTCAGCTGGAGTTCGGGCCGCTCTACATGGAGACCACCATCCACGCGGCGGCCCGCATGATGCTCCGCTAGCTTCCCGTCACGCGTCCCGATCCTCGGCCATCTCGGAGGTCGAGAAGAAGCGTATCGCGGGATTGTTCGCCTTTGCCCGCTCGAAGGACCAGGGCGAGTCGGACATGAAGATGTGGGTCCCACGGATGTCCACCAGGATCCGGCGAAGGTTGTCCTCGATGAAATCCTTCATCGCCTTCACATCATTGGAGTTGACCCAATGGGCGATGATCGCGTCGATGTGCCGGTACGCGCAGCGGGCGCCGTACTCGTGCTCCATCCTGTATTGGAGCACCTCGAGCTGGAGTTGCCCCACCACGCCGATGACGCGGATGTTCGCCTGTTTCGGCTTCGAGAATATCTGCACGACGCCTTCCTCGGCCAGCTGGTCGAGGCCCTTGTGGTACTGCTTCTCCTTTTCTGGATCCGCGTTCACGATGTAGCGGAATATCTGCGGAGCGAAGCTCGGTATGCCCTTGAAGTTGATCGACTCACCCTCGGTTACGGTGTCGCCTATCTTGAAGGTCCCCGTGTCGTGTATCCCCACGATGTCCCCAGGCCAGGCCTGGTCCACGATCTCGCTGTCCTGGGCCATGAAGGCGGTCGGGTTCGCCGTCCGGAAGGGCTTGCCCGAGCGCACGTGGTGGTAGACCTTGTTGCGCTCGAAGCTGCCGGAGCACACGCGCATGAAGGCCACCCGGTCACGGTGCCGGGGATTCATGTTGGCGTGGATCTTGAATATGAAGCCGGAGAACTTCTCCTCCTCCGGCAGGACGAGACGTTCCTCACTGATTTTTGGCGTCGGGTGGGGTGCCATGCTGGTCAGGGTGTCGAGCAGTTCGCGGATGCCGAAATTGTTTATGGCCGAGCCAAAGAAAACCGGCGTCGCTGTCCCGTCAAGGTATTCGGCAATCTCAAACTTCGGGTACACGCCCGAGAGAAGCTCGACCTCCTCGCGGAGCCTGTCGGCCAGGCCCGCGCCCACCTTCAGGTCCAGCAAGGGATCGGATAGGTCATCGATGGCCAGTACATCGGCTGGCCTCGCGACCTCCCCCGGAACGAAGAGAAGGAGTTTCCTCTCGACGAGGTTGTAGACGCCCTTGAAGCTCCTGCCCTGGCCTATGGGCCAGGTCACCGGCCTCACGCCGATGGACAGCTCCCGCTCCGTCTCGTCGAGGAGCTCCACGGGATCCTTGCCCTCGCGATCGAGCTTGTTCATGAAGGTCGCTATGGGCGTGTGCCGCATTCGGCACACCTCGCAGAGCCTTCGCGTGCGCTCCTCGACACCCTTTACCGAATCGATGACCAGCAGCGCGCTGTCCACTGCGGACAGGCCCCGGTAGGTGTCCTCGGAGAAGTCCGCGTGCCCCGGCGTGTCGAGCAGGTTGACCTTGCGTCCGCCGTACTCGAAGCCCATCACCGACGTGCTTATCGAGATGCCTCGTTCCCTCTCCATCTCCATGAAGTCGGAGACGGAGGCGCGCGTGTTCTTGCCGCTCTTCACGGCCCCCGCGATGTGGATGGCCCCTCCGAAAAGCAGGAGCTTCTCGGTTATCGTCGTCTTGCCTGAGTCAGGGTGCGAGATTATGGCGAAGGTGAGTCGCCGTCGTATCTGTCGGTTGAGTTCTGTCATGTGGAGGCAGTATAGACAAAAATCCCTGCCTTGCTCAACCTTGGGGAATCACGGAATGATCTGCAGCAGGCCGGCGGTGACCACAGCCAGGCCACAGGCCCGCTTGAACCAGGTGGCGGCGGCGCCCGACCCACGACGGGACAGGAAAGCGCGGACCGCATCGCCGAAGGTCCCCGCCGCGACAATGGCTGCGCAGTGGCCCAGGGCAAAAGCCGCCATCAGGCCGATGCCGAAGCCCAGGTCGCCGCCACCTGCCGAAAACACGATGCCGATCATGGGCGCGAGGAAGGCGAAGGAGCATGGGCCGAGGATGACTCCATAGACGAGTCCCAGGACCAGGGCCCCCGACGCGCCACGACGGCTGGGTACCGCCTTTGTGGTGAACGCGATCCTCGACAGGGGCGGCACGTCCATCAGCCAGAGCCCGCAAAGTACGAGGAAAACCGCGACCGCGATCCTGGGCAGGGCGCCCACGTTGCCGAACAGCGTGCCGGCGAGGGCGGCGACAAAACCCAATGCGGCGAGCGTGGCCAGCAAACCCAGGGCGAAGAGGAGCGACAG
>Ga0073936_10012056_pt1 | contig 10360 bp, 7 predicted proteins | sample AliMusrvi5mmetaG_FD_87041 | JGI IMG/M metagenome (GOLD analysis project Ga0073936, IMG submission 87041) | Freshwater lake bacterial and archeal communities from Alinen Mustajarvi, Finland, to study Microbial Dark Matter (Phase II) - Alinen... | ecosystem: Environmental > Aquatic > Freshwater >... | reverse complement strand
GTGTGATGGGCACCTTGAAATAGGCGTCGTAGAAGGCGCTTCCGGGTGGGGTGACGCTGGAGCGGGCGAGCAAGCCGCCCATGGAATGGCCTATGACGACCATGCGCTTGAGAGATTGCTCGCCGCCATTGGCGCGGGCGTAGGCGCAGGCTTGGCGCAGTTGTTGGCGGAAGCGCATACTGCTGAGGAGCCAGGGATTGCCGGTGGGATAGTTATATATCCAAATTTGATAGTGCTGGCGAAACCAGGGTTCGGGGAGGAGGTCGTTGATGATCGTTTTGAAGGCATCTGGTGACGAAGCGAGGCCGTGGACCATGACGACGGGGATTTTTGCGGGGTCGTAGGGTTGGAGAAAATACAGGCCGGTTTCCTCGCTGAAGCGATCGGGCAGGAAAACATTGAGGATTTTAAGTTCGTCGAGGTTGCTCATGTGCCAGTAAAAGGCGTTGGGAGCGGACCAATCGGCTGCGAGGGGTTGGCGTTGGGAGCCGACACGGGTGTCGTCGTAGAGCCAGCGCCTGTCGAAATGCCAAATCGGAGTTTCACTGCCAACGTCCAAGGTTGCCGTGGCGAGGTAGGGCAGGCCGGTGGGCAGCTCAAAGGCCGGGCGGCGCGTGCCCACCGGGGTGGTTTTTTTCCAACCGACGAGTGGGACGCCGACGCCGGCTGTGGTGTGACGAGAACCGAGAAGGAAGGTGCTCACCGAGGCGGCCGGGAACAAAGCGTCCAATTTTTCCACGTCCACTTGGCGGGCGTCGGGGCGGGCGATGCGGGTGCCGAGGGCTGCGGCGCGGCTGTCCCAGGTGCCCGGGCCGCAGCGGAGTTGGTCGAAGAGTTTGGCGACACTGGCGTTGTAGGCGGCCTGGGCGGCGGGCCACTCGTCCCGGCGCGAGGACTTGGCAAGGATGCCCCATGCCTCGCGAGCGCTGGTGGTCAGGGTGGCGGCTGGTACCCGCGAGGAAAGCGGCAGATGGGTGCAGCGCGGCACCTGAGGGGCACCGCAGTGACACAGAAGGACGACGGCAAGCAGCGGGAGCGCGGTGGCAACAGTCGGTTTCATCGCGGCGGGATTAACCAACGATTCTAAAGCCGGTTACATTATCTATCAGTGGGATGGTTTCTGCCATGAACGACTTGATATGATGGGCAACGTTAGATTCCCCGGCTATCTCCTTAATGAAGCAATTCACCTCGCCTAGCTCACCCGTGACTTGCAACTCGACGGTGCCGTCAGGTAGGTTTTTAACCCAGCCGCAGACGTCAAATGCGCGGGCAAGGTCTTTGACGGTGTAGCGGAACCCAACGTTTTGGACGTGGCCGGTAAAAATGACGCGTTTGCTGGTCATGGGGATGAATTCAATGCCCGCCGAAAGGGTCAGTGCCCATCTAACGATTTTGCACGCGGCGCGGATTTCTTCGTCGCTTTGTCGTCATGGAATGGATTGGCCTGCAACGCCGAGCTACTTGAGCCGAAGATTTCTTCAAAAGTCTTGCCGGGAAGGAGGTTGAAGACGATCGGCGCGCTGCGTTTGCCTTGGGAGTCGATCACATAACGGACGACTTGAACCGGCATTTCCTCGGTGGGGTTTTTCGGATTGATGCGTTTGACGCGGCTGTCGAACATCTCCTCGGAAACCAACTGGCCGTCGGATTTGCGATAGCCATAGGACACCTTGAAGAGTTCATTTTTCTGGCCGTCGAAGATTTTGCAGGAGACGGGGTTGCCGCCGCTATCCATTCGATAGATCGTGATCAGGGAGAGGCGGCCGGCCGCCGAGAAGGTTTTTTTGGTGAGAACCAGGTTATTCGGGCTGCGGGTAAAGATTGTTTTCGAGCCGTCCTTGTGATGCAAGACGCGGACGTTGGGGCCGTCCACGGCGTCGAGGTCGTTAGCGGCATGCAACGGCAGCCAGCCGAAGGCAAAAAAGAGCCAGAGGATTTTCCATGTTGCCAAGGGTTTCACGGCGGAGAGAATACGTGCGGGCGCCGCCGTCGGCAAGGCGTCATTTTGACTATGATCTGGAAAACTCGCAGAATAGCCCTAGATTTATCGCGCCGGGCGCGTGTGATGGGGATATTGAACGTGACGCCGGACTCATTTTCCGACGGAGGTCGGCATGTCGAGTTGGCCGCCGCGCTGGCGCATGCGCGCCACCTCATTGCGGAGGGAGCTGAGCTTATCGACATTGGCGGTGAGTCCACCCGGCCTGGGGCGGAGCCGGTGGCAGTCGAGCAAGAAATTGCGCGCACGCAGCCGGTGGTGGCGGCGTTGCGAGGGGAATGGGACGGGCTCATATCCATAGACACGTCGAAGGCTGCTGTGGCGCGGGCTGCGTTGTGGGCGGGAGCTGACATTGTGAATGATGTGAGCGGGTTGCGGCAAGATCCGGAATTGGCGGATGTATGTGCGGAGAGTGGTTGCGGGGTGGTGGTCATGCACATGCTCGGCGAGCCGCGAACCATGCAGGCGCACCCTCAATACGCCGATGTGGTGGCGGAGGTGCGGGAGTTTTTTGCTGAGCGCTTGGCCAACCTGACGGCTGCGGGGATTGACGCGGAGTCGCTGTGTTTTGATCCGGGAATTGGCTTTGGAAAAACCCTGGAGCACAATCTTTCGTTGTTGCGCCAGCTCAAACAACTCGCGGTGGACGGCCGCCCGTTATTGCTCGGCGTTTCGCGCAAATCCTTCATCGGCCAGGCTCTGGGCACCTCCGATCCGGCGCGGCGTGGCTGGCCCACGGTGGCCATCACCGCCTTTGCCCGCCAGCAAAATGTGTTGCTCCACCGGGTACATGAGGTGGGGCCTAACCTACAGGCCCTGCGTATGATCGAGGCCCTGCTGGACGCCGAAGAAGGATAGGTTCAGAACGCATCAAGCGTGCTACCTAGGGAGGCTGCGCCTCCGACCCAAAACGCAAGACATGAAGACACAAAAGGAAAAATTCGCCCTAACGACAGCATCTTTGGCTTTTCAAGGATTCTAGCGGATGCACCAGCGACAGGGTAACAACGATGACAACGATGACAACGATGACAACGATGGGCAATGCAAAGGAGCCGAGCCAGTGAGCGCCAGAAGCGGGGCCGGCCGCAGGCACATCGTAACCTCGCCCATCACCGCTGGAGTGTTACGTTGTCGATGAGATCCATTCCATCGCCCTCGCCGAGGGTGATGGCCAGAGTGTGGCTGCCAGCCGTCACTGGAAAAGCCGGCGATGTATAATGCGCCCATTTCTCGCTAATTTGGGACGGCTCGAGGGTCAGCACGAGTGTGCCATCCAAGGTGACTTTGATAGGTGCCGCAGTTTTTTCATAACCATTGCGCTTCACCGCGTCGAAACCCAATATATAGTTCCCCTTGTCGAAGGTGAGTGTCTGTGAGACACCGTTGCCCGGGCCGCGCATGTACACGGCGTGGCGCGATCCATCCGGCGGCCGCGGCGCGCTCGGCGCTTCCACCAAATCACGGATCCCCAACTCCCCGTCATTCCGGGGTTTGATCAGGGTCCAGGCAGCGGCGCCGGATTTTGAATCACCACCGTCATTAGCGCTGGCGGAGGTCTCGAAACCCGGATTGCCGATAGCCACCGCGCCCAGAGTGGGTGTGACGCTCACTAGGTAGCGGCGGATGCTGCCGTCGGCGGCTGTGATGATATAAGTTTGAGGCTTGCTGAAGTTATGGGTCGATCCTGATGCGGGATGCCCCTTGACCTGCGGCGAACCGGTGTCGTAAACCGGCGAAAGTTTAGTTAGATCGGCGGCCAGCGGCACTTGCGCGCGGATTTCGTTGCCGGAAATAACGGTTGGCGGTGCGCCGGGGAAAGCGAAGTCGAGAATGGTGGCGATGGGAGCTCCCTGCAACTCAGCGACTATGACGGTGGGAAATTCACCGCTGAGCATCTGATACGATTCGGGAACGACAAGTGTTTGGATGCCGGTGTCTGCCTTGGTGATGGTTAGTGGCTGTTTCTTCGCATCCCCGGCAAAGTAGGCTCGGGCAATCCGGGTAGTCATGCCCGGCAGTGTTAACTTGCGATCAGCCGGCAGTTTACTAACGGAAACATACAGTGTGTTGCCGTCGCGGGTCATGCCGCCCCAAGGGAGTTGGTTAGGAGCGGGCAGGAATTTGTCGGCTTTTTTCACATCCACGTATTTGGCCAGATCGCGCATGCCGATGACGTTGAATTGCTTGTCCTTGAGATATTGCATCATGCGGGAAAATTTTTCCGGGGCGAGACTTACCGCCTTATGTTCGCCTTCGGGCACGCCATGGAATGTAAACACGGCGATTTGGCCGCCGTTCGCCTGTTGGACATAACTGATGAATGTCTCCAAACTTACATCATCCTGAATCCCCCACGATGGTACATTCAACGGATGATCCAGCGTCGGACGGTACGGGCGGTTGCCGCCCGCCCGGCCGAAAGTATATTGATGGGCGATAAGCTCTGGATATTCATACGGGTAAACCGCATAGACTGGCCAGCACAAGGTTGTGGGCTTAGGAACGTGGTTGGCCGCAAACTCGGTTTCCAAGTTGAGCCAAGCGTCGATGGACGCCCCGCCGTGTCCCTTGGTGTGGTTGCCCACATCAAAGCCGTCGTCGGCCAGGGACTTGATCTGTGACCAGGTCATGTACCAATCCTTGCGGGTACTGAAACTGTCAAAGTCACAGATGTAAAATGAGCCGCCAAAACCTAACTTTTTCAGTAGTGGAGCTACCACCGTGGCGTGACTCGCGACGCTGTCATCGAAGCTCAGAACCACGGTTTTGTCCGGGATTGGATGCGCAACAATGCCATAGGGATCCGGGGGCATGACGGCCAATACTGATGACTTAGCACTTTGGGTTGCTTGAAACGAGGCTCCGGGCAGGATGCCCGGACCACGTGGCGCGGGCATCCTGCAGCTCGGCTGAAACTTCGGCGAGCTCAGTCGAACCGCTCGCCGAACGCCCGACGCCTTTTCCTTTCTCGTTCCTGCATCGCCTATATCAACAGTATTGGGCAAAACGGCGGCACTGGCATGCAGTGCGATACCCATGGCGAACGTGGTTGCTAGAACAATTTTTTTCATTGAGGGAGGGTATAGTTAGTGCTGGCTCACAAGATAATGCTCACATTCTCAATCCTCGTAACACTCTCGGGTAGTCTGAGGCAGCGTCTCAATGGGATGAACCACGGCAGACTAGAGACACACAAACTCACTTGGCCCGGAAGCGGTTCGTTACGGAGCGCCAACTTCGCGCCGACTGAAGCCGGCGCTCCATAGTGCAGCCAATGTTATACCTGGTGCCACCTCCGCTCGCGTCGAGTTCGGGTGCTTGTAAGACCAAAGATGTTTTCGTTAGGTTAATTTCTTCGTCTTGAAATCTCGTGTTTGAGGCGCAGCCACGTTAGTTCTTGATGCTGAGCAACGCGGGATGGTCCTTGGCTGCTTCGATGGCTTTGATGGCGTCCTCGGCGGCACCGGTGCGGCGGTTGTTAAGTTCGCCGGCGGGATATTCGCCGCGTTTGCATTGGGCGTTTAATTCCACAATGAGTTCCTTGAGGCCGGGAATCGCCTCGCGGGCGGCCGAGCCATAGCCCACTATCTCTTTCATGATCTCTCCGGTGCGGCCTTCACTGCCGTGCCCACCTTGTGTTTTAGCGAAAACAACCCCGGCATCGATGGCTTCCTTGTAGTGATATTTGGTGAGGGCCCGGAAGGCACCCATGCGAATTTCCGCGCCGAACATGGTGTCCGCCGGGCAAAGCGACTTGACCGCAACAACGAGATCCGGAGCCAGCGCTTTCACGTCCTCGGCCGTCAATTGGTTCTCAAAATATCCGCGCAGCGTGGCACGCGCCATGCCGTCGGGATTCTTTGAGATGATCCGGATCGCCGGATAGAGCAACTTTGGATCTGCAGTTTTGAGTGAGCCGGTCAGGCCGCCGGCGAACAGGGCCGAGGCCAACTGACCCTGGGTGATTTGGACGGCATCGGCCCAGTTGATCGGCTGGGAGGGCTCGGCGGTGGTGACCACTGCCTTGAGAATGTCGGGTAGAGCAGGTGCCGCTGTGCCGCCCATCTTCTTGATCGCCTGCGCCGCTTTGTAGCGCAACCAACGGTCATTGGCTGATAGTTGGTGTACGAGTACTGGTAAGGCCTCGGCACTGTTGAGGTTGCCGAGCGTTTCGCAGGCACCTTGGGCGACGTGCGCATCCTTGTCTTCCGCCAGTTTGATGAGTTGCGCCACCATGGTTTTTGCTTCAGGGCGTTTGGCCAATTCTTCGGCTGCCCAGCCGCGAACGATGGGTGACCAATCGCCGAACGCTGCAACCAATTCCGGCACGCTCTTTTGCTTACGGTCCAAATCAAAGCGGCCGGAGGTGATGGCAGCGGTCACCTGCTGCGGGGTCAGGTACGCGGCCGGTTTCAATTCCTTGCCGGTGATGCAGATTTTTTTCAGGGGCATGGAATACGTCAGCACATAGCTGGCGGTAGGGCTGAGACCGTCATAGCTACTACGGCCGTAGTATGTGTTATCATCGGTGCTGCCGGGGCCGTATTGCTCGCCGCCGTCATAAGTGAATGAGCCGTCGCTGCGGCGCACGAGGTCGAGGTGCCAGGATGCTTCCTTGAAAAAGGCGGCGGTGGCGGCGGGGCCGCCGACGTTTGCCCCCAGAGCGCTCCACAGATAGCTAAACCCTTGGCCGGTGTGGCCGCACTCGCGGCTGCGGTAGCCGGCGGTGGCCATTTTTGCGAAGAACTGTGCTTCCTTGAGCTTGTTGTCCTGGAGTGAAAACATCAGAGCTGAGATAGAATTTTTGCCGTTGTTTTCATGATAGGGCCAGGGCTCGTGTTCGCCATAAGGGATGGCACCCTTATCGACGAAGTAGCCGAAGAACCCTGCTGCCCGAGCGATGGCGGCATCCACCTCGGGATCTTTCACACCACAGCGTTTCCCTAACACAATCGACAGATTGGCCGGCAGTCCGCACATGTTGACCGGGCCATAGGGCGGGATCGAGCCATGCAACTTACCCTCGGGCGTAAGCCGCGAAATTCCGTGGCCGATGGTGCCGTACATGCTCTGGCCCTTGGCGAGGTTGACGGTATATTCGGTGACGGCATGGAAGATATCCTTGTCGCCGGTGGCCATGTAGTACTCGCAGAGGAACAGGTTGCGATAGCCCCAGTCCCAGATAATCATCCCATCCTTCAACTCGAGCTTGAGATTGGTCGGTCCCATCTTGTGGGCTAAGTCGCGCAATTTAGGCAAGTATTCGGGATTGCCGGTGGCCAGCAGAGCGAGGCCGTTGACGGCACCATTCCAGCTTTCGCTGAGCGGTTCATTTTCCAGCACCTTGCAGGCTTCCTCGAAGATGCGCTTGGACTTGGGACAATTATATGGCGCGGTGGCACTGTACGTCCCCATCACCCGCAACTTCAATTGCACCTCTTCGGTCTTGCCGGCACGCCAGCGAGTCAACTTGAGAATGCCGTTGTTCGCTTCCTTCTCGGCTTCCTGAATTGCCGCAGCCATGCTCTTGCGGGCGTCATCGCTGAACGGTTTGCCGCCCGCTCCCAGAATGACGTCGTCCACTTGCATCACCCCGTCGGCCGGGGATTTGGCACCGACGTGAGTCACGAGGATTTGGCGGGAAGCCAGCGTGGTGCGGCCCTGCAGACTGTCGAGATAATCGGCCGGTTTGGTGTAAATCCAGCCGCGCAGGCCAGAGGCGCCGAGATTGTAAGTGCCCTTGCGGTCCACGGAGGTGGACTTGGTTAGATCGGGCGGGGTGGCGGCGGGTTCGGCGTGGAGTGGCGCGGCGGACAGAGCTGTGATGGCGAAAAACAGGGAAGTCAGACGACGGGAGGGAGGCATCTTCATACGGTTTTATTTTGTTAGAAAGGTGGAACGCGGGCAATCTCTCCTGGATGGCAGCGAATCACAAGCATATTCCAAAGGGATTGCAACAAACCGTTATGGCCTGCTTTTCACCCATGAGGCGATTTTTAGCCGAAAGGATTTTCCAGTGAAATTTCTTGGCAAAGCAGATATTGTGGCTACAGTTCTGGGCGAAAGCAGATTGCCATGATACTGACGAAAAGACACATTTTCCCGCTGAGCAAGGTCATTTTCAGGCCAATGATTGGGTTGGGTTGTTTGTTGATAGCCCACGCGCAGGATGCCAGTCCTGTCCAGTCTGCCGCCCGCCCATACAATTTAGACATCATCGCGCCGGTGGAAGTGGCGGGTTCGGACGCTGCGTCCTTGAATTTTCAAACCAATGTCCTGCCCGGTCTGCTGGCCACGGAGCGGTCAACGATTGGGTATCAAACCCACACGGAAGCCAATCTGGCCACCATCTCGAGCGGAGCTTCCGAGCTGACACTCAGTGGCGATTCCAGCGTGCGGGTGTATTTCCTCGGTGAAAAGGCGGCGTACCTGAATACCCTTGGCTTCTCCACCACCGGCGGCAGTCCGCTCAGTCCGGGTGCCGCTTTAATCTTCCCCAACGCCTCTGACCCATTGTCGTTGGGAGGGAGCGGGTCGCCAATCAGGACCGCGACCGACCCCTTGCTCCCGGGCGACTTCGTGAATTTGGGAAACTTCAAAGCGGGCACCAGCCTGGATTTCTTCCTCATTGCTTACGGCGCTAGCGGAGGCAAGTTTTTTTCTTCCACCAATCTAAGCATGAACCAGGACGGCCTCGTCCACACCGTCACCATGGCAACGGATGGGTCCCCATATCTGATTGTGAGTTTTGAAGACCAGAAAGGCGGCGGCGATCGTTCCTTTAACGACGTTTATTTCGCGGTGGATATCACGCCATCCCTGAGTTCAGCGATAGTAAGCCTCGGTGCTCCCGAGCCATCGCTTGCCGTCGGCACGCTCCTCACCGGTTGCGCACTGCTCGGCGCAAGGCGTCGCCAACGCCGGGATCCCCTGAGCCTTATTTGACGGCGACGGCAAGGCTTGCAAGCGCGTGCTCAAGACCAGGCGAATCGGTCTCGTCAATCCATTTTGATGAAAGTCATGCTCGTGTTGCGTATCGAGCGTGTTCTGCCCGCACGCTGTGGCGTACCAAGCGTATCAGCGATAAGGGTTGTGATTTTTCCTTTGTCGGCAGGCAATTTGACTTATTACAGTGAGCCCCCATGAACGCAGCCCCACCCCGTTCCCTCCACGACCTCGGCTTCGCTGAAATAGAGAACGAGCTGCGGGCCGCCGGCGTCTCCGCGCATCATGCCAAGGCGCTGTGGCGTGCCTTGCACTTTCACGGCGAGCGGGACCCGGCAGGCCTCGGTGGGTTCTCCCCGCCGCTGCAGCGCTGGCTGGAAACCGCGGTGGGCGAAGGGAAGGATTTTTTTCTCGACGCGCCGGAAGTGGTGGAGGAATCGCATAGCAGTGATTTGCTGACACGCAAGTATCTGCTGCGCCTGCGCGACGGCCATTGCGTCGAGACCGTGCTGATGGGCTACGATGGCCGCTACACCGCTTGCGTCAGTACCCAGGTGGGCTGCGCGATGGGCTGCGTGTTTTGCGCCACCGGGCAGATGGGATTTGTCCGCCACCTGCGGCCCGGCGAAATCATCACCCAAGTCTTGCATACCCGACGCGTCTTGCACGCCAGCCACCCGCAGCGCCGCTTGCGCAACCTCGTACTCATGGGCATGGGCGAACCCCTCCATAACTACGCCGCTGTGATGCAGGCACTCGATTCCATCGCCAACGTCCGCGGTATCAATATCGGCCCATCCAAAATTTCCATCAGCACCGTGGGGGTTGTCCCCGGGATCCTGCGCATGGCCGCGGAAAATCGCCCTTACCGCCTTGCCGTGAGCTTGCATGGCTCGACGGAAGCGGAACGCGCGGCCTTGGTTCCAGTGAGCAAGCAATGGAATCTAGCTGAATTAATCGCCACCTGCCGGACGTACGGCGTAGTTACCGGCAAGCGCATCTTCGTCGAATGGACGCTGGTCGCAGGGCAAAATGATTCGCTAGAAACGGCCGCCCGCCTGGCCGGGTTGCTCAGTGGCATGAATGTCCACATCAACCTCATACCCCTCAACCCAACCAGCGGCTTTGGGGGGACGCCCAGCACTGCCGGCCACGCCTTCCAGCGCGTCCTGCGGGCCGCCGGCTTCCCCTGCACGTTGCGCCAGCGCCGCGGCATCGACGTGGCGGCCGGCTGTGGACAATTGCAGGCCGCCCGCTGCCTCGCCTCTGAGAAGTAAAGAAGACGACAAGACAGAAGACCGCTGCGCTCCAAGACAAGAGCAGAGCCGTTTGGCGGAGCAAGGCTCCTCTGTCTCCTGTCTCCTGTCTCCTGTCTCCTGTCTCCTGTCTCCTGTCTCCTGTCTCCTGTCT
>Ga0073936_10012054_pt1 | contig 10361 bp, 5 predicted proteins | sample AliMusrvi5mmetaG_FD_87041 | JGI IMG/M metagenome (GOLD analysis project Ga0073936, IMG submission 87041) | Freshwater lake bacterial and archeal communities from Alinen Mustajarvi, Finland, to study Microbial Dark Matter (Phase II) - Alinen... | ecosystem: Environmental > Aquatic > Freshwater >... | reverse complement strand
GGCCTGGGTGAGATAGCCCGGAGCCCCCTGATAGCTGGAGCCGGTGCCGGCCGCTGCATTCGCATACTTGTAGTTGGTCACTGCCGCGGCCGGAATCTCGAAGCCCGCGTTTGCCGCTATGGCCACGGCGCTGTTGAGATTGGAATCGTCGATAGCCTGTTGAAGTGCGCCGCGCTGGGCGGTATCGCCCGTGCCCAGGCGGCGGTTGACCAACTCCGCCATCGAGAGAAATGGGCCGCGCAGGCGGACCTGGTTGACGATGTTTTCGGCAAGGGTCTGCAACTGGGCATCCGAATACTCGCGCGGGCCGAGCCAATAGCCGTCCAGGGCATTGCCGCCGTCTGCTGCGGATTTGGAGGCCGGGAGGCGGAAGCGGCTGATGCGGGCTTCGTTGGCGGCCGGTGGAGTCAGGGCGGTGAGGGTCGAGGTGCCCGCCGTCTTGTCAATTTGGCAGAATAGCGCCTGCGCATCATGGATGGAAGCGAGCATTGCCTTCCATGCCAGCACCGAGGTGGAGTTGATGTTGAAAGCACCCTTCATCATTTGCCAGGCGGCAATATTGGCATAGGCCGTGGACTTGGCGACTTCACCGGGGAAAGCGGACGCAGGCTTTCCGTTGGGCCGATAGAGGAGCAACCGCGGGTCGTCGAGCGGTTTGTCGGCGGCGAAGTCAGAGGCGATGGTGGTGGTTGTCCTTCCACTTCCAAACGACCCGATCTGGGACGCCAGGCCCGAGAAATAGAATCCGTCGTAGAGCGCGAGGTTGAGCAGGAACGAGTGATCCAGATATGTGTAACCGGAAACGGCATTGGCTTCCGATAGATTGTTAGGTGACATCAGTGGGTGCGCCCAAGAATTGCCGATGGGCTGGGCGAAGCGCGGCAGGTATCCCGAGGAGCCGCCGGGGTTGGCCCCGTTGAGGCTGGCCAAGGTCTGAATCGGCGCGAACGGGATGTCGTATTGGGTGCCGAATCGCGTGCCGTTGTTGGCGGTGAGGCCGGAGATGAAATTGTCGCGGTCTTGGGCGTCGAGCGAAAACACGCTGGCGGTGCCGTCCTCGAGGACTTGCATATCGATCTCGTGGGAGAAATTGGCCGGGTGTTCGCTGGCAACTTTCTGCGAAGACGCCCCGATATTGGCATGGGCGAAGCACCACGGCTTGGTGGCAAGCCGACCGTCCTGATTGGTGGAATCCCGGCCGCCCGACGTGGTCTTGGCCCGAACGGTGAACAAGGCGAAGGGTTTGGTATGAGTTAGGTCCTTGAGCGGCGTCTTTTGGTAATTGAGTATGGCGAGGGTATTGATTGTTCCGGTCTTCGGAAAGCGGAGGGTGCCGCCCGTGCCGAGAAGGAAGTTCTGGAGGCCGGAGGGGGATTCGTAATCCATGGCGATGGTATGGGTGGTCACTGGCTGGCCTGAATCGCTGGCGGTCGCGGCTATGGTGACAAAGAACTTGTTGGTGCTGAGCCCCGGCACACTCAGCGGGGCGAACACGACATGAATCTGGTCATCCCTGGCAAGACCGATGGTGCCGGCCCATCTCCCAGAACTCTTGTCAGGTCCGCCGATGCGCATGGGGGCTGGATTCAACCAGTCGGCGACGAAACCGAAACCGTCGCCGCGCCAACCGGGAATCGCGTCAATGTTCATGGTCATGGTCGTGGCAGTGTCTTTGCTGTCGAAGTCCCAGATAATCCGGCTACCGCGCAAATCATCCGACCAAGTGTGATTGGGATCGAGATATGGCGAGAAAATCTTCACCTCGCCGGGCAGCAGGCGGAAGGTGCTGGACCCCGGCGTGCCGTCGGACGCCTTGGTTTTCAAGTTCATTCCGAACCGCTTGTTGACCGTGCCCGATTCGTTTTCGGTGTAAAACAGTTGGTCCAGCGGGGCGAGGCCGGTGTTTTGGGCGATGCCGTTGCGGTAAACCGTCATGGCGAAGGGGACATTGGCGAATTCAACGCGCAGATTGGAGCATTCGATGGCGACATTGTATGGGTTGTGCAACGTGACGGCGGGTGTGTATTGGAGGAACAGGAGGTATTGGTATGGCGTGCCGCGGAAGTAGTCCGCTTCGGGACTCATCAACGACGGTGCGCTTGCGGGAATGGTATCGCCGGCTTGGCCGGTGTATTGATAGATGTCTTCGGCCACCAGACTGAAGACCATCTGGACTTTGGCGATGGTGGGCAGCAGGACGACCCCGGCTGGCGGAGCTCGGTTGATTGTCAGATATGGAGTGGTTCCCGTCGAGGCCACCCAACCGCTTGGGATTTGGGACTTGATGTAGGGAACTCCGCCCGAACGGTTGAGCTTGTCGCGATAGAAAAGCGCAAAATCCCGGAGGGATGCCCAAGTCGGATCGGAGCGGACCGTGGACGCACTCATTCCCAAGCGCGAGGCGTATACACTCCGGTTCAGATAGGGTGCAGGCAGGCTGGCTGAATTCGTCATCAAGTGGAAATCCTGCTTGAATCCTCCGCGGGCGGTATCCGTGAAGAGTCCCGTCGAATGGAGCGAGACGTCATGGGTGAGGGTCTTCAACACCTCGCCGCTGCCGGGGGCGAGGCGTTCGGCGGTCAGTCCGAAATTGGCGTCACCGATCCCCTTGACGAAGTCAGCGAAGTCAGGGGAGGTGGTTTCGAAGGAAGGTCGGCTCAGTCCACCGAGACCGGTGATGAACTCCACGCCCGGGCGCTCGCCGGAACCGAGTTGCAAGGTCTTGGCTGCGACTGAGCTGGCACCGTCGATGTACGGCGTGTTGATGCGGGCCTTAACCCCCTCGTCGAGCACCGCCCAGGCATAGGCACCCGGCGGTGAGGCCACGGGGACCTTGGCGGCGCTGACGTGGCTGCTAGAGGGAGCTGTGGCACCGAGCGTTCCCGCGCCCCACAGCGTCGCGGGATCGACCAGGGCCTGGCTGGCGAAACCGACTTGGCGGGCTGCAGCGGCGTCTGGGTTGGAAACCAGCCATCCGCGGAACTTCGCATCCTTGGCCGGTTTTTCGTAGTCCGCTGCCAGGGGCGGGGCGGTGGCCTTGATCTCCCACGAATCCCACACGCCGGTCAGGTGCGGGTTGGCAATGGCCGCAGCAAGGATGTCGGCGCGTGCCGTGACGCGTTGGTCGGGACCCGCGCATTTTTGAAGTTCTCCGAGCGCAAGCATCAGGGCGGTCTTGGCATTGGCGCGTGCGTCCGCCGTCGAGTCCCCGCCGTCCGGCGCACCCGGTGATGGGTTGGAGGTCAGGAGCAGCGCCAGGATGCCAACGGTGACGATCAACGCCTCGCGACGTGTGCTTGATAAGGATGACATGGTCCTGGGAATCGGTTGGGGAAAATCGGGCAAAAACTTGCTAACGGCTGACCTTAAGGCGGGCGAATCCTCCGGACCCTTGGACCGGAATGACGACTTTGACGTGATCGACCGGGCCGCCGCCGGTGATCGTCACATTGCCGCTGCTGACGGACGGGATGATCACCGGGGTCCAGTTCACGAAGTCATTGCTGTATTCCACCATTTGCGTGGTTGCGGGCGGTCTTGACAGGTCGCTCCGGTCGTACTCAAAGACCCACCCGTCGCCGGTGCAGGACGATTTCGGCAGGATCGATTGCGAGCCGACCATCGGGTCGCCGCCGAGGGCGAACTCCATCAGGTTGGGGATGCCATCGTGGTCGGGATCGTCCAGCGGCCCGTCGTTCACCCCTGCCGTAAATCCGCGTGCGGGATCAGCAGCCCAGATTTCATAGGGCACGGCGGCAAGCCCAGTGTCCACCAGTTGGAAGCCGTTCAACATTCCGTAGGTGCCGACGCCGCCATAGGTGAGGCTGATGTTGCCCGTTGTATCGGGCTCCACGTTTTGAAAGAGCACGTAGTTCACCCCGCGAACCCAGTTTGTCGCGTTGCGGGCCGTCCGGTTGTCAGCCGTCTGCGGCGAAGGCGTGTCCATTTTATTTGAGCTCCAGAATGACGAGTTGCCACCGTTCTGGCCCCAGGAGCTGGCAATGTAGAGATCGTAGGTCCGGCCGGGAACGAGACCCGTGATCACGAACGGCAGCGAGCCGCCGCCTGCATCAAACACGCCACCCGCGAGAATCTCAAGGTCGCACCACCAATCGCCATAGGGGCCGTCTCCGGCGGCCGTGAAGGTCACGTTGGTGTCGTTGCCCGCAGAGTCCTTTAACGTGCCGCCCGAGAGGCCCCATGCGTTCCAAGTGGTGGCGGCCCCACCGGCGGGGCCATTGAGCGTAGGTCTCGCGCCATCGCCGAGATTCACGTTGATCATCCAAGCATCGACGCAAGGGTACAGGAAGACCAGGGCGGCAGCCATCCTGATTGCAGCCGCACTTTGTGGCAAAGCGGACGCCAAGGTCCGAAATATAGCCGACACAGCGCCGCAAGAGCCTGTGGGCGGGCGACGACATCTCCCTCGCTGCACTGATAGATGTTCTAGCAAGGGCATGGGGCCAGTTATTGGCAATTTGGACTTTCCCGTCAAGCAATAATGGCAGCAATATCCAGCGCTTCGATCAGATAGATTTTGGAAGGAACCGGCCACGGTTGCCCGCATGAGCAAGGCAGCGCAAGCCGCCAATGCCAACGGGCATTCCAACGGCAGTGCCCAGAAGTGGTGTCGAATTCGTGACCCAATAAGAGAGGTTCCCGGTCCCGACCGGACGGGTTCGGCGTCTGGACGAGAGCCCCGTTACTTCTTCGGCATAGGGGCATCTTTGCCCAGTTCCTTCATCGCCGCCCGGGTCCTCTCCGGCGTCCAGTAGCCGCTGGGGTCGAAGATCTGCGTGTTCGGGTACATCTGCATCACTTCGTCCAGTTGCTTCGGCGTCAGCGCACCCCGCCCCGTCCGCATCATCTGCATCCGGTCTTTCTTGGGCACCATGGTCAACCCCTTCGCGGTCACGTCGGTCATCCCCACATACAAGTTATTCAACCCGGTGCAAGGATACATGGTGACACACTCGCCACCCGGTGTGAGTGAAGCAATGGCGTCTCGTTTTGGGGCAATTTCAGGGAATTGAACGTGCTCGACCCAGTGGCTATCATGAGGTCGAACACTGAGTTTCATGGGTAACTCGATCAGCGCCACCTCCAAGATGCGCATTGTGCGGGTTGCTATCACGGTGAACTGACCTGTTCCCTTGCACGTGATGCGACCTGTTAGCGGGACCGGAAGCGCCTCGGAGACAGGCCGGTATGCCTGATGAAGAGCCTGTTGAAATATGGGATCGATTCGAACCCGCAAGCCATCGCAATGTCAGAAATCCTCGTGTGCGGCAAATCCGCCAGCATCTGGCAGGCACGCGTCACTCGGAGACCCGCCAAATAGGCACTGAAGGATCTTCCTGTATGTTGGCGGAAGACCCTGCTGAAGCGGTCCGGACTGAGCGCCGCCATCCGCGCAGCATCCGCCAGAGTGACGGCTTGATCCAGATTCTCACGGATGTGGTCGATGGCCTTGCGCAGCCCGGCCGGGGTTGCCAGTGCGGCCGTTTGCGCGACCACAGCCGCCTGTTCGCGGAGCCTGCCAACAAGGTACTCGATCACGCACAGGCCCGGATCCAACGTGGATCCATCCGCAGCCGGCACCGGCCCCACTTCCACGCGTGCCAGTGTCCTGCCCGACGCTTCAATTGCCATCACACCGCTAACAAAGCCGTTTCTGCAAACCGCCCGGCATAGGGGTTTGGCACCGTCTCCAGCGGTGTGGAATTGCTTGTGAAACCGCAGACACTCGACCGCAGTGTCCGACAACCCGCGAGCTTGCTGGCAAGCGTCATGCTGGCTCGGCGGCATCTCGAAGGCTTCGCCCGCGACGACCAACCGAACGGGCAAGCGGGTTGCTGCGGCGAAGCTCCTTAGCAACTCATTCGCCCTGATGAAATACTCCCCGAATGCCCCTGTCTCCGCTTCGCCAACGGTCAGTCTCCTGTCGCACGTCCCTTGGAGGATGCTTGTTTCGGGTGATCGAGGCGGTGACGTGATCTTTACCATGGAGAGATAGGTAATTCAACCAGATCCGTGGACGAGACTTGGATTGTTACGAAGTTGTCACAGTTGCCGCCGGACATGGTCAAGAAATCAACGGATTCCGCGTAGAAAATGCAGCCGGCTTTGAGTTAAGGTCGTCCCGTTCTGCAACGGGCCAGAGCATCACTGTAACATATACACCCCCCAATACCAGAAAGTTCACCATGAATCATCGACTTCTATTATTCTGCGTGGGTGCTGCCGCATTTGCGACTGCATTCCACCCGGCTACGGCCCAGGCAACACCTTGGTCATTCGGCGTCATCTCGGACACCCAATGGTTGGTAACCGATGACGGAAAAAATCCTAACACCATCGCGGCCAACATCATCAAGCAGGTGGACAGTCAGTTCATCGCCGCCAACGTCAAGCTCGTCGTCGCTATCGGCGACATGACCGACAGCGGCAGCCAGGCCAACGACTATGTCCGAGCGTTATATGCGCAGGATTTGTATAACGCAGGCATTGGTTTTTATCCCACTCGCGGAAATCATGAGGCCGCCAATGGCACCTATATTGGTTCCGGCGCGGATTTCCGTCATGTCTATCCGCAGATTGTGCCTGGTGTGAACGCAGGCATAAACAACTCTACGCCTGGTGACATCACGACGGCGCTGGTATCTCCCGCCGGAGATTTGACCAACAATCCTCCGGCGAGTGCTACCGGCTCGCCTTTCCCCGTGGGCAATGGATTTACCTCACCGACGGCGGCCAATCTCGCCAATGACAGCATTTCCTATGCATTCAATTACGACAACGTGACCTTCATGTTGTTGGATCAGTTTCAATCGCCCGATTACTACACCAGCCACATACCCGAGCAGATGGACTGGATCAATAGCACGCTGGCGGGCCGTCCCGCCAACACCCACGCATTTGTGTTCACTCACAAGAACATGCTGGGTGGCAATCACAAGGACAGCATGTTCGGTGGCCAGGTGACCTCGGCCGATCCCGGGGATTGTTCCAGCTTGAACTACGCGTCGTTAACTGCCGCCAACCAGACGGCGTTCACGGCCAAGACGAACTTTATCAACAGCTTCCTCGGCGCGATGCAGGGCAACCACGTAAAGTATGTAATCTCCGGCCACGATCATCACCACTACAATTCCATTGTCACCAGCCCGGACCAACAAAGCAAAACCCATCAGCTTATCTGCGCCTCGGACAGCTCCAAGTTCTATACTCCCGGCAATCCCGCCTCAACCAACGATCTGCCGGTTGAGCAGCAGTTGAACCGAATCGGTTACTATATATTCACCGTGGACGGTCCCCGGGTAACGATCGATTACTATGCCGATACTACGGCCAGCAATTACTCCGGCCCCTTCCATTTCGTGAAGCAATCCACCACCGGCTACAGTCTGAACGGCCAGGAGTTTGTCATCCCCGAAGGCGCGGTCTATACCTCGGTGTCTGATAATACCACGGCGGCTTCAACGAATGGCGAAACCGGCTATGTCGGCACATCGATGGGGATTCTCAACGGCTCCAACACCAGCGTAACTACGAACAACTACGGCAAGGCGCAGGCCAAAGCGGTGAATACCGGCTGGACTCCCTCGGTGTCCGGTCTGGCCAGCGACGTGCTCTCCGTCTGGGGACTCCAGCAGATCGGTGCCGCCCAAGCAGATACTTACACGCTTGCGCTCAGCTATGATCCGTCCTCAGTGAGCGCGGCGCAACTTGCTAACGGCTCGTTTGTGCTTGCCGGTAAGGATTCTTTTGGCCACTGGGTCAATGCCGTTGATTTGAACAAGGGCGGCGTCCGCCGCTTTGTGTCTGGAGCCTACACCAGTTCCTATCCACTTGGCACCTTCGGCGTGGATAGCGCCAGCCACACGGTCTGGGCGGTAGTCAACCATCAGGGGGATTTTGCTGCCAAAGCGCTGAATGAAGTCGTTAACTTCATCTACACCTCGGACAATCACTACGGCATCGTCCGCCCGATTTTCCGTGGCAACTTCAATGTGACCGGCCAAGCCGTCAATGAGGCCATGATCGCCCGAATGAACACCCTGCCTACGCAGTCGTTCCCCAACGACAGCGGCGTCGCGGCCGGCCAGCCAATCGGCCAAGTCGATTTTCTCATGGACACCGGAGACATCGCCAATCGCTCTGAATCCAGCAGCGCAATTGCAGCCAACCACAGTCTCAGTTATCTGGGAAGCACACTGGATTATCCCGGCCAGGCCTCATACGTTGCTCCAGTCAGCAGCGTCACCTGGGGCCAGTGGCAGCATGACTTCTTGGGCGACGCGAACCCCGGCAACACCGCTGGAGGCCTTCTCACCCTGACCAACAGTCAGGGCCAGGGGATCCCTGTGTTCCTTTCGCCCGGCAACCATGATGTTAGCGACGCCATCGGCATGATTGGAAAGATTGCCACCGGCGATCGGGACGCCACATCATTTGTGCAAATCTATAACCGTATGACTCCCTATTCAGGTAAATCGCCGATCGCGACGAGTGTTTTCACCAATCCGGCTGACTATACCAACGTCAACCTGCAGGTGAATTATTCCTTCGATGTTGGCGGCACACATGTGATGTGCGTGAACCTGTTCCCGGACAAGAACATCCTGAACTGGATGACTGCCGATTTGGCCAATGTTGCCGCTAGCACACCGGTGCTGCTGTTTTGCCATGCCCCGCTCAACATGGCCGCCGGCGAAACCAAAGTATTCGGCAATCCCTCCACGACCAGCAGCTCGGCAGCGGGGGACATTCCGTTCGCACTCACTGGCACGGACAGTTCCACGAGTTATGTGGACATGAATGCTGCCAAGCAATATGTCGCCGACTGGCTCATCGCCCATCCAAGTGTTAGGGCGCTGTTCAGCGGTCATGACAACTTCAACGGCGCGACCAATTGGAACGGCCAGGATCCCAACAACAACCTGATCGCCACTCGTGATGCCGCTTGGCCCGGCGTAGAACTCTTCCGCGTGGACTCCCCGATGAAGGGTGACTATTCCGGCGTTTCAGCCACGACTGCGCCATTGACGGGCATCGGCGATGAAACGAAACTCTCGTTCCAAGTCTATTCCTATGACATTGCCACGCGCCGCCTCACAGAACGCGAATTCCTGTGGAACCCCAACGCTGATGCGAGTGGCACAGGTGCCTGGAGTGGCCAGTCTGTGACCCTTGACCTGAGCTTGTCACCCACCACTGCCGCCACTTTGGCCGGTCCTGCAAACGGCTCCTCCGTGACCGATGGCCCCCCGACACTGACTTGGTCAACCGTGTACGGTGCCACAGGGTACACCGTGGCTGTTACCGGTCCCGGTGGAACTGTTAGTTGCGATGTCGCCGGCACCAGTCTGTCGCTCGCACTGCCGCTGGCTAACGGATTATATACATGGACGGTCAAGGCCAACAACATCGAAGGCAGTGGCCCCGTTTCCGCCACTGGCAACTTCACGTTGCTTCTCCCGCCGACGCTTACCATCTCCGGGCCCGATGGGAATGGCAACATGCATGTCACATGGCCGATTAGCGCACCGGGCTACCAACTCCAGTTCAGTCCTGACATGAACAACTGGGTACCGGTCACCGGCTCGGGCTTCTTCCGCCTCGTCAAGCCGTAGCCGGATCAAGCCGGACAGATGGATCATTATCAGCCGCCCGGCGTCATGCCGGGCGGCCTTATTTTTAGGGATATTCTGACGAAGTTCAGACCACCTGACCTCGTGTGAGAACCAAGTGGCTGATGAGCGCATGTCGGCTCTATTCAACCTCAGAAATAGACAACTCTATGCCTATGGCTCAAACAAAATCTTCAGCATTCGCTGAGGATTCGCCAGAAAATCACGGGTGATCCGGTAATGCTCAGTCACCTCATAGGCGATGCGTTCGTATGCCGCTTGATGAATCGAGTTTCCAGGGTTGTTCAATCTAACAACTTCCAGGGATCCGCCACTCCGCCAAGGCATGGTTGGCGGGGCGCAACGCGGCTGCCAGCGAGCCATAGACCTCGAAGAGTGGTGCGTAACGTGCGGTGAGCGCGGTGTTGGGATGGAAAACCCGGGTGGACCCTTTGACCCGCTCTGCAGCTTGGTCCAGATCGCTCCAGAGACCGAGGGCGACACCCGCCAACATGGCCGCGCCAAGCGGTGAGGTGTCCTGAATGTCGGAGACCTCCACGTCCATGCCAGAAACGTCGGCTTTGTTTTGTAGCCAAAATGAATTGCGGGTGGCTCCACCAGAAGCAACAATTCGATCAAAACGTGTGCTCATGCATCCCTCCATCGTCCTGAGGATGTGTAAAAACTGATAGTTAAGACCTTCAATCACGGCTCGGCACATATCTGTAT
>Ga0073936_10012050_pt1 | contig 10364 bp, 8 predicted proteins | sample AliMusrvi5mmetaG_FD_87041 | JGI IMG/M metagenome (GOLD analysis project Ga0073936, IMG submission 87041) | Freshwater lake bacterial and archeal communities from Alinen Mustajarvi, Finland, to study Microbial Dark Matter (Phase II) - Alinen... | ecosystem: Environmental > Aquatic > Freshwater >... | reverse complement strand
GGTAATATCCAACCGCGATCGCCACCACGTTGGTCAGCCCCGCGGGAATAGTCGTCTGGCCGACAGAGTTATCGCCCCACGCGACAACCGTTCCGGTGGCCCGCAATGCCAAACTGTGGACATCTCCACCCGCGATCGCCACCACGTTGGTCAGCCCGGCGGGAATACTCGTCTGGCCGGAAGAGTTGTCGCCCCAGGCGAGCGTGTTCCCGACCTCGATCCAGGCGTCCCGACTGATGGCACTCCCGTATGGATTGCTCACCAACACTGAGTAGCTCCCGCCCTGTCCCGGCTGTAGGCTGGTGAGTACCAAGGCCGCGTTGGTCGCCCCGGCCAAGTTCACACCGTTGAACCGCCATTGATAGCTTACGTTGCCTTCGACCTCGACCGTAAGCGTCGCGGCACCTCCGGCCCGGGCAATCAAGCTTTGTGGATGGGTGCGGAACCAGAAGGGCACTACCGCCAGCCTGGAAGCGGCGGCGGTGACACTTCCCCAGGCATTACTCACGCTCAGCGAATAAAGGCCGGCCTGGGCCGACGTCACGTTCGTCAAAACCAGCAGTCCGTTCGTGGCGCCCGCCAAGGGTAGCCCATTGAACTGCCATTGGTAAGCCATTGGCCGCTCGCCAACAACGCCAGCCTGGAAATACACGCGCCCAGCCTCCGCCGCCACTATCCGATCCGCCAGCCGAGGTGCCGCAGCCGGCGGGCCACAAGCGCCCAATACCAAACTGTGCATGCCTCCACCCGCGATCGCCACCACACCGGTCAGCCCGGCGGGATTATTCTGGCCGTATTGGTTGTCGCCCCAGGCGGCGACCGTTCCGTCGGCCCGCAATGCCAAACTGCGGTAATATCCACCCGCGATCGCCACCACGTTGCTCAGCCCGGCGGGAATACTCGTCTGGCCGTAGTTGTTGCTGCCCCAGGCGGCGACCGTTCCGTCGGCCCGCAATGCCAAACTGTGGTAACCTCCACCCGCGATCGCCACCACGTTGCTCAGCCCGGCGGGAATATTCGTCTGGCCGTAACCGTTGTTGCCCCAGGCGACGACTGTTCCGTCGGCCCGCAATGCCAAACTGTGGCTATCTCCACCCGCGATCGCCACCACGTTGCTCAGCCCGGCGGGAATACTCGTCTGGCCGGAATAGTTGCCGCCCCAGGCGGCGACCGTTCCGTCGGCCCGCAATGCCAAACTGTGGTAACCTCCACCCGCGATCGCCACCACGTTGCTCAGCCCGGCGGGAATACTCGTCTGGCCGTAATTGTTCCAGCCCCAGGCGGCGATCGTTCCGTCGGCCCGCAATGCCAAACTGTGCCCACCTCCACCCGCGATCGCCACCACGCTGGTCAGCCCAGCGGGAATATTCGTCTGGCCAGAAGAGTTGCTGCCCCAGGCGACGACTGTTCCGTCGGCCCGCAATGCCAAACTGTGGTAACTTCCACCCGCGATCGCTACCACGTTGGTCAACCCGGCGGGAATATTCATCTGGCCGTCAGAGTTGCTGCCCCAGGCGGCCAGAATCTCCACATCGAGCCAGGCGTCCTGACTGATGGCACTCCCGTATGGATTGCTCACCAACACGGAGTAGCTCCCGCCCTGTCCGGGCTGTAGTTTGGTGAGTACCAAGGCCGCGTTGGTCGCCCCGGCCAAGTTCACCCCGTTGAACCGCCATTGATAGCTTAACGGCTCGTTGCCTTGCACCTCGACCGTGAGCGTCGCGGCACCTCCATCCAAGGCCAACAAGCTCTGTGGATGGGTGCGGATCCAGACGGGCATTAGCGCCAGCCTGAAAGCGGCGGCGGTGACACTTCCCCAGGCATTACTCACGCTCAGCGCATAGAAGCCGGCCTGGGTTGGCGACACGTTCGTCAAAATCAGCAGTCCGTTCGTGGCACCCGCCAAAGGTAGCCCGTTGAACTGCCATTGGTAAGCCATTGGCCGCGCGCCAACAACCCCAGCCTGGAAATACACGCGCACAGTCCCCCCACCCCCCAGCACCACTTGATCCGCCAGCCGAGGTGCCGCAGCCGGCGGGCCACAAGCGCCCAATGCCAAACTGTGGTAACCTCCACCCGCGATCGCCACCACGCCGGTCAGCCCGGCGAGAATACTCGTCTGGCCGTATTGGTTGTCGCCCCAGGCGGCGACCGTTCCGTCGGCCCGCAATGCCAGACTATGGTATTCTCCACCCGCGATCGCCACCACGTTGCTCAGCCCGGCGGGAATACTCGTCTGGCCGTGGTTGTAGCTGCCCCAGGCGGCGACCGTTCCGTCGGCCCGCAATGCCAAACTGTGTGCACCTCCACCCGCGATCGCCACCACGTTGCTCAGCCCGGCGGGAATACTCGTCTGATTGATATCGCTGCTGCCCCAGGCGACGACCGTTCCGTCGGCCCGCAATGCCAAACTGTGCCGGGATCCACCGGCGATCGCCACCACGTTGCTCAGCCCGGCGGGAACAGTCGCCTGGCCGTAAGAGTTGTCGCCCCAGGCGGCGACCGTTCCGTTGGCCCGCAATGCCAAACCATGCTCGTATCCACTCGCGATCGCCACCACGTTGGTCAGCCCGGCGGGAATACTCGTCTGGCTACAGGGGTAGCCCCAGGCGGCGACCGTTCCGTCGGCCCGCAATGCCAAACTTTGGCCTTCTCCACCGGCGATCGCCACCACGTTGCTTAGCCCGGCGGGAATACTTGTCTGGCCGGTACCGTTGTTGCCCCAGGCGACGACCGTTCCATTGGCCCGCAATGCCAAACTGTGGTACCCTCCACCCGCGATCGCCACCACGCTGGTCAGCCCGGCGGGAATACTCGTCTCGCCGTAGTAGTTGCGGCCCCAGGCGGCCAAAATCTTTACATCGAGCCAGGCATTCTGACTGAGGGCACTCCCGTATGGGTTGCTCACGGACACCGAGTAGCGCCCCGCCTGACCGGGCTGCACATTAGCGAGCATCAGGATCTGGTTGGTTGCCCCGGGCAGAGCTATCTCATTCAACCGCCATTGATAGCTGAAAGGCGGTGTGCCAATGGCCGACAGGCTCAAGGTAACCGTGCTGCCCGCTAGATTGGTTTGACTCATCGGCTGCGCGGTGATTTCAGGCGGGCCCAGCACCCAGAGCACCGCCACCTGGCTCGTGGCAGAGTCGCCCGCCAGGTTGGTTACCACCACCGAGTAGGCGCCAGCGCTGGAAGTTCGCAGGTTCGTGAGATTGAGAGTAGCACCCGTGGCCCCGGCCAGGTTCACGCTGTCCTTGCGCCACTGGTAGCTAAAGGGCGGCGTTCCCGTGACTCCCACGCTAAAGGAGGCGGTTGTGCCGGCCAGGTTGGTCTGGCTCTGCGGCTGCACCGTGATTTGCGGCGGCAGGCACACCGTGAGCGTGGCGACGGCACTGGTCACCGCTCCGTATGCGTTGGCAACCACGACCTGGTAGCCCCCGGTAGCAGCGAGGTCCACGCTCGACAGTGTGAGAACGTTGGCGTTGGCTCCCGCAGTCCCAGGGCCGTCCAGCAGGGCGGTTCCATTCTTAAGCCACTGGTAGCTAAAGGGAGGATACCACGATCTGGCGGCGACCGAGAACTGGGCTTGAGTGCCCACGGCGTTGGCGCGGCTGGCCGGCTGGGAAACAATGACAGGCCCGAGCCCCGTGGGAAAGTAGGGCCCGGGAGTTTCCGGGACGTTGATGCCCCGGCTGTCCGTGATGCCCTGGTTGCCCCGGCAGAGGACATTGGTCAACAGGCCACCATTGGCGAGGCCGGTAATGGGGAACACCCATTGCCTGCCGGAGTTGGTGGAGTAGGGGGAGCCCACAGCGCTCCAGGAGGTCACGGCGGTGCCGCTGATAGACAGGTCGCCAGCATCAACCCCAGATACCTGTTTGGAGAAAGTCACGGTCACGTCAAAGTTGGTGCAAGCCGGCGAGACAGGCCGGACAATCACATTCGTTGCGTAGGGGCCGACCTCCTTGACAGTGGCAGCCCACTGCCCTTCCGCTCCACCATTCGCAGTATGATCCGTGGCATGGTACACGCTCCAGCGATCGTGTTCGTAGGCTTTAAAGGTGCCCGCGACGTAGCCGGAACTACGGGCACCAACGAGTGTCAGGTATTCATAGTGGTCGCCGGTTTGCGCCCCATCGGTTACGGAAAAGTCAGAGGGCAGACCGTAAAGTGTCCTCGAAATAGAAGAGTAATAGGTGCCTTGGTAATTGTCATACCCTGAAAACAAAGCTCTGAACTCTAGCGAGCTGATGATCCCACTGGGCTGCAAGAGCAGTGACACTTCATACCCGGCGGAAGTGCTACCCGAGGACCCTGTATAGTAGCCCGAGATGACCTGCGCCGGGAGCGTCATAGCCCCCCCTACCGTGGCGAGTGCCAGGAGGCGTAAAACGAGCCGACGGAACGAAGTTCTTAGCAGAATGCATGGGTTCATGGTCTGAGTAAACTAATAGGCAATCGCTCTTGCGCGCCTCCGCTTGTACTTGACGCTACGCGGGTGAAGGAGAATTGCATTTCGCTCTCATTCAATCGCGGGCTCATGCTGCCTAGGCTGGCGGAGCGTGTCAAGCCACCTCCAAGCCTGGGCGGGCCGGGACGGTTGGCCACGTGAGAGCATTCTCCGCCAGGGTCAGGGCGTAAACACAGAACCTTCTATTGGTGTTCCCCTCGGGCGGCGCTGTTTGCGGCGCCAAGCCCACCGGGGACACTCAGGGTCATGATTTCCGCCGGCGCGCGGTGGTTCCGAGCCAGCCAGGCCATGCCGCGCATGGCCGGAGCCACGTGGCCGAAGAAGCGTTGGTAGGCGGGGCAGAGCTAGTTCAGACCCGGCTCGCCGTCGGCTGTGCGGACGAATCGATTCTTGAGATACTCGCCATTGCAGGCGAAACGGACGTCGCAAATCAGGCAAATGTCATCGAAGGTGAATAGGACGTAGGGCTCCACCGCTGTTGGGGAGGTGTTGGAGTCCGGGTGGAGCACCACCTGGCTGTAGTCCACACCCTGGAAGTCCTTGGCCCGCCAGTTGGGGACGCCGACCAGTTCGCAAAGTGCGAGTAGCACGTCCACATGCGATACCAGCGCGTCAGTGGTTTTGGCGTCGGGCAACAGACAGGGGTTCGACCAGATCATCGGCACCCGCAGCATCTCCTCGTAGGTCATGAACATCTTCTGACGCAGGCCATTGTGGCTCAGGCCCATTTCGCATGAGACTCGGCAGCGGCTCCGCCAGGGCGGGCTGCCGCATCACCAGGCCGAGGAACTGCGAGCCGACGAAGCCGGCGGCGGCGCCAGTGGAGAGCTTAAGACAGTCGCGGCGCGGCAGGGAGGAGTGGATTAAGCTCATATGAAGCGAGGTTTTTCGTTCAGGTCTTTGATGCCGGTGCGGGCGAGTCCGCGTGCTCCTGGGCCAGACACTTGCGCAAGGTTGCCTCCAATTCCGCTGCGATCTCCTCCACCGGGACAGAGAAACGGATTTGTTTACCGAGGCCAACCGCCAGCGTGTAGGGGTGAACGTGGAGGCCGGAGGCGGGGGATGCGGGACGCTTCTTGCCTTTCTGCCGCTTCGCTGAGCCAGGCCGGCTCGGCAGCGGTTGCCCGGGGTTTCGTATTTCGTTCATCATTCCATCGTAGAGTCCCATGACAAAAACACCTCGGTCCTGTGCACTCACGCCGCCTACGGTGCTGAATTTGTCGATTAGTGCGCGAAAGCTGGAAGCGATGTGAAGCGCTGTTTTCTCGAGCTTCCTGGAGGTAGCCATGCTCGCCTGCGCCATCAGCACTCGGTCCCGGTACATGCACTGAATTCCGGTCGCCGACTCGATCGCCCATTTCACCGAGTTGGCCACCTCGAATTCAGTGGGGCCAAAGGAATAGATCGGCCTTGCTGTGTCCGCAGGCTTGTAACTGCCGCTAAACAGGTCCGGTGTCTCTGTCGGATCAGGTGCGCTGAAATCGAACCGCGCCTTGAGCCGGTGGATTTTCCTCTGAGCCGAGGCCTTCTCGCCGTCAATTCCCCGCTCGGCAAGGGCCTGCAGCTTTTTGAGCAAGAAGCGCGCCTTGGAATTGGCTGGCTTCAGATTCGTGTTCATGGGCCCACTGTGCCGTTCCAGGCCCCGAGGGGCAACCGGGAAGTCGGCCGTCCCCGTGCATCAGCCGTTTCGAGCATCGTGGCAAAAAGCCCTCGGTTCATTCCGAGGTTTCCGCCAGGCCTCTGGAATCGCGGCTGCACTCCCAGGCCAGCCGAAGGTAAAAGGCCCCAATTTGGAGCCCAGCGCCACCTCCAAGCGCTTTGGGGGCCCAAGGGGGAGATGAGGGGACCCCCCGCCAGGTTTTTTAGGTCACAAATGGCTCTCAGGGCAGCCGACAGAGGGCGGTCCGGCAGTTCTATCGCTAAAGTAATCCGTAACACGGCCGATATAGTAAATTGGACTAGATCGGGTCGCGCTTGACGAAGGTCCGTGCGGGCAGCGCGCGGAGACTGGATCAACAGAGCCTTGAGTCTCAGAATGGGCTTGGGCGCCCGACATGTGGCGTAGAATTCACGGAAGAACCTTATGAACTGGACGAGATTGGCTTTAACCTCCCCGCTACTTGCGGTTCTCCTCTTGGGGTGCCGGTATGGGCGCATGCAGACTGACGGTGCTAACCCGCGCAAGGCGTGCTTTAAGCAGGCTGGCATTACATTGGTCGTGGGAGAAGAATGGGAATGTGAGCACGTCGGCGCTGAGCGTGATCTTTATCCGCCCACTCTAGTCGGCCCGGCCGGCAGTATTCGGGTGGTGTTGTTGCCCACGGACCGGTCCGACCCAGCGGTCGTGGCCGATGGACTGCTTATTGCCTGCAAAGCGAACCCCCTGGTGGTCAGGCATTCGATCCACATGCGGAAATTCGCCAGTGACAAGGGAGTCCAAGGCCTCCGCGTCACCTACCTCCAAGACGCCGACTGCAAGGGGGCGCAGAGCTGCGTCGAGAACTCGCATTATCTGCTAAGGAACCGTGCCGGGCGCTGTGTCATCATCAACTACTTGGCCTCCGCCGGGGATGTGGATACCGCCGCAGTGGATCGGATGCTTCGGACGGGCTTGAGCCTTTAATAGGCCAACCCTACGCAAATCCCGGAACCCTATTGTGAGCATATACCACAGCTAGGGCTCCGAATCGTTGCCCCAAATTGCGCCAACGGGAGCGACCGCGGGGCGACCGCGCTGATTGCGCGGGCGCCCCGTGTCACCCAAGTGCTCCGTGAACCGGCCTGGTTTGTACCATAACGAGCGGATTCTGGCCTTGCCAGCCACCCGGTCAGGTCGTGGCGCGAGTGACGACGAACTCACCGTACTCGTCGCCGCACTCGATGCCCTTGGTCTGGACGCACTGGTGGGTGCGCAGACCGGTCTTTCCAGTAGGGTCATACTTGCCGCCATAGGCCAGATCCATGAACGCGGCGGCAACTCCGCGGATCAGGTAGGCGCTGGGCTTGGTCGAAGCTCCGTAGGTGACCACGTCCGATTCGTAATAGTCATAGGCGCGCACGACCATTCGCTCACCCGGGACAAGCTCGACGATCTCCGACTTGGCCCAACCCCAAGCGGTAAATACGGCGAACGCGCCGTAGAGCACATCCTCGGGGACCTTCTCAATCATCGGCTCGACGACCGCCTTCCACTCTTCCGACGTGATGATGCCATAGCCGGTGTGATAGCCGCATTCGTGGGCGGCATTGACCAGCATGAACTCGGCGGCTTCCAGCATGTCTGGTGGCACCTTGCGGGTTAGCCGTTCGGCGAACGAATTCCAGAACTTGGCGGGTATCATGTTGACGAACACATTGAAACCCGGAATCAGCCCGTCGGCGTTGCCCGACACTTCAATCCGCGACATGGCGGAGACAATCTGTTTTCTATTGATACTCATATATGATTCCTTTCAGTAGAGGCTAGCGGACGATTACGGTGAAGCGTGAACAAGACGCCCCGCAGACAATGCCCTGGGTTTCGGTGGCGACATAGGTTCTCACCGGGCGGCCAAAAACCGCGGCGAACAGGCCGGCAATGAAGCCGGCGCCGATGAAGTTGACTGGGGTGCTATGTTGGCCCCATTTCTTGAACCAGCCCGCATCCACGTGGCTATGATCGAGCGTCACCTCCCCCGATTCGGGACCGGCGCAGGTCACCCGCATCCGGCCCAGGCCAGCGGCGGCGTAGGTCTGCTCGGCCAGCGCGATCCGTTCCGGGATACTGCTGATCCCATGGGTGCGGTAATAGGCGCTCAGAAAGTCCTCCCAGGTATCCTCAGAGCATTCCGCCAGCAACGCCTTCGCGTCGAGCATGGAGCAATCCAAGGCAAGTTGGGTATAAAGCGCGGTGTAGTGATGGCAGTGTAACACCACGGGATTACCGGCGATCTCGTGACGGCAGGACTGGGCGTCGAAGGCCTTATCCAGCACCAATTCGGTTCTCTTGTATTGTGTCATAATTAGGCTCTTTTCCTTGATTGAGGGTGTTAGATGATAGGGGCGTCTTTGCCTGTTATTTCTTTGTAGGCGGTCTTGAATTTTTGCACGTTGTCCGGGGAGTCCAGTTCCACGGCTGCCTTGGGCGAGGCCATCCCGGTCTTCATGGCCAGGCGCATCTGCGCCGGGAATCCGCCCTCATTCTTTATGGCGTCGTAGAATTTTAGTAGTTTCTGTCCCATAGTTGTTTCGTTGTCGTTGATTGTGACCTGTCTTGCTTGTCTTGTTTAAGTGCTACTCAGTCCAACTTGGACATTTCGCTTTCAAAGTGCCGCATCGTCTCCGCCCGGTTAGTTCGGGGGAAGATAACGCGACATTGAGTGGTGCCGGCCAACCCTTTGATGAACAACCCGTCGGCGCTTGCTACCCGGAATAGCGGGCGGGGAAAGTCGGCGTAGTAATCGAGCTTTCCGAGCCAGGCGAGCGCCTGGATACGGGGTTCGTCCCAGGGGTCGGCAAATTCAGAGCTATAGACCGCGATGCCATCAAAGCAGTCCTCGAGTTTGCAGCGGTAGAGAATCGTCATGCCGCGAGCCTCCGCACCGCTTCCAGGGCATGGGCAATCTCCTCCTCGGTAGTCGCACCCGAGGGGCTGAAGCGAACCGTTCCCGTCGGGGCACTGCCGATCGCCGCGTGCAGGAGCGGCGCGCAGTGGAGCCCCGTCCGGCAGGCGATACCATAGCTCTGGTCGAGGGCATAGCCTGTGTCCTCTACCTCCCAGCCGTCCACGCGGAAAGACACAAGGCCGAGACGTGTGGCTCCAGGTACGTCGTCGAACAACCGCACCCCGCCGATGGCCCGCAGTCCCTCGCGGAGGTCGAGGGCTAGCCGATTTTCTTGCTCCAGGAACGCAGGTCCATCGGTTTCGCGCCAAAGCAAGGCGGCGTTCAAACCGGCCAGCGCGGGCACGTTCGAGGTGCCCGCCTCGAGTCGTATTGGCATCTCGGAGGGATGCAACCGCAGGTCGCTGCGAACTCCGGTTCCGCCGACCATTACCTGCTCCAATTCCACGTGCTCCGCGACATACAACCCGCCGGTTCCCACAGGACCGCGCAAACCCTTGTGACCTGTGAAAGACACCATATCCGCGCCTAACTCCGGGGCGTTCACCGGCCAGTGCCCCAAGGACTGGGACGCATCGAGCAGGGTGACCGCGGCTGCCGCCTTGGCCTTATGGAACAGCGCGCTGACGGCATTGACGCGCCCCGTGACATTGCTCGCGTGGTTAAGGACTACCAGTCGGGGCGAGTCTTGCAGCGCCAGGCCGAATGCACCCGCATCCAAATCGCCGTGTTCATCCAACCCAACCACCGTTACCCGGATTCCAATCCCGTCGGCCAGGCGGGCCAGAGGCCGCAGTACTGAGTTGTGCTCGGTGACGGACGTTATTACGTGATCCCCGCGCTTCAATCCTAACCCAAGTATCGCCAGGTTTAGAGCGTGAGTGGCACTCGGCGTGAAGGCAACGCGTTCAGGAGAACGCGCACCCAGCAGGTTGGCGAGGCGCTGCCGGCATTCGGCAACCACGTCCGCCCCACTCGATTCCCCTCGTCCCGGCTGCACTGGCAAATGCTCCAGAGCCGACGCGACCGCGGCAATGACACCCGGCGCGGGCGGCCAGGCACTGGCGCTGTTGTTGAGGTAGATGCGCGGGGCTGTTTGAACGAATCCCATAGCACTCGGGCTACGCCCGGAATTGTCCAGCCCTGGCCTTGAGTCGTTCGCCCACGTTGGCAGGGCTGCATCAAGCCCGTTAGCGTAGGGCGACTTAGAGGGGCTACGGACGATTTATCGGGACATTTGCTTTTGACTTCTATTTCATGGGCGGATGCCGAAACCGCTACGACTGCCGAAT
>Ga0073936_10012049_pt1 | contig 10364 bp, 8 predicted proteins | sample AliMusrvi5mmetaG_FD_87041 | JGI IMG/M metagenome (GOLD analysis project Ga0073936, IMG submission 87041) | Freshwater lake bacterial and archeal communities from Alinen Mustajarvi, Finland, to study Microbial Dark Matter (Phase II) - Alinen... | ecosystem: Environmental > Aquatic > Freshwater >... | reverse complement strand
ATGTCGAGGGATTTTTCGCGGATGATGAACGAGAAACGCCAGTCGGGGGAGGTGCCTTTGTGGAAGGCGGCGAGAATGGCTTGGCGGGTGGTGCCGTCAATGAGGCGTGCGGCGAGGTGTCGGATACCGGCGCGGTTGCGCGGTAAACTGAGGTCGGGCGCGACCTCGATGTCGAGAAGGGCAGCTGTCTTGCCGTCGGCCGTTTGGAGGTCGCCGAGGTGCAGGACACGAGTGAATACGCCGTGGAATCCGGGGTCGGTGACATGGACGGGTTTGGAGAAGAGCGCAGCCGAATGCCCGAACAGGTCTCGCAGGAGCGCAAGCCAGGCGTCGCGGGAATAGGGTGACTGAAGAGCGGGTTGGAATTTCATACGAAGGATTCGGAGATGATGATGTCGGGGGTGAATTCGGCGGGCGGTGCGTCCGGTACGTCCGGGTTGGATGGCTCTAGAAGTGGGTAGGACTTGAGGATGGCCAGAACGCGGTCGATGAAGTCAGCCTGCGGCATTGGCTCTTTCTTGTGTTTCTTGGCGAGCGAGGAGAGTTTGCCTGCGAGTTTTTGGAACTTGACCTTACCCACGGCGTCGGAAGCGACCCGGCAGAGGTGCTGTTCCTCCGGGCTGAGCAGGTGGAAGCCTGAGAGGGTCTTGAGCAGGGCTAGGGCGCTCTGCTCCGACGGCGTGTGCTTGGAGGTGACTTTTCGGTTGGCCGTGAGTTCGGACTGGATGGCGGTCTCGAAATGATCGACGGCGAGGCGAACCTGTTCGTGGTGGCCGGTCGGCAGCGGCACGGGTTTTTCGGATGGCTTGGCGTTCAGTTCGCGGGCGCACTCCACGAAGGAGAGGTCTTGCGGTTCGCCTGATGCGGGAATCAGGGTGAAGGCGTCGCGGCGGCGGTTGCGGATGAAAGCGACGGTGCCGCCGGTCTTGGCCTTGTTGGCGCGGCCAGCGCGGGCACGGACCGGAAGGGATTTGATGCGGCGGAACTCCGAGGGCTGTTCGGCCTTGTAGCGGCGCAGTTCCATGAGGTAGTCAAGGCGCTCGTCGCGTTCCTCGTTGATCTCGTGATCAAAGAGGCCAAACGAGTCGATCTCTTCGGTTTCGGAGTAGATCTGCGAGTCCTCGCCGAGGGCGGTGTGGAAGGCCTGGAGTTTCATGACGGCCTTCTTTTGGAGGTCGATATCGCGGTCAACCTTCTCGGTGGGGAAGAAGACGATGTTGTGGATCAGGGACGCGGTGGCTCCGATGCGGTTGACGCGGCCGAGACGCTGCATCAGGCGGGTGGCGTTCCAAGGGGTGTCGTAGTTGACCACGGTGTTAGCGCGATGGAGGTTGACGCCTTCGGCGAGGACCTCGGTGGTGATCAGGATGGGGAAGTCGTCGCGCCAGAGCGAGCGGGGTTCGAGGTTGGCGTCGTAATTAGCGCGGATAACATCCTGTTTCTCTTTGCGGTTAGAGGAGTCGATACGCAATACGGGCCGTTCGGGACATGAGACGGCGAGACGTTTTTCGAGGTAGGCGGCGGTCTCGGCGGATTCGGTGAAGACCACAAGCTTGCGGGAAGGGTTTCGGGCCGGATCGAACAACGTGGGGAATTTATCGACAAAGGTGTCGAACTTCGGATCATTCTCTAACTCGGGTCCGGAACCGTTGAAGGCGTCCCAGTCTGCACAGAGGCCATCAAGAACGGTGAGGTCATGGCGCAACCCCTCCAGAAAGCCTTCGGCGAAGTCGTCCGGAGAGCAGATGGTGATGGTAGGGTCGAAGGACATTGCCGTGGTGAGCACGTTGATCAGTTCTTCCTCACGGTCTTCGAGGATGTATTCGGAGACGTTGTACTCCGGTGCAATGAACACGCGACCCGAGTCGAACATCGTGACCATGGCGGCTGTCGCGTCGCGGAAGCGGTGCAGAGAGGCGCGGAAGGCGTGGAACGAGCTGTCCAGGCGCTTGACCAGCATGGTTTTCATGATGGCGGCGAGTTGGATAGAGACCCGGTCCGCGTTGGGGTACTTGACTTTCAGTTCGGGGTTCTTGAGATACTGGATGGCGCGGTAGCGGTTGTATGTGAGGCCTTTTGCCGAGCTGAGCATATCGAGCGTGCGGTCGTAGGCGAGGTTCATTTCGGCATTGAGTACATACAGGATCTTCTGCGGGGTTCCCGCCTTGGGGAAGACGATGCCCTGTGCTTCTAGGTCCTTTTTATAGGGGCCCTGTGCATCGAGGTCGGTACGGGTGCGGCGGACGGTGATGGGAGCGAGAATCTTTTCGCGGATTTTCTGTGTGATGGCCATAACAGCCTTGCGGGCTTCGGCGGTCGGCAGCTGCCTTGCTTCCGTCCATTCATCCATCCGTTCGGCGAAAAAGCCCTGCAGATTGGCAACATCCAGCGTGGTCTCTTTGCCGTCCTGGAAGAGCAGGAGCAAGTTGTAGATGTCCCTCGGGGAGTTATTGAAGGGGGTGGCCGAAATCAGCATCATCTTCTTGGGTTCAAGGCGGTTGGTGGAATTGTTGCGAACCTTGGTTTTACAAATGCGCTGCAACTGGTCGTACATGTCGGCCGAATCGTTGCGGAACTTGTGGGCCTCGTCCACGATCACGAGGTCGTAGCGGTCGGGGTGGCGCACTTTATGGAGGCTGCCGCTGGAGTAGATATCCACGTTATGAAGCTGGAACTTGGCAATGGTTTCCTGCCATGAGTCGCGTACAGCGGGCGGCACGATAATCAGCGTGCGGCCGATGTGGACGGGGTAGCCGTTGGAGAAAAAGAACTTCTTTGCGATCTGACAGGCCACTATGGTCTTTCCGAGGCCGACCACATCAGCCAGGAAAAAGCCGTTGTGTTTTCGCAACAGGTCAAAACCTTGGTTGACGGCGTCGGTCTGATAGCTGAGGCGCTTGTAGCCATCGGGAAGGTCATCGGCGGCGGACGGATCGAATTCGACGCCACGGCCGAAGTATTCGATCAGGAATTTTAGGTAAAGTTCGTAGGGGGTGATGGTGTCGTTGAGGTAGGTCTCTTCCTTCAGGTTTGCCAGCCGCGCAGGCAGGACGTCAACGCCTTCAGCCCAGAGCGCATCGAATTCCTCGGTGGCGAAAACCACATCTTCATAATTGCTGAGCAGGACATTGAACTCATAATTGGCGGGGCCTTTTCCGGTACCCATGCCCGCGTCTGTCAGATTGGATGAACCGGTGATGACGTTGCCGTGTTTGTGCTCGTTGTAATCGGCGGGTCTGAAGATATAGATCTTAGCGTGAAGTTTGCGGGAAGGGTGCGCCCGCAGTTCGACTTTCTTGCTGGCGACATCCGCGATGAACTGGAGGATTCCGGCCTCGACCGTGGCGTCATAGCGGGCCTCGGCGATATCCTTTTTGACATCAGCCATGAAGGTTTCGATGGCGGAGGGCGCTGAGGCATCGAAAAGCAGGCCGCGTTCCTGGCACCTGGCTGCACGCTCGTCAACGTCGATGCCGACCAGAATACGGATTTTCTCAAGGTTTTCAAGGTGTGGACGGAGGGCGAAATAGCCGGAGGAGCGGAAATATCCGACTAACGCGTCGAAGAAGCGGATGTCGGGATTATTTGAAAAAACACCTGCGAACTTGTCGATCAGCGTATTGTCGCGGCGGTTGGTGAAAAATCGCGTGCTCATGCCGTGTCGATGCCTTCCCCAGAATGATCAAATTAACTGTGTGCATGATAAACCCATATTAGGAATAGAACAAGGCTGGAGAGGGAAAAAGATGGGTGGCGCAATCGCAGCAGCTTTCTTCTTTGAGAGTGGTTTGCGGGGTGCGGTGGGGCGGATTATGCTTCTGCGATGTCCGCGATTAATATCCCTTTGGCGCGGCAGCGCGTGTAGTAGAGGATGAGCCATGCTGATCGAGAACCAAAGGTGACAGGCAATCGGCTGGCGTTGATGGCCTGACGGCAGTGCGCCGGGTGACCGGTAACGTCATAAAGAATACCCCAAGTAGTCCCAAAAGCCCAAAAAACCAGCTGGTGGTGGTTGAATTGTATCCGGTCTTATGGTACTATAATTCTGTTTTCGCGGAGAGGACGATTGACGGGCAGGTAACTCCTGATGGTGATTCGGCTGAAGCGCGGAACATAAACTACTGAACTACAGAAACTTACGAAACTAACGAAGCCAAGAGACTAAGAAGCATACGAACCTATTGAAACGCAGAAACGCAGAAACTTTGGAAACTTCAGAAACTACGAGCTTTTAGAGACCACGAAGCGAAGTGACCAGGGTACTGCGAAAGCAGACCCCATGAGACCCGTCAGGCCTTGCCTGGACAGCGGTCCTTGGGGTTTTTTCGTGGAAAAAACATAGGCTGTGGCGCGACAAGCGGCGCTAACAAGTCTGCTCATCCAGCTTGGATTGATGGCTGCTGCGCGAAACGCACTCTCAACTGAGGCGCTTGTCGGCGTGACAGCCCATAAGGAGGTTACCAATGGCGACAATATGCGTCCAACCGAAATCTGCTGAACAACCGATGCCCCACCTCTATGGGTTACCGGGTGAGGAAACCGACGCGGAACGGATGATAAATCGGATGATCGAAGAGTCTATAATTTATGATTCCGATCCCGAATTTTTGCCTCGGACACTCAGGCTCAACGGAAAGCCGTTTAAGGTGGAGTTGGGTCCAAGACTTATCCGTTTTTATGAGGGTGCGGTGATCGGCTGCCAGGTCTTCCCTTGGCCAGACTTTTTCAGGATGGTGCGGTTGATCCTCATCGGAGAAAAGCGCGTGCTTTGTATCGATCTCGGGTTCAGGCCGGAGGGGGTTCCCTTTCCGGCTAGAATTACTGCGAACCCCAAAAAGGGTACGGGCAGGATCTGGTTTGAAGACGGCCAGACACAGGAGATCCGCGATTTCGAAATTGAAGAAACCAGCATCGAGAACCGTACGGCAATCGACTTTGCGAGGACGCGGCGGTTAATAGCCAATCACGTACCAGCCGTGCTGCCCGTTAACGCGGAAAGAGAGACCGCTATGGTAGCGGGCAGTGTTTTGGAGGGAGAACCATGTGAACCCATGCCGGAAAGGCCCTCTTGGGGAATCAGCGATGAAGGTGCTACCTTACGGGTATATACGCCGGATGGCGACTTCACACTCAAGAATAGCGTAGGGAACCGGCAGATAGTGTGGATGTTTCGCCACGCTGCGGAAGGCAGGCCATGTGATATCTCGCGTTTGTATTCCGAGACGCAGGGACGGGCAGAGCATACGGCCGCCCTGCCGGATTTTACGACCGAGGACAGAGGGGGTGACGAACAACATGAGTCTGGCGATGTTCAGGCTTCTGGGACTTTGAATGTGGACGCGCAGATGGATGTCCAAACCATGCGCCAGGTCAAAGAGCGGCTTCATGAACTTTCCCGCGAAAGGACGCAAGCCCAAGCGGAAAACAATGACGCGGCCTTGGCTAGGATCGACAAAGAGGTGGATGACCTCAAAAGATATTTGACGACTGGTTGCGGGTTAAAGGGTAAGCCCAGGGTGTTCAGCAACGACTTGAGCAAGCGTATCGCCACGGTAAAGAAAGCGGTAAAAAGGGCCATTGAAGATATCGACCATAAGCGGGACAATCGCGCGGCGCGAAACACATTCACGCGAGAGGCCAAGCTTATAACGCTTGGGTTGACCTGCTCGTACAGGCCTTCGGGCGGTATCGAATGGGTCGATGTGAGAAAATAATCCGCTAAGACAGGTATTGTCCGATAAAGGACAGGTTTTGTCCCGCATCTCATGTGTGCGGGATGAACTGCAAGGGCATCCGGCTGACGCTGGGTGCCCTTCCTTTTTATCCGCACGCGAGGCGGACTGCGTGGCGTTTGTGCCATGCGGGTGAACGGCTCGCAACGCCAGACGGGTAAACGCCGTCGGCAGAAGCGGAGACTAAAACATGACACATGGTACTCAGGATGCGATACGGGCAATTTTGTCTGCTGATGCATCCATACCGGGCATTCTGCGCGCTCGGATGTTGGAGGCGTTGAAAAACGCCGAAACAGCTCAAGTAAAAAAGGTTGTCGATCCTGTGGTGAGGCGTCTTGAGGCGGCCGAACGGCTCTCGGTTTCGCCGCGCACGCTGGACCTCTGGCGTCGGCAGGGACGCATACGGGCTGTTTCGTTTGGGCGGGGCACAAGGGCTGTCGGGTTCCGCGAAAGCGATTTGATCGCTTTTACTGAAGGAGGTGCCGCATGAACGAACGCATCGAAATCACAGTTGAACTCGACGGCCAAACCCTGACAGGACAGGGCTCGGTCATGCTCAAGCACGAGGGATGTTTTTTCATCATTTGTGTTCTGAGCGGAATCCCGCCAGCAAGTCTCATGCGCGAGGGTTTCGTGGCCTACAGCATTCCCGACTCGGACCTGCCATACCTGAACCTCGACTTTGTGATCGAGTGGCACGAACGGGCACTTGCTAGTACTGACGGCAAGCAGGGGGACCGCGTTATTCTCGCAACGCTCCGTGAGTGGCGCGAAGCGCTGCGCAACGGAAATGTGAGCGCAAGGGAGGTCGCATGAAGAAGTTTGAAGCCATGCTCGATGCATTGCCGCCGCCCGGAGTGGGAGGAGGTTTTCATACAGCGATATTCCGGGTAGCCTGTCTTGGCCGCGAGGCGGGGCTGGGTGAAGAGCAGATCGCGGAGATGCTCCGCCTGCATACAAAGCCTGGCAGTCGCCCCGTGCCGGATAATGAAATCGTTGATGCTGTGACGGCTGCATTCCGGAAGGAGTGCGGCTCGGCCCCTGTCTATACTGGGCCGCGTGTGCGGCCGGATTTTCTGGCGCAGTGCATAAAGTCAGGTCGGGGTGCGACAGCCGAGGATATCTTGAGACGGTCGCCAGTATCCCTAGACTGGTCTGATGAAGAAGGCTGGCGTTCACTCGAATTCTTATACCGTGACGAAGAGTTGATCTTCGCTGGCGATGACAGGACGCCGGGCGTATCGGGATGCAGCATTCGCACCCGCGCGGAGTGGTGCGGGGCTTTTGAGGCCGAGGGTGGGGTGATGGAGCCGAAGTTTATTCCCAATCCCTTGACGGGCAACCCGGCACCGAAGCGGTCGGGCATCGGCGAGACGTTGCGCGGCGACGGATGCGTTTCCGCGTTCAGGTTCGCGGTCGCGGAAAGCGACTCGATGCCGCTAGATGACCAAGTCGCGTTTTGGATGGGCTGCCCATCGTTGCCCGTGGCGATGCTAACGTTCAGCGGCAGCAAGTCCATCCATGCGCTTCTGAGGGTGGATTGCGTCGATGCGGCGGAATGGGATGCCAAGGTTGCCGGGGAATTGTTCCCCGGATTCTTGGTGCCAATGGGAATGGACCCCGCATGCCGGAACCCGGCTCGCCTGTCGCGGATGCCGGGGCACTTCAGGACTGACAAAATGACAATTCAACGGTGCCTATATCTGGCGCCCGAAGGAAAGGCGGTGGCGGCTTGAACGAGTCGATGAGTGCATTTACCGAACAGGCAGCGGCGAAACCACCGGATGCCTATTATGATGTCCGATCCAAGGAGTTCCTGATACAGGACGAACGTGGTGAATGGATCGGGCTTGCCGAGGCTCAGTTTAAACGGGTACTCCGGCGACACGGAGTATCGGCTGCCGTCGACAGGGCAACAGGATTGTCCCCTCAGGATTCGGCCATTCTCGAGTTTCAGATGAGACAGAACGTTGCGTGGTCCGGTTCGCTGGCCGGATACAGGTCGGGGTTCTACGAGACCGGCGGGACAAGAATCCTTGTCACCAGTTCGCCCCGCATCATCGAGCCTGTGGAAGGCGATTGGTTACTGCTGCGCGGTATCATCGAAGGATTGCTTGGCGACCGCGATGGGGAGCAGTTGGCTTATGTGTACTCCTGGCTGAAGATCGCCTACGAGGCATTGCGTGCCGGACTCAAGCAGCCCGGCCAAGTCTTCGTGATGTGTGGGCCACACGGTTGCGGGAAATCGCTGCTGCAACAGTTGATCACCCTGATGCTCGGCGGGCGGGTTGCACGCCCGTTCCAAGTGATGAGCGGCGGAACGGCGTTCAACGCTGACCTGTTCGGAGCGGAACATCTGGCGGTCGAAGATGAGCAGCCGAGCACGGATATTAGGGCGCGGCGCGCGTTCGGCTCACAGATCAAGAACGTGACGGTGAATGTTGATCAGCGGTTCCATCAGAAACATCGTGACGCCATCGTTCTTCGACCGTTCTGGCGGATGTCGGTCAGCATCAACGACGAATCGGAAAACGTCCAGATACTTCCTGTCATCGACGACAGCATTGAGGACAAGCTGATGATCTTCCGTGCTGTCCGACATGTGATGCCGATGCCTACCGGGACTGCGGCGGAGCGTGCGGCGTTCTGGGCGCGGTTGGTGAGTGAACTGCCGGCCATGCTGAAGTTTCTGGTCGATTTGGAAATCCCCGATGGTTTGCGGTGCGAACGTTTCGGGGTCAGGCATTACCACCATCCGGAAATCATGCGGCTGCTCAACGAGGTTGCTCCTGAGGTCAGATTGTTGGCATTGATCGACGCCACGTTCTTTACCGCTCCAGCCGGAGGGACCGGGCTCGTCAAGGCCGCGCCGCGCGGGCCGTTGGCCATGACAGCCGAGGAACTGGAAAGCGGGCTTACTGGAGCGTACGCGCCCCATTCCTTCGAAGCAAGGCGTTTGCTGGGCTGGAGCAACGCCTGCGGGACGTACTTGGGCCGATTGGCCAAGGTACGTCCTGACCGGGTGCAAGCGGTCCGGACGGCGGATGCGCGGCGCTGGCAGATCACCCCTCCGGCGGCGGAGGAGGGGGAACCGGCGGCGTAGAGGTGTTCAATGACGGCATGACGGCAAGTTTTCTATGAGGAGGAATAAGGTTATGTATAAGAGATGGGCGGGGAGACCGCAGGGATGTCGGAGACAAGGCGTCATGGCGTCATTGGGCCGCGTCGGCGGGTGCCGTGGGACGCCTTTGCCCGCCGCTGCGTGCCACACGCGCCTTCTGATCCGAACAGGATCTAGCAGGGTTTTCAGTTTCGATTGATGAACTTATGACCGCCCTTGGAAGGCGGAACAACAAAAGGAGAACCATATGGAATGCCATCTTTGTCCCCAGTTTAAAATTAACCTCGAGAATGCCTCTAAGGGCGTTCTGGTTGAGTGGTCAAAAACGCCGTGCGCGATCTGTCAGTTGGAGGAGTCATCCGCCCGGACCCTTGAGTATGACGATAATCAGGAGGCGGACGAGAAGATGAGTGCGGAGGGTGACGACAGCATTGATTCACTGATGCCGTGCTCTGCACTGTCGGCCGCGATGCATGTCTTCTTGGACTTGCCACAACCCGCTTTCGAGTTGATACGCATGCGAAGAGACGGGATGACCTTCGGCCAAATAGGTGAGGTGCTGGGGGTGACGGCTCAAGCGGCGGAAATTCGACTAAAGCGGCTGATCATAAAACTGCCCGTTCTCGGAGAGTTGTTCGCCGGGAAGGTCCGCCGTCAACGGTTCCGTCGCAGGCATAGCAAGTGTGATGCGGCATAGGCAGTGCGATAATGGACCCGGCTGAGTGCTGCGTTGTCTTGTGGGACCCGCAACGGCTGCGCTGTCGCGGGAACATAAAGGCCGCGCCCCCAACGGGCGCGGCGGAATTTTTGGGCGCAAAAAGGGGCGGCCGATGAAGGCCGCCCGCTCGGGATTTAGCCGAGTAGTTCACCGATCCTCTTGGGCGTGAAATAGAGATCCAGCTCTGCGCCGTTCTCCAGCAGTTCGGGGATTGAGATGTAACCGAGTTCGGCGCCCATGCCGAGGTCGGCGATTCCAAAGGCCTGCACCTGGCCCGCGTGGTCGGGGTCGCTGTCCTTCTCCACGATCCACCAGTCGCAACCGCCGGTGAAGTAGTGAAGCTGTGAGAGGGCGGCGCAGCCTTGGCCGTCGGTCTCGTAGGTTTTGGGCATGGCCTGCCACATGGCGTGAATGCGGTCAATGAGTTCGATGAAGTGGTCGCCTTCCTCGCCGAGCATGGCGTCAGTGATGACCTCGAATTGCTGGGGCGTGGTCAACAGCTTGAGCGTGTCGAGTTCGTGGGGCTTCTCGGGTTGCGTGTAGCGTTTGCGTTTCATGGTGGCCTTTCTGCCCGCGTACGATGCCCGCGGGCGGGCGCGGGGTTTATTCTTGAACGGCTTTGTCGAGTTGGTCGCCAACTTTGCCAAGCAGGTGCTTGGCGATGCTGACCGCCTCCAGCGTCTCGGTGCGTTTGGGGTGGCGCATGTGGGCGATTGAAAGCAGGGTCTCAAGCTGACGCATGAGGGCCTGCCACGTCTGGTGGAATTCGGCTTGCGTGCCGAGCGTGGTT
>Ga0073936_10012038_pt1 | contig 10369 bp, 11 predicted proteins | sample AliMusrvi5mmetaG_FD_87041 | JGI IMG/M metagenome (GOLD analysis project Ga0073936, IMG submission 87041) | Freshwater lake bacterial and archeal communities from Alinen Mustajarvi, Finland, to study Microbial Dark Matter (Phase II) - Alinen... | ecosystem: Environmental > Aquatic > Freshwater >... | reverse complement strand
GGTGCAGAGTGAGGGTGAGGGCAAGGGCAGCGCATTCAGTTTTATCATTCCTCTCGTGGAACCCTCCAAAGAAATGAAGAAGACTGAATCGTTGCCAGGGATAGGAACGATACTGGCACACAGGTTGATCCCCGATCTTCCAGTGGATTCCAAAAAGCGACCAAAGGTCCTTGTTGTAGAGGACAATGAGACCAACATGAAGCTGGTCATAAATATGCTGGAAGCTGGCGCTTATATGCCACTCCAGGCATTTTCGGCTGAAGAGGGAATAAGAAGCTCGGAAATTTATAAGCCCGCTCTTATTCTAATGGACATCTCTCTTCCAGGTATGGATGGATTGGCAGCCACCAGGATCATAAAAAGCAATCCGCTTACCCGCCATATTCCCATTATCGCGCTTACGGCAGACACGATGAAGATTGATGCGGCAATGGCCAAGGAATCAGGTTGTGACGCATATCTTGTCAAGCCTGTTGATATATGGATCCTCTACCGCACTATCGCTGGGCTTGTTAAATCAGCGGACTAGGGCCCAGTCGCATAGTTCAACAAGTGAGAAAAAAGGTAACTAAGGACAACCTAGATATTTTCTTGTAGTTGATGACAACATAAAGAGTCGAAATGCGATTGAGGTCTTTGTGGATACAAGTCGGGGCTTTTCGCTGCGATAAAGGCGCACTACGTGGGTTGTCGGCGATGGCGTTCCCCGCTCAGGCTAAGATCACCTCACAAACCACGCAAAGATTGAATGTGCGAAAGAGCGCATGGGTTGTGCGGTTTTAGCAGAATTATAACCGTTTGATAATAAGTCTTTTTTTGCCAGATTGACTCAAGATGAGCGATAATGCTCGTTATCTAACTCTCGTCCCATCATCCCCTTATCATCTCCTTTTCAATTAACTTTATTAACTGCTGGATATTATTAGCTCTACTATGTGGTAGGACTTGCCTGGCAGATATGGCGCCGTCTTTGCTAATCCGGGGTTGCCAACGAAAGATAGGTTGGTCGGATAGTTTCCTGTTCCGCCCGATAAACCCAACAGGCGCTCTACTAACAGGATGCCGAGGAACTAACGAAACAGCGACATGTTGGAAACAAGAAAGGAGATCAAAATGAACCGGATGTTTAGATCGGCAGGTATTTCAGTAATGGCTTTGCTTCTGTTTGCTTTTCCAAACGCAGGCCAATGTGGTGACTGGCTCGATCAGTACATTGCTGTGGCGGCTATCAGTTTAGGCGCGTCAGTCGATGTCGACTGTCCAGAAACATCAGTAATCAATGCTTTTTTGGCGAATAACAGGTCTGACGCTGAAAACCAGGGAACCATGAAGGGACAGACATATTTGGCCTTATACGAGGGAATGGAATAGAGTTTTTCCCCTATCTTGCGCTCTCTTATAAAAGGCAATTTACAATGAGGATGGAGTTAACGTGGCAAAATATTTCAAAGAAGACGATGGAAATTCGAAATCAACTGGTTCGTTTAAGGGAATCGTGGTGGGATTGCGGACAACTATTGGAAAATCAGGGCGCCAGAAAACAGTCATTCTCAAAAATATAATGAGCCTGGACGGAAAAATTATACATGATCACCTATGTTGTAATCTTACAAGGAGCCTTGAACGACTCAACTTGCAAGAAGGAGATGTTGTTCGATTCGACGCGATTGCCACCGCATATTCTAAACTCTGCAAATATGAGTGGGTAGAACAAGATTACAAGTTTAAGAAATTGGCAAATATGGAGAAATCTTAGTAATCAAGTCCAAATGTTGCATTTCGGAAACAAACCAAGTCCCTGATTAGGTTCTAATTCAACAGGATGTTGAGGAACGCATGAAAACCAACTATCCGCAATTCTTCCACATTGGACCTGTTCGAGACGAAAGTCGAGTCGTCATCATGGCTATCCCAGAGGAACTTTTAAATGTCCTGGGTTAGACTTATTTTTATTAACTTTTGTTTTCGAAACAAGCAAAGGTGCTTTTCTTTCGTTCAATAACGTCAAACATGGCATATGTTAGGGGAGAGATCAGAATAGATGGATTGAAAGATGGTGGTATACGGGTCTGTAAGACCCCACAAAAGGTTCATTGATGATTTGTTTTTCACATCAATATTAACTTCTCACACATTACAGAAACCACTCATATGGAGGAATTGATGCTTAAAACAGTGGGTGACACACTGGAATCTTACTTACGGAAAATTGAAGAGAATATCCGTGGATCACGTCCAGAATGGGACAGACATAGGCAATGGAAGATGGCAATCGCCGAAAAGGAGCCGTTTACCAAGAAAGATATGGTTGATTACAACAATCAGACAATTCGTATTGGTAGTGCTACTCTAGAGAGTGCTTTTAACGGAGACAGGGGGATAGAGCTAGGAACATTGATAGCCTATTCGATGCTCGTTAAATGTCTATGAATCTATGTTAACTTTTTCAGATCAATACTAGAGATGATGTACGTCTGGCTTCCACTGAACACCGAACCGGGTTGCCCGGCTCGGTCCAAACATCTTGGAAAAAAGCACGCCTGTCACAAATAATTAGAAAAACATAGTTCATTTAATCTGAGATTCAACACTATTACTTCAACTTCACAATACGCTTTCATCTATACCTCTGGTCTTCAAAACTAATCTCAAATAGTGGCATTAGTTACCTCTTTTATCATCATGCTGAAACATTTCCAAAGGCAGTTTGCATGCCAAAGATCCCCACAAGCGCTGTATAATAATGTGGAGAATGAAATAATTCCTTCATGCCAGCAACAATTTGCGCTCAAACGCCATGCGGATTTTTTCTTCCAAGTCGGTCATTGTTATAGGCTTCGTGGCGTAGTCATAAGCGCCAAGTTCTAATCCTTTAATGGCTGAATCTATGGATGGGGCGCCAGTGAGGATAATGAATTCCAGGTTAGGATGCTTCATCTTCAGGACCCTAAGGGCAGAGATACCGTCCAAACCTGGCATCTTTCGGTCAAGAATGACCACGTCGAACTCTTGTTCCCCTACGATACGCAATGCCCCTTCACCGTCATTTACGGCTGAAACTTCGTAACTCCTTCTTGATAAGAGCCATGACAGGTTGTTGGTTAAGTCTATGTCATCATCCACTAAGAGAAGTCTGGGTTTTCTCATCTCAATTCTCCTTTTTCGAGTCCTCAAGATTCTGGACAATATGGATTTGCTCATTAATCGGGCAGGGCAAAAACAGAGTGAACGTAGTGCCTTTGCCAACTTCGCTCTGCACTGATATATCTCCACCCATTCGCTTGATGATGCTATATGATATGGAGAGACCCAGCCCTGTCCCTTTACCCACAGGTTTGGTCGTAAAGAATGGATCAAATAGGCGTTCCAGGTTTCCATCGGCAATGCCAGAACCGGAATCTGCAATGGTCATTACCAGGCCATTTCTGGCGCTATCCAATCGCGTGCTGATGTTGATGCTCCCGTAAGGCTTGTCGTCATGGGCATCAATAGCGTTGTGGACTAGGTTCAAAAAGACTTCCTCCAGTTCAAAACGATCTGTTCGAATCTGGGGTATGTTCTGCTGCAAATCTAGAGAAATATGTATACCACTGGAATTTGCTTTGTTTTCGAGAAGCCCTACCACATCGGTTAGAACAACATTGAGATCTACAAACGTGGAAGCCGAAGGGGTTCTACGAGAAAAGCTCAAGAGATTCTGAGTAATGCGGCCGCAACGATCAACCTGACCATCAATCTGTGATAAAGACTTCACTAGGTGATCCCTATATTGTTCATTTAGGTCTTTCTCATCCTCGGTCAGTTCGCTCATCACCATGCTTGCCGTACGAATCACAGCCAAAGGGTTGTTAATTTCGTGCGCAACTCCGGCCGCTAGTTCGCCGACAGAAGCCAACTTACGTGCCTGCATGAGTTTCCTGTTCAATGTCTCGGCCTGTTTATCCCTTTTCTCTACCACTTTGACCATATATCGAGCCGTAAAGACAGAAACAATCAGAATCGCAAGGATAATCACATGAAGAAAGACCAGGATGGCCAGCAAGTGGTCTACGTCTCCAAAAAATTCCCTAAAATCCTGCTTTACCACGAGGAACCAATCGATGTTTTTTAGCCGTGAGTATGCCACGATGTGTTGAGAATGGGCAGGCACAAGGAGTGTTTTTATTCGATAAGCAATAGGGATGCTTCCCTCGGGGGCGAATGAGCCCGTCGGAACAGTACTATCAGAAATAAGTATACCGCTTTCACCAGTAAACAAGTTCATAGGCAACGTAGTTTTTCCCATGATCTCGCCTTTGAACCTTGGGGTTGTCTGATATACACCCTCTCGATTGACCAAAAAAACCTCTCCGGTCTTGCCCAGTCTTGTTGTGTCAACAAGGGAACTGAGGAACTCGTTATCTATTGTGGCTCGCAAGATCCAAGTCTCATCCCCTTTCGAATAAAGTACGGCGATGATAAAGTGGGGAACCTCGCGGTATCCCATAAACATATCACTAATGTAGACCCCCTTTGTCAAAACACCTTTAAACCAGAACGTTTTCGAATAATCTTTATCCATAAGATCAAAAGGTCCAATGTAGGATTTATGCTTCCCCGTTAAACCAATAACGCCCAGATCCGTGAAATAATGTCCTTTTTGGTTAAGGAGGTGAAAGGTTTCGCTGAGACTTGCTGTATCAGTAAGGAAATCTAAAGAATGAGTAAAGGCCGTGAACTTGAGATCGGATGTGCGTTCATCGAGAAAAAGCTCGACAATTCTCCGGTTGTCTTCAACAGTTTTCTTAAAGTAATCCGAGATTCTAGATATGGAAAACTCAGAATAATTCAGGAAGCTGACCCAGCCCAGAAGGAGGACTGGAAGCACGAAGCAGATCATCGCACCAATAATGAATTTGCGGTATAATTTGGCAGAGGAGAGTGTATGTAAATCCGGCGCATGCATGTGGACTCCTTCTTCGGCTTCAATTCGTGCGAACGTGATGTGCCTAAGTAAGCAATGCAATGACAAACTGCTCGGGTTCGTTATGTAAACCACACTCTCAGATTCAGTGGTTCTTGGTGTACATGCTCTGGACACTTGTCTTCCATGGCATAACCCTACTACGTATCTTATCCGTAGGTTCATTTCTCAAAAGCGACAATTTGATGGACGCCTTGAGCATGCCAGACTGACATCCAGTCAGTAGGACAAAGCAATTATCCCTCCTTGTGACATTAGATTTGCAAGAACTGCTCCATGTTTGGCCTCATAAAGTTACCTACATAATATGTCTAATCATTCTTATAACCATCAGATAATTAATGTATAAAGATTATACAGAAGAGAGGTGTGCCGACCCAACAGGTTCGAGCGATATTGCACATTATGGATTGACAATAATGATAACTATTGGATATAACGCATTTTAGTTGTGAGCGATATTGCACATCAAAACATACTCCATGAGCGTAAACGCTACACTAACAACAAGCCGGGACGATACGCACTGATTACAATATCAGATGCAGGCGCCGGAATGGACAAGGAGCCAGTGAGTCACATTCCTCAACCGTTCTTCACCACCAAAGAATTAGGGGGTGTGCCAAATTATGCGGCGGCAAACTATTGAAGACGATTTACGTGATTGCTTGAGCATGAATGAGGACCTGGTGTCGAATATACCTGTCGGGGTGTGTCGATTCAGGATGAAGGCATCGGGAGTGTGGCAATTTGATTTCGTTAATAACCGCTTCTGTGAACTAACAGGCCTAAGTAGTGAAGATATCCTCGACAACTATGAAACGGTTTTTGGTCTCATACATCCTGATGACCTGCCAGCATTTATCCGCCTGATTGAATCTGTTGAGAAAGCCCCTGGCTCCCTAGTCTGGGAAGCCCGAGCCATAGTTCAGGGGGACATCCGCTGGATAAGAGTTGAATCCAGTCCAACCCAAATGGATAATGGTGATGTGGTTTGGATCGGACATATCACCGACACTACGGACCGCAAGAAAGCGGAAGAGTCTCTCGAAAAACGCATTGTCGCTCTAACTGGTCCGCTGGACCAGGCCAATTGCCTCGAGTTCGATGAGCTTTTCAACATTGAGGACATTCAGAGGCTACAGGAACAGTTTGCCCAAGCCGCTGGAGTCACCTCCATCATCACGCATACCGACGGCAAGCCGATAACCAGGCCCAGCAACTTCTGCCGACTATGCAGGGATATCATTCGCCGGACTGACAAGGGCTTGGCCAACTGCTACATGTCGGACTCAGTTATTGGCCGCTATCATCCCGAAGGGCCGATCGCGAGGCCTTGCCTCAGTGGTGGACTATGGGACGCAGGAGCGAGCATAACTTTGAACGGTCGGCACATTGCCAACTGGTTGGTGGGTCAGGTGCGCAACGAAGCCCAGTCGGAAGAAAAGATAAGGGACTACGCTCGTGAAATCGGCGTAGATGAAGAAACTGCTGTAAAAGCGTTTTACGAGGTCCGCACAATGCCGCAAAAGCAATTCGAGGCGGTCACCCAAAGTCTTTTCACCCTGGCCAACCTGCTTTCGAATGTAGCCTATCATAACGTGCAACAAGCAAGATTCATCATTGAACTCAAACAAAGAGAAGAGGATCTGCGGGAAAGTGAGCAAAGATACAGGGCTGTTTTTGACAACGCGTCCGTAGGAATCGATACGCTCGATCGAGATGGAAGAATTACCGCGGCGAATCACGCGCTAACTAATGTGCTCGGCTATACTGCGGATGAGTTAAAGAGACTCACTTTTGAGGAAATCACTCATCCAGACGACAGGCAAATCTCGAAGCAAAACCTCGAAACCCTTATGGCGGGTCATGCGGATTCATATAGACTTGAGAAACGTTATCTGAGAAAAGACGGGGAGATTGTCTGGGGTGACCTTTCGACTGCCTCTATCAAAGATGCGAAAGGAAGTCATACGGGGACGGTCGGGGTTATCTCCGAAATCACCGAACGGAAGCGGATTGAGGAGGAATTACGTCAGCGAAAAGAGGAACCCTCAACCGTTTTGGACGCCATTCCAGCAATGGTCTGGATAGGTCTCGATCCGGAATGCCGAGTTATCACAGGGAATCGGTTGGTTAACGAACTCTTCGGAGCGCCTTCTGAAACCAATTTGTCGCAGACAGCAGCCCAAAAGGGTCAAGCGCTGTTTACACGGTCATTATGGCCACCAATGGAAGAGAAGCCCTGGATATCTATCGGTCCAGAAGAGAAGAGATATCTCTGATGGTTCTGGATCTTCTCATGCCGGAGATGTCCGGCAGAGACTGTCTGATGAAACTGGTAAAGATCGACCCATCAGTCAAAGTGCTTATAGCCAGTGGCTATGCTCCGGAATATGAGTTACATAAGGAGATCCGTCCTCTTGTTAAGGGCTTTTTGCATAAACCTTTTGCGATAGAGGAACTCCTGAACCAGACGCGTTCCGTGTTGGATAGTGATTAAACCTTAAATCGAGGGGAAAATCCTATTTTAGTATATCAATGGTTTTCCACTCCGAGGTTTTCCTTCATGCAAGACCAAGGCAAAACCAAGGAAGAGCTTATCGATGAGTTGAACAAAATGCGCAGTAAGGTGGCCGAATTTGAGGCTGCTGAGGGTAAGAGTTTAGGTCCCGGAAAGATCCTTCGACAAAGTGAAGGATTACGAGAGATTGAGAAGAATCTAAGTGGAAAGCGCCCCAATATCCTTTCGCCTTAAACTGCTTTCCCGTAGAGACATGACTATGCCAGAGTCAAAGTTGGCCAAACTAGTCACGGGTAACCCCCCGCACTTATCACAGTGCAGCTTTTTTTGTCTAACCCACAGTCACACGATTTCTTCCGTCCGATTTACTTTGGTATAGAAGCTCGTCCGCTCTTTTCAAAAGGCTATCCGTCGTGTCATCGGCTTTGGCTAGAGTCGCTCCGATGGAAATTGTGACGTTCAACTTCTGATCCGCATGGATAATGTAAGAATCTTGTATAAGAAACCTCACTCTATTGGCTAGAGTTTGCAAATCCTCTCGGGTTAAATTTAATAATATCCCTATAAACTCTTCTCCGCCCCAACGACCGAACACGTCAGAAGAGCGGGTAGAGCCAGTCATGGTCTTGGCGACAAACTTTAGGACAAGATCGCCGACGTCATGACCGTATGTGTCGTTAAATTTCTTAAAATGGTCTATGTCCATGAAAAGAACCCCAAAAGGTATCCCGTGAAGTCGGAGTTCCTCAAATCGTCTTTCGATTTGCTTATCAATGAAGTTTCTGTTGGGAAGTTGAGTCAGACTGTCAAGCATGGCCATTTTTTCAAGTTCTTTGATTTTGATTTCCCGAGCTTCCCGGCCTGTAATGTCTGTGAATAACTCCACTCCTCCCATTATCTTGCCATCGGCGCCCCTCATCACTCCAAATCGACACGACACAGGAACTCTGTGTCCATCTTTGTGATGCATGTAAACTTCAAGCTCCCGCTGCGCTCCATCCTGAATGCCTTTGGCTAGGGGACAATTCCCAAGACAAAGACTTTCCCCTTCGGCGTCAACATGAGTCAGTATGTTGTCCGAGCATTTTCTTCCAACAACCTCTTCGGCGCTGAATCCGGATATTCGCTCAGCAGCCTTGTTCCAGTAGGTTATCGTGCGGTCATTATCCACAACGTACAGACCGTCGTACAGGTTATCAACGATGTATGAAAAAGAATCGGCGCTAATGTCCATGGCTTATCCTCCCAACAAATTGGATTTGCGCTGAAATGTTATCTTGATCTCCTCATAAGCCCTATTCCTTCCTGCTATTTTCATCCGAATCGCAAACTCATTGAAACGGTGTCTTCTTAATGGCAAGGGCGAAGAAATAGGGGTAATGCGCCTTTAAATGACTCATGTAAGAAAGCCATTGTCTTACAAGGTTGCGATAGACCCTTTGAGCGTCACCTTTAAGATGAGCGTAGTCTTCGTCTGAAAGAGTTTGAGCTTCCAGTCTGTAGGAAAGCTCCTGTCCTAAGTGCATGACCGCCATTAGAAGTTCGGTAAATGATTCCTGTTCAAGTAAACTAGGGTTTTCGATTAATCTAAGTAAAGTATTGGTTCTTTGATTCAGAAAATTCCGCCATTCATAAAGATTAGCGTCTCGAACATTTACAATCAAATCGTCATCTTTGATCTTTTTTATGGCTATATCAAAATCTTTAGGTAACCATTCTGGTTGTATCCATACCACCGTTTTGAGTTCTTCTATTCTGGGATTATTAAGAGAGAGTTCATGGATTAACCAATCGCCGACCTGAGAGAAAAATATGCTGGTCACGAGATTACGTTTTCTAAGACGAATCTCTTTGTCCTTTCGGGAAAGCAGAAATTCAGTCAGCGTCGCAAAAACACCAGCAAATGCGCCAACACCGCCAAGAATTAGAATTGTAGCCAGAACCTTCCCCGGAATGGTTGTCGGATGAATATCTCCATACCCAACACTGGCAACGGTGACAACGGTAAAATAAACGCTATCGACAAAAGAGAGATTCTCTACTATCATAAGCCCAATAGCAGAAACGACCATGATCGATGACATCACGATTAAGAAAAGACGAAGACGTCTACTCAAAGAATCCATTAGTTATTCTCGTTCGGTAATAAATTAAACGCTGCCTTTTTATGCAGGACTATATTCTTTGTGGCCTCTTTTTTCCAGCGGTATCATTTTTTGAATGAGTTTAAAGTGGTATTAAATGATGCCCCGATTAAGTGGTTAGATTTAGGGAGGAAAGAGAGATGGTCAATGAGGCTCAAGAAGCTACGGAGAACGTCCAAGAAGAAAGACCAGGACAACTTCCCAGGATCATGTCCCGACAAATGGCAATTTATTACAGTAATTGCGCTATGGTTGCCACCACTCCCAGAGATATTTCGTTAGTTTTCGGCAGATACGTGCCAGCCAACAACCAACAAGCTGAGCAAACGATGGCCGAACTTTATGAACGTCACATTTACATGACAGTCGAACAAGCTGAAGACTTACAAAAACACTGACCAAGACCTTTGAAATTATAAAATCCAAGGGAAAATGACGATTCGGGCTCTGGTGCAATTTTTCGGGACTCTTTCGCCTGCATTTCACTGAGAATCTTTTCCGCATCCGCCGAACACCAGGTCAGCAGGCTTGACAAAGAGTCTTACGCCTCTGGACATTTGTAGCGACGGATACGCCCATCCACTGTCGTCCTTTTGAATGTGGGCGTCTATGCCTTCAAGTCCGGGGCGTGAATTGGCGATGTTTTCTGACTAGACCCAGGCCGTAAATGGCCCAGACGTGTTCCACGTCATCCTGAACAGATGCAGGATATTTCTGATTCGTAGACCGTAACTTCTC
>Ga0073936_10012036_pt1 | contig 10370 bp, 7 predicted proteins | sample AliMusrvi5mmetaG_FD_87041 | JGI IMG/M metagenome (GOLD analysis project Ga0073936, IMG submission 87041) | Freshwater lake bacterial and archeal communities from Alinen Mustajarvi, Finland, to study Microbial Dark Matter (Phase II) - Alinen... | ecosystem: Environmental > Aquatic > Freshwater >... | reverse complement strand
TCCTAACACAGGTGATTACGGCAGTTCTGTAAGGTATTTGATGACGATAGTACTTGCCTTATATTGGATGGCCTCTTTGGTGTATCAGGATTTTATGGACTCATGCGCCTCAAAAGGATGGATGGGGAGATTAGTTCAGTTGGTATCTATCTCTTGCTTGATTATGATGTTTTTTTGATGATTTCCAAAGATTCAAAAATAAACATTTGCTCTTTTGGATCAATCTCTTTAAAATACGTCCCATGTTAGCATTAATTATTATAATCTTTGGTATTCTTTCGCGCATTGTCTTGCATACCCCAAATTTTACGCCGATTTTAAGTTTGGCGTTATTTGGCGGCATGTACCTCAAGGGCCGTCAAGGAATTTGGGTGCCGCTTTTACTGATGGTTCTAAGTGATGCGATTGTAGGTTTTCATGACACCATGGCTTTCACGTGGGGCAGTATTTTTTTGATAAGCCTCATGGGCGTCTGGTCGAAAAACCATAAAAGCCTCACCAACGTCATAGGAACAAGCATAGGCGCATCGTGTATGTTTTTTTTGATTACCAACTTCGGGGCTTTTTTAAGTTTCTATCCGCATACGTCCTTAGGTCTACAAAAGTGTTATGTCCTAGCGATCCCATTTTTTAGAAGTACCTTAGCCAGTACGGTTGTGTACAGTGTTGTTTTATATGTTGGTTATGAATGGCTTTTGAAACAAGCCAAGCAACCGGCTTTGGCACGTTTGTTGTAAAATAGTATATTCTTCAGGGAAACTCCGGTTGGATTCCGGGACAGTCCCGCTGCGGTATCAATCCCTTAAGTTTGTTGTTCGAAGCAAAACAGTGGGGATAAAGTCCGAATGCCTGATGGATATTTAAAGCAGAGTGCCTGCGAGAGAACAGGACATGAAGCGTATATATTGAGATGTGGCAGGGAACGCCCTCAATCGTTTAATCACGGTTGGGGGCATTTTATTTTACGGGAGTATCTTATGAAATTCTTTTATAGTGTTTTTGTTTTGATGTTGGTTTTTGTCCCTTTAGCCCGAGGAGAACAAACGATTGATTTGGATAGTATCGTGGTTGAGGCTTCACGCAGCAATGATACGGCAGGCGGCATGAATAAAGATGTATCCATCATTACTTCACAGGATATTGCCCATTCGCCTGCTAAGAGTTTACCGGAATTGTTGAACACTGTGCCGGGCATCTATAGTAACCAGTATAGCAATATTCAACATCAACAGGTGGATATTGGCGGATTTGGCGAGGAAAGCGCGTCGAATGTTTTGGTTTTAGTGGATGGTAGACGTTTGAACGCTATTGATCTTTCAGGGGCGGATTTATCTCAAATTGATTTGAATTCCGTTGATCATATAGAAATCATTCAAGGTTCAGCATCGGTGCTTTATGGGAACAATGCCGTTGGCGGCATCGTCAATATCATTACTAAAAAAGGCAGTAAGAACACTAAACCATCAGTAAGTTTATCCAGCCAATGGGGCAGCTATAAGAGCAATCAACAAAGTCTGGAAGTAAACGGTGGTTTTTCAAAGTGGGATTATCAATTTAATTATTCTCATAAGGACAGCGACGGTTATCGTTCACACAGTAACTATTGGGCCAATGATTATAATACCCGTCTAGGGTATGATCCCAATGACAGCTTTGGTGTAGATTTTGTTCAGGGCTATCATTTGGATCGCTATCGCCTTCCCGGTGGACTTTCCATTAGTCAGATTGATAAATTAGGCCCAACAGGAGTGTTAGGATACAATGAAACCTATTACGGATATACTTCTGATTCGCATTTTGATGTGACCCCGCATTTGAAATTCGACCTCGGCAGTAGTCGTGGTGAATTCTCGCTGTTGACTTCAGCCAGAAAGCGTGAAAGCAATATCTTTTTTACAGGCGTTCAATCTAATTATGGGACTAATTCTTATGAATTCCAACCTAAGCTCATCATCTCAACGCCTTTGACAGACCGGCTTGACAATAAATTGACCTCTGGTTTTGATTATTTTTATAATAAAAACAGAAGGCAGAGCGGAGACATTACAACTCCCCAAGATCTCATTTTCGCCAGTGAAGTAACTAAAGGTGTTTATCTTTTAGATGAATTGACCTTGGATGAGCATTGGCTATTGAATACCGGTGTCAGAGGATCTTGGGCGAAATATATGTTTAACCAAAAGCAGGTTTTACAAAGCAAGTTTGAGCGTTCTGCGACAACGCAAGGTTACGAGGGAGGCCTAGGGTACAAATATAATCCTAATTCAAAGGTGTATGTCAATTATTCCCACTCCTATCGTCTGCCTGGCATTGATGAATTCTTTCAGGAGAATTTTTATGTCACTCCGGTTGTTTGGACCACAAATCCCGGACTGACCTACCAGGTTGGTAATGAATATCAGCTTGGTATTAAAGATCAAAGTTTTAAAGATATAAAACTTGGGTTTAATGTTACCGCGGCACAATATAAAAATGAGATTTATGATGACCCACTGGCAGGCAATCTTAATTATGGCAAAAGGACAAGGCACTATAGCGAACAAGCAGGGGTGTCCACGCTTTTATTTAACAAGAAGATTGAACCATTTGCCAGTGTAACCTTCCAACAAGCTTGCTTTTATGGAGGGGAGTTTTCCCGTAATCAAATTCCTTTTGTCCCTGATCAATTGGCCCACACTGGGGTGACCTATCGTCCGTTAGAGCGCTTAAGTACAACCTTGTCCACGGATTTTGTGGGCAAACGGTTTTCAATCGGGGATGAGGCCAATACCCAGCCAAAATTAAAACGTTATGAGACCATGGACTGGAGCGCGAATTATGGTTTTCGAAATATCGAAATATGGGTCAGCTTGCGCAATTTGTTTAATTCCAGATATATTACCTTGGGTTCTTTTGGACAATATTACCCGGCTCCTGGCCGTAACGCACAGGTGGGGGTTAAGGTGAGGTTCTAGAATTTGAAGAGGGGGAGTTCTTAAAAATATTTGACCATTTTTTATTTGAATATTATGAAAGAATTAACTAACGTTAACTAAGATTTCTTCCAGTCATGAATCAATATCATTTGAGGCATAAAATAAACAGCCCCTATGAATAAATTTTTTAAAAATCCTCCAACGACACAGCTACCTTTGGAAAGGTAGCCAACAAAAATTTATCATTAGTCACTAACTTTATATCCATCATCTGCGCCAATGCAATATATTCTGCATCATACGCGGAACATCCAGAGTCACACGCCACATCCATTGTTTGAACTGATGAAATTATTTTTGTTCGCTGGCTAAAAATAAGCTCCACTCTTACGGCAAGCTCGGTAGCATCTTTTTTATTTAGTTTTTCTTTCCTAACAAAACCAAGAAGAATATTACGAAATTCAGATATAAAAATTGGCGGAACAAGCCAAACAGAATCCTTTTGTATGATTTTTTGAGCCAGCGGTTGGAAAGGTCCAGGCAAATAGTAATACGTCACAAGATTAGCGTCCGCAACTATCATGTCCTGCCTTCCTTTTTATAACGATCGATTTCTTCTGGTAATGCCTCTCCCTTAAAAGCCTTCTGCATTAACGTTGCATCAAAAGCCATCTGGTTGACATTCACAGGAGAAAGGCCTGTCACCACCTCCAAGCTTGCGATAATCTCATTGTTTAGGCTCCTATGTGCCAGTATCGCCCTATGTTTTAGAGTTTCATGAAGTCTGCTAGATATATTTTTTACAGTAATTGTTTTCATAATTCACCTATCCTTTCAAAACAATCATAACACAACCATTATGGTTTGTCAATTTTGTCAACTTTCCTCAACTATCCTCTGCCTGTGATCATTTCATTCCAGATTGTTTAAATCGAACGCCTATTTCAAGACTATATCATTCAAGCTTGACAAATTTTCTAAGAGCTTTACCGCTATAGAATCCAATCTCAAAGCTCAGTGCTTAAGTCAGCAGACCAATAAATTATGATTGCTAATTTTGAGGTTGACATCAAGGAGCTTAAGGCCAAGGTCTATCCAACTATTCAAAAAAACAAGCAAAATAAATTTGCATATTTAGGTATAGATATGGCATACTTGCCTTAAGGACACATTAAGCTTAGGAGAAGTATGGCCGTGTATATATCTCATATTAATAAAACCATCTATATATATCTGCGCAAGATTATTTCCATAACCGTGCTCATTGCTTTTGTGACCAGCTCGGTCAAAAATCCTGCTTATGCCCAGGTGTCATCGGATTTCATGTCCCGTTTACCGGCTCCTGGAACCATGGTCCATTTAAGTCCGGAATTTACCCCCGCCCATTTAAAGGGCATTATTATCCATCCCGAAGATCCCCTTAAATTTGATTTCATTGTCTATAAAGGTGATCAAGTTCTTTCTAATCAGGAGAAAAATTCTGAATATACCAAACTGATCAAATATTTCTTGGCCGCATTAGCCGTCCCGGATGATGACCAGTGGGTGAATCTCTCCCCATACGAGAAAAATCGTATTATCAAAGATGATTTTGGAAAGACCGAAATGGGCCGCGATTTGCTGGCGCAGGATTATATGCTCAAACAAGTCACGGCCTCTTTGATTTATCCGCAGGACAAATTAGGCCAAGAATTCTGGAACAAGGTCTACGCGAAAGCTTACCAGCAATTTGGTACCACCAACATTCCGGTCAACACTTTCAATAAGGTTTGGATTGTGCCAGATGACGCGCAAGTTATTGAAAAAGGTAGTCTTGCTTACGTGGTAAAGAATCATCTTAAGGTGATGCTGGAGGAGGATTATTTGTCTTTGGGCAAACACACTGTGTCATTGCGACCGATAGGCCCCCTTGAGGGGGGAACGAACGAAGTGAGTGACGAAGCAATCTTAAAAGGAACAACCAATGCAAAAAAGATTGCTTCACTTCGTCCTTCGGACTTCGTTCGCAATGACACGCACAATTTGGCTTCACAAATCGTCCGCGAAGTTGTCCTGCCTGCCCTCGAACGCGAGGTAAACGAAGGCAAAAACTTTGCTCCTTTAAGGCAGGTGTTTAGCGGGGTGGTTTTAGCCGCATGGTATAAGCTAGCTATGAAAGAATCTTTTTTGGCTAAGATTTACATGAACAAGTCCCGTCTTAAAGGAGTGGATCAAGACCCTAAAAACAATCAACTTGTTTATCAGCAATACCTTAAAGCTTTTAAAAAAGGTGTGTTTAACTTTATCAAGGAAGATGTAGATAAATATTCCAATGAAACCATTCCCAGGAAATATTTTTCCGGGGGAATTGAAACAAACCTTAGAACAGAGTACGGAGATAAATTACACGTAGGGCCCGCTTCGCGCGCCCAATTAGCGGATGCCGCGATGAATACCGCTAAGGAAGACCTGGTGCGGGGGATGTTCACTGATGCGGCGATGACACAACCTGTCGTTAAAAAACGAGAAATTGATTTATCGGGGGACAGAGATGTGTATGGATTAATAGAAAGGATGATAAAGGCTTCATATCAACCAAACACAATTGTTAAGGGAAAATTTAATGGCATACCTCTTGAATTAACTGGAGACGAAAATTTACCTGATGATCGAGCTAAACGACAATATCTCGATAGACAATTTGATATCAGACGAGGTGCTAATCCTGATATTGATATGCAATCTGAGCCAGATATTAAATTAGGAGGCAGTTTAGGCGAGGCTTGGAATCGTAAATATAATCAGTACATCACCTCAAAACAAGCGGTTCAGGCAAGAGGGTATCTTGACGCGCAATATGGGACTTCTAGGAAAGAGAAGTACATTTCAAATTGTGTTTTAGAATTATTTTTAACTTTACTTGGATCAGGTGTTAAGAATGGCCGTAGCCATTCATATGAAGGGGCCCGTGTTTTTTATGTTGTTGCTAAGGTAAATCCTGAAAAATTACTTGATTCTGGTATTGCCCTAATGAGATCAAGTGGTTTATATAATACTAAATTTGGGGATTCTTTACCGAATCAAGTCATTGAACTTTTAAAGGTTATTGATTCTCAAGATCATTCTGGGGAAAGTTTTAAAACAACTTTAGATAGGTTTCTTGAAATCGCTAACGCATATTATACAAATACGGATTCTGATCTTGAGGTCCAACGCGCATTAGGATCAATGGGCAAAGCAGCATTAGCTAGCGGTACCGACCTCAACGCTGCTGGTCGCACGCTTAGAATTTCTGATGGGGGATTGACGAGGGACAGGGCCATGCCAGCAGATTTGAGTCCGAATGGTTTAAAATTGTCGATTACCAAAGGCCCAGGAATACATGTTCTTTTAGATGTCGAACATGGACAGAATACAGCCGAAAGTCCGGGTGGTAAAGACATTGAGCCTAGGGTTAGGATTCCTGATGCTGTAAAAACAGGGGATCCGGCGATGGAAAGTGATATATCTTCCCTTTTAAAGAAGGAAAACGGGCTCTTACAACAAGCAGGTATAAGCATTTCTTTTGATAAACTTCCTGAGAACATTAAAAGTGCGGTTCGGGAATTAAGGGGAATGGTTGAATTTGACCCCCTGCAATTATTACACCCCTATTGGTCACAACCATCGGATGAGGAAAGAGAGATAAGCAAAATTGAAGAAGCTTTAATGTATTCTGACCAAAGCCTTGAAAGGGACAGTTATATCAGGGATTTATTCGTCTTGGCCATGGGCTTAAAAATTAAACATGAACAGTGGAAGGGCGATGAAAGATTTACTCGTCTTTACAGTAAGATACAACATTACCTATCACCATTAATACAAAAGGAAGCAGAGTCCACATTAAATTCTAGTGAGATTAAAAGTTTGGGATATAACTTTATGGGTGGTAATTCCCACGCTGATCTACATAATCGTCATGAATTTGAATTGAATGCAGGAAAGAAGACAATCGATAGATTAAAGGATGAGCTAAATGTTGAAGATGAAGTTTTAGAACAATTAGGCATATCTTTGTCTCAAAGGCAGGGAGTTTATGAGATAAGACAACGTGTTGATCAATTGAGTTACGAAGTTGATTTTGAAGTTCAAATGAGGGAATATGTGAAAAAGAATAATATTGTCTTAAATAACCCCTTAGGTGTTCAGCCGATGAGCGCTGTAAAAGCCGTTGAAGCCATTAATCAAGGCGGGCAATTGAAAACGATTTTAAAAGACGCTCGGCTTGAATTTGATGCGAAGAATGAAGGGAGTGTTTTAGTTTATACTAAGAATACTAAGGTTCTATATGACGCGAGAGATCAATTGTTGGGTGTTTATGAGGGCAATGGTTCGTCACATATTGAGATAAGTAATGTAACCTCTGTGAGAATTGAGAAAGACAAGCTTGTCGTCACGTCTGCTGGTCGCACGTTTAGAATTTCAGAGGGGGGATTGACGAGGGACGCGGCGATGAATAGTAAAAAATCTAAAACGCCAATTCGTTCAGCCTTATTCAGCAAATATAAATCACCTCAGAGGGTTATGAAGATGCTGGGCTTTGCGCAAGAGAGCGTAAGACTTATAGTTGGCGAAAAGGAGCGCGAAACAACGGTCGAAAAGCTGCTTGAAAGAATTCATGCCATGGATTTCAAGTTCCTGCTTATCCATAAAGATGATCAGGTTGTTTGGAAGGAAATGAGAAAATTATCTGACGATGAATTTCAGGATCGCTGGCGAAAAATGGCACTAAAGAAGCAAAGGCAAAAGGTAGAAAGGAACCACTTATTTGGATCGCCCGCTGACATCAATGAACTCCTGGATATGATGGCGAATAAGGGCAAACAAAATGATCGTTGGTCTCAATTTACAAGAAATCTTTCTAACGCGTACATGTGTTTTAACATGTCCCGAAGCGGTGAAATAGAGGGACTATCTAAGGAAGAATTTCAGCTTCTTCAAGAAAGCCTTATGATGGTCTTCGAATTCTGGCGCCGATGGTATGACGCAGGGATGGTTTCAGATGCCGCCATGAAAACTCCGGCAACGGCCAAGGTTCCTAGCGGCACATTTGGGATTTCCGATGCTGGATTGACGAGGGATGCGGCGATGACGCGTTTTATTGTTAAGACTGTGTTTAAAATCGTTCGAGCATTATTGAAACCTTTCTCCACTTCACATAAATTACCTACGGATATATCAATTAAAGGAAGATGGTTAAGCGAAATTATAGATCATGAGAATATAGCAATTGAAGATAGGGCAATAGAGTTAGTCAGTCGAGATCAACACTTTCGCCCTGAACCAGAGGGGGATTTTGAGAAACAATTGTTAGAATTTATCGTTCAAGAAATGGGAGTCTCTGACGATGTGTCTAGGGAAATTAGATCTTATTTGGATGTTAGACTTGATAGAGATTATCAAAAAAATTTAGGTTAAAGACACCAGTTTATAGGATATATTTGAAAATAAAAATGCTTTCATTGCCAAAACTTAAAAGACTATATGAGGCCAGAGTTGAAGATTTTATTCACAGAGATCCAGGCGATCAAATTGGGGAAGGAGCCGCAAAAGAATTAAGAGGGACTGTAGCAACTATTCAGAATGGAAGTTTACGGGGTTTAAAACTTGATGATCCTGGTTTAAGAGAGTTGGTTTTGGAATTTAATCGTATGCTTAATAATTTAGATAAAGACAGCGGTGATTTTGCGATGATGCACTCTCAAGATTATGTGGCAAAAGTAGAAAGTCCGGGCGGTATCGACGTCAACGCTGCTTATTTGAATTTGCATATCAAACGTGATAGCCAAGGAGTTCCTTTGCCGCTGATCCGGCAAGACATGGCCCAATTAAGCCATCTGGCAGGGCTTAATCCGGTTATTCTTTCGATTCAACTCGCCAGTGAATCGTCTTTTCTTGCAGAGATTCTAAGCAATCATTCCAAATGAGTGGGAGGGTGTTAAATTTAACTATCTCATAAACTCCCATAACCTTTATTGATGATTGAGAAAGGGTGTGGTAAGCTTTAATTAAACTTCGGAGGTAAATATGACACGACATTTAACAGCTATTATAGAAAAAGAAGACGATGGATATGTGGCACTTTGTACTGAGTTGGATATCGCAAGCCAAGGTGGCACCATTGAAGAAGCGCGCAAAAATTTGCGAGAGGCAGTAGAGCTTTTTTTAGAAACAGCTTCCCCGTCGGAAATCAATGAGCGTTTGCATGGTGAGGTTTATGTAACACAGTTTGAGGTCACCTGTGCCTAAATTTCCTGTTTATTCTGGTAAGGATGTTTGCCGTATCTTAAGCCGATATGGTTTTTTGGAAGTGCGTAGACGAGGGAGTCATATTATCATGCAAAAGAAAATAGAATTATCCACGATCACTATCCCTATTCCTGATCATAAAGAACTGCGTATCGGGACTCTTCAATCGATTATCAGGCAGTCTGGATTATCCAAAGAAGCATTTATATAAAACATTTCTCAGAGACTGGTGCAGGGCTTAATCCGGTCATTCTTAAGATTCAACCCGCCGTGGAATCGTCTTTTCTAACTCAGATCCTAACCAATCAATCCAAATAAACCCGCAGGGCAAATTGTTAATGTTCCCTTTTTTTCGATAAAAGATCGTTGATGCTATAACCTATGGTAATTAAATATAAAGGCGCGATGGGGAGTATGTAGCGAGGTAAAATTGTAAAGAAGGAATAAAACCCTACAAAAAGAAGAATAATACACAGTATGTGTGTCATCGGGACTGGAAGCCGTTTAAGAGAGAAACAACAGTAAAGCAAGGCGAACAATGTTAAGGCTGACATCCAAAGACGCAGCATGTTTTTTAAAAGAGGATTTTGATAAAGCCGCGTGAGCCAAGAAGGGTAGGTGACAAAGCCGATTTGAGTAGATTCCCAAAAATACATTTTCAAACTCTCGGTCGCTGTTAATAAGGTGTATTGGAAGGGATGGTTTAATACTTTTTCTTTGGAAAGAGACAGAAGTTTCTTTGCAGTGGCGTCAGATGTTAGGTGTTGGCTGTTTAATTCCGCTGATTTTTGAGCGCCCAATAGGTCCGATTCTTGAAAGGACCAAAATAAACACTCCTCCGGTTTAAAATGGCTTGCGCATACAGACTCTCCCGGGACATACGCTAAAGCTGCCAGATATTTTCTAGGATTCAAGGGTTCTACTCGACGGGCAACATTGCCATAGAGCCCCACCGGCCCTCGGTTTGCAATTGTATAATTCCCGTTATATATTTTATTTAAACTTTTATAACCGACCACGGGCAGATAAAACAGTACACATGCGGCTGTTATAAAATAAATAAGGTAAGGGAAAACCTTTCTTTTATAGGCTCCCGCCAGAAGAAGAATGAACAGATACGCGGGGCAAATGCCTTCAAAAATAGCTTTAACAAACGTTGCACCTGTAAACATGATGCCGGCAATAGCG
>Ga0073936_10012029_pt1 | contig 10375 bp, 10 predicted proteins | sample AliMusrvi5mmetaG_FD_87041 | JGI IMG/M metagenome (GOLD analysis project Ga0073936, IMG submission 87041) | Freshwater lake bacterial and archeal communities from Alinen Mustajarvi, Finland, to study Microbial Dark Matter (Phase II) - Alinen... | ecosystem: Environmental > Aquatic > Freshwater >... | reverse complement strand
GACGCGTTCGAGAGTCACGACCTCGGGGCCAAGGAGCACGACTTCCTCGAGGCCGTCCGGCCGGCGTTCGACGCCCTCGGGCACGGGGACGTCGAGGGTTTGCACCTGGGGGGCGCCTCGCGCCTGCTCGACAATCTCACGCGGCAGGGCGTCGGACACCTCAACGAGCTGCTCGACATGCTGGAGCAACGCTTCAACCTGCTCGAGCTGCTTTCCGACGCGATGCGCGAGGACGGCGTGTACCTGCGCATCGGCCACGAGCTCGCCCCGCCGTCGCTGCAGGCGTGCTCTCTCGTCGCCGCGAAGTACGGGGTGGCCAATCGGGACCTCGGCACGGTGAGCGTGCTGGGCCCCACACGCATGGACTACCAGAGCGTGATCGCCACAGTCCAGGCGACCGCCGACGGTCTGAGCACGTACCTCGAGGAGATCTGGTGAAGCGCGACTACTACGACGTCCTCGGCGTGGGCCGCGACGCCGACCAGGGTGAGATCAAGAAGGCGTTCCGCAGGGTCGCGCGCGAGTGTCACCCGGACGTGAACCCGGGAGATCCGGACTGCGAGGCGCAGTTCAAGGAGGCCGCCGAGGCCTACGAGGTGCTGAACAGCCCGGAGACGAGGTCGGCCTACGATCACTACGGTTTCGACGGCCTGCGCGGCCAGCAGGTGCCGGACTTCGGCCAGTTCGGCTTCAACGACCTCTTCAACATCTTCTTCGGCGGCGGCAGCTTTGACTCCGTGCTTCGCGACGCCGGCGGCGGTGGCATGTGGGGCGCGGCCGGCGGCGGCGCCCCGGCGCCGCGCGGCGAGGATATCGACGTCGCCGTCAAGCTGACGCTCTCGGAGGCCGTCTTCGGTGTCAAGAAGTCCGTCGAAGTGACCAGCGACGTGACCTGCGCCACCTGCTCCGGCAGCGGCGCGCGCCCCGGCACCGGGCGGGACACCTGCCCGCAGTGCCACGGCAGCGGCCGCATGCGCGAGGTGTCGAGCCTCGGCGGCTTCGGGCAGTTCATCCGCACGAGTACCTGCAACCTCTGCCGCGGGCAGGGCACGATCGTCAACGACCCCTGCGAGACGTGCCGCGGCACCGGCCACGTGCGCGAGACCCGCGCGGTGGAGGTCGAACTGCTGGCGGGCATCGCCGACGGGCAGACGCAGATCGTCCGCGGCCTCGGCGGCGCCGGCGCGCAGGGCGGCCGCCCCGGCGACCTGCGCGTGGCCGTCGCGGTCGAGCCCGACGAGCACTTCGTGCGCGACGGCGACGACCTCATCTACCGTCTCGACGTCACGATGGTCGACGCGGCTCTGGGCACCACCGCCTATGTGCCCGCCCTCGACGGCGACATCGAAGTGACGCTCAAGCCGGGCACCCAGCCGGGCGAGGTCAAGGTGCACCGCAACCGTGGCGTGCCGGTGCTGCAGGGCTACGGCCGCGGCGACCTCAAGGTCGTGGTCAACGTGCAGGTGCCGCGCCACCTCAGCGCCGAGCAGCGCGAGGCGCTGGAGCAGTTCGCGGCGCTCACCTCCGAGGCGAACTACGAGCCGGACTTGAGCTTTCTCGACAAGGTCCGGGCCGTCTTTCGTCAGTGACGCGCCCGCAGTACACGCGCTACACGCTGCGGCTCTCGCCGCCGGCTGACCTTCAGGCGGACGCGGCCGTGCGCGTCGAGCCGGTCGACGACTGGTCCGGCGCCGCGGCGTACGTCAGGGGCCTCGACCCCGAGGCTCTCGACTACGTCGACCCCGAAGCGGTCAGGCTGATCGGCGCGCTTCAGCCCGCCGGCTGGGAGGAGCTGGACGCGGGCTATACGCTGCGCTTCTGGCTCGAGGAGGGTCGCGACGCCATCCCCGCGACGGTCGCGATCCTGCGCCGGCTCGGCGAGCGCGGCCGGCTCGAGGTCGCGCGCGAGCGCCCCGGGTGGGAGGACGCCTGGCGGCGCTTCCACAAGCCGCACGTGATAGGGCGCCTCTACCTGCGGCCCCCTTGGTACCCGGCGCGCGACGACCTGCTCGACATCGTCGTCGAGGCCGGACTCGCCTTCGGCACCGGCGGTCACGCGAGCACGCGCCAGTGCCTCGAGGAGATCCAGGAGATCCCGCCTGGGCGCCTGCTGGACCTGGGGAGTGGCTCGGGCGTCGTCTCGTTCGCGGCCCTTCGGCTCGGGTTCTCGCCGGTGTGGGGCATCGACATCGACCCGGTCGCCGTCCACGCGGCCGCCGGCAACGCCGCCATGAACGAGCTGGCTCCCACCTTCATGGTCGGCGACGCGACCGAGCCCGGCTACCCGCTTCCCGAGGCCGACACGGTGGTCGCCAACATCGCGCTCAACCCGATCCTCCGGCTGGCGCGCCGGTTCGGCGCGCCAGCCGGCGCCGCGCCGCGGGGCATGAAGACGGAGGGCATGGCGCCGGACTCCGCCGCGAATGCGGGTGGGGCGAGCGCCGGCTTCAGGCCGGCGCACCTCCTGCTCGCCGGCCTGCTGGTGGAGCAGGAAGAACGGGCCGCCGCCGCGTTCCCCGGCTACGACACGGCGGCGCGCCGCGACGACGGCACCTGGCTGATGCTGCACCTCGCGAGGCGGCCGTGACGCGCGTGGCGGCCGCCTTCGTCGGTTGCAAGGTGAGCCAGGCCGACAGCGACGAGGCGCTGGCGCGGCTGTGCGCCTCCGGACTGGACCCGGCCGCGAGGGACGACGCCGACGTCGTCATCGTGCACACGTGCTGCGTGACGGCCGAGGCCGAGCGCAAGTCGCGCCAGGTGGCACGCCGCGAGGCCCGGGCCGGACGCCGCGTGGTCGTCGCCGGGTGCGCGGCGGCGCTCCACCCGGAGCAGTTCCTCGAGGCCGGCCTCGAGCTGCTTGGAGGACGCTCGTGGGACGAGGTGGCCGAAGGGTGCGGGGCGGCGCGCGCGCAGGCGACGCCGGCCGCAGGAGGGCGCCGCGTCGCCGGCGCGCGCGTCCCGGGCGCCCGCACGCGCGCCGTGGTCAAGGTGCAGGACGGCTGCGCCGGCACCTGCACCTACTGCGCCGTCCGTCTGGCGCGCGGCCGGCCCCGGAGCCGGCCGCTGGCCGAGACGCTCGCAGCGGTCGACGCGGCGATACGGGGCGGCTCCGGCGAGGTCGTGCTCAGCGGCATCGACCTCGGCGCCTGGCGCGATGAAGACCTGCGGCTTGCGGATCTCGTCGCGGCGGTCACGGCGAGCCGGGCCTTCGCCGACGCCGGCGAGGCAGGCGCGGTGGTCGCCGGCCCGCCCCGACTGCGCCTCTCGTCGATCGAGCCGCGGGACGTCGACGAGCGGCTGGTCGCGGCGCTGGCGCACGAGCGCGTGGCGCGCCACCTGCACGTGCCGCTCCAGTCGGCGGACGACGAGGTGCTGGCCGCGATGGGGCGCCCGTACACGTACGCCGAGTTTGAGGAGCGCGTGGCGCTTGCACGCCGGTCGCTCGGCCGGGTGATGGTCTCGACCGACGTCATCGTCGGGTTCCCCACCGAGGACGAGGCCGCGTTCGCGCGCACGCTGGCCGCCGTCGAGGGCGGCGGCTTCGGGCGCGTGCACGTCTTCGCGTTCTCGCCGCGGCCGGGGACCGAGGCGGCGGAGCTGCCGCCGCTTCCGCCGGCCGCGATCAAGGCGCGCATGGCGCGCACGCTGGCCGCCGCCGAGGCGGCGGCTCGCCGCGCGCGCCTCGGCGCCATCGGCCGTCGTGCGCACGTCCTCATCGAGGACCGGCACGACGGCCTCTCCAGGGGGTACAGTTCGGAGTACATCCGCTACTACGTCAGCGGCGAGGCGCGGCGGGGGCAGCTTGTCGGCGCTGTGGCGGACGCGGAGCACAGGGACGGCGTGAGGGGGCGGATCGCGTGAGCGGCGGGGACGGACGGCGTGAACGGCAGAGGATGGATCGCGTGAGCGGCGGCGGACGCCGCCGCGACAGTGAACGGACGCCCGTGGGAGGCACGGCATGAGAGAGCTCGGCCAGATCGAGCAGCAGATCAGGGACGACGCCACGGCGGCGCTGAAGGCGGGCGACAAGCAGCGCCGCGAAGCTTTGTCTTCGTTCGTCGCGGCGCTCAAGAAGGAGCGCATCGACAGCCGCAAGGAGCCCACCGAGGCCGACGAGCTCACGGTGCTCAAGCGCGAGCGCAAGCGGCGCGCCGAGGCCATCGAACTCTACGACCAGGCCGGGCGCAAGGACCTCGCCGACCGGGAGAGGTTCGAGGAGGACCTGCTCGCGTCGTACATGCCGGAGGAGCTTAGCGACGACGCACTCGAGGAGCTCGTGGACGAGGGCATCGCCGCCACTGCGGCCGTCACGCCGCGCGACATGGGCAAGGTGATGGGCTGGCTCAAGCCCAAGGTCGCCGGCCGCGCCGACGGCAAGAAGCTCAGCGACCTGGTCCGCTCTAGGCTGGGGGGGTGAGCTTGGCGCCGGACGTCCGGACCGTCATCGACCTCGACGGCAACAGCGTCGCCCTCGCGCTCGCCGGCGAGCACGACGCGCACCTCAAGATCCTCGAGCAGCGCTTCGACTGCAAGCTGACGCTGCGCGGCAACGTGCTCATCCTCGAGGGGCCGGACGAGGCTGTGGGCAAGGCGCGCGCGGCGCTCGAAGAGCTGCTCGCCGTGATCCGCTCCGGGCGGCCCCTGAGCCCGGCGATGGTGGAGTCGCTGATGGACATCTCCATCAACTCGTCGGGCAAGCCCTCCGAGGTCTACGGCGACATCGTGCTCACTCACCGCGGCCGGCAGGTGGGGCCGCGCACGGTCAACCAGAAGCGCTACGTGGACGCCATCCGCAGCAACACGATCACCTTCGGCATCGGGCCGGCCGGCACCGGCAAGACCTACCTGGCCACGGCCATGGCGGTGAGCGCCTACTTCTCCAAGCAGGTCGGGCGCATCATCCTCACGCGCCCGGCGGTCGAGGCGGGGGAGAGCCTCGGCTTTCTGCCCGGGACCGTCTCGGAGAAGGTCGACCCGTACTTCCGCCCGCTCTTCGACGCGCTCTACGACATGATGGAGGGCGAGAAGCTGGCGGCGCTCATCGAGAAGGGCGAGATCGAGGTGGCGCCGCTCGCCTTCATGCGCGGGCGTACGCTCAACGACTCGTTCATCATCCTCGACGAGGCGCAGAACACATCGCCGGAGCAGATGAAGATGTTCCTCACGCGTCTCGGCTTCGGCTCCAAGATGGTCGTCACCGGGGACGTCACGCAGATCGACCTGCCGCACAGCCGCGTCTCGGGCCTCGTGACGGTCACGGAGGTGCTGGAGGAGATCGACGATATCGACATCGTGCAGTTCGACGGGCGCGATGTGGTGCGTCACAAACTGGTCCAGAGCATCGTGAACGCCTACAAGGATCACGGCGACCGGGCGGAGGCCGCCAAAGCGCAGCGGGAGGCGGCCCGGGAGCGCCGCGGGGAGGAGGCGTCGTGAACCTCGTCGAGGTGTTCAACGGCACGCGCGTGGACGTCGACTGCGAAGCGGTGGCCCTGCTGGTGGCGCGCGTGCTCGAGGCCGAGGCGGTCCACGACGCCGAGCTTTCGGTGATCTTCGTCGGCGAGCGGCGCATCCGTGCCCTGAACCGTGAACACCGCGGCAAGGACGAGGTGACCGACGTGCTCTCGTTCCCGCTCGAGGACGCGGGCGAGGAGCTCGAAGGCGCGGACGAGGAGCTCGAGGGCGCGGGCCCGGAGGCCCCGCCGCGCCTGCTCGGCGACGTCGTCGTGTGCGCGCGCCAGGCGCTGCGCCAGGCGCGCGCCGATTCGCTGCCGCCGGCCTTGGAGCTGGCGGTCCTGCTCGCGCACGGCGCGCTGCACCTGCTCGGCTACGACCACGACGTCGACGCCGGCGAGATGGCGCTGCGTCAGGCGGAAGTGCTCGAGCTCGTGGCCTGGGAGGGGCTCCTTGTCCCAGCGCCGCGGTAACATCCTCCAGAGCTTCAACTACGCGTTCTCGGGTATCGTCCACGCGCTCAGCTACGAGCGCAACATGTGGATCCACTTCGCGGTCGCCGGCCTTGTGCTGCTGGCGAGCCTGTTCTTCGCGCTGACGCGCGTCGAGGTGATCGCGCTCCTCGTGGCGATCTCGTTCGTGCTCATCACCGAGATGTTCAACACGGCGATCGAGCGCGTCGTCGACCTCGTGACCGACGAGGACGACCCCCGCGCCAGGATCGCCAAGGACGTGGCCGCCGGCGCCGTGCTGATCGCCGCCGTCAACGCCCTGGCGGTCGCCTACCTCGTCTTCTACGACAAGATCACGAGTGTGCCGTACACCGTGCTCTCCAAGCTGCGCGGCTCGCCGATCGACGTGACAGTCATCGCGCTCGTGATCGTCATCCTCGCTGCCATCGCCCTGAAGGCGGTCACGCACCGGGGCACGCCGTTCCGCGGCGGCCTGCCGTCGGCGCACGCCGCCGTCGCCTTCGCCGCCTGGGTCGGCGTCACGTTCGTGGCCGGCAACACCGGCTACGCCCTGCCGATCTCGGCGATCACGCTCGTGCTCGCCATACTCGTCGCCCAGAGTCGTGTGCAGGCGGGCATCCACAGCCTGCTCGAGGTCTCCATCGGCGCGGCGCTCGGCATCGTCGTCGCAGTCGTCATCTTCCGCCTCTGGTACCCGGTATGAATCGCGCCCCGGACCTGGGCGAGCGGCTCCTGTACCAGGAGGCCCTCTCGCTCACGGAGCGGGCGTATGCGCCCTACTCCGGCTTTGCCGTCGGCGCCGTGGTCGTCGGCCCGTCGGGCCGCAGCCACCACGGCGTGAACGTGGAGAACGCCTCGTACCCGGCGGGCCTGTGCGCGGAGCGCGCCGCGCTCGCCGCGCTCGTGGCGTTCGGCGAGCGGCGCCTGCGCTACGTCGCCGTCGCCGCCTCCGGCGGCCGCGACTGCCTGCCCTGCGGCATGTGCCTGCAGGCGCTTGCCGAGTTCGGCGACCCGGAGGTCATCGCGCAGGTCGGCGGCGAGGTGCGCGTGACGACTCTGCGCAGCCTCCTCGCGGCGCCGTTCGTCGCGGAGCGGCCGGTCGCCGGGGTGGCCGCCGGCGCGACCTCGAGCGAGGCTCGCGTGCCGCGCGTGCCCTGCATCGGCGAAGCCGCCGACGAAGCCGCCGACGACGGCGACACCGCCTCCGACGAAGCCGCCGACGACGGCGGCGTAGCGTCCGGCGGCGGCTCCCCATCGTGAGCGACGACTTCCGCTCCGGCTTCGTCGCCGTGCTCGGGCGTCCCAACGTCGGCAAGTCGACGCTCGTCAACGCGCTCGTGGGCCGCAAGGTGAGCATCGTCAGCGACCACCCGCAGACGACGCGCCGGCGCATCACCGGCGTCGTGAACCTCGAGGGCTGCCAGCTCGTCCTGCTCGACCTGCCCGGTTTCCAGAAGCCGTTCGATTCGCTCACGCGGCGCATGCAGACGGCGGTCGACGACGCCATCTCCGAGGTCGATGCGGCGCTCGTGCTGCTCAACGCGACCGAGACCTTCGGCGCCGGCGACCGCTACATCGTGCAGGCCGTCGCCGCGGCCGCCATCCCGTCCTTCGTGGGCCTCAACAAGGTCGACCTGCTCGACGGGCCGCGTCTGGGTGCCCGCCTCGAGGAGGCGAGCGCCCTGTGCGGCGGCCGCGACGTGTACGCGCTCTCGGCGCTGCGCGGCGACGGACTTGCCGACCTGCTCGCTCATGTCGCCGCGACCATGCCGGCCGGACCCGTCTACTTCCCCGAGGGGCAGCACAGCGACCAGCCCCTCGAGCTTCTCATCGCCGAGCTCGTGCGCGAGCAGGCCCTGCGGCGCACCTTCGACGAGGTGCCCCATGCCGTGGCCGTCGAGGTCACCGGCATCACCGAGCGCACCGATCGGCCGCTCGTCGAGATCGAGGCGCAGCTCATCGTGGAGACCGAGTCGCAGAAGGCGATCCTCGTGGGCAAGGGCGGGCGCCAGGTCAAGGCCATCGGCAGCGGTGCGCGGCACGAGATCGAGAACATCCTCGGCGTGCACGTCTTCCTCGCGCTGCGCGTCAAGGTGCGCAAGCGCTGGCGGCGAGACGACCGCTATCTCGACCGCCTGCTCTAGGGCCTGCCGCCTGGCGACGGCCGGCCGTCGCCGGGGTCGGCGGCGGCGCTTTGGTATACTCGCCTCAGCTCTCTCCACCCACGTCTTCTGTCCGGAGGGCGGCGGCGTGCACGCCGAAGAACTCGCCAAGACCATCGATCACACCATGCTGCGCGCCGACGGAACGTCGCACGACGTGGAGCGGCTCTGCCGCGAGGCGACGAGGTACCACTTCGCCGCCGTCTGCCTGTTCCCCCAGTTCGCCGGCCTGGCCGCGGACCTGCTGCGCGGGGACGACGTCAAGGTGTGCACCGTGATCTCGTTCCCGTTCGGCGCCGACACGGCGCGCACCAAGGTGTTCGGGGCCGAGGACGCCGTCGCCCGCGGCGCCGACGAGATAGACGTCGTCATCAACCTTCCGGCGCTCCTCTCGGGTGAGTTCGGGGCGGTGCGTGACGAGCTCACCAGTATCGTCCGCGCGGTGCGCATGAAGGCGATCAACAGCGGTCGCGGGGACGTAGTCGTGAAGACGATCATCGAGACCTGCTACCTCTCGAACAAGATGAAGCTGATGGCCTGCAAGATCTGCGAACAGGCAGGCGTGGACTTCGTGAAGACGTCCACCGGCGTGGGCCCCAAGGGCGCCACGGTGCACGACGTCGAGCTGCTGCGCGACTGCCTGGATGAGCGCATCGGCGTCAAGGCCTCCGGCGGCATCCGCACGCTCCACGACGCCGAACTCATGATCAACGCCGGGGCCGGCCGCCTCGGCACGAGCGCCGGCGTCGCCATCATGAAGGAACTCGCGGGCTGATCGGCGCGGCCCGCCCTCACTCCCGGCGCGTGGACGACACGGCTCAGGCCTGGTGGAAGAGGCCTTGGGTCGCCGCGGCCCTGCTCGCGGCGGTGCTGGTCCTCGCCGCCGCCCTGCGGCTCAAGGGCATCGCCTGGGGTCTGCCGGGCAGCTTCATCAACGCCGACGAGAGCACGGTGATGCCCATCGCGTTCAAGGCCGCGCAGGGCCACGTGGACCCGGGGTTCTTCTACTACCCGTCGTTCTACTTCTACCTGGTCGCGGCGGCTACGATCGTCGCCACGCCCGTGCTGTGGCTGGTCAAGCACGCCGACCCGCTCACGATGCGCGCCTTCGTGATCGACCCCGGGCCTTACTTCCTGATCGGGCGCCTGGTGTCGGCCGCCTTCGGCGTGGCCGCCGTGTACTTCATCTACCGCATCGGCCGGGCTGCCTTCGGGCGCCCGGCCGGCCTCGTCGCCGGCCTGCTCCTCGCCGTGGCGCCGCTGGCGGTGACCTACTCGCACGTCGCGGTCACCGACATGACGGCGACGGCGCTGGCGCTGCTCGCCGTCTGGCTCCTGCTCGAGGCGGCGCAAGGCCGCGGTCGCCGCTGGCTCATCGGTGGGGCGGTCGCCGCCGGCCTCGCCACCTCGACCAAGTACAACCTCGGCGCGCTGGTGCTGCCGGCGACGGTCGCGGCCGTCTACGCGAGCCGCGAGGAGGTGGCGCGCCGCGCCGCCGCAGGCGCTCGCGCGGCGCGCCTCTGGGCGCGGCTGCTGGTGCTGCGCGTGTACGCGCCGATAGTGCTCGCCTTCGTCGCCGGCTCGCCCTTCGTCGTGCTCGACGCACGGCACTTCGCCCGGGACTTCCTGCGCCAGAACGAGATCATGGGCCGCGGCTGGCTGGGCTTCGAGAGGGTCGGCAACGGGTTCTGGTACAACCTCCACACCAACCTCGGCGGCGGGATCGGCATGGTGCTCGTCGTGCTCGGCATCGCCGGCGTCGCGTGGGCCCTCTGGCGCCGCACGCGGCTGGACCTCATGGTCGCGCCCTACGTGGTGCTCTACTACCTGTACATCAGCACCTGGAAGGAACTCGCCGACCGCTACCTGCTCCCGATCGCACCGCTCGTGATCCTGCTCGCGGTGCGCTTCTGCCTCGAGCTGGCCGGCCTGCGGCCCTCGTGGCGCCGCGTCATGCTTCCGGTCGTGGCCGCCGTACTCGCGGTCGCGTGCGTCCTGCCGCTCGCGTCCGCGGTCACCTTCGACCGCGCCCTCTCGGGCACCGACACCCGGGCCCTGGCCAAAGACTGGATCGAACGTACGATCCCGGCCGGCACCGTCATCGCCGCGGAGAACTACAGCCCGCAGCTGGTCGGCCTCATGGGCAGCAAGCCCTACTACGACCAGGCGGGGCTGGCGCAGAAGGCGTACAGGATCGTGAAGATCCCCTTGCCGCTGCCCGGGACTCCCGCGAAGAAGCGATCGGTGAGCTTCCTCGCGAGCAGGCACGTGCGCTACGTGATCGTC